>Ga0070689_100001401_pt1 | contig 15372 bp, 15 predicted proteins | sample KBSS23HmetaG_FD_64669 | JGI IMG/M metagenome (GOLD analysis project Ga0070689, IMG submission 64669) | Switchgrass rhizosphere microbial communities from Kellogg Biological Station, Michigan, USA - KBS S2-3H metaG | ecosystem: Host-associated > Plants > Roots > Rhizosphere ...
CCGCGGCATCGTCCAGCGATCGCGCGGCGAAATTCTCCGGCGCCCAGCCCACGCGGGCGAGCGAGGCGCGCGCGCGCTCGGGCGCCAGGTCCGCCACCGCGAGCACGTGGATTCCAGGCGTGCGCCGCGCCTGCGAAAGGTACATGGAGCCGAACTTGCCGGCGCCCACCAGCACCACGCGGACGGGCCGTTTTTCCGCCTCGCGGGCGGCCAGCATGCGATGGAGGTTCATGCGGTTGGAATGGGCGGATGGACGGACTGGCAGTTTACCGCCCCGCCGAGGGACAATATGCCGTGGGCAACCTGCAATCCCTCCCCCGCGCCGGCTTTGCCGCGCGCGTTGCCGCGCTCGCTCCGGCCCTCGACGTCCTCGGGCTGCCGGCATGCCTGCTCGACCGCGAGCTGCGCTATCACCACGTGAACGCCGCGTACGCGGCGCATTCGGGTCGCGCCGTGGAGGAATACCACGGCCGCACGCCCGACGAGGTCTTCAAGCGCACGCCCCGCGACGATCGCCGCGCGCACATGCAGGCGGCCCTCGACGGCAAGACCGAGATCTTCAACCGCCGCACCATCGAGGGCCCCAACGCCGGGCGCTGGATGCGCGCGCACTACTTCCCGCTGCGCGATGGCGCGGGCGAGGTCGAGGGCGTGCTCGTGGTGCTGGTGGACATCCAGCAGCTGAAGGATGCCGAAGCCACGCTCGCCGAGCGTGAGCGCCAGCTCTCGCTCATCATGGACTCGATCGGCTTCCCCATCACGTACGTGGACCGCCACCACGTGATCCGCTTCGCCAACCGCCCGAGCTGCGAATGGTCGGGGCGCACCGCGGAGACGATGGTCGGCTCGTCGGTGGACGACGTGATGACGAGCGACGTGAAGAGCGCCGCGCGGCCATTGCTCGAGCGCGCGCTGGCGGGCGAATCCATCACCTACGAGCGCGAGGCGCTCTGGCCCGGCCGCGAGAAGCGCCACATCCGCGGCCACATGATCCCGGACCGGGATGCCGCCGGCACGGTGCTGGGCGTGCTCATCGTGCTCATCGACATCGAGCAGGATTTCCAGCTGCGCGAGGCCCTGGAGGCGAAGGAATCGCAGCTGCGCACCTTCGCGGAGAACATCCCCGGCCCGATCGCCGTCGTGGATCGCGAGTTCCGCTACGTCTTCGCCAACAAGGTGTTCCAGGAAAGCCGCGGCGTCCCCCTCGAGCGCATCGTGGGCCGCAAGGTGCCCGACGTGCTGGGGCCGCAGGCGGCCGCGGAATACTTCACGCCGTACAAGGAGCGCCTGGAGCGCGGCGAAACCTGTCGCCACGAGCGCCTCATCGATCAGCCCGGGCGCGAGCCGCGCTGGCACCAGGTGGTGCTGGCGCCCATCATGGTGGAGGGCCGCTTCAACGGCTACTACATCGTCTCCTCGGACATCCACGACATCAAGGTCACGCAGGAGCGGCTGCGCGAGCAGGAAGCGCAGCTGCGCCTGTACACGGACAACATCCCGGATTCCGTCGCGTACCTGGACCGCAGCCGCCGCATCCTCTTCGCCAACCGCCACTTCGCGCAGCAGCGCGGCGTGACAACCGACGAGATCGTCGGCAAGACGACCTCCGAGCTCATGGGGCCGGAGACGGCGGCGTGGATCGCCGAGCGCACGCAGAAGGTCTTCGATCTCGGCGAGGAGGCCACCTACGAGCGCGTGGTGGACCGTCCCGACGGCACGAAGCAATGGCTGCACGTGAAGGGCGTGCCGCACTTCGACCCCAACGGCGCCGTGATCGGCATGTACGTCGTGAGCCACGACGTGACCGAGATCAAGCAGGCCCAGCAGGAAATCGCGGCGCGCGAGGACGAGCTGCGCTTCTTCGCGGACAACATCCCGGAGGCCATCGCCTACGTCGACTTCGAGCGGGGCTGCACCTTCGTGAACAACCTCTTCCTCGAAAGCCGCGGCTTCACCCGGGAATACGCGCTGGGCAAGTTCCCCGAGCAGGCGTACTCGCCCGAGGTGTACGCGTTGGTGAAGCCGCACCTGGAGCGCGTGAAGCGCGGCGAGGAATCGAGCTACGAGCGCTTCATCACGCTGCCTTCGGGCGAGGAGCGCTGGGTCCGCGTGCGGCTCTCGCCACGGCCGGACGTCACCGGGAGGATCGTCGGCTACTACGCGGTCTCCACGGACATCCACGAGATCAAGCTCGCGCAGGCCGAGATCCTCGACAAGGAACGGCAGCTGCGCCACGTGATCGACTCGATCCCGACGCCGATGTGCTACGTCGACGCCGACACGCGCTACCGCTACGTGAACGACGCGTTCATCGAATACATCGGCCGCCCGGTGGAGCAGATCGTGGGCGAGACCGTGCGCAACGTCCTTGGCGACGAGCGCTGGGCGCTGATGGAGCCGTACGTCGACCGCGTGCGCCACGGCGAGTCGCTCGCGGTGGAGCGGCTGGTGCGCTTCGCCAACGGCAAGAGCCGGTGGATGACGGTGCGCCTCACGCCGCGCGTGGTGAACGGCGAGTACCTCGGCTACTACGCGACCACGAGCGACATCCACGAGCAGAAGGTCGCCGAGGAGAAGCTGCGCCGCGCCCACACCATCATGTCGGCGCACTTCGACAACACGCCGCTCGCGGTCGTCGAGTGGGACACGGACCTGCGCATCGTGCGCTGGTCGGGCCAGGCCGACGCGATCTTCGGATGGAGCGCGGCCGACATGCTGGGCCGCACTTTCGCCGGCTGGCGCCACGTGTACGAGGAAGACGAGCCGGTGGCCTGGCGCATGATCCTCGACCTCGTCGAGGGCCGCAGCCGCCAGGCGACGCTGCGCCACCGCAACTACCGCAAGGACGGCTCCGTCATCTGGGTGGAGTGGCACAACTCCGCGCTCCACGACGCCAACGGCCGCGTGATCTCCATCCTCTCGCTCGCGCAGGACGTGTCCTCGCGCATCCAGGCCGAGGAGCGGCTGCAGTACATGGCGACCCACGACGGGCTGACCGGCCTGCCCAACAGCGTGCTGCTGAACGATCGCCTCGATGCGGCACTGTCGCGCGCGAAGCGCGCCAAGCGGCGCGTCGGCGTGATGTTCCTCGACCTCGACCACTTCAAGGACGTGAACGACACGCTGGGCCACCGCGTGGGCGACGGGTTGCTGAAGGAGCTGTCGCGGCGCATCCGCGGGGCGCTGCGCGAAAGCGACCTTCTCGCGCGCATCTCCGGCGACGAGTTCGTCGTCGTGCTGGAGGACCTGCCGGACGAGGGCGCCCCCGAGCGCGTCGCGCGCATGATCCTCGAGGAGGTGCGCCGGCCGTTCCAGGTCGAGGGCAACGAGATCCACGTGAGCGGAAGCCTCGGTCTTGCCCTGCACCCCGACGACGGCGCCGACGCGGAGACGCTCCTCAAGAACGCCGACGCGGCGATGTATCACGCGAAGGAGCTGGGCCGCAACGGCTTCCGCGTGTTCTCCTCCGAGCTCGCCTCGCGGCGCACGCGCCGCCTGCAGGTGGAAACCGCGCTGCGCCGCGCGCTGCGCGAGAACGAGCTCGTCCTCTACTTCCAGCCCATCGTCGAGATCGCCTCCGGCGAGGTGCAGCGCGCGGAAGCGTTGTTGCGCTGGCGCGATCCCGAGCATGGGCTGATGCTGCCTGCCGGCTTCATTCCCCACGCGGAAGAGTCGGGCCTGGGGCACGCGGTCGGACATTGGGTGATGGAGGCGGCCTGCAAGCAGGCCGCTGCGTGGCACGCCGCCGGGCTGGGGCTCGTCGTGAGCGTGAACCTTTCGGCGAGCCAGCTGCGCGACGGCGCGATGGTGGCGGACCTGAAGCGCATCCTGCGCGAATCGGGTTGCGAGGCGGCGTGGCTGCAGTTCGAGATCACGGAAACCAGCATGGTTCGTGACGTCGAGAGCGCGAGCGTCGTGCTCGCGAAGCTTCGTGCGCTCGGCGTGCGCATCGCCATCGACGACTTCGGCACCGGTTATTCGAGCCTGTCGCACCTGCGCCACCTGCCGGTGGACGTGCTCAAGATAGACAAGGCCTTCGTGGCCGACATCGCGGCCGAGGCGCCCCCGGGGCGCGCGCGGGCGGTGGATGCGGCCGGCGGCGCGGCGATCGCCTCGGCGGTCATCGGCCTTGCGCGCGGGCTGGGGCTGGACGTCGTGGCCGAGGGCGTGGAGAAGCGCTCGCAGCTCGCCTTCCTGGAGAAGCTGGGCTGCAACGCGTGCCAGGGTTACCTGCTGTGCCCGCCGCTGCCGGCGGCGGAATTCGAGAAGTGGCTGCGCGAGCGCCGCACGCTGCCGAAGGCTGAAGCGCCTGACGGCCGCCGCGCCAAAGCCGCCAGGCCCGCGGCCAGCAAGCCCGCGGCGAAGAAGAAGCCGAAAGCCCGGGCGCGCTAGGCGCGCTTCACCACCAGGAAGTTACGCACTTCCCGCACGCCCTTCACGGCGCTCGCCATCTTCTCTGCGCGCACCCGCGCGGGCTCGTCGCCCGCCAGGCCGTTCAGCGTCACGACGCCGGCTTTCGTGTCGACGTCGATCTTCAACACCGAAAGGTCGGGATCCTTCAGGAAATCGGTCTTGATCGACGCCGTGATCGCGGCGTCGTTAACCCGCGAGGCCGCAGGCTGCGGCGCGGAAGCGTCGGTCGTGCTGGCCGTCGTGACCTCGGTGGTCCCCGTGGAGCTCTTCACCGCGCTCACGGCCTCGTGGGTCGTCGCGGCGATCTTCTCGCCGGCTGTCGAAAGCGCGGCCTCGGTCTTCTGGCCGGCCTGGGAAAGCTTCTCCATCGTCTTGTCGCCGGCTTGCGAAAGCTGTTGCGAGGCCTTGTCGCCGGCCTCGGCGATCTTCTGCTGCGTCCGGTCGATGGCGGCATCCAGCTTCTGGCCGACGGTGCGGGGCGGCTCCTGGTCGTTGCCCGCGCTCTTCGTGCGGTCGCAGGCGGCAAGGCCGAGCGTGGCGGCGAGGGAAAGGGCGACGAGGCTGGCGGAAACTCGGTCGAGGTTCATGGCGGGCACTCCTTCTTTATCCGAGGCCATCGTACGAGTCCGTGAGCCGCACGGCAGTCGGCGGCCCGCCGTCCCGCGTGTCGGTCGCAGCCGACGTAGCGCTGTCGGAATCGTCCCACGCGTGAATCGGAGCAACGCGCGGGGGGGTTCGCGCCGCACGCCGACAGTTCGCACCCCGGCCCCTGCCTAATCTGGCGGGTGTGGGATAGCGCCCGCGGACCGGCGCGCGTCTGCACACGCCATGGCCAATGCGAATCGTCAAAGGAGATACAAATGCCCGCCGCAAGCACCAACACGAATTCCAACCCGATCGCCCGCGACATCCAGAACGTCGTATCGGATGCCCAGGAGCTGCTGAGGACCGTCCAGAGCGAGGGCTCCACCAAGCTCACCGAGGTGAAGGGCCAGGTCCAGGCCAAGCTGGACAACGCCAAGCAGATGCTCGGCCAGCTCGGCACGCAGGTCCAGGACGCCGGAAAGCAGGCGATGGACACCACCGACGAATACGTCCGCGCGAATCCGTGGCGTGCCGTCGGCATCAGCGCCGCCGTGGGCGCCCTGGTCGGCTTCCTCATCGCCCGCCGCTAAACGGGAGAGCCGCGTGAACCGCGAATCGACGGGACTTCTCGGGGACGTGAGGGGCATCGCCTCCACGGGCCTGCGTGCGATCCGCACGCGGCTCGAGCTGGCCGCCATCGAACTGTCCGAGGAAAAAACCTGGGCGGTGCGGTTCCTCGTGGTTGCCGTCGCCGCGCTGTACCTCATCACCTTCGGCCTGCTGCTCGCGATCTTCGCGCTCGTCCTCTGGGCGTCGGAGTCCAATCGGCCGGCCATCCTCGCCGGATTCGCCGCCGCCTTCGTCATTCTCGGCGGCGGCGGCATCGGCTACCTGGTGAAGGCCTCCAAGGAACGCAGCCCGTTCCTCAAGGACACCATCGCGGTCCTGAAGGGCGACGAGCACGCGCTGCGCGAGGGCGTGGGAGCGACGGGTGACTGAGATGGAAACCCTGCGCCGCCGCCGCGAGCTGGTGCTGCTCTCCGCGCAGCTGCAGCGCGCGACGCTGGTTCGCCGTCTCGACAACGTGCAACGCCACCCGATGAACACGGTGGTGGGGCTCGCGGCGAGCCTCGCGAGCGTGCCGCTCCTGTTCAAGGTCGGCACGCTGGTCGCCAGCCGCGTGGCCGGCCGCAACCGCAAACGCCGCATGACTTCCAACGAGAAGAGGGGCTTCAGCCTCCTTGCCTTGCTGCCCCTGCTGAGATACGTGCCCGCCATCAAGGCGGTGTTACCGAGACTCAGAACCCTCAACTTCAACCGCCGTTAATCAAGGAGACTTCACATGCTTTACTGGGCTGCCGTTTTCTTCATCGTCGCTCTGATCGCCGCGGTCCTGGGCTTCGGTGGCATCGCCGCCGGCGCCGCTGGCATCGCCAAGATCCTGTTCTTCATCTTCCTCGTCGCGTTCGTGGTTTCGCTGTTGATGGGCGTCTTCCGCCGCTCGGTGTAAGGAAGGCTCGTTTTCCACGCGTCTTCGGGGGGACGCGTGTAGCGCGACCAGCAGCAGCTGCATCGCGGGTTTGCCGTGGGGGTAGAATCCCCGACCCCATGGCCACTCGCATTTTCGCCAGCGTCGCCGCGCCCGTGGGGTCCGGCGGCGCCTGTCTTTCGTAGAACCAGCGCCCCTCGCGCCACCAGGAACATGCCCGACCAACTCGTCGACCTTTACGAGCAGGTGGCTTTGCGCGTCGCAGAGCTCGATGCCACCCTGGACTCCGTCCTCGCGGAATGCGGCGACGACGATCGCGCGCGCCGCGTGCGCGAGAAATGGGCGGAGCTGGTGTCGCTGGTGGGCCGGCAGAAGGAAACGCTGGGCGAGCTCGGCCGGCGCACGCGGGAGCTCGCGTCGCTCTCCGCATTCCTGCAGACACACTACGAGCAGGAGAAGGCGCGGCTCGCGCGCGAGCTGCACGACGGGCTCGGCGGCATCCTCACGCCGGCCAAGATGGACCTGGCGTGGCTGGAGGCGCGCCGGGGCAAGGACGACGAGTTCGCCCATCGCCTGGCAAGGCTCTCGGCCCTCATCGACCAGGGCATCGACCTCAAGCGCCGCGTGATCGAGGAATTGCGTCCGTCGCTGCTCGACCACCTGGGCCTCGCGGCCGCCGTGCAGTGGTTCGTCGACGAGACGTGCGGCGCGGCCAAGCTGCAAAGCCGCGTGACCGTCTCGAAGCTCGAGCGGCTTTCCCCCGACCTCGAGATCGCGCTCTATCGCATCGTGCAGGAGAGCGTGCTCAATGCCGTGCGCCACTCGAAGGCCACGCTGGTGGAGCTACTGGTGGAGCGAACGGGCGACGGCGTGAAGATCGCGGTGCACGACAACGGGGTGGGCATCGACGATCTCGAGCGCGCTCGCACGCAGTCGCATGGGCTCGTGGGGATGACGCATCGCATGCGCGCCATCAACGGCACGCTCGACATCCACAGCGGCAAGGGCGAAGGCACGAAGATTACGGCGTTCCTGCCCCTCACGGCGTAAAGAGCGTATCAGCCGGCGGCTTCGCTTCGCCGGCTCGTACTCAACAGCGGGACAAAGTCGACGGCGACCCAAGAGCCGTCGCTCCAATGATTAGCGTGGCTGCTCGAACAAGCTGCTCGGCAGTGGGTTGGGATTCATGTTTCCGGGGTCATGCAAAACGGCACGCACGTGGGGCATGGAAGAGCGGAGCGATCAGTTGCCTACGTTTTGCCCGAACGCGGAAACATGAATCCCAACCCAGATGCCAGAGCAGGAAAAGAAACGGGCCTCGATGCGAGGCCCGAAGGCACTTCCAGGGAGAGTCGGTTGAGCGGTCAGTTCTCGCGCTTGTTCAGCAGCTCGCCGATGAGTCGCGGGATGGTGGCGAAATCCTTCGACTTGTCGAGGAAGTAATCCGCGCCCGCTTCGAACGCGGCGACCTTGAGGGCGGGAACCGCATGGTTCGTGAGGACGACGATGCACGCCGGGGCCGAGCCCGCGGCGGCGCGCAGCCGGCGGATCACGCCGAAGCCCGTGCCCTGCGCAAGCTGCAGGTCGACGATCGCGAGGCCGATGGTGTGCTTGTCGCATGCCGAGAGCGCCTCGTCTTCGGTGGCGGCCGTGGCGACCACTTCGACGCGGTTCGGAACGGAGACGAGCTCCACCAGGCGTTCGGCGATCTGCGGGGAGTCCTCCACCACGAGTGCGTTCATCGTCTCCTCCTCGAGGGGACGCGGATCGAACTCGGTGGGACGCACGCGTGCGCCTTCCTGCGGGGCGGGGTTCGGCATGTGTGCGACGTGCATGTCGAGCGTGTTTCCTGGTTCAGGCGATGAGTTGGTTCTTCACCGCGTAGTAGGTGATGTCCGCATTCGACTTGAAATTCATCTTCTCGAGGATGCGGGATCGGTAGGTGCTGACCGTCTTCACGCTGAGGAAGAGCTCCTTGGCGATCTCCGACACGCTCTGGCCGGCGGCCAGCTTGCAGAAGATCTGGAACTCGCGCTCCGAAAGCTGCGTGTGCGACGGCTGGTCCGCGGCCGGGCCCGCAAGGCCCTGCGCGAGCTTGTCCGCGATGCGCGGGCTCACGTAGCGGCGGCCCTGCGCGGCGGCGACGACCGCCGAGACGAGGTTCTCGCTCGGTGCGTCCTTCGCCACGAATCCGGACGCGCCCGCCTTCAGCAGGTTGATCGCGTACTGATCCTCGGGATAGCCGCTCACGATGAGCACTGCCATCTCGGGGCGGATCGCCTTGCTGCGGTTGAGCACGTCCACGCCGGACATGTCCGAAAGGGAGAGGTCGACGAGGGCGACATCGAAGGACTGCGATCGGACCTGCGCGATCGCCTCCTCGCCAGTGCGCGCTTCGCCCGCGACCTCCATGTCGACGCGTCCGGAAAAGACCTGTTTCAGGCCCATCCGCACGACATCGTGGTCATCGACAATCAGTAGCCGGATCATTGTTTGTTTTCCTACCGGGTTGGTCCACGTGGGCATTACAGCACTAGTCCCCTTCGGCGGTATCGTCGGTGAGGACGGATTCCTTTGTAGGACTGATCCTACGCCAAGGTCCCTATTAAAAGGTGTAGCGGAAGACAATCCGGTCTCGCTTCACGGAGATGTTTTCGCGGGTAAGGCCGGGGAGGTCGGGCATCAGGTTGCGCGCGGGCTTGTACACGATCCGGCGTTCGTTCGGGTCGTAGCAGAGGGTCGTCGCATTCGCGCACGAAGAGCGGCTTTGCTGCTGGCGCGCGTCGGCGGCGGGCTGCAGGACCAGGTCGGGCTCGCCCATCGGGAGCGAGAACGGGGCCTGCGAATGAGTGGGCTGCATCGCCGCCAGCGCTGCCTTCGGCACTTTCAGCGTCAACGGCTTCGCCTCCTCGGCGAGGACCTTGGGCGACGCCGCCAGGGCAGCTGCGATGACGAGCAACGTAACGGGTTTCATTCCTTCTCCGTGTGGCGCCGACGGCGGGGTGTTCCGCATGGATCAGCTGCCACTTGGAAGGGATGCTGCGCTTCGCGCCTCGCGATTTATGCCAGCGCCCAGCGGCACATGCTGTGCGCCCCACGCATGGAACGGCGTCAGCGTCCTCCGACCCCGCGCAGGCGGGAACCGACCTCAGCATCCGCATTCCTCTCATTTCGGTGGCTTGCTCCGCGACCTAATGTGGCTGCATGTCCCGCCAGCCCCACTGCCCATCCCACATCGCCCGGCACGTTCTGCGGGTGGCCGCGTGGCTCGCCGCCGCGTCGTGCCTTCCTTCCTTTGCCGGCCTTGAAGTCAATCCCGTGTTTCCCGCGTACGGCGTTCCCGTCACGCTGGAGCTGAAATCGATCGGTCCCCCGCCCTGGGTTCCGGGCACGCGTTATCGGCGCGACGGCAACAACATCACGCTGGAGATGGAGAACATGCCCGGCGGGTATTTCGGTCCGCGCGCCGACATGCAGTACATGCCGGTGCCGCTCGGCGAGATCGCGCCGGGCACCTACGCGATCCAGGCGCGCCTCTACGACCTCGGTGAGCCCGACGCGCCGGCGCGGCTCTTCACGCAGACGCTCCAGGTCCCGCCGCCCGATGCTCCCGGCGTGTACCCGGTGCCGCGCGTGCCTGGCGCCCATGAATCCATGGAGCTGGTGGTGCGCGGCGACGCGGCCATCGACGCTTCGTCGGTGCGCTACTCCATCACCGGTACCACGATCCGCATCGATTTCTCGTACTCGCAGAATTCCAGTGGGGAGCTCTTCGCCAAAGTGAAGGTCGATGGGCTGCCGCCGGGAACGTATCGCGCCGAAGCGTTCGGCACCTACCCCTGGATGTTGACCCCGCCGCGCGAAACCGTCGGCACCTTCACGGTCGCGTCCACCTCGACGGTGGTCGAGTACTACTCGGAGAAGCTGGACCATTACTTCATCACCGCCGGCCCGGAGGCTGCGATCCTCGACGCGGGCACGGGCTTCCAGCGCACCGGCCAACGCTTCAAGGCATGGCTCAATGCCGGCGATGCGCCCGCCTCCGCCGTACCGGTCTGCCGCTTCTATGCAAACGGGCCGAACTCGCATTTCTACACGGGCGACCCGGGCGAATGCCAGATGCTGAAGGCGCTCGAGCAGAAGGAGAAGAGCGCGCTGCCGAAGGGCGGGCCGTACCCGGGCTGGCAATACGAGGGCACCGCGTTCTACGCGCTCATGCCGGTCAACGGCTCATGCCCCGCCGGAACGACGCCGGTCTATCGCTCGTACAACAACCGATGGGCGCAGAACGACTCCAACCACCGGTTCATGGTGACGGACGATATGCGCTTCGTGATGTCGCAGAGCGGGCGGCTCGACGAAGGGGTGGTGTTCTGCTCGCCCGTCTAGGCGGGCGGATCAGGGTGAGGAAAGCCGCCTCGTCCACGCGCAATCCGCGCGGGGGACGCAACGCGGTGCGATCGGCGGCCTGCCACGTCTTCGGATCCAGCACGCGGGGGTGCACGTAACTCTTGCGGCAGATCGCCGGCGTGTTGCCAAGCTGTTGCGATGCCGCGCGCACGGCGGCGGCAACGTGCGTGACGCCCACGCGCTCCTCGCGGCGCACACGCCCGCGCAGCAGGCTCGCCACGTACACGCTGCCATTCCACGTGCGGAAATCCTTCGTGCTGATCTCGTCGTAGCCCGCGATTTCCTTCAGGTACTCGTTCACGTCGGATGAGCCGATCGACTGCACCTCGCCGGCATCGTCGAGGTACTGGAAGAGCTCCTGGCCCGGCAGGTCGCGGATGCGCCGGATCACGCGCGCGAGCTCGGGGTCGTCCAGCGTGATGCGGTGGAACTTGCCGCTCTTGCCGCGGAACTGGAATTCGATGCGCCCGCCGCTCACCTTCACGTGCCGGTTGCGCATGGTGGTGAGGCCGAAGGAATCGTTCTCCTCGGCGTAGCGCTCGTTGCCGATGCGGATGCAGGTCCGCTCGAGCAGCTGCACGATGAGCGCCAGCACCTTGCGGCGCGGCAATCCCGCAAGCCCCATGTCGGCGCGCACCTGGCGGCGAATGCGCGGCAGGGCGTGCGCGAACTCGGTGAGGAGCTCGAACTTGTCGGCATCGCGCAGCTCGCGCCAACGCGGGTGGTAGCGGTACTGCTTGCGGCCCTTCGCGTCGCGCCCGGTCGCCTGCAGGTGGCCGCGCTCGTCGCGGCAGATCCAGACGTCGGTCCATGCGGGCGGGATGGCGAGCGACTTGATGCGCTCGAGCGTCTCGGGATCGGCGATTCGCTCACCCCTGGCGTCGTGGTATTCGAACCCCTTGCCGCTCTGGCGGCGCGTGTAGCCCTTCTCGCCGTCGCGGGAATAGCGCAGCCCGCCCATGGGGGCGGGCCGTCTTGCGCGTTTCGTCCCTGCGGTCGGCATCGGCAACGGACTCTTGTGGGGAAGGGTTGATCGCGCGCTGCCCGACTGGTTCGCGTCGCCGGGCTGGTTGGACGATCCGCCGGGGCATCGGCCGACGCGTCGGTAAGAGTTGCCAAAAACCCGCGCCGGACTCGGTAGTATCGCTGGGTGGCCCATCCCACCCCGATACCGAAGCCGCGCGATCCCGCCGCGACAAGGATGTTCCGCGAGGCCGCTCAAGCGGGCGCCGTCGTGCGCGCGCAGCTCGCGGGCAATGCGATCGCGGTCACGCGCCTCGCGAAGCGGCTTCGCGACGCGCCACCCCGGCTCGCCGTCACGCTCGCGCGCGGCAGCTCCGACCACGCCGCGACGTTCGCGAAGTACCTCTTCGAGACGCGGCTCGGGCTCGTCACCGCGTCGGCCGCGCCGTCGGTGTCGTCGGTCTACGGCGTGCGCCAGGACCTGCGTGAGGCGCTCTACGTCGCGATCTCCCAGTCGGGCCGCAGCCCCGACCTCGTCGCCTCCGCGCGCGCGGCGCGCGAAGCCGGCGCCCACGTGATCGCCATCGTGAACGACGAGTCGTCTCCCCTCGCCGGCATCGCCGAGACCACGCTGCCGCTGCACGCGGGCCCCGAGACCAGCGTCGCGGCGACGAAGACCTACATCGCTTCGCTGGCCGCGCTCGTGCACCTGGCCGCCGAATGGACGCGCGACGAGCGCCTTCGGGCGGCGCTCCCGCGCCTGCCCGACGAGCTGGATCGCGCATGGCAGCTCGACTGGAGCCACGCCGTGGAGCGCCTGCGCGTCGCCCCCGGCCTCTTCGTGATCGCGCGCGGCGTGGGCCTCGGCACCGCCCAGGAAGCGGCGCTCAAATGCAAGGAAGCCTGCGGACTGCACGCCGAAGCGTTCAGCTCGGCCGAAGTGCGCCACGGCCCCCAGGCGCTCCTGCAGGGCGGGTTCCCCGCGCTCGTGTTCTGCCAGGACGATGAAACGCGCGCCGGGACCGAAGCGCTGGCGCGCGAGCTGCGCGAGCGCAGCGTCGATGTCTGGATGGCGGGCGGCGAGGAAGCGCGCCTGCCCACGCTGGAATCGCACGCGTTGCTGCAGCCGATCCTCGTGGCCGCGTCGTTCTATCGCCTCGCCAATGCGCTCGCCATCGCGCGGGGGCACGATCCGGACGAGCCGCCGAACCTGCGCAAGGTCACGGAGACGCTCTGATGCTCGCCCTCACGAACGCACGCGTGCTCACGGACGAAGGCTTCGCCGACGATCGCGTCGTGCTCGTGGACAAGGGCCGGATCGAGGCCGTGCTGGCGCGAGGCGACCTGCGGGCGAATGGCGCAGCACGCGAGGACCTCGCCGGCGCGACGCTGGTGCCCGGCTTCATCGACTGCCAGGTGAACGGCGGCGGCGGCGTGCTCTTCAACGACGATCCCGGCGTGGCCGCGATCCGCGCCATCGGCGCGGCGCACCGACGCTTCGGCACCACCGCGTTCCTGCCCACGCTGATCAGCGAGGACTTCGGCGTGATCGATCGCGCCATCCGCGCCGTGCGCGAGGCCATCGAGGCCGGCGTGCCCGGCGTCGCGGGCGTGCACATCGAAGGGCCGTTCATCAACAAGGCGCGGCGCGGCGTGCACGAAGCCGCCAGGATCCGCGAGCTCGGCGCGCGGGACGTCGCGCTGCTGTCCTCGCTCGGCAAGGGCCGCACGCTGGTCACGCTCGCCCCGGAGATGACCTCGCCGGAGACGCTGCGCCAGCTGGCGGCGAAGGGCGTCATCCTGTCCGCGGGACACACCGACGGCACCTTCGAGGAAGTGAGCGCGGCCTTCAAGAACGGCGTGCGCGGCGTGACGCACCTCTTCAACGCGATGTCGCCGCTGCATCATCGCCAGCCGGGCGCCGTCGGCGCCGCACTTGCCGATCCCGATTGCTGGTGCGGACTCATCGTGGACGGGCATCACGTGCATCCCGCGGTGCTGAAGATCGCGCTGGCATCCAGGCGCGCCGAGCGCTTCATGCTGGTGACCGACGCGATGCCCGCGGTGGGCGCGGCGCAGGACTCCTTCACGCTGCAGGGCAAGCGCATCCGCGTCGAGAACGGCATGTGCGTGGACGACAACGGCACGCTCGCCGGATCCGCCCTGGACATGGCCGCCTCCGTGCGCAACTGCGTCGAGATGCTGCACCTGCCGCTGGAGCGCGCCGTGCGCATGGCGAGCACCTATCCCGCCCAGTTCCTCGGCCTCGACGGCGAGATGGGCCGCATCGCCCCCGGCTATCGCGCCAACCTGGTGGCGCTGGATGCGCGCCTGGACGTCAGCCACACCTGGATCGACGGCGAGGCCGGCAGAAAATAGAATGGGCGCGTGCGACGCGCTCTTGCCCTGCTGACACTCCTCGCGCCTTGGGCGGCGGCGCAGCAGCCATCCACGCCCGCGCTGCCCAGTTCGCCTCTGTTGTGGGACGTGCGCGAAGGAAATCATCCGCGCCTGGGGCCCATCACCGTCGCGGTGCCGGCGCAGTCGGTCGTCACGGCGGTGGGCAGGGAAAAGATCCTCTCGCTCGTCTTCTTCTCGTGCGAGAAGACCGCCGGGCGCATCGCCATCGAGCTCGCGAACGCGGCGGAGTCGGACGCGCGAAGCGGCCTCTATCCCAAGCAGATGCCGAAGCTGTTCTGCAATCCGCGCTCCACCGCGCCGCGCAGCGAGCTGCCGGTGACGTGGTACGTGAGCGAGATCGGCGACGCATTGGCGCGCGGCCTCGCGCCTTCGGACCTCAGGCGCTGCGCATCCATCGAGATCCAGCAGGACATCGCGCTGCCGCGCGGCTGGGGCCCGGAGACGCAGCGCGTGGACATCGAGGTGATCCCGTACAAGAAGGAGCTGGATACCGTGCTCGCCTCCTGCGCCATCGCGCAGCCGCACCTGCGAGCCGAGGCGGCGAAAGCGCCCGCGACAGCGCAGGCTGCGCCGCCCGCCGCGGCGCCTGCAAAGACCCCTGCCGCCGTGATTGCCCCGCCCAAACCCGCGGTGGTCGCCGCGGCGCCGCCGGCCGTCGCGGTCGCACCCCCTCCTGCGCCTGCGCCCAGGCTCGCCAACACGCCGCAGCCGGTGAAACCGGCACCCGCCGCCGAGGCGCCGTGGCGTACGGCGCGCGTGCTGGCCACGGGCGGAAGGACCAACGTGCGCGCGAGCCCGAGCACCGGCGCGCCGATCGTCATCGCACTGGATCCCGGCGCGGTCGTGCTGGTGCAATCGACGGGGACGGACTGGTGGCGGGCGCGCGCCGCGAACGGCGGCTTCGTGGGCTACATCCGGCAGGATCGTCTCCTACTGCCCTAGCGGGCTGTCGCGCGAGGCCTGCTCCGGAGGAAGGGGCCGCGGGAATCCTCGTCCCGCGCGCGAATCTCAGTCGTGAGCGAAGGACCGCCATGGACCGAGACCGCACGCTGCACCGCATCGAGGAAGCGACGAACGAGGAGGAGATCCTC
>Ga0070689_100001403_pt1 | contig 15361 bp, 12 predicted proteins | sample KBSS23HmetaG_FD_64669 | JGI IMG/M metagenome (GOLD analysis project Ga0070689, IMG submission 64669) | Switchgrass rhizosphere microbial communities from Kellogg Biological Station, Michigan, USA - KBS S2-3H metaG | ecosystem: Host-associated > Plants > Roots > Rhizosphere ...
CGGTCGCCCCGATCGCGCGCCCGCTCCTGGGGGAGCTCGTCGGTTATTTGAGCACGATCGATTTCGCGCCCGCGCTCTGTTCCGCGGAACGGCCGCTCTGTGGTCGATGCGACGCGGTCATGGCGACGCGGCGAAAGGTCGCCAGCAAGGGCGTCCTCGGTCCGGTCGAGTGATCGTCGCATGCGTGCGCGCGTCTACAGTGCCGCGGCCGTCGCCGGGATCTTGACGGCCTCCGCCGGCTGCGGCGGCGACTCCTGCGCGCCCGGCGGGCGAACCGGGACGGCGCCGCTCGGCGCGGCGTGTGGGTCGGATTGCGATTGCGCGACGACGAACTGCTACCAGGGCCACTGCTTGCCGCGTGTCGCCTGGACGGCGAGGTACCTGTGCGACACCAGCTCCAGCGCCGACGTGGTCGCCGACACCGGCAACGGGTTGTTCGTGAGCGGGATGTTCGTCGGCAAGATGGACGTCGATCCGACGGACGCCGTCGACAAGATCTCGGCGACCACCTTGGCGATGCCGTTCGCGACGGCCCTGACGCGCGACAAGACGTTCCTCTGGGGCGAGACGCTGGCGACCACCCCGACCAATCCCGTGGACAAGAACCCGACCATGGTGCTGGTGGCGCGCCCCGCCGGTGCGAACGTCGTCCTCGGGCTGGGCGACACAAATTCCATCAGGAACGCCTGGCGCATCGATGCCGCCACGGGACAGCTCCAGTCGCCGGATGTCCACCTGGACGCGTCCGACTTCGACGTCCGCCCGGACACCGGGGATCTCGTCGCCGCCGACAGCCAGTACGTCTGGGCGATCGACCAGGCGGGACAGGAGATCTGGCGGGCGTACATCCCCGCTGGGCGCGTTCGCGTCGACCCGGCGGGCGGGTACATCGTGGCGAGTGAATTTGGGATCGCCGTGGACACCGACCCCGGTCCCGGAACCACGTCCTACACGCCGATCGACCAGGATCTGCAGGTGACCAAGCTGGCCGCGGACGGCTCCAGCTGGTCCTGGCGGACCGTGCTCGGGGGCCAGGGCACGCACTGGCTGCAGGATGTCTCGGTCGCCGCCGACGGGACGGCATACGTGACGGGGTACTTCAACGGCGTGATCGACACCGGGGCCGCCACGATCGCGGCGGCTGATCAGTCGGACGCGTTCGCAGCCGCCCTGAACGCCGACGGCACGGTCCGATGGCTGACGCTGCTCGGCGCGGACGAGGCTTTCAATATCGTGCCGCTCCCCGATGGGAACGTGCTGGTGAGCGGCTTCGGGGACCTGTCCCTGGCGGGCAGCCAGCCTCCACCGCCCGACGGGCAGCCGCACCTCTTCCACCTCGAGCTGGATCGCGCGGGCGGTCACATCTGGTCGGCCTATTCCGACGTGCCGACCCAAATGCAGCTCGGCAGCGATGGAGAGCTCTTCGTCTACGGCTGGATAAACGGCGCACACGTGGACGCCACGCCGTTTCGCGGAGGGTATCTCATGAGCGAAGGCAGCCCGTCGTTCAGCTATCAGAGCGGCATCGTCGCCAAGATGATCATCCGCTGACCGCCTTTCGTCCCACCCCGACCGACCGCCCCCCGCAGGCGCCGGGTGAGATCGCCAGAGCCTGAATCTGGTGGACCGTTTCGCCCGCCCCGGGGGTCGTACTCGGCAGGATGCGCGCCGTCCCGCCATATCGCGCGTCGCGTCGCCCGCGGCACCGCGCGCTGGTGGCGGCCGGCGTGTTTGCCGCCGCCTGGGGCCTGATCGCCTGCAATGGCAACGTCGGCGGGCACCACAGCACGGGCGCCGGTGGCAGCGGCACGATCACGGGCAGCAGCGGCGCGGGCGGCACCGGCGCGACCGCCGGCACCGGCGCGTCCACGCCCATCCCGACCACGCCCGCCGCCTTCGGCACCTGCCCGTCGAACGGCGGCGAGCCGGGGCCGACGCCGCTGCTCAAGCTGTCGACGATCCAGTACCGCAACACGGTCCGCGACCTGCTCTCCGCCAGCGGCCTGTCCGCCGTCGCCACCGAGGTCGCGCCCATGCTCGCCGCGATTCCGGACGACAGCACCGTCGCGTTCCGCGGCCTCGATGCGCGCATCTCCAGCGACCACATCCAGGGCTACTTCAATGTCGCCACCGCCGTCGCGAACGCCGCGACCAGCACCAGCCAGCGCCTGACGTCGCTCGCCGGGTCGTGCGCCGGAACGTCACCGCTGGCCGCCAGCTGCCTCGACGCCTTCCTGGCCTCGTTCGGCAAGCGCGCCTTCCGCCGCCCGCTGGACGCCGACGAGATCGCGCTGATGAAGGACGTCGCGACCGGAAAGTCGCCCGCGCCGGCCAACGCCACCGAGGCGATCCGCAACGTCGTCGTGATGCTGTTGATGTCGCCGCGCTTCGCGAACCATCTGGAGCTGGCGGGCACGCCGATCTCCGGAAGCACCGACTACCTGGCGCTGGATCCGTACGAGATCGCCTCGCGCCTGTCGTACACGTTCTGGCAGACGCTGCCCGACGACGCGCTGCTGGGCGCGGCCGCAGCAACAGGAGATAGTTCGCTGGGCACCGACACGGGCTTCAATACGCAGCTGGATCGCGTGTTCGCCGATCCGCGCACGCGCGACACGATCTGGCAGTTCTGGAACGAGTGGATGCGGTTCGAGTCGTTCACCGGCTTCGCCAGCGACCGCCCCGCCTTCAAGGCGCTGGCCACGGGCGAGAACGTCGGCGTCGCCGGTCACGACCACTGGGGCGACATGGTGCGCGAGGTCCACGATCTCACCGACCTTTACACCTGGGCGCAGGCGGGGACGTTCGCCGACCTGATGACGTCGGACCTGTCGGTCACGAAGTCCGCCGACCTCGCTCACCTTTACGCGGTGCCCGCGTGGAGCGGCAGCGGCGACTACCCGCGCTTCACCGACGGCAGCCGCCGCGGCATCCTGCAGCGGGGCGCGCTGCTGGCCGCCAGCCTGGAGACCACCAACCCGTTTCACCGGGGCTCGTTCCTGCGGCGGTCGATCCTGTGCGACAACCTGCCCCGCCCCGACGCCAACAGCCTGCCGCCCGGCTCGCTGGATCCGCCGCCGGTCAGCACGACGCTGACGACGCGCCAGCGGTTCGCCGCCAAGGTCGAGGGCAACGGCCTGTGCGAGACCTGCCACGCGTCGTTCAGCAACCTCGGCTACGTGATGGAGTCCTACGACGCGCTCGGGAGGTTCCGCACCATGGAGAAGGTGCTCGACGAGCAGACGGGCGCCGTGCTGGCGACGCTACCCATCGACGCCACCGCCGTGCCGCAGGTGATCCTGGGCGACATGCGCGCGGTCAGCGGGCCGGCGGAGCTGAACCAGCGGATGCTCGAGAGCGGCAAGGTCGAAGCCTGCCTGTCGGCGAATTACTTCCGCTATGCGATGCGCCGCGATCCCGCCCGCGACAGCGCGGACGCGTGCGCGTACGAATCGATGCGCGGCAGCCTCACGTCGGGCGGGGCGCTGGCGGCGGCGTTCCGCGGGATCGCGGCCAGCACCAGCTTCCGCCGGCACAAGGTGGGTGCGCCATGAAGAAATTGAACGTTCAGCGACGGATGTTCCTCAAGGGCGCGGGCGGCGCGGTGCTCGCCCTTCCCTTCCTCGAGTCGCTGGTCCCGCGCCGCGCCGCCGGGCAGACCGCCACGCCGCCAAAACGGTTCATCGTCCTCAAGACGTTCAGCACGCAACTGGTCAAGGAGTGGTACCCGACCTTCGCCGGCAACGGCTACCAGCTGAAGAACAGCAAGTATTCGGGGTCGAAGGCAGACGGCACCACGCTGCTGACGCAGAAGCTGGTCAGCGGAAAGAACTACACCTGGGCGCCGCTGACGGACTTCCAGACGTCGACGGGAATCTCGGGCATCCTGGGCCCGGCGCTGAATCCATTCCTGCCCAAGCTGACGTTGATCCGCGGTCTCGATTTCCTCCCGGCCGTGAACCACAACTACGGCGGCCTGCTGGGCAACTTCTCGTCGTGCACGGCGGCCACGCCTTGCGACGCCGACAGCCTGACCGACGTCCCGACCGTCGATCAGGTGATGGCGTATTCGACGAAGGTGTATCCGACCACGCCCGGCCTGCGTTACCTGCACATCTCGCAGGGCGTTCAGGATTCCATGTCGTATTCGGACCTCGGCATGAAGGGCGGCGCGATCCAGCAGCTGAAGGCGCGCACCAACCCGCTGGACGCGTTCAACGACGTGTTCGCCGGCTTCACCGGCGGCGGCACGACGACGCCGCCTCCCATGCGCGACAAGCTGCTGGTCGATCGTGTGTACGGCGAATACACGCGCCTCAAGACGAACAGCCGCCTCTCGGGCACCGACAAGCAGCTTGTCGATCGCTACGTGACGCTGGTGTCGGAGCTACAGGCCAAGCTGACGCCGTCGGGCACGCCGATGATGTCGTGCACGCCGCCGATGGCGCCGGCATCGATGGCGAACAACACCAGCCTCAACACCGGCGACATCACTGCGAAGTGGAATGTCTTCCTGGACATCGTCACGGCGGCGGTGATGTGCGATCGCACGCGCGTCATCACGATCGGCGTGCACAAAGCGCTGGGCCCCAGCCCCGATTCGGCCAGCACCGCCCAGCTCGGCTATTACCATTCGGAAGACGCGAGCGGCGGCACCTGGCACGGTCTGGCGCACGACTGGTCGAACGCCAACTCGCGCCGGCTGCTGAAGGGCATCAACGCCTGGGTCGCCAGCGAGGTGTTCGCGAAGCTGCTGGCGAAGCTGGACGTGACCGAGATGGGCGGCACGACCTACCTCGACAACTCGCTGGTGTACTGGGGCAACGAGCTGGGCTTCAACCACATCGGGTACAGCGTCCCCTGTCTGCTTGCGGGCAGCGCGGGCGGCTTCATCAAGCCCGGGCGGTACCTCGACTACATCGACTGGGATGGCAAGGCCTACTTCTCACAGGAGGACGGCAACGTCATCAAGGGCATCCCGCACAACCAGTTCCTGGTGACCGCGATGCAGGCGATGGGCCTCGCGCCGGCCGACTACGAGACCGGCGGCAAGGCCGGGTACGGTTCGACCAGCACCAGCGGCCGCGACCCCGCGCTGTGGGCGACCGATTACGACCTGTCGACCGTCGGGCAGATCCTGCCGGGAATCAAAGGTTAGCCGCCCCCGCGCGCAGCGCGGGATCGCGGCTACCAGAAAAAAAACAATAGTCGCACACCGCGCCTGCGGCGCGGAGCGACTAGGGAACGAGCACGGCGGCGCCGCGCACCTCGCCGCGCGCAAGGCGCGCCAGCGCGACGTTGGCGTCGTCGAGCGGGTGCGTCTCGAACGACGTGCGCACCGGGATCTGCGCCGCCAGGGTCAGGAACTCCGTCGCGTCGGCGCGGGTGAAGTTCGCGACGCTGGCGAGGCGGCGCTCCCACCACAGCTCCTCGTATGGCATCTCGGGGAGACGATCGAGGTGGATGGCGTTGATCGCGACGGTCGCCCCGCGATCGCAGGCGCGCAGCGCGGCGCGCACCACGTCGCCCGACGGGGCGAAGGTGATCGCGCCGTCGAGCGGCTCGGGCGGCGTGTCGCCGGTGGCGCCCGTCCATTCCGCGCCCAGCGATCGCGCCCGCTCCTGCTCGGACGGCGACCGCGTCGCGACGAAGATCCGGCAGCCCCAGTGCCGCGCGATCTGGAGCGTGATCAGCGCCGAAGCGCCGAAGCCGTACAGCCCGAGCCGGCCGCCCGGCTGGATGGCGCTGCGCTTGAGCGATCGATACCCGATCACGCCGCCGCACAGCAGCGGCGCCGCCGCGAGATCGTCGAACCCGTCGGGGAGGCGCAGCGCGAAGTCGGCGCGCGCGATCGCGTGCGTCGCGTAGCCGCCGTCGACGTCCCAGCCGGTGAACGCGGCCTGCTCGCACAGGTTCTCGCGCCCCGAACGGCACTTGTCGCAGGTGCCGTCGCTGCCCGCCAGCCACGCCACGCCGGCGCGATCGCCGACGCGCCAGTCGGTGACGCCGGCGCCGACGGCCTCGACGCGCCCGACGATCTGGTGGCCGGGGACGATCGGCCGCTTGCGCATCGCCAGATCGCCCTCGCACAGCTGCAGGTCCGTGCGGCAGACACCGCACGCGGCGACACGCAGCAGGAGCATCCCCTCGGCGGGCGCGGGCGGTTCACGCGCGACGGAGCGAAGGGGTCCGGACGCCGCGGCCGCCGCGTGCTCGAGCACCATGGCGCGGGGTGATCCTCCCATCGGCCCCTCATCCTAACCTTCTCCCCGCCGACGGGGAGAAGGGACCAGACCCTACGCGGGGATGTAGACGGCGTAACCGCGGGGCGGGGCCCAGAACTGGCCGCGGCCGTCGGGAGCGGTGCCGGTCGGCTCGGGCGCCGCGCCGTCGCGGCCGCTCCAGGCGATCGGTCGGTACGCCGTGTTCGGGCGGGTCGTGTCGACGAACGTCCCGTTCCAGCGATCGCCCCGGTTGTTCAGCACGAACACCAGTCCCGTCGCCGCCTTCCAGCCGGCCCGCTCCATCACGTACAGGTCATCGTCGACGTATCGGACGATCGCGTCGCCGCCCGCGCTGCGCTCGTGTGCCGCGACCAGCGCCTCGATACCGCGCGGGCTTCCCGGCTGTCCCAGCGCGTCCTCGAAGTAGTCCTTCCAGAACACGCAGGGGTATCCCGGATGCGTGAGGATGAACGCGTACGCCATCAGCTTGTCGTTGATGATCGGCGGCGAATCTCCGCCGCGAAAATCGTGGTTGTCGACGAACGTGACGGCGCGATCGGGCCGCTCGGCCGCCACCGTGCCGCCTTCGGCCAGCCGCCGCAGCGAATACCCGTAGCTGTCGCACATGTCCTTCAGTCGATAGCGCAGCGGGAAGTCGAACGCCGACATCGGGTTGTCGGTGTAGCGGTTGATCTCGTCGAGCCACGCGTCGATCTCGCCGTCCGAGCTCCAGGACTCGCCCACCCCGAAGGGAAACACCAGACCGCGGCCGCAGACGTACTGGCGCTCGTGGATCGACCGGATCATCCACGCGCCGTATCCCTTCACGAAGTCGAACCGGAAGCCGTCGAACCCGATCTCGGTGATGAGCATGTTCGTGTGCGCCATGATGGCGTCGTAGACCAGCGGGTTCCGGTGGCAGAGATCCGCCATCCCGCCCCACGCCTCGCCGTCGCCGCGCTGAAACCGGCTGGGATGAAAGCAAGCGAAGTCGAATTCGTAGCGCCCGCTGGCGGGACGAAACCGCGTCCAGCCGTCGCGGCGGTAGTCCGGGTTGTACTCGTTCTCGCCGCCGCTCATGTGGTTGTAGACCGCGTCCGCGTACACCTGCATGCCGCGCGCGTGCGCCGCCTCGACGAGCGCGACCAGATCCGCCTTGCTGCCGAACCACGTCTCGACGGCGCCGCGCTGATCGAACTCGCCCAGATCGAAATAATCGAACGGGTCGTAGCCCATCGACGTCGCGCTCGCCGCCTTGCTGCACGGCGGAAGCCACAACGCCGTGAACCCGGCGTCACGCAACTGGTCGAGGCGCGCGGTGACGTGCCGCCACCACTTGTGTTCCACACCCGCGTCGCGCGGACAATCCCAGTAGAACGCCTGCAGCAACACGCCCATCGCGGGAAAGCAGCGTATCATGCGCGCGATGTACCCGCGTGCGATGCGTCCCAAGTCGAATCTGGGACGCAGGCTGGAACGCCTGTCTCACGCCGTCACCGCCTGGACGGGCAGCTCGTGGGCGTTCGCGGTCGCGGCCGCCGTGATCCTGATTTGGCTGATCACCGGCCCGCTGTTTCATTTCTCCGACACCTGGCAGCTGGTCATCAACACCGGCACCACCATCGTGACGTTCCTGATGGTGTTCCTGATCCAGCGCACGCAGAACAAGGACTCGCTGGCGATCCAGCTGAAGCTGAACGAGATCGTCGCGGCGATTCCGGGCGCGAGCAACCGCCTCATCGACATCGAGGATCTGAGCGAAGCCGACCTGGTCCGCCTCCACGAGTTCTATTGCCGGCTGTCCGAGATGGCCAAGAAAGAGGTCGACCTGCGCCGCTCGCACTCGGTCGAGGAGGCCGAGCTGCGTCACAAGCACAAGCACGGGAAGGGGTTGCCGCAGTCGTGATTTTCCGGCAGCGTCGAACAGACGCGCCCCTTGCCGACACTCCTTTCACGGATTGATCGCTTCTTCCGACTCTTGCGACCGATCCTCGAACTGGGCATCACGCCCGCCCTCCCCGATCCGCTGAAGAAGCGGATCCGCCTCACCAACGGGCTGTCGCTGTTCGGATCGTTCGTGATGCTGGCCAGCATCCCGTTCGACTGGTCGCACGCGCCTCGCTGGATGCTCGCCGAGGACATCTTCGGCGCCGTCGCGTTTCTGGTGTTCCCGCTGCTCAACCGGGCCCGCCATCTGCTGGCGTCGCGCCTGCTCTGTCTGATCCTCTCGAACCTGATCGTGCTGGGCAACGCCGCGCTGCTGGGACCGGAGTCGGGCGCGCAGATGGTGTTCATCGCGCTGGCCGCCATGCCGTTCGCGCTGTTCGATCTGACGGATCGCATCCCGCTCGCCTCCGGCGTCGCGCTGTCCATCGCCTGCTTCGCGGTCATCGAATCCGGCGTTCTGGCGCATTTCCGGGACCCGGCCGCGGCCGCCTCCGCCGCCGGGTATTACCCGTACTCGGCCGTCGTCGCTCTGGGCGCGCTGATCTTCAGCCTTTACCAGACCAGCGCCGCCAACGCGCAGGCCGAGCAGCAGCTGCGGCGGGACATCGAGGAACGCCTGCGCGCCGAACGCGAGCTGGAACAGACCCGCCAGGCGTCGATCTACTCCGCGAAGATGGCCGCCCTGGGCGAGATGAGCAGCAACATCGGCCACGAGATCAACAACCCGCTGGCGGCGATCCTGTTGCGCGCGCATCGCCTGCAGCGGCTGGCGGCGAAGGGGGTGCTGGACCTGGAGATCGTTCGCCGCGTCGCGCGCGACGTCGAAACGACGGTCGATCGCATCCGCCGCATCGTCGATGCGCTGCGGTCGTTCGCGCGCGACGCCGAGAATGACCCGATGCGCCCGGAGAGCGTGGCCGCCATCGTGAATGACACGATCGAGCTGTGCGCGCAGCGCTTTCGCCAGCATTCGATCCAGCTGGTCGTCGATCCGATCGCGCCCACGCTGTACGTCGAATGCCGGAGCGCCCAGATCGCGCAGGTCCTGCTGAACCTGCTGGGAAACGCGCACGACGCCGTCGAGGCCATGCCCGAGCGCCGCGTCCGCGTCGCCGCCGTCGCCGACGACAACGAGGTCCACATCTCGGTCGTCGATAGTGGGCCCGGCGTCCCCGTGGAGCTGCGCGCGCGCATCATGGAGCCGTTCTTCACGACCAAGGAGATCGGCAAGGGGACCGGCCTCGGCCTGAGCGTCTCGAAGGGAATCGCCGAGGCGCACGGGGGCCGACTGGAACACGACGCCGACGCCGCGGAGACGCGCTTCGTGCTGACGTTGCGCCGGGCCGACGCGCCGACCGTCGAGCCGCCCGCCACCAGCGCGTCTGCCTAGCGGCGGCCCTCACCCCGACCCTCTCCCGCAAGCGAGAGGGAGATCAGCTTTTAGCCGGGGCGGACCCGCAGCGGCGCCGGCGCCTCGCACAGCGGGCAGGCGTCGAGCCGTTCCGCGACGGTGCCGCAGTCGCGGCAGTCCGCGCGGTAGCCGTGGAACCCGTCCTCGTGCAGCTCGGTCGAGGTGCGCGCCTTTTCCGCGCGCTTGCCCTCGTAGACGATGCGCGCCGGGACGAACGCGACGTATCGCAGCTGTTCGTCGTCGCACGACGGGCAGGCGGCAGGCACCGGCCAGCGGTTGGGCGTGCCGAGCGCGCGCGCCAGACCGCCGGGCGCATGACAGCGCGGGCAGACGGCGGCGGCGAACACGACCTCCTTGCAGTCCGCGCACGTCACCTCGTAAACGCCGTCGATGAACTTCTCGCCGTCGTAGACCCAGGTCAGCTTTCCCACCGGCTCCCCGCCCATGATCGGGAGCAGCCCGTCGACGTAGCTGGCGAACGTCAGCCTGCGCGCGCCGCACTTCGCGCATCCAGCATCCAGCAAGCGATCCAGTCCGGACTCGTCGAGAAGACCCATCGCGCGGCCAATCTATGGTAGAGCGGCGCCATGACCAAATCGCACGGTGGGATCGTCGGGATCGTCCTGCAGGGCTTGTCGATGTCGATGTTGCTTTTGATCGGTGCCGGCGGCGCGTGCGACCGCAGCAGCGCGACCAAGGCGCCCCCGAAGGAGACCGCACCGTCGGCGACCAACGCGCCGCCCACGCCGCCCCCGCCGCCGACGCCCCCGCCGCCGAACCCCGACGACATCCCCGCGCCCGCCGACGTCAAGGCGGCACCCGCCGACGCGGAGAAGACCGCGAGCGGCCTCGCCTCGAAGGTGCTGACGCCCGGAAAGGGCAAAGAGAAGCCGACCGCCGCCGACAGCGTGCAGGTGCACTACACAGGCTGGACGACCGACGGCAGGATGTTCGACAGCTCGGTCAAGCGCGGACAGCCGGCGCGCTTCCCGCTGGGCAACGTCATCAAGGGCTGGACCGAGGGCCTGCAGCTGATGGTCGTCGGCGAGAAGCGCCGCTTCTGGATCCCCGCCAACCTCGCCTACGGCGAGAACACGGGCGGCGGGCGCCCCTCCGGCATGCTGGTGTTCGACGTCGAGTTGCTCGGGATCACCGGCGCGCCCAAGGTGCCCGAGGACGTCGCCGCGCCGCCCAAGAGCGCCAAGAAGACGAAGTCCGGGATCGCCTACCGCGTCCTCAAGAAGGGCACCGGCAAGGAACACCCGAAGGCCGAGAGCACCGTCGAGGTGCACTACTCCGGCTGGCAGACCGACGGCAAGATGTTCGACAGCTCGGTCGCGCGCGGCATGCCCGCCAGCTTTCCGCTCAACGGCGTGATCCCGGGCTGGACCGAGGGCGTGCAGCTGATGGTCGTCGGCGAGAAGACGCGCTTCTGGATCCCCGGCAACCTCGCCTACGACAACTCGCCGCGGCCCGGCGCGCCCAAGGGCATGCTGGTGTTCGACATCGAGCTGCTGTCGATCAAGTAGAGACGCGCGCGGTCGCGTGAGGAGCCGGCGAGCTCTGCTCGCCGCGTATCATCGCGGGGGGTTCGGGACCCTTTGAGGGTCCCGATTAGATTCACCGGCGTCGAGCGCCGCCAGCAGGTCCGCCAGCATCTCGACGGTCAGCGGCTTGATCCAGTGGTGGTTGAAGCCGGCCTCCCGCGACCGGCGGCGATCGCTCTGCTGCCCATAGCCCGTCACGGCGACCAGGACCGCGTCCTTCAGGGCCGGCAGCTGACGGAGCCTGCGCGCCACGTCGTGCCCGCTCATGTCCGGTAGCCCGACGTCGATGAACAGCACCTCGGGCCGAAACGCCTCCGCTTCCTGCAACGCGGCCGCGCCCGTTCGCGCGACGCGCACGTCGTGGCCGCCGTCGCCCAGCCACTCCGACAGGCTCTCGGCGACGTCCGGATTGTCGTCGACGACGAGCATCCGTCGAGGCCGGACGTCCGCGGCCGCGGAGACGCCGTGCCGTTCCCGCGCGGTGTCGCGGTCAGGCGTCCCCAGCAGCGGCAGCCGCACCGTGAACCGGCTGCCGCGCCCCAGGCCCTCGCTCTCGCCGGTCACCGTACCCCCGTGCATCTCCACGAAGCTGCGCACCAGGGTGAGACCGATCCCCAGCCCGCTCTGCGCACGCTCCTGGGTGCTGTCCCCCTGCGCGAACAGCTCGAATATCGCGGGCAGCACATCGGGCGAGATGCCCGCGCCGTTGTCGCTGACCTCGATGCGCGCCCATCCGGGGTCGCCTCGCTCCTCGTCCACCGCGACGGTCAAGCGACCGCCCTCGTCCGTGAACTTGGACGCGTTGTTGAGCAGGTTCGAGATCACCTGCGCCAGCCGCGTCGCGTCTCCGCTCACCCGCAGGCGTTTGCCCGGCTGGCTGATTCGCAGATCTTGCTTGCGCGCTTCGATGGCCGGCCGCGCGGCCTCGACGGCGCGCGCAACGACCGCGTCGATCTCGACCGGCTCAACGTTGAGGCTCACCCGCCCACGCGTGATGCGCGAGACGTCCAGAAGATCGTCGACCAGGCGCGTGAGCTGATCGACCTGCCGATCGATGACATCGCGCGCCCACTCGAGACGTTCGGCCGACCGATCCTTGGCGCGCAAGCGCGCCGCCGCATAGCGGATCGGCGCGATCGGGTTGCGCAGCTCGTGCGCCAGCATCGCGAGGAACTCGTCCTTGCGGCGCCCTTCGATCAAGAGCTGGTCGCGGCGCTTCTGCTCGCTCAGATCCGTGACGATCAAACAGTAGACCTCGGTCCCGTCGAGCTGGATGCGGTTCATCGCGGCCAGCACCGGCACGGCCGTGCCGTCCAGCGCCCGCAGCGCAAGCTCCTGGCGGCTGGTTCCGGTACGCGTCCGCTCCTCCGTGAGATCGAAGAAGCCGTCCGTGTCGGGGACGAGGGGGAAGATCCGCGTGCCGATCAGCGCGGCGCGCTCCGCCTTCACCATGTGCGCAAAATAAGCGTTGCAGTAGACGATCAGTCCGCCGGAGTCGAGCGCCACCGCCCCGTCCTTCATCTCCTCGACCATCGCGCGATACAGCAGATCGGCGCTGCGCAGGCTGTAGATCCGCTCCTCAGCCGCCTCCTTCACGACGAAGGCGTCGACCTCGCCCTCGCGGATCGCGCGGATGATGTCGGCGGCCTCCGATCGTTCTTGCTCTTCCATCGTCTTGCCTGCTCCTTTGCGTGCGCCTCTTGCTTCGGTTACGGATTCGCCGGGCGCAGGTCGAAGCCGACCATCATCCGTTCGGCGCTCGACAGATCGCCGACGATCTTGCGCAGCGGCTCGGGAAGCTTGCGGACCAGCGTCGGGATCGCCAGGATCTGGTCGTCGCGGGCCAGCTTGGGGTTCTCGAGCAGGTCGATCACCTCGATCCGGTAGCGGCCCGCGAGGTGCTGCTCGCAGAAGGCGTTCAGGTTGCGCACAGCCGCCACACATTTCGCCGACTGGCCCGCCACGTACAGGCGGAGATTCCAGAACTCCCCGTCCGTGTCCGCGTCGCGGGCGGCCGCCGTCTTCTTCTTCGCCGCCGTGCTCAATTTCGCGCTCCTGTCCGGGCGCTCCCGCGCCCGTTGCTCGACGACCCCTTGACCGCGTCGGCCTTCCGGCTGCGCGCCATCTCGTTCCGGACATGGCTCGCGCGCGCCACGCGCTCGCGCTCGCCGGTCTGGGCGCGGCGCTCCGCCGACTCCTCGTCCTCGAGCTCGGCGCGCAGGGCGGCGATCTGCGCCTCGATCGCGGCGCGGCGGCGCTCCGAGCTTCGCCGCCGGACATCCGCCTCGCGCGCGCGCGCCTCCTCGTCCGCCCGCTCGCGCGCTTCCTGGGCCAGGCGCATCGATCCGGTCAACACGCCGTCCGCACCCGCGTAGACGTCGAGAAGGTCGATTCCTCGCGGCGTCAGGAGGTACTCACGGATCTGGTTCGAGTGCGCCATACCGCGCGACTTGATCACGTACAGGCCCCGGTTCCGCTCGCCGCCCAGCTCGATGCTGCGCAACAGGAGCCAGGTGTCGATCAGCGACGAGACGCCGATGTCCGTCTGCTCCCGCTGGGCGCCGGTCGTGAGGGAGGTGAGCACGGCGGTGATCTGCTCTGTCTTCAGCAGATCGATCAGACGGGTGAGCATGGTCGACGCATCCCGCAACAGGCCCGCCTCGGCGAGATTGCTGATCGGATCGACGACCACCATGCGGGGCTGGAACTCCCGGATCGCCCGGTGCATCAGGGCGAGGTGCATCTCCAGACCGGTCGAGGTCGGCCGCCCCGCCATGAACCTGAGCAGGCCCTTCTTGATCAAGGGGCGCATGTCGATCCCGATGGAGCTCATGTTGCGCACGATCTGGCTCTCGGCCTCCTCGAACGCGAAGTAGAGGCAGCGCTCGCCGCGCGCGCAGGACTCCCGGGCCAGGTGGGCGGCCAGGCTGCTCTTGCCGGTCCCGGCGGTGCCGCTGATGAGGACGCTGCTGCCCCGGTAGATGCCTTCGCCGCCCAGCATCGCGTCCAGGCGGGCGATCCCGGTCGAGAGCCGCTCGCTCGAGGCGACGTGATTGAGGCCGGCCGACGTGATCGGCAGGACGGAGAACCCGTCCTCGTCGATCAGGAACGGGTACTCGTTGGTGCCGTGCGCGGTGCCGCGGTACTTCACCACCCGCAGCCGCCGGGTCGAGACCTGATCGCTGACGCGGTGGTCGAGCAGGATCACGCAGTCCGAGACGTATTCCTCGAGGCCCTGGCGGGTGAGCGTCCCGTCGCCGCGCTCCGCGGTGATGATCGCGGTGACGCCCTTGTCCTTCAGCCAGCGAAACAAGCGTTGCAGCTCGGCGCGCAGGATCGCCTGGTTCTGGAAGCCACCGAACAGCGTCTCGAGCGTGTCGAGCACGACGCGTTTGGCCCCGACCGCGTCGATCGCGTAGCCGAGCCGGATGAACAGCCCGGTCAGATCGTATTCGCCGTTTTCCTCGATCTGCCCGGTGTCCAGGACGACGTGGTCGACGAACAGCTTCTTCTGCTCGACCAGCTTGTCGACGTCGAAGCCCAGCGACCGGACGTTGGCGGCCAGCTCCTCGGGCGTCTCCTCGAAGGCCATGAAGACGCCGGGCTCATCTTGCTCGACGGCGCCGCGGACCAGGAATTCCATCGACAGCAGCGTCTTGCCGCAGCCGGCGCCGCCGCAGACCAGGCTGGGCCGGCCTCGAGGCAGGCCGCCGCCGGTGATCTCATCAAGCCCGTGGATCCCGGTGAGAGCCTTCGGTAATTTTGCGATGCTCCCTTTGCCGTTCGTTTTCGCCATCTGGGCCCCCTCCAGGGGCGGAGCAGCGCTTTCGTCCATATCACGCGTGATATGGACTGCCCGGGTAATCCGATGGCTGACGTTCCTATTTCGCCCGCGATCGGGGTTAGCCCTGAGTCCGGCCGCTCGAGGTCAATGGAAGTCGTGCGAGATGTCGGCGGCGGCGTAACCGTCGAGCCCGGCAAACGCGTCCGCCCGGATCGACACGACGCCCTCCAGGTTCTGCAGGACCCCTTCGATCACGAGCGCGCTGTTCCCGACGATCGTGAGCTTGTGCGCCGCGAAGCGCTGGGGCGTGACGATGGCGTTGGCGAACCCGGTCTCGTCCTCGAGCGTGATGAACACGAAGCCCTTGGCGGTGCCCGGGCGCTGGCGGACGATCACGACGCCGGCGATGCGGACGCGCCGGCCGTCGCGAATGCCCAGCAGATCGGCG
>Ga0070689_100001404_pt1 | contig 15351 bp, 10 predicted proteins | sample KBSS23HmetaG_FD_64669 | JGI IMG/M metagenome (GOLD analysis project Ga0070689, IMG submission 64669) | Switchgrass rhizosphere microbial communities from Kellogg Biological Station, Michigan, USA - KBS S2-3H metaG | ecosystem: Host-associated > Plants > Roots > Rhizosphere ...
ACTACGTCGTCCTCATCGTCCTCGAGGGGGGCTACGACCCGGTCCTCACGTTCGACCCGAAAGAGCAGAGCGTCGTCGGCGCGAACATCGACTGCCAGTACCGCGAGGCCGAGCGCCTCCAGGGGCGCGAGCGCCTCTACGGCCCGCTCATGGCGCCGCTCCTCCGCCACGAGGCGGACATGTGCATCGTCCACGGCGTGCGCGTCGACACCGTCGGGCACGCCGACGGTCTCCAGCAGATCCGCATGGGCCATCGGATTCACTCCGACGGGCGCATCTCGGCATGGAAGCCGCTTGCCGATTCGCTCCCGGGGGACGCGCCGTTCGGGCTCCTCGAAGTGCCCCACCGGGCGCAAACCGAAATGCCCGTTCCGATCGACGTCACGCTCGATCCGTACACGCTTCGGAGCCTCGTCCAGCCGGGCGGTCCGTCGTACGCGCCGCCGCCGTTCTTCGCCGAGATCCAGGCCGCGCAGCTCGCGCAGGCGCGCCGCGCGTTGGCCAATTACCCGAAGGAGCGGAAAGCGTACGAGTCCGCGATCGTGGGGGCTGGCCATCTCCACGAGTGGCTGGCCGCGGCCGACACGCAGACGGACATGGAGGACTTCAAGCTGGGGCCGTCTCTCCAGTTCGTCGCCAACGCGATTCGCCACAATCGCACGAAATTCTCCATCCTCCATACGCCGTTCGTTTGGTTCGATTCCCACGCGGACAATCTCCGTCTCCAGCAGTCCCGCGTGACCAGCGCGTTTCACGACATCGCGCTGTTCGTCGATTTGCTCAAATCGCAACGGAACCCGTTCGGCTCGCTCTACGATCAGACGACCATCGTCATCGGCACCGAGATGGGCCGCTTCCCGAAGCTGAACTCTACGGCCGGGAAGGATCACTGGCCGGAGAACAGTTGGGTGCTTATGGGAAAGGGCGTAAAGCGCGGCGTGACGATCGGCAAAACGGACGAAAAGCTCCGCGGCTCGGCCGTAGATCCGCGCACCGGACGACCGGACGGCGATGGCGCGCGCCCGATCTACGTCGATACGATCGGCGCCACGCTGACGAAGCTCTGCGGCGGCGACGTGCGCGCCGGCGGGTACACGGAAGCCGATGTCCTCTGGCCCGTCTTCACGTGACCGTCTTCACGTGCCCGTCTTCACCTGCCCGTCTTCACCTGCCCGGTCTTCACGACCGGGTCGAACGCGCGTGCGCTCCGCACGATTCCCCGGTTGCTTGTAGTCTGTTTGGAGTATAGCGAGAATCGGTCTTCGAGTTTGACAGGCTGGGCCTCGTGAGACAGGCTCGGCGGCTAATGCGCGCATCCGACTCCGGGTACGCGGGAGGAATGAGCATGAGCGGTGTGGACGAGCAGTTTACGAAACTGTGGGACGCTCGGACCCTCGATCCAAAAAGCCTGATTGTCGAAGTCGGTCGTGTGAACGACATGAACGAGCGACAAGTCAGCAAGATGTACGAGCTCTTCAACAAGTACGGCATCGCGATCGTCCAGCACGCCCCGTCGCCCGAGCCGGTCGAGGAGCTCCACGAGCTCGGGAAGTATTTCGGAAAGACGGTCACGCACGACCGTGCGGACGAGCGCGGCCTCGTCGTCGTCGCGGAGCTCACCGGGTACGGCGAGTTCGTGGGTGCGAGCTCGGGCCCGCACTTGATGCACACCGGCGGCACGTTCATGCCGTGGAAAGACGTCCCGAAGATCGTCCTCCTCCAGTGCGAAGTTCAGTCGCGCATCGGCGGCCGCAGCATGATCTCGGCAGGCGCCGCGGCGTATCGCTACTTGAAGCAGAACCACCCCGACGCGCTGGCGATGCTCGAGGACCCGCAGGTCTTCTCGATCCGCCGCTCGGCGAAGGGGAAAGGGCAGTTCGGCGGCACCGGCGTGGAAGGGAAAGCGGTGTTCGACACCGGGCGCATCGGGAACGACCGCGTCTGGCTGACGTTCCGCTTCGACGGTGAAGTGAAGCTCGACATCCGCCCGGACGCGGCGCACGAGGCATTCGACAAGCTCCTCGACTTCTTCAACCGCTCCGAAAACCAGATCGACTTCAAGCTCCAACCGAACCAGATCATGATCTGCGACAACACGTCGGTCGTGCACGCGCGCACCGCGTACCAGACCGGGTCGGGGCGGAAACTGAATCGCCTCCAACTCGACGGCAATCACGACGGGCTCGTCTTCGGTTTCGCGAAGCCAGCCTAGTCTGGTTTCGAGGGGAGCGCGGCCGCTCCCCTCGAGCTCCCCACCCGGACGAGCGGGGCGTCGGTTTGCAAAACACTCCGTAGTTCCAGTTGCGAGGAGACGGCATGCCAGGACGAAGCATCACCCGACAGCTCATCGATCGGCACCTCGCCGAGGGGACGCCGGTCCCGGGGGAGATGATCAACCTCACCCCGGATCAGATCCTGCTCCAGGACACCAACGGGCCGATGTCGTTCCTGCAGTTCGAGGCGCTCGGCTCGCCGCGGCTCCACCCGCGGCGGGTCGTCTCGTACGTCGACCACAACGTCCTCCAGATCGACTCGCGGAACTCCGACGATCACCGCTACCTCGAGACGGCGTCGGCGCGCTACGGCGCGATCGTCTCGAAAGCGGGCAACGGGATATGCCACCAGGTCCACCTCGAGACGTTCAGCGTCCCGGGCGAGCTCCTCGTCGGCACCGACAGCCACACCGTCGTGTGCGGCGCGGTCGGGATGCTCGCGTTCGGCGCCGGGTCGATGGAGGTCGCCGTCGCGATGGGGACCGGCGCGTACTGGCTGGCGACGCCGAAGGTCGTCCGTGTGTGGCTGACCGGCTCGCTCCGCCCGTGGGTGACGGCGAAGGACGTCGTCCTCGAGCTCCTCCGGCGGCACTCGGTGAACGGCGGGCGCGGCAAGGTCTTCGAGTTCGCGGGCCCCGGCGTCGCGAAACTTACCGTCCCGCAGCGCGCGACGATCACGAACATGGGCGCGGAGCTCGGGCTCACGACGAGCGTCTTCCCGTCCGACGACGTGACGCGCGCGTACTTCGAGCTCCTCGGGCGCGCGGCCGACTGGCGCGCGATCGACGCCGAGCCCGACGCGGCGTACGACGACCACGTCGAGCTCGATCTGTCGAGCGTCGACGTCATGGTGGCGCTCCCGAGCTCGCCCGATCGCGTCGTCCCGGTGGGGGAGGCGGCGGGGACGAAGGTCGAGCAGATCATCGTCGGCTCGTGCACGAACGGCTCGTGGGAGGACATGTTCGCGGTCCGCGAGATCATCCGCGGGAAGCAGGTCCACCCGTCGGTGTCGGTCATCGTCTTCCCCGGGAGCCGGCGCGTCCTCGAGGCGATGGCGCGCGAAGGGCTCGTCGCCGATCTCATCGCCGCCGGGATCCAGATCGCCGCGTCGAGCTGCGGCGCGTGCCCGGGGCTCTCGCACGTCCCGGCGTCGGGGACGAAGAGCCTCCGCTCGTTCAACCGGAACTTCCCGGGGCGGAGCGGGACGAGGGACGACCAGATCTACCTCTCGTCGCCGGAGGTCGCGGCGGCGTCGGCGCTCACCGGCGTCATCACCGATCCGCGGAGCCTCGGCATCCCGGTCCCGATCGCGCCGCGCCCCGCGTCGTTCCTCGCGTCGCCGGGCGGCCTCTCCGAGCTCGCGAGCGATGCGGTCGCGGCGAAGGTCTCGGTCGTGAAGGGTCCGAACATCAAAGAGGTGCCGATCGGCAAGCCGCCGGAGGAGGAGCTCTCGCTCCCCGTGCTCCTCAAGGTGAACGACAACATCTCGACGGATCACATCTCGCCGGTCGGCGTGCAGGCGCTCCTCCTGCGCACGAACGTCCCGGCGATCTCCGAGCACAGCTTCAAGTACCTCGATCCGACGTTCGCCGCGCGCGCGCGGGCGAGCGGCGCCGGCGTGATCGTCGCGGGCGAGCACTACGGCCAGGGCTCGTCGCGCGAGACCGCGGCGTCGGGGCTGATGGTGCTCGGGATCCGCGCGATCGTGGCCAAATCGTTCGCGCGGATTCACCAGGCGAACCTCGTGAACTGGGGAATCGTCCCTTTGACCTTCGACGCGCCGGATGGATACGACGCGATCGACCAAGGCGACGAGCTCGCGATCGTCGGCCTCCGCACGGCGCTCGCCGGCGGCGGGCCGATCGCCGTACGCAACAAGCGCACGGGGGCGGAGATCCGCGTGCGTTGCGCGCTCGGCCCGCGCGAGCGCGACATCGTCCTCGCGGGGGGCGTGCTCGCGCGCGCCCGCGCCGCGATGCGCACGGTCGACACCGTGGCTGGCTAGCATCCTCCCTCTTGCGTGCCGAAGGGAAGTGTGGGGAATCTCGTGTCGATGGCCGAAGTGGGAGTGGGAGAGCAGGTCGCCGTTCCATCCAGCTCGCTGCGTCGCGCCGCCGTCTCCCCGTGGCGGTTGATGCGGACGTTCGCGCTCGTCGGTCTGTGCGCGTTCGGCGGCGTGATGCCGTGGGTCTACCGCGCCGTCGTCGAGCAGGAGAAGTGGCTCGACGAGCGCGAGTTCGCCGAGATGTGGAGCGTCTGCATGATCCTCCCCGGCGCGACGAGCACCAACGTCGCGGCGACGCTCGGGTACCGCCTCGGCGGGCTCCGCGGCGCGAGCGCGGCGGTCGTCGGCCTCCTGACGCCGCCGTTCATCATCGTCCTCATCATGGCGGTGCTCTACAAGCGCTACGGCGACGTCCCGGCGGTGCACGGCGCGGTGCGCGGCATCACCGCCGTCGCGGCCGGCCTCGTCTTCGCCACCGCGGTGAAGCTCGCGAAGGGCCAGCCGCGGAAGAGCGTCGTCGCCATCTTCGCCGTCGCCGCGTGCGTCGGGATCTCGATCTTGAAGTGGCCGCTGATGGGCGTCGTCGGCGCGCTCGTCCCGGTGTCGCTCGCCGTCGAGTGGAGGACCGCGAAATGACGCTGCTCGAGATCGCGTGGCACTTCTTCACCGTGTCGCTGGTGGCGTTCGGCGCCGCCACGTCCGTCACTCCGGACATCCACCGCGTCCTCGTCGAGACGAGGCACGTGATGACCGAGGAGCAGTTCGCCGGTCTCTTCTCGATGTCGCAGGCCGCGCCGGGTACGAACGTGATGTTCGTGACGGTGCTCGGCTGGCAGGTGGCGGGGCTCGCCGGCGCGCTCACCACGACCATCTCGTTCCTCGGTCCCACCGCGCTCATCGCGCTCTTCGTCGAGCGCTTCGGCACGCGCTACCGCAACGCCAAGTGGCACATCTCGATCCGCCGTTCGCTCGCGCCCGTGACGGTGGGGCTCCTCATGTCGACGGGCTATCTGCTCCAGCGGAGCGCGATGTCCCCCGCCGGTGTGGCGCTCGCGATCATCGCGACCGCGGTCCTCACCTGGTCGAAGCTGACGCCGCTGTGGCTCACCGCGGTCGGGGCGATCCTCGGCGCCGCCGGCCTCGTCTGATCCCGCGCGTCCCGCGCGCGAAGCGCCGCGCGACCTTGCTGGGCAGGACCCGCGGTTGTACGCTCGCGCACGGAAAATGGCCCTGTTTGCCGGAGGATTTCGATGGATGAACTAGTGCGCATTCCGTGCGTTCTCATGCGCGGCGGGACCTCGCGGGGCCCGTACTTCCTCGCCTCCGACCTGCCGGCCGACATCGCGGCGCGCGACGAAGTCCTCCTGTCGGTCATGGGCTCCGGGCACGAGCTCGAGATCGACGGGATAGGCGGCGGCAATCCCGTCACCAGCAAAGTGGCAATCGTGAGCCCGTCGAAGGTGCCGGGCGCGGACGTCGATTACCTCTTTGCGCAAGTGAAGATTCGCGAGCGCGTCGTCGACACGTCGCCCAACTGCGGCAACATGCTCGCCGGCATCGGGCCGTTCGCCATCGAGGCCGGCCTCGTCCCCGCAGAGGAGGGGTCGACGGCGGTGCGGATCTTCAACGTCAACACCGGGAAGCACGTCGAGGCGCGCGTGTGCACGCCGGGGCGCCGCGTGATCTACGACGGCGACGCGGCGATCGACGGCGTCCCCGGCACCGCGGCGCCGATCCACCTCGCGTTCCTCGACTCGACCGGGTCGAAGACGGGCAAGCTCCTCCCCACCGGGTCGCCGCTCGACGTCATCGACGGCGTCGAGGTGTCGGGCGTCGACGCCGCGATGCCCGTCGTGATCATGCGCGCGTCGTCCCTCGGGAAGACGGGGTACGAGACGGCGAAGGAGCTGAACGAGGACCGCGCGTTCCTCGAGCGGCTCGAGCGGATCCGGATCGAGGCGGGCGCGCGGATGGGGATCGCGGGCGCCAAGGACAAGGTCATCCCGAAGCCGGTGCTCATCGCTCCGGCGGTGAAGGGCGGCGCGCTCTGCACGCGCTACTTCATGCCGCACGAGTGCCACCACTCGCTGGCGATCACCGGGTCGGTGGCGATCGCGATGGCCGCCGCCACCCCCGGGACGGTCGCCGCGGCGGTCGCGGGTAAGGTCGAGCTCCCCGCGGATCTCGGGCTCGAGCACCCGTCGGGCCGCCTCGACGTGCGCCTCGAGCGGCGCGCCGGCTACGCCGAGCCGGTGGCGTACGTCGTCCGGACGGCGCGGCGCATCTTCGAAGGGTCGGTCCTCGTGAAGAGGAGCGCGCTCGAGGGGAAGAGCGTGAGCCACGCGGCGCAATAGAAGCAGGAGCGAATGACGCACGCCGAAGCAGCCCGCCCGCGGAAGCCCGCGAAGCTCTATCAGCTCCTCTACGTGCAGGTGCTCGCGGGCGCCGTCCTGGGCGTCGTCATCGGCTACTTCTGGCCGCACCTCGGGACGGAGCTCAAACCGTTCGGCGACGCGTTCGTCAAGCTGGTGAAGATGATGATCCCGCCGGTGGTGTTCTGCACCATCGTCACCGGGATCAACTCGCTCGGCGATCTCAAGGAGATCGGGAGGACGCTCCTCAAGTCGATCGGGCTCTTCTACGCGCTCACCGCCCTTGCGCTCCTCACCGGGCTCGCGGCGGTGTACCTCGCGCAGCCCGGCGCCGGGCTCCACATCGACCCGGGGGCGATCGACAAGTCGGTGGCCGCGCAGTACACGAAGCAAGCGGCGTCGATCGGCTTCGTCGAGTTCGTCCTCCGGATCATCCCGCACACGTTCTTCGGCGCGTTCACGGAAGGGGAGGTCCTCCCGGTCCTCTTCGTCGCGATGCTCGTCGGCTTCGGCATCGCGCGCGTGGGCAAGGCGGGCGAGCCGCTCCTCCGCGGGATCGAGTCGCTGTCGACGGTCGCGTTCGCGGTGTTCGGCTTCCTCGTGCGCGTCGCGCCGTTCGGCGCGTTCGGCGCGATGGCGTTCACCGTCGGCAAGTACGGGATCAAGTCGATCAGCTCGCTCGGCCTCCTGATCGCGACGTTCTACGGCGCCGGGCTCTTCTTCGTCTTCGTCGTCCTCGGGCTCCTCGCCCGCATGCACGGTTTCAGCCTGTGGAAGCTCCTCCGGTACACGCGCGAGGAGCTCCTCATCGTCCTCGGGACGTCGGCGACCGAGCCCGTGCTCCCGCGCCTCCTCTACAAGCTCGAGAAGCTCGGCTGCAAGAAGGGGGTCGTCGGGCTCGTCCTCCCGGCGGGGTACTCGTTCAACCTCGTCGGCACGGCGATCTACCTGACGCTAGCGACGGTGTTCCTCACGCAGGCGATGGACATCGAGCTCTCGCGGGGGAGGCTCCTCGGGATGCTCCTCGTGATGCTCCTCACGTCGAAGGGGGCGGCGGGCGTCACCGGGAGCGGCTTCGTGGCGCTCGTCGCCACGCTGACGGTCATGCCGGACGTCCCGGTCGTGGGCGTCGCGATCATCGTCGGTATCGATCGGTTCATGTCCGAGGCGCGCGCGCTCACGAGCTGCGCGTGCAACACGGTCTCGGTGGTGGTCGTCTCGATGTGGGAGAACGCGTGCGACCGCGAGGTCCTGCGCCGCGAGCTGGATCGCGGCGACGTCTCGCCGGATCCCGCCGAAGTCCCCTCGGGCGGCGTCGAGCCGATGAAGTCGTGACTTGGTCTGGACGCGGGCTGCTACGCAGCCGCTAGCTACCCGCCGTCGGCGGCGCACTCGGGCGGGCGCGGAGGTGACGCCTTGTTGACGACGTCGCGCGCGCACTTGTCGAACTCCTTCGGGCACTCGAGCGCCCCGCCGTCGGCGCGGCCCGCGTCGGCGGCGCCCGCGTCCGGCCCCGCGCACGTCGTGGTGATCGACGTGACGAGCGCGTCGTTGACCCCGTAGAGGTTCGCGAACGTCTTGTAGAAGTCGGCCTCGCACGCGCCGGCGTCGCGCCCGTCGCAGCGCGCGCAGTACGCCGTCGCGAGCTTCTTCTGCGCGTCGGTGAGCGGGCCGATGTGCGTCGTGAGGCATTGCGTGTAGTTCTTCCGCCCGCCGCCGCCGCCGCCCGCGTCGGCGTCGCCGCCGTCGGCCGCCGGGCACGGCTCCATCGACGCGCAGTCGGCGTACGCCGCGCGGAACGCGTCGCTCAGAACCTGGTCCGCCTGCGGGCACTGCGCGAGGCGCGCCGCGGCGCACGCGCCCGTGATGGCGCACCGGTCCTCGTACGCGGCCGCCGCCGCGCAGTACGGATCGCCGCCCGACCCGTCGCCGAGCGCGTCGCCGACGTCGCCGTCGAGGTCGCTGCCGTCGACCGCGCTCGATCCATCGCCGCCCGCGTCGCCCGCCGTGACGATGCCGCCGTCCGGCGCGTCCGAGATGACCGGCGCGCTGTCGTCGCCGCTGCACCCGGGGACGAGCCCGGCCGCGGCGAGAGCGATCGCGACAAGTGAAAGCGCGCGGCGCGATCGGGACGGTGTGCGGTGCGGCGAGGTCTCGCGGTGATCGACGGCGGGGCGATGAACGAGGTTCATGGACGATTCTCCTCAAGGGCGGGCCGTGAACGGCCCGACGCCAAGGAGCTCGAGCAAGGGAGGGGCCAGCGCGGAGAGGCGCGCGTGCGCCCGCACGCCTCAGCGGCGCTCGCGCCGTTTTTGTGCGAGCCGCTCGGCGGCCGTGAGCGGCCGCTCCGCGGGAGGTGCCGCGCCGCCCGGCGCGCCGGCGCCCGGCGCCTGACCCTGCAGAGGTCCAGGGGGAACCCACGGACGGTCATGCGCGGGCGCACCCGGCGCGGCCGGCGGCGCGCGGTCGAGGATGCTCCCTCCGCGCGCGTTCGCGTCGCCCGGCGTCGCGGCGCGCCTCGCCGCGATCACGTTCGCGCGGAGCCGATCCAGCTCGCGCGCGCGCTCGAGGGCGATCGCCTCCGCGCGCACGCGCGCGGCGCGCTGGTCGTGCGCTTGCCGTCGCGCTTCCGACATGCGCTGGACGGCCGTCTGCACGAACGCCGGCACGCCGAGGCGGCGCGCCGCGACGCCGAAGAGGAGCGCGGCGGCCGCGAGGACGAGGAGCGGCGACGTGAGCGGCGTGTACGCGAACCGCCGCGCCGCGCGATCGTCGAACGCGCCGGCGAGCGTGTCGCGGAAGCGTCCCCCGGTCATCGTCGCGATCCGCGCGAGGAGCGCGCGGTCGCTCCCCGTCGGCCGGAGCTCTTCGCCCGCGTGGAGCGCGGCGCCGGTCGTCCCCACGGCGTCGCCGCTGATCTCGTCCTTCGCCGTCGACACGTACGTCCCCGGCCGCGCGAGCGGCACGGTCGCCGCGTACCGCCCGGCGCCGACCGGCTCGAGCGCCAGGTCGCGCGCGAACCCGTCGGGCCCCGCGACGTGCACCGTGAGGCGGCGGAACGTCTGCGCGCGCCCGTCGTCGCCGACGACGTCGGCGCGCACGTGGAGCTCGCCCCCGGCGGCGTCGCTCTCGAGGCGCACCTTCGGATCGTCCGCCTTCCGCGCCGTGTCGCGCCCGATCTGCCCGAACATCTTCGCGGCGGCGCCCCAGAGGAGCCAGTCTTTGCCCCAGCGGTCCTTGTAGTCGCTCGTGAACGCGGCCGCCCGGCCGAGCCCCACCGACCACGTCGCGAGGACGGGGTCGTTCTCCGGGCCGCCGAGCGCGATCGTCGCGCGCGGCTTCGGCACCGTGGTCACGTATCCGCGGAGCGACGGCGCCTGCGCGAAGTCGATCCCGCGCGTCCCCGGCGTCGGCGCGCCGAGCGAGACGCGGAACGGTTCCTCGTGGACCGCCCCCTTCGACGCGAGGATCGTCTCCTGCGTGAAGACGGCGGGGAGCTTCGTCGCGTCGTCGATGAGGTAGAAGCGCCCGCCGCCGATCTTCGAGAGCACCTCGAGCTCCGGCGTGTCGTGCCCGCGGCCGAGCGAGATGACGCTGGTCGTGATCCCCTTTCCGGCCGCGCCTTTGACGATCGCGCGGCAGCCGGTGATCTGCTCGGCGTCGTCGCCGTCGGCGAAGAGGAGGACGTGCTTCAAGTTCACCGACTCCTTCGCCAGCGCGCCGTACGCGTCGATGAGCGCGATGTCGGTGTAGATCCCGCCGCCGCCGACGTCGACGCCGCGGATCTTCTTCTCGATCACGGCGGTGTCGGTCACCGGGCCGAGCGGGACGGTCCATGCGACACGATCGTCGACGTGCTCGACGCCGAGGCGGTCGCCCGGCCCGAGGAGCGACGCGCTCCGCGCCGCCGCCTCGTTCGCGAGCGCGAGCTTCGTCTGCCCGCCGACGGTCGCGGCCATCGACCCCGAGTAGTCGATCGCGATCACCTCGGCGAGCGACGCGCGGCGCTTTTCCTGCCGCAGATCGAACGAGACCGGCGACACATCTTCGATCGGCGTCCGCGCGTAGCCGCCCGGGCCGAACGATCGATCGCCGCCCAAAAGGAGGAGCCCGCCGCCGAGGTCTTTCGTGTAGCTCGCGATCGCGTCGAGCTGCGACGTCGCGAGATCGCTCGCGCGGACGTCGGAGAGGACGACGAGATCGTACCCGGCGAGGCCGCCCACGTCGGCCGGCACGCCGGTGGTCGATCGCTCCGCGACCTCGAAGCCGCTCGCGCGGAGCGCGGCGGCGAGCGGCGCGCCCTTCCCCTCGTCCCCTTCGAGGACGAGCGCGAGCGACGGGCCGCGCACGCGGACGAACGCGCTCCCCGCGTTGTCCTCGGGCGAGCCGTCGGTGTTGGAATCGGCGGCGGTGAGCTCGACGTCGTACCGATGGAGCCCGGGCGCGCTCGCCGTCTCGCGCACGCGGAGGACGTCCTCGCCCGCGGCGATGTGCGCGCGCCCCGTGTGCACGAGCTCGCCGTCGCGCTTCACGCGCACCTCCACGTCGGTCGCGACCGCGCTCTGCGTGACGACGCGGAGGTCGAGCGCCTCGCCTTCGTCGGCGCGCGGCGGCGTGCGGACGCTCACGACGCGGAGGTCCTTGAACGGCTTCTGCTCGAGGAGGACGACATCGATCGGGACGTCCGCGGCGACGGCGGCGGCGGCCGCGGCGATCGCGTCGCCGCGCGTGGGGACGCCGTCGGTCATGAGGACGACGCGCCCCGCGGTGTCGGCCGGGAGCTCGGCGAGCGCGCGGCGGATCGCCGCCTCGATGTCCGTCCCGTCGCGCCCCACCTCCACGCGCTGCGGCGGCGGCAGATCGCTCTTCGGCCGCGGCGGATCCTCCGTCGCCGCCTCGGCGCCGAAGACGACCGTGCCGATGCGATCGTCGGCGTGCATCCCGCGCTCCGCGAGGCGGATCTCCGCGCCGATCCGCGCCTCGCCGCCCGGGACGAGGTCGAGCGATCGCGACCTGTCGATCGCGAGGACGAGCGTGAGGCGATCGAGCGGGCGGCCGAGCTCGGGGCGCGTCGCGGCGAGCGCCGCGGCGAGGAGCGCCGCCGACGTCAGCACCGTCACGAGCGCTCTCCGCGCGCGCGCCATCCGCCCCGGCAACATCGGGAGGCGCCACGCGAGGAGCCACGCCGCCCCGGCGAAGAGGAAGAGCGCCGGCGGGTTCTCGAACCGGATGTACGTGTCGCGGAGGACGCCGCCGTGGACCAGCCCCTGCGCGACGAGCGGCGCGAGGCCGACGCCGCCGAGGACCGCCGTCACGACGCCGAGGCGCTTCTTCCGCCGGAGGACGATCGCGATCCCGATCGCCGCGACGAGCGCGGCGATCGACGCGGCGACGTAGACCGCGCGGGCGAGGGGAGGGAAGGTCACGCGGCCCTCGCGGGCTGGTCGCGGTCGGCTGTCGGGACGAGCGACCGGCGCGGCCGGCGCGTGAGCCACCACACGTCGAACGCCAGGAAGAACGCCGCCGCGATCGCAACCCAGACGCCCCACTCGTGGTGCGCGTCGGCGTTCCGCCGCGGGCGCGCGTCGCCGGCGGCGGCGCCGGGCTCGACAGCGACCGACCCCGGGCGGACGTCGCTCTCGCGCTCGCTCGTGAGGTTCGCGACCAGCGCTACCTGGCCGACGTGCGGCGCCGTCCAGCGGACGCGGTAGACGCCGGCCCGCTCCACCGCCGGGACGACGGCGAAGCCGCCGCGCGCCGAGACCTCGTGATCGGGCATCCCCGGCCCCTCGACGCGCACCTCGGCGACGCCGTCGGGGACGGCGACGCGGAGCGGATCCCCGGTCCTCACCGGCCCCGCGCCGCCTTGCGCGCGATGGAGCTTCGCGAGCTCGACGATGTTCCGCACGAAGAGGACGAACGATGCGCGGAGCGGCCAGTCGCTGTCACCCACGTCGAAGCCGATGAGCGTCGCCGTGCGCCCCGGGATCGACGCGTCGGCGACGAGCGTCGCGGTCCCCGCGCGGACGAGCGACGCGCCGCCGCCCGGCGCGAGGAGCGGCGTCGCGCGCGCGACGTGGACGCCGTCGAGCGTGAGGAAGCGGAGGCGCGGATCGCCGGCCTCCCACGACGTGAGCTGCGGCTGCTCGACCGCGCCGCCGACGTCGATCCCGAAGCACGGCCCCGGCGGCGGTGCGACGACGACCACGTCGTGGCCGGGGATGCCGGGCGGGCACGCCCCCTCGACGATCACGAGCGCCTCGGGGTCGACGTTCACCGTCGCGAGCTGCGCCGCCGTGATCGTCTGGAGATCGACGTCGGGGTCGGACGCGAGCGCGCGCTCGAACCATGAACGCGCCGCGGTGCTCGCGAGCGTGACCGGCATCTTGTGGCCGCCGGGGACGCGCCCGTACGCGACGTCGTCGAGCGGCAGCGCGTCGCCCGGCGCGATCTGGAGCCGGAGGCCGAGCCCCTCGTCCTCGCGGCGCGGCTCGAACGTCAGGACCACCGGCGCCTTGTCGTTCGGCGGGACGAGGAGGCGGCGCGACGCCGCCGGCTCGTCGCGCCCGTCGATCGTCAACGTGACGAACGCGTCGCGCGGACGCGCCGCGTAGTTCTCGATCATCGCGAAGACCTGCGCCTGGTCGCGGTGGGTCACCGCGTCGGTGCCGGAGCGGACGTCGACGCGGACGATCGCCGCGTTGTCCCGCGCCTCGCCCACCGTCACCACCTGGACATCCATCCCGGCCGCGGCGAGCGGCGCGGGGTGCGCGAGCGCGCCGTCGGTGACGACGACGATCCGCCGCCGGCCCCCCAGCGTCCGCAGGCGATCGGCGGCGAGCGCCACCGCCGGCGCGAGATCCCCCTCGACCTCGCGCACCGCGAGCTGCTCCACCGCGGCGCGGAGGTGGCGGAGGTCGCGCTCGAGCGGCGACACGACGCGCGCCTCCTTCGCCCCTTCGATCACGAGCGCGTCCGCGCCGGGCTCGAGCGAGGCGATCGCGTCGGCCGCCGCCCGCTGCGCCTCGGTCATTCGCGTCGCGCCGCTCGGACCGGACGCCGTCCCCATCGACGCGCTCGTGTCGATCACGATCGCGACGTGATCGCCGGCGATCTTCCCGCCGCGCGACGCCGGGCGCGCGAGGGCGACGGCGAGCGCCGCGAGCGCGAGGATCTGGAGGAGGAGCGGGAGCTCGGCGACGAGGCGGCGGAACGGCTGCTTCGCCAACAGATCGCGCTGCGCCGCCGTCCAGAGCCACGTCGACGACACGCGTACGCGCTGGCGGCGGATCTTGAGGATGTAAAGTACAATCAACGGCGCGAGCCCGGCGAGGAGCCAGAGGCCCCGCGCTTCGAGGAGCTCGACGGCGCCCATCAGTCGATCCCGCGCGCCACGAAGCGGCGCACCGCCGCGAGCGTCGGCTCGCCGGTCCTCGTGCGGACGTACGTCGCGCGGTGGCGGCGCGCGAGCGCGCGCAGCCCGTCGCACAGCGCGCGGAGGCGCGCGAGGTACGCCTCGATCGCCCGCGCGTCGACCGTCACTTCGACGACGTCGCCGGTCTCCGCGTCCTCGAGCGCGAGGTCCCCGTCGAGCCCGGGCTCGATGTCCTCTTCGGCGAGCACCTGGACGAGCGCGACGTCGTGCCCGCTCGCCGCCGCGCGTACGACGGCGCGGTCGAACGGTCCGGGATCGAAGAAGTCGCTGACGATGACGAGCATCCCGGGGCGCCCGGAGCGCTGCACCACGCCGTCGATCGCGCGCGCCAGATCCGTCCCGCCGCGCGGCGCGATCGCGTCGAGGTCGCGGAGGAGCTTCGGGAGCGATGCCCGCCCGCGCGTCGGCTCGTTGACGCGCGTGAGCCCCTCGCCCACCGCGAGCACCTGCGCGCGCTCCGACTCGGCGAGCGCGAGGTACCCGATGCTCGCGGCGAGGCGCTTCGCCGAAAGCATCTTCGTCGGCGACCCGGTCTCGAGCGACGCGCTCCCGTCGACGACGAGGCGCACGACGACGTCTTCTTCGGCGCGAAAGAGCTTGAAGACCGGCTCGCCGGTGCGCGCGAACGCGAGCCAGTCGATCCGCCGGAGGTCGTCGCCCGGTGCGTACGGCCGGTGCTCGAGGAACTCGGCGCTCCCGCCGCGCCGCTTCGCGAGGTGGTCGCCTCCCGCGCCCGACCGCGCGCGCACCTGGAGGCGCCGCCGGAGCGCCTCGAGCTCGCGCGCGAACGCCGGATCGAGGAGGGTCATGGCGCGCCCGGCATCGGCGGCGTCACTCCGGGCGGCGCGGCGGCTTCGGTCGAGCGGTCCTCCGCGTCGAGCGCCGCCTCGGCCTCGGCGAGCGCGATCTGGTGCGCGCGCACCGTCTGCACGCACCGCCTCCCGGCGACGGCGAGGAGCACGAAGCCGACGAAGCCCCACGCCATCGCGCACCCGAGGCCGGCGCCGATGATCGCCACCTCGCCGGGGTCGACGCGATCGAGCCAGCTCACCATCACGAACGCGAAGATCGGAGAGGGGGAGCCGATGAGGAGCCAGTCCTTCTCGAACGAGTGCGCGAACGCTCCGCCGATCGCCGCGACCACCCACGGGCCGGCGGAGGCCGCGAAGATGATCGCGAGCGTGACGAAGCGGGCGACCCACGGCGTGCTCCCGCGCGCGCGGAGCCACGTCGCGAGCCCCACCACGAAGAGGAAGAAGAGCGACG
>Ga0070689_100001406_pt1 | contig 15345 bp, 10 predicted proteins | sample KBSS23HmetaG_FD_64669 | JGI IMG/M metagenome (GOLD analysis project Ga0070689, IMG submission 64669) | Switchgrass rhizosphere microbial communities from Kellogg Biological Station, Michigan, USA - KBS S2-3H metaG | ecosystem: Host-associated > Plants > Roots > Rhizosphere ...
AGTACGGCCACTTCCACCTCAGCCGGAACGCGCGCCGGCACGTGAAGGTCCTGCTCTCCGGCCAGGGCTCGGACGAGCTGTTCGGCGGCTACTACTACTGGTGGCAGTTCAAGGACCCGGAGCGGACCACCTTCTTCCCGTGGGTCTGGCGCACGGACCCGGCCGGGACCGACTACCCGGTCACGTCGATCGACGTGCTGGAGTCGCTGGCGCGCCCGGAATTCCGGGACGGCACGCGCTACCGCCAGGCGCAGCAGGCGGTGTTCGACGGCCTCTGGTCCGCCGCGGCGGCCACCGGCGACTTCATGAACCGCGTCTCGTACCTCCTGGTCAAGACGCACCTGCACGAGATGCTGGAGCTCGAGGACCGCCACGGCATGGCCTCCTCGCTCGAGATCCGGGTCCCCTATCTCGACCATCGGACGGTGGAGTGGGCGCTCCGCCTGCCGCGCCAGGCCAAGGCGAGCGGCCGCACGGAGAAGGAGCTGCTGCGGGCGATGGCGCGCGCGCACCTGCCGGAGCTGCCGGCGGAGCTGGTCGACCGCAAGAAGAGCCCCATGCCGCCGCCCTTCGACATCGGCGGCCTGGCCGCGTCGATGGTCGAGCGCCTCCGGCGGCCGGGCCGCGCCCTCGACGCCCTCCTGGACCCGGAGCGGCTGGACGGGTTCCTGGCCTCCTTCGACGGCCAGGCCATGGGGATCGTCGACCAGCGCCACTACGCGCTCTTCTCGCTCTATTTCCTGGAGAGGTGGCACCAGGTGTTCCACGGGGCATGAGCGCGCTCCGCCGCCTCCTGTCCGAGGGCCGCGCGGAGGCGGGATCCCGCCCGGCGCTCGTCCACGACGGGCGGCGCTGGAGCTACGCCGAGCTCGAGGCGCTGTCCGACCACACCCAGCGAGCGTTGCGCGCGCACGGCGTGGGCGCCGGCTCCCGCGTCGGCGTGCGCCTGCCGAACTCGCCGCACCTGGTGGCCGCCTACATGGCGGTCTGGGGCCAGGGCGCCACCGTGGTGGAGGCCAGCCCGTCTCTCGGCCCCGCCCGCGAGGCGGCGCTGTTCGGGCGGAGCGGCGTCACGGCCACCGTGGGGGCCGGTGGCGCGGTCGCGGCGGCGGCAACCGCGGAGCGCGCCGGACGGCCCGGCGAGGAGCCGGCGGCCTGCGTGAACCTGACGTCGGGCACGACGGGCGCCGCGCGAGGCGTGCTGCTGCCCGATCGCAACCTGCTCCGCAACGCGGAGCTGTTCGCGAAGTACTTTGGCCTGCGCCCGGATGATCGCACCTGCCTCGTGCTGCCGCTGTACTTCGGCATGAACAAGATCGCGCTCCTGGCCCACCTCCGGCTGGGCGCCACCGTCCTTCTCGAGGAGGGCTTCGCCACCCCCAACACGGCCCTGGCCTCCATGAGCCGCGAATCGGCCACCGGGCTGTGCGCGGTGCCGGCCGCCTGCCACGCCCTCATGGCCCGCGGCGACCTGGAGCGCTACCCGCAGCCTCACCTGCGCTACCTCCGGATCGGGGCCGGCCGCGTCTCCGCCGCCCTCATGGACGGATTGCGCCGGGTGTTCCCCGGCGCGGACGTCTTCACCACCTACGGGCTGACGGAGGTGGGGCTGGTCACCTGCCTCTCGGCCGAGGAGCACGCGCGGCGTCCCGACTCGGTGGGCCGCCCCATCGACGAGGTGCAGGTGGACGTCGCCGCGGACGGCAGCGGCCCGGGCGAGGTGGTGGTGCGCGCCAGTCACGCCGCGCTCGGCTACGAGGGCGATCCCGCCGCCACCGCGGACGTGTTCCGCCCGGACGGCATCCACACCGGCGACCTGGGCCGGCTGGACGAGGCGGGCTACCTCTTCCTCACCGGGCGCCTGAAGGACCTCATCAAGAGTGGCGGCGAGAACGTCCATCCGGCGGAGATCGAGGCGGTACTGCTCGCGCACCCCGCGGTGGCGGACTGCGCGGTGGTCGGCACGCCCGACCCCTGGCTGGGAGAGGCGGCGCGCGCCTACGTTGCCCTGCGCCCGGGGACCGCCGGGGACGCGCCCGCCCTCATGCGCCACTGCGTGGAGGCCCTGCCGCCCATCCGGCGCCCGAAGAGGATCGACATCGTGGAGCGCATCCCGCGCAACGCGGTGGGCAAGGTGATCCGGGACGAGCTGCCGTGAGGACGCCGCCCGGGGCCGCCCCGCGTCAGCGCGACGCGCGCGCGGCGCGCACCGGCGCGTCGGGGATCCAGTTGAAGTAGCCGATCATCATCTCGTCGGTGGACTGCATCCCGAACGGCACCGCCCGCGTCGGGTCCGGGTTCGCGGGATTCTGGGCGCTGTTGTCGAACCAGCCGGTGGCGACGAGTCGGGTGCCGGCCGCGACCGGGATGGGCCGGGCCAGCTCGTACCCGATCTGCCAGTTGAAGCCGAAGCGGGGGACGTCGAGGAGCGGGGTGCGCGTGCCCGCCGGGCTCACCAGCTCGTAGCGGAAGGCCTTGCCGCGCAGGTGCATGTGCGGCCCGAACCAGAGGAGCTGTCCGGGCTCCTGGAACTCGTACGTTCCCTTGACCTCGTAGTTCGGCGCGCCCGCCGGGATCACGAACTCGTCGTTGAAGGCCGATGCCGTCTGCAGCTCGCGGCCCGGCGGCTCCTTGGCGAAGACGATGCCCAGCCGCGTCCGGTCCACCGCGGGCACGCCCGTGGCCACGTAGTGGAGCTGGAAGAGCAGGCGGGTCTTCGCGGGCAGCCGCTTGGCCGTGCCCGCAGGGAAGACGTTCCCGGGCGTGCCCGGCCCGTAGATGGCGAAGTGGGACTCCAGCGCGCGGCGCGAGCCGGCCTTCGACCCCAGCGCCGTCAGCCGGTCGAGCAGGGCCGCGACCGTGCCCCGCTCCCGCGGCTCGAGGAACACGATCACGTGGTGGACGTTCGACCGCGCGCCGGGGAGTATCTCCACCGCCTGGACCCACCTGTCTTCGGGGAAATCCAGGTCCACCGCGTCGTAGCGGTACTTGAGGAAGCCCTCGGCCGGCACCTCCTGGACCTTGGGCAGCTCGACCACCAGGTCGGGCGTGCCGATGGTCCAGCCCGATTCGTACTTCCGGGGCAGGGGCGAGTCGGCGGGATCGCCCTCGGGCATCCCGGAGTCGAGCCAGCGGAACAGCGTGCGACGCTCCCAGGCGCTGAGGCTGCGGTCGTTGGTCCACGGCCCGCTGCCCGGGGCCGCGAACCACGGCGGCATGAAGCCGTCCTGCAATACGCGCCGGACGACCGCCGCGCGCCCGGCCACCGCGCCGTAGCTGTCCAGCGCGAAGGGCCCGGCGCCGCCGACGTGGTGACACTCCAGGCAATGGGCCTGGACGATCCGGCTGACCTGCCGGTGATACGTCACGCGCTCCCCTCCCGTCGGCAGCGCCGGCGCGAGCCCCAGCTCGCAGCCGGGCGCGCGCGTGGCCCGCGTGTGGATCGGGCGGCCGGCCACGAGGTCGTCGAGCGCCATGGCCAGCATGGGCCGCCCCGGCTCCGTCTTCGTATAGTCGATGCCGTACTGGTCGTCGACGGCGCCGCGATAGACGAGCGTGCGCTTCGCGTCGAGCACGAACACCTCGGTGGTGGTCCGCGCGGCCAGGGCCTGCGCCAGGCGGCCCTCGGCGTCCGGGAGGTAGCGCCCCTTGAAGCCGAAGGCCCGGATCTCGTCCTGCATCTGCTGCCGGGTGTCGTGGCGGGTCGGGTTCAGGAAGGCGAAGGCCACGCCCCTGGGCGTGTAGGCCGTCTCCAGGCGCGCCAGGCGCGGACCGTACCGCTTCGCCACCGGGCAGCTCACGTCCCGCATGGCGACCACCAGGCCGCGTGGCCCCATGAGCTGCGCGAGCCGGACGCGCCGGCCGTCCATGTCCTCGACCTCGAGGTTGGGGATCATCTCGTCGACGCGGTCGCGGTCCAGATACGTGCCCGCCGGCTCCGCCTCCACCGTGGGGCCGAGGAGCACGGTCAGGTCGCTCCAGGTGCTGTGCAGCGGCCGTCCGGAGAGGCCGGCCCGGAAGACGAGGTGGACGAAGGAAATGAACACGAAGGTGGCGGCGGTGGCCGCGATGCGACGCAGGAGCCGGGAGGCGGGCCCCCTCTCCATGGGCGCCGTCCCTGCGGCGCGGCGGCGCCCGACGGCGGCGACCGCCCAGACCCCGAAGCCGTAGAGCGCGCCGGCGCACAGGAGCTGCACGGCGGCGTCGGCGTCGTGCCGCTGCGCGATGCTGAAGTGCCAGGCCACGCTGGCCAGGAACGTGGTCTGGATCTTCAGGAGCACCTGGCGGTGCTCCCACGACGGATAGAACACGTGGGTCATGAGCCAGCGGTAGGCGGAGACGTGCCAGCCCTGCCAGAAGCGCAGCGGGCTCGTGGCCAGCAGCGGGCGGTCGAAGTTGTCGTAGAGCTGGAACCCGAGCAGGCGCGAGACCCCGACCGCCATGTCCGAGAAGCCCGAGAACCGCACGAAGGTGTCGACCACCTGCAGGGTCATGAATCCCCACATGAGCGCGCGCGGGCCCAGGCCGGCCGGACCTCCACCTTCGTAGGCCCAGAGGTGCAGGTTCTCGACGGCGCGCTGCACCACCGGTCCCAGCGCGTAGAACTTGAGGGCGCCCCAGGCGATCGTGCCGGTGTTACGCAGGAGAGCGGAGCGCGCGGCGAACGATCCCGGCCGGTAGGCGCGGTAGAAGTCGTTGAAGAGGACCACGGGCCCGGCGAACAGGCAGGGGAAGAAGGTCACGAACAGCAGGAACTGGAACACGCGGTGCGCGGGACGCGCGGACAGCTCGCGCCGCGGGCGCGTGAGGACGAAGTCGATCGCGCGCAGCAGGAAGAACGCGCGGATGGTCCGCCCGGACCACAGGACGAGGGGCACCTGCGGCCGGGGGAGGGCCCGCTCCAGGGCCAGGAAGCCCACCAGCAGGGCCAGCACCAGGACCAGGCGCAGGCTGCGCCGCAGGCCGGAGACGCCGACCGCGTAGACGGCCACGAAGGTGACGGCGTAGAGCGGCCAGGTGAGCGGCGGCAGCGCCCAGAGGAGGCCGGCCAGGCTCAAGAGGAGGAACGCCCACTCTCGCGGACCCGCCACCCCGTTCCACGACTCGCCGCTCTCGACGGCCGCGGCCGAGCCAAAGGCGGGGCTCAGCGGCCAGCGGGTGACGAGTTCCTGCACGGTCATAGGGGCGTGGAGGCCTGCGGCTGCCTGAAGGCGAATCATACGCGTTCGGCGGTCCGTCCGCCCGCGTTGCCACCGGGTCCCGGACACCGTATCCTCGCGGTCCATTCCACGACCATGAGCAGGCCCCCGAGCGGCGACCTCCCCTATTTCGACAAGCTGGCGGACGAGCTGGCCGGCGACCGGAATCCGGTCATGGCCGAGATCTTCGGGAAGAACGTGCACTGGGGCTTCTGGGACGACCCCGGCGCGGCCACGCTGACCACCGACGACTTCCGGACCGCCAGCGACGCCATGACCCGGCGGCTCCTGCGGCTGGCCGAGCCGGCGCCCGGGCAGCGCATCCTCGACGTGGGATGCGGCTTCGGCGGCACCGTGGCCCAGCTGAACGAGGACCATTCAGGCCTGGACCTGGTGGGCGTGAACATCGACGCCCGCCAGATCGCGCGGGCGGTGGCCACCGTCCAGCCGCAGGCCGCGCGCGACAACACGATCGCCTTCCTGGTGGGCGACGCCTGCGAGCTTCCCTTCGCCGACGGGTCCTTCGACACGCTGCTGGCGGTGGAGTGCATCTTCCACTTCCCGACGCGGGTGGCCTTCTTCGACGAGGCGCGCCGCGTGCTGCGGCCGGGGGGCAGGCTGGTGGTGAGCGACTTCGTGATGCGCTCGTGGGGACGCCTCCCCCTGGTCCTGATGTACCGGTGGTTCAAGAGGGACGTCCAGGCCGTGTACGGGACGCGCCACCGCTTCGTGCCGTTCTCCTGGTACCGCGTGCTGGCCCGGCGCTCCGGGCTGATGGCCGGGCCCATCGACGACATCACGCGCCACACCCTCCCCACCTACGCGGCGCTGCGGAAGTGGGCGCGCTACTCGGGCTTCGATCCGCGGACGTACGCCAACGCCCACGCCGTCTGCGAGTACGGAAGCAAAATGGGGGCGCTGGCCTACGCGATCTTGAGCTTCTCCAAGCCTGCGGCCTGAGCGGCCGGGAGGCCCTGCCGCCCGTCTATCGCGCGGGGGCCGGGGCGCGGTTCCGGTAGAGGCCGGGGCGGACGGCGGCGGCCATGGCCTCGGCGTCCAGGCCGCCTCCCACGAAATCCGCGATGCGGCGGGCCTCCTCCAGGGGACGGGCCACCACCGCCGCGTACTGCACCTCCAGGACCTCGAACTGCGGGGCGCGCGTGAGGAGCTCCAGGGCCCGGGCCACGTCCTTGGCGAAGACCTCGCGCATCTTCGCCGGCGGGACGTCGTCCCTCTCGCCGCGGCGCGCCATCATCTTGCCCTGCGAGGCCAGGACCTCGTCGATGTCGCGCCGGATGAAGACCACGCGGTAGTTGTGGTCCTCGGGCAGGGAGCGCAGCAGGTACGAGATGACCTTCACGGCCTTGCCCCGCGCCTCCGCCAGCCACGCCCGGTCGGTCTCCTGCGCCAGCGCCTTGATGCGCTCCACCTCGAAGTACCCCTCGGGGTTGTCCTCGTCCGCCGTGCGCTGGCCGTCGGTCATCAACGCCATGCCGCCCGCGGCCAGCATCTTCATGAGCATGGATGTGCCGGAACGGGGCAGGCCGGACACCACCACGATGGGGTCCCCGAAGCGCATCCGGCGCAGGAGGCTCGTCACCGGCGTGGGAGGCGCATGGCGGAAATTGACGCGCATGCTACCATGCCGCCCGGACCCTCCTCGTAAAGGACCCCATGGACCACGTCAGGCTGATCGGTCGCATCCCCGAATCCCCCAAAAGCGGCGCGCTCGAAGGCATCCTCCGGCGGACCCTGGAGGCGCACGAGGGCCGCTGGGAGGTCCGGATCCGCCACCTCCCCCAGAGCCCCTGGTACCTGCTCCGCATCCGGCGGCCGTCCGACGGCTTCAAGTCCACGCTGCTCCTCGACCTCTACGAGGAGCCCCTCGAGCAGGTGGCCACCACCTTGAACGACGCGTTCAAGGACGCCGACGGGCCGGCCGCGCGGGACGCCACCGCGCACTGACACCGCCACAGCCCGGCCCCGGCGTTGGCGCGGCGTCGCGCCCTGTGCGATGATTCGCGGCCGCGCCGGACGATGAAGGACGATACGGACGATACGAAGGAGAGTGTTGCTTGGACACGTCCCCCGTGGAATCGACGACGGCAGCCATGACCGCCGACCTCAACCCGCCCCACGGCGGGCAGCTGGTGGACCTCATCGTGTCGCCCGAGCGGGCCGCCGAATTGAAGGCCGCGTCGCGTGACTGGCCGTCGTGGGACCTCACGCCCCGGCAGACCTGCGACCTCGAGCTGCTGCTGAACGGCGGGTTCTCGCCGCTCACCGGGTTCATGGGGCGGGCCGATTACGACTCGGTCTGCGCCTCCATGCGGCTGACGAGCGGCGCCGTCTGGACCATGCCCATCACGCTGGACGTCACCGAGGAGATGGCGGGCCGGCTGGGCCGGGGATCGCAGCTCGCCCTGCGGGACGCCGAGGGCGTGATGCTGGCCGTGCTCCACGTGGAGGACGTGTGGCGTCCCGACCGCGAGAAGGAGGCCCGGGACGTCTTCGGCACCGTCAGCCGCGAGCACCCCGGGGTGGCCTACCTGCTCGACAAGTCGCATCCCTTCTACGTCGGCGGGCGGCTGGAGGGCCTGCGCCTCCCCTCCCATTACGACTTCCCCGCCTTGCGCCTGACCCCCGCCGCGCTGCGCGAGGAGTTCGCGCAGCTCGGCTGGTCCCGGATCGTGGCCTTCCAGACGCGCAACCCCATGCACCGCGCCCACCAGGAGCTGACCCTGCGCGCCGCGCGCGCGGTCGACGCGCACCTGGTCATCCAGCCCGTGGTGGGCATGACCAAGCCCGGCGACCTGGACCACTACACGCGCGTGCGCTGTTACCAGGCGCTGCTGAACCACTACCCGCCGGACACCGCCAAGCTGGTCCTGCTCCCGCTGGCCATGCGCATGGGCGGCCCGCGCGAGGCGGTGTGGCACGCCATCATCCGGAAGAACTACGGCTTCTCCCACCTGATCGTGGGCCGCGACCACGCCGGACCCGGCAAGGACAAGACCGGCCAGCCGTTCTACGGACCGTACGACGCGCAGGCGCTGCTCCGGAAGCACGAGAAGGAGCTGGGCGTGCAGATGGTCGACTTCAAGATGATCGTCTACGTCAAGGAGCGTGACGCCTACTTCCCGGAGGACGAGGTGCCCGCCGGCACCACCGCCCTCAACATCTCGGGGACGGAGCTGCGCCGCCGGCTGGCGGAGGGGGCCGACATCCCCGAGTGGTTCACGTTCCCCGACGTGGCCCGCGAGCTGCGCCGGACGCACCCGCCACGCAAGGATCAGGGGGTCACGGTCTTCTTCACGGGGCTGTCCGGCTCGGGCAAGTCCACCATCGCCAACGCCCTCTTCGTGAAGTTCCTGGAGCTGGGCGGGCGGCCGGTGACGCTGCTCGACGGCGACATCGTGCGCAAGCACCTCTCCTCGGAGCTGGGCTTCTCCAAGGCCCACCGCGACATCAACATCATGCGCATCGGGTTCGTGGCCTCGGAGATCACCAAGAACGGCGGCATCGCGCTGTGCGCGCCCATCGCCCCCTACGACGCCCTGCGCAAGGAGGTCCGCGGCATGATCCAGCCCTACGGCGGGTTCGTGCTCGTCCACCTGGCGACACCGCTCGAGGTCTGCGAGCAGCGCGACCGCAAGGGCATGTACGCCAAGGCGCGGGCCGGCATCCTCAAGGAGTTCACCGGCATCTCCGATCCCTACGAGGCGCCCGAGGACGCGGAGATCACGCTGGACACCACCGACCTCACCCCGGAGCAGGCGGCCGACGCGGTCTTCGACTACCTCGAGACGCAGGGCTTCCTCGATCGCAGCAGTGTCACGGCCTAACGGGTCTCCCCTCTCTCCCGCGGAGGGCGCGGAAGACCTCTCGGCCGTCCTGGCCCGCATCCAGGCGGGGCTGGAGGCGGCGGTGGAAATCCTCGGACGCTTCCGCGCCGGCGGCGTGCTGGCCGAGGCCAAGCCGGGCGGCCGCGGCCCGGTGACCGAGGCGGACCGCGCCGTGGATGCGGCCCTGGCCCGCATCCTGCCGCGCGACGGCGAGGGATGGCTCTCCGAGGAGAGCCGGGACGACCGGAGCCGGCTCTCGCGGCGCCGGGTGTGGGCAGTGGACCCGCTCGACGGCACGAAGGAGTTCGTGGAGGGCGTGCCCGAGTGGTGCGTCTCCGTCGGCTTCGTCGAGGACGGGCGCCCGGTGGCCGGCGGGATCGCCAACCCCGCCACCGGTGAGCAGGTGTTGGGCGCCGTGGGCCACGGCGTCACCTACAACGGCCGGCCCGCGCGGATGAGCGAGCGCCGGGACGTCGAGGGAGCGGTGGTGCTGGCCAGCCGCAGCGAGGTGAGCCGCGGCGACTGGGACCGCTATCGCGGCGCGCCGTTCACGGTGAAGCCCATGGGCTCGGTGGCCTACAAGATGGCGCTGGTGGCGGCAGGAGTCGCCGACGCCACCTGGACGCTGGCGCCGAAGCACGAGTGGGACGTGGCCGCGGGCGTGGCCCTGGTCACCGCCGCCGGCGGGCACGTGCGCACGCTCGACGGCTCGCCGCTCGTCTTCAACCAGGAGCGGCCCTGGCTGAGCGGCCTGGCCGCGTATCCCCCGGGCCTGGCGGCCTTGCTGGCGCCCTCGCTCGTCCCGCTGGCCGCGCCGGGGCGGCGCTGACATGGGCTGGCTTGATTTCCAAGGGGCGCGAGTGCAAGCTAGGCGTTCCGCTCGCTGGAGAATGAAGGAACCATCCATGGGTGTCGTGAGGGTCGGCTCGAGGAAGGCGCCGTGGCTCCTGGCTCTCCTGCTCGCCCTGCCGGGTTGCGGCTTCGAGGGCGACCTGCCCACCCCGCCCAGCCCGCCGTCGCCGCCGGTGCCGCCGACGCAGGCGGGGATCCTGCTCTCGCTTAGCGCCAGCCCCATCGTGGCCGAGCCCGCCGCGCCCTGGAGCGCCGCGTGGACCCTCACCGTGAGGGAGACCTCGGGCATCGGCGGGGACATCCAGGTCGTGCGCGCGACCCTCGTGGATCCCGCCGGGGCGGTGCTCGCGCAGACGGAGCTCGGGGCGGACCAGGTGAAGGAGCAGCTCGGCGGCAGCAACCACATCGGGGGCGGGAGCAACCGGGAGATCCCCATGAGCCTCAGCTTCGACTTCGCTCCCGACACCCCCGTCGGCAACCTCAACGTGACCGTCGAGCTGAGCGACGACCGGGGCAACGCCGTCTCCGCCGGCGTGGACGACGTGGTCCAGGTCTGCATCCCCAACCCGCTGGTGCCGGCAGACGGCGCGGTGATGGACAACGGGTGCACGAGCCGGGACAACGGGATCGCGTGGGACTTCGACTGGGACGAGTGCCCCGGCGCGGACATGTATTCGCTGCACCTCAGCCACTCCAGCCTTGAGACCCCGTTCGACCGCGACCTGCCGGTCACCCAGTTCTCGCTGCTCGAGGACCGGGTCATCCCGGACGAGTCCCGCATCGGCTGGAAGTGGAGCGTGCGCGCGAGGGTCAACGGCATCTGGGGCAGCTACAGCCCGGAGCGGACCTTCGACGTCGAGCGCGTCAACACCGACTGCGTCACCCCGTAGGGCGCTCGAACTTGACCGCGCCAGCCCCGCCGCGTAGCCTGACCGCGAGCCCGTAGCCCAAGCCCCAAGACCGCGGCGGTCCCCCGGAAGGGAAGCGCGATGCCGCTCGACTGGCTGAACACCCCTCTCGACGCCGACATCGGCGACCTCATCGCCCGCAAGAAGCGCGCGAAGACGATCGAGCTGCTGCGCTCGCAGCTCCAGGGCCGCATGGTGCCGCCGGTGCAGATGCGGCTGCAGCTGGCGGACCTGCTCGTCCAGGCGGGCCGGGAGGCCGAGGCCATGCCCGTCCTCATCGGCCTGGCCGACGAGTTCGCAGGCGACGGCTTCGTGGCCAAGGCCGTGGCGATCCTCAAGCGGGTGGACAAGATCCAGCCCGGGCGCGAAGACGTGGAGTCGCGGCTGGCCCGGCTGGTGACGCTGCAACGGGCCGCGCCCCCGCCACGATCCAGCGCCCGCCGCGTGCCGGAGTTCGGGATCGAGGAGTTCCGCGAGGAGGCGCCGGACCCCGCGGCCGAGCCCGAGCCCGCGGAGACCGTGGCCGCCGCCGCGGCCGAGGTCGCGCCGCCCGAGGAGCCGGCGGCCGCCGCCGAAGCGGAGGCCGTGCCCCTGGTCCCGCCCATCGTCGTGCCGCCGCCGACGGCCACGGAGACGGAGGCCACCCGGAGGGTGCGCGGCGTCTTCCGGAGGTTCCTCGCGTCCCTGCCGGGGGCGGGCGCCGACGCGGTGGTCCCGCCGCCGGTCGCCGGGCCGACGGTCGACGAGACGGCGACGGCGCCCGACGAGACGGTCCCGGACGATGCCGCCGTCGATGCGGTCCCCGATACCGTACCCGAGACGATCGACGCCAGCTATGCGATCGTGCCGGAGCCGGACGCGCCATCCGAGCCGGAGGCCGAAGCGGAGCTCGAGCTCGAGGCCGAGCCTGAACCGGAGATCGAGCCCGAGCCGGAGTCCCAGGCCGAGGCCGAGCCCGAGCCGGAGTCCCAGTCCAAGCCCGAGGTCGCGGCAGAGCCGGACGTCGTGCAGGCGGCGCCGGTCGACGCGGCGGTCGGCGCGCCGGTCCCGGACGACGAGCCCATCACGGCGCGTTATGCCGCCGTTCCTCCGGACGCAGGGAGCGGCCCCCATGCGCCCGGCGTGGCCGGACGGATCCGCGGGGCATTCCGATGGCTGGTCGCGTCTTTGGCCAGCCCGGAAGCCGCGCCCGCTCCGGTTGCAAAGGAGGCCGCCGCCGAGGCCCCCGCCGCGCCGGCGCCCGAAGCCGCCGCCGTGCCGGACTCCCCCATCGCATCGCCGGAAGCCGGTCCCGCTCCGCAGGACGCCGCCGTCCCCGATACCGTGGGGGAAGAGGACCCGATGTCGGACGAGATGTTCCAGGAGCGCCTGCTCGATCTCGTCCAGGACATCCTGCGCCGGCCGGGCTCGCGCAAGAATCCGCTGGAGGCGGCGCCGCTCGACCGCCGTCTGGTGCTGCGCTACGCGCAGCGCCTGCTGGCCACCGCGCTGTTCGGCGCCTTGACCGAGGAAGAGCTCCTGGCCGTCGTCCGCGGGCTGCGCCTCCATCTGCACGGGCCCGGCGACGTCCTCATCACCGAAGGCGAGCGCGGGCAGAGCGTCTTCATCCTGGCCTCGGGCGGGGCGAAGGTCTTCGTCCGCAGCCCCTCCGGCCGCAACTTCCCGGTGGCCGAGCTACGCGAGGGAGAGTTCTTCGGCGAGATCTCTAGCCTGTCCGGCCGCCCGCGCTCCGCCACGGTCACGGCCTCCGCGCGCTGCGAGCTGCTCGAGCTGGACCGGCCCACGCTGGACCAGATCGCGCGCACCCACCCCCACGTGGCCGACGTGCTGGAGGAGTTCTACATCCGGCGGGCCAGCAGCCCCGAGGCGGCCGCGGTGCGCGCCGTGCCCCGCAGCGACGCGGCCACCGAGCGGAAGGCCATCGAGGTGCTGGAGGCCCATTTCGGCCAGAGCCGGTGGGACCCGCGCATGCGGCTGCGCCTGGCGGACGTCCTCCTGAAGGCGGGCAAGTATCAGGACGCGGTCCCGGTCCTCATCGGCCTCGCGGACGAGCTGGCCCGCTCGGGATACCCGGAGAAGGCCATCGCCGTCCTCAAGAAGATCGAGAAGATCCAGCGCCGGAACATCGAGGTCGTGAACCTGGCCCCCCTGGCCCGCGCGGCGCGCCCGGCCGTCCCCGCTCCCGATGCGGGCCCGCCGCCCGCGCGCGAGACGGCGGCGCCGAGATCGGCGTGGAGCCCGCAGCCCACGGCCGAGTTCTTCGAGGGCTGGCTGGTGGACGTGCTGCGCGACCGCGTGGGGCAGGGCGACGACGGAGAGGACGGCCGGACCGAGGCGGAGCGGGCCGCGCTGGCCCGGGTCCGCGGCTACGGCCCGGGCCTGCTGGCCAGCCCCCTCTTCGAGGACTTCTCGGACGACGAGCTCCTGGCCGTGATCCGCGGCCTGCGGCTGCTCACCTTCGAGGCGGGCGACGTCATCATCACCGAGGGGGAGCCGGGGCAGAGCCTCTTCGTCCTCACCACGGGGACGGTAAAGGTGTTCGTGCGGGACCCCGCGGGACGGAACGTCGCCCTCTGCCCGCTGGGCGAGGGCGCCTTCTTCGGGGAGATCGCGACGCTGTCGGGCCGGCCGCGCAGCGCCACCGTCACCGCCGCCTCGCGCTGCGAGCTGCTCGAGCTCGACAAGCCCGCGCTGGACGCGATCCTCAAGATCCACCCGCGGGTGCGGGACGTGCTCGAGGAGCACTACATCGCGCGGGCCGGCGATCCCGAGGCGGCCGCCATCCGCGGGACGAGGGGCGACGAGCCCACGCCGGGCGGCAGCTAGCCCCCGGAGTCCGCCGCCTCGGCGAGGATGCCGGGGGGCGTGGCGTCCTCGAGGTCGTCGAGGTAGCCCTCGGGCAGGGCCACCTTCTGCGTGCCCGCCGTCTTGCCCCGCGGCACGCGCATGGCCTCGGGCGGGAAGGGCTGGCTGCGGTCGGCCGTGGCCAGCACCGCCTCCAGCTCCGGCAGCGACGTCACGTGCATGAGGCGCTCGCGCAGCGGCGCCCCGCCGCGGAAGCCCTTCGTGTACCACGAGCTGTGCTTCCGGAAGGCGCGCATGGCGCCCGTCTCCCCCAGCCAGGCCACGAGCAGCCGCGCGTGCTCGAGCATGACGTCGATCACGCCGCCGAGGTCCGGCGGGTTCGCCGGCTCGCGGCCGGAGAACACGTCGGCCAGGTCCCGGAACAGCCACGGCCGGCCCAGGCATCCGCGCCCCACGATCACCCCGTCGCAGCCGGTGGTGCGCATCATGCGCAGCGCGTCCTCGGCCTCCCAGACGTCGCCGTTGCCCAGCACCGGGATGCGCGTCACCGCCCGCTTCAGCCGCGCGATGGCCTCCCAGCGCGCGTGACCGTCGTAGAGCTGCGCGGCGGTGCGCGCGTGCAGGCCCACGGCGGCGCAGCCCTCCTCCTGGCCGATGCGGCCGGAGTCGAGGAAGGTCTCGTACCGATCGTCGATGCCCAGGCGGAACTTCAGCGTGACGGGAACGGGGCCGGCGTTGCGCACGGCGGCGGCCACGATCGCGCGCAGCAGGCGCGGCTTCAGCGGGATGGCCGAGCCGCCGCCCTTGCTCGTGACCTTGCGCACGGGGCAGCCGAAGTTCATGTCGAGGTGGTCCACCCGTCCCTCGCCCACCAGCAGCTTCACGGCCTCGCCCACGTGGAACGGGTCGACGCCGTAGAGCTGCAGGCTGCGGGTCGTCTCGTCCGGTCCGAAGCTGGCCATGAGGACGGTCTTGCGGTTGCCCTCGACCAGGGCCCGCGCGGTGATCATCTCGCTCACGTAGAGGCCCGCCCCGTATCGCCGGCACAGGGTGCGGAAGGGCGGGTTGGTGACCCCGGCCATGGGCGCCAGGACCACGGGCGGCCAGACGGACAGCGGCCCGATGGGGATGGGGCGGAACTCCCCATCCGCCGCCGGCGGCACCTCCCGGTTCAGCGCGCTCCTGTAGACGGCGTCCATTCTCGACCCCCCACCCCACCCTCCCCACGTAGGGGGAGGGGGTTGCGGCTGCAGGATCGGCTCTGCGGTTTCAAACGATGATAGCCTGCTCGTGATGGGCCGCCACTTCTCGATGATCCGCGACTTCCACCTCGCGGACGCCTTCACCCTCGGCAACGGTGCGTGCGGCACCGCGGCCCTCTTCTTCGCCATGGACCACGTCCGCGAGCGCAGCGTGGGCAAGGTGTACGCGGCGGGCGCGTTCATCGTGCTGGCCCTGGTCTTCGACGTGCTGGACGGACGCATCGCCCGCTGGCGGCACAGCGCGTCGCCGCTGGGGCGGGAGCTGGACTCGCTGGCCGACGTGATCAGCTTCGGCGTGGCCCCCGCCGGCCTGGCCTTCTCGCTGGGGCTGACCGGCCTCTGGGACGCGCTGGTGCTGCTCTACTTCGTCTGCTGCGGCATCAGCCGCCTGGCCCGCTACAACATCACGGCCGAGGCGATGTCCGCGGACACGGGGAAGGTCACGTACTTCGAGGGGACGCCCATCCCGACGAGC
>Ga0070689_100001407_pt1 | contig 15345 bp, 13 predicted proteins | sample KBSS23HmetaG_FD_64669 | JGI IMG/M metagenome (GOLD analysis project Ga0070689, IMG submission 64669) | Switchgrass rhizosphere microbial communities from Kellogg Biological Station, Michigan, USA - KBS S2-3H metaG | ecosystem: Host-associated > Plants > Roots > Rhizosphere ...
TCCATCCAGAACTCCATGTCCTTCGGCTCGACGCCGAACTCGTGCTGCATCGCGCCCCGGATCCACAGCGCCGCGGTCTGCTGGTATTCCGGCACGCCGACGCGTTTGCCCTTGAGGTCGGCCGGCTTGTCGATCTTGGCGTCCTTCCGCACCAGGATGCGGGTGTGGAAGAACATCCGCGTGGTGAACACCGGAATGCCCGCAAAGCGTTCGTCGCCCTTCGACTTCGCCATCATCAGCGACGACATCGACATCTCGGCGACGTCGAATTCGGCAAACCGGAGCTGCCGCCAGAACAGCTCAGACGGGTGCAGCACGGTCGGCGTGAGATCGACGCCCTCAACCTTCACCGCGCCATCGATGATCGGCCAGGTGCGCGGATTGGAGGTGATGCCGATGCTGAGCTGGATGTTCATGTCTCTCCTATTTCTTCTTGTCGCGGAAACGCGGTGGCCGTTTCTCGCGAAACGCCCGTCCGCCCTCCTTGGATTCCTCGGTGCCGTAGAACAGCGCCAGCGCCTCGAAACCGAGCGCGCCGATGGCGCGCAGGTTTTCGCTGTCGGCGTTGAATGAGCGTTTGGCAATAGCGAGCGCTGTCGGGCTCTTCTCGCGGATTTCGGCGCACCACTTGTCGACCTCGTCGTCGAGCTTGTCGGCCGGCACCACGGCGTTGACCATCCCCATATCCATCGCTTCCTTGGCCGTATAACGGCGGCAGAGATACCAAATCTCCCGGGCGCGCTTCTCGCCGACCAGCCGCGCCAGATATGCGGTCCCGAAACCCGGATCAACCGACCCCACCTTGGGCCCGACCTGACCGAACACCGCCTTCTCCGACGCAATGGTGAGATCGCACAGGGTCGCCAGGACGTTGCCGCCGCCGATGGCGAAGCCCTGCACCCGGGCGATCACCGGCTTTGGCACGTCGCGAATGAGCGACTGCAACTCGTCGATCGGCAGGCCGATGGTGCCGCGGCCCTCGTAGGCACCCTCGTGGGCGCTCTGGTCGGCGCCGGTGCAGAACGCCTTGTCGCCAGCGCTGCCCAGCACGATCACCGCCACCGACTTGTCGTAACCGGCGCGCCGGAACGCATCGATCAGTTCCTCGCAGGTCTCGGCCGTGAAGGCGTTGTATTTCTCCGGGCGGTTGATCGTGATCTTGGCGACGCCATCGCGCACGTCGAACAGAATGTCTTTGTAATCCGCCATCGTCGTCATCCGTGCATGGTGAGGCCGCCCGAGACGCTGATGGTCTGGCCGGTGATATAAGCTGCGTCGTCGGACAGGAAGAACGCGACGAGGCCGGGGTAATCCTCTGGAGTCCCGAGCCGTCGCATCGGGATGGCGCGCTTCAGCCCCTCCGCGATCTTGGCGCCGTCGGGGCCCTCCAGGAAGCTTTGCAGGATTGCCGTATCGGTCGGACCGGGGCACAGCGTGTTGATGATGACGCCCTTGCTGACCAGTTCACGCGACATCGTCTTGGCAAACGCAATCATGCCGCCCTTGCAGGCCGAATAGACCGCCTCGCCCGAGGAGCCAACCCGGCCCGCGTCCGAAGCGATGTTCACCACCCGGCCGAAGCCGCGCGCCGCCATGCCCTTCATCACGATGTGGCTGACGTTCAATGGGCCATAGAGATTGATGGCGACAATTTTCTTCCAGAACTCCGGATTGGTATCGAGGAAATTCGCAGCGCGATCCCAGCCGGCATTGTTGACCAGGAAAGACGCCGGCCCCGACGCCGCCTCAAATGCATCGACGGCGCGCTTCACCGCGTCGTAGTGAGAGATGTCGGTGGCATGAAAGCTGACCTTGCCGCCCTTGGCCCTGATCTCGCCCGCGACCTTCTCGCCGCCCGCGGCATCCAGATCGAGGATGCCGACCACGCAACCTTCGTCCGCCAGCCGCCGCGCGATCGCCGCGCCGATGCCGTTGGCGCCGCCGGTGAGCAGAACGGTCTTGTCTTTCAATCCCCGCATCGTTGCTTCCACTTACTTCGATTTCCCCGCCAGCATGCGCGTCGCCTCGTAAGTGATGACCAACTCTCCATTCTGATTCTTGATGTCGATCTTCGAGGCGACGATGCCGCGATTGCCCTTTGAGGTCGGTCGCACCGACGTCACCTCGACCTCGGCGTAAATGGTGTCGCCGACACGCACCGGCTTCAGCACCTTTTTATTGAGCTCCAGCATCGCGAGGCCCGTGCCCTGGATCATGCTCTGGCACAGCAGGCCCTCGATCAGGCTGTAGGTCAGCGCCGCCGGGACGAAGCGACCCTGAATCGTGCCCTTCTCGGCGCCGAACGTGTGGTCGGTGAAGATCACCTCGACCATGCCGGTGACACCGACGAACATCATCAGGTCGGTCTCGGTCACGGTGCGGTTCAGCGTGCGGAATTTCTGCCCTGCCGAAAGCTGCTCCCATGTGAAGCCAAGGCCCAGCGTCTGCATCTCCGCCGCCATCATACCACCTTCTCTTTCGCACCCGGCAGCACGACGCCGCCGCCCGCCGCCAGCGCATCGATTTCGTCGGAGTCCATGCCGATCTCCTGCAGGATTTCGCGGCCGTGCTCGCCCAATCGCGGCGGCAGCCGATCGATCGCCGTCGGCGTGTCAGTAAACCGCACCGACGGCTCCGGCATCACCAGATCGCCCTCGGTCGGATGTTTCACATGCTTGAAGAAGCCGATGGCGTCGAGATGCGGATCGTCGATCACCTCTTCGAGCGTCTTCACCGGTCCAGCCGGGATCTCCAGCGTGTCGAATGTCTTGATCCAATCGGCCGTCTTGCGGCTCGTGAGCTGCTCGCCGGCTAAGCGATACACTTCGTCGATGTTGCGGCTCCGCGCCGCCATATCGCAAAATCGCGGATCCGCCATCATCTCCGGCTGGCCGACCTCGGCCCAGAACCGCCGCCACTGCGCGTCGGTATAGGCCAGCATGCAAAGATAGCCGTCCGCGGTGCGATACGGCCGCCGCCATGGCGCCAGCACCCGCGCATAGCCCGCCTCGCCTCGGGGCGGATCGAAGCCCAGGCCGTGCAGATGCTCGACCATGATGAAGGCCACCATGGTCTCGAACATCGGGATTTCGATGAACTGTCCGCGGCCAGTCTTCTCGCGAGAATACAATGCCGCCAGAATGGACTGCGCCGCCACCAGCCCGCTGGTCTTGTCGCAGAGGATGGTCGGCGCGTAGCGCGGCTCGCCTGTCAAACGGTCCATCAGGCTGGCGACGCCGCACAATCCCTGGATGATGTCGTCATAGGCCGGCCGCCCGCTGTAGGGACCATCCTCGCGCCAGCCGTGGATGCCGGCGTAGATCAGCCGGGGGTTGCGCTCGCAGAGCGTATCCGAGCCAAGCCCAAGCGGCTCAAGCTTCTGCGGCCGGATGTTGTGGACGAACACATCGGCCTGGTCGACCAGCCGCAGCAGCGCCTCGCGCGCCGGCGCGGTCTTCAGATCGAGAACGATGCTGCGCTTGTTGCGATTGACCCCCATGAACAGCGAGGCCATGTCGCGGCTTACCCGCGGACCGGTGTAGCGCGTGGTGTCGCCCTCCGGCGGCTCGATCTTGATGATATCGGCGCCGAGATCGCCGAGCATCTGCGTGGCATAGGGCCCGAGCACCACCGAGGTGAGATCGAGCACGCGCACGCCCGCGAGCGGACCGGCATTCCTGGTTGGCTGCGACGTTGCCACGTTTAACGCTTCCCTAGCTTCCGCTCATCGATTCCAGCCCACCGGCACTCCACTGCGCACGCATGTTGGGATTGGTTGCGAACTTGACGAAGGTCTGCGCGGGTCCAGCCGAACGGCTGCCGGCATGCAGCGCCGCCGCGAACACAATATAATTTTGCACACTCGCCGGCAGCGGCCCGACCAGGGCGACGCCCTGTATGGGGAGAATCTCGCTGATGTTGAACAGGCCGACCTCGGCCTTACCCTGAGCCACCAGATCGACGCCGCCATCGATCGCCTGCATGACTGTGAGCTTGGGCTTGACCGCGTCCGCAATGCCCATCTGCTCGATCATCCGCGCCACCGCCTTGCCGGCGAAGCCGCTGCCCTCAGGACTGGTATGAACGATCGACTTGGCGGCGAGCAGCATCGCGCGAACGCCGTCCACCGTGGAGATGTCCGGCTGCGGCGCGCCGCCGCGCACCACGACCCCGATGCCGACCCGCGCCAGATCGACCCGGCTGCCGGCTTTCAGCGTCCCCGCCTGCTCCAACCTTTCGATCACCGGCGCGGGCGCCACAACCAGATCGGGCGTTGCCCCCGCCGCAAGCTTGTTCTGCAGGTCGCCCGGCGTCCCGACCGTGAATTGGACCTGGTTTCCGGTATCGTGCGCAAACGCGACAGCAAGAGTCTTCAGCACCGCCGATGGCGCGCCTGAGCTGAACACGCTGATGTCAGCCGCGGCGGCGGGCGATCCCGTCAAGGCCAGCAGCGCAGCGGCGCAGAGCGCCTGTTTAAGCGTGAGCTTCATGGACCGTTCCGGCATCGGGCGATGGGAGACTAGCAGAGGAAATCCGCGACGTGTCCGGCAATTTGCGTATGCAGCTTGCTAGACAAACGGCAGGACCTCTTCGGTGACGCGCTTCAGCTGCGCCATCGGATCGCCCATGGTGGAAATCCGGAAGGTGACGCGGTTGCAACCCGCCGCCTTATATCGCCTGAGATGCTCGATGCAGTCGCGTGGCGTGCCGTAAGTCAGCCACGCCTCCAGCCGTTCCTTGGAATAGTTCGCCGTGTAGTAAAGATCGAGGAAGGTCTTGGAATCCGCCAGCGCGGCATCCCTGTCATCGTTGACGTTGATGTGGTGGTAGAGCACGTGATCAAAACCCGACATGTCTCGACCCTGATCGCCGCCGACCTTGAGGATGAAATCCCATGACCGACGGAACCCTTCGGGACTGACCGAATGCGTCATCCAGCCGTCGGCGATCTTGCCGACGCGGGTGAGCGCGAACTCCGAGCCGCCGGAATCCGCCTGGCCCGTGGATAGCCTCTCAGCGTTGGTGGCAAGCCAGATCGGACAGGGATTCTGGATCGGCTTCGGCTCCAGCGTAATGTTGGCGAACTTGACGAACCGGCCCTCGAACGGTGCGTTGTCCTTGCTCCACAGATGGCGCAGCACGTGCATGTTCTCGACCATATGCTTGCGCCGGTCGTCCGGATTGATCCCCATCGCCGCGGTCTCGGCTTCCCACAGCGGGCCCGCGCCGCCGCCCGCGCAGGCGACCAGCCGCGTGCGGCCGTTGGAGATGACGTCCAGCGATGCCCATTCGTAGGCGAAGACCATCGGATCGCGGAGCCCGAACGAGCCCATGCAGGCCGGCCCGAGCAGCACCCGTTCGGTGCGACCGGCCACGGCAGCCAGCAGCGTCAACGCATCAAGCCGCCGGTTGACGAACAGCGCATCGCCGCACCACACCGAATCCATCAGCGGCGAGGCCTCGACCGCGTCGGCGAGCTTCAGCAGATCGCGGGTCGTGCAAAGGCCGACCAGCACGCCACGGTTGGACAGCGTGACGCCGAACTTCATCGGCCGTGGCCCTCCACGATTACGGCCATGAAGTCGCACTGCACCAGCACGCCCGCCTCCATCGGCACTTCCATGATCTGGCGCGCCGGCCGCGACGCCGGATCGGGAAACATCTTGACCCATTCTTCATTGATTGGCTTACGCTGCAATTCTTTCACCCAGAACGTCACCTTGATGATGTCCTCGATCTTGGCGCCACCGGCCTCGACCGTGCGGCGCAGGTTCGCGAACATGAATTCACATTGTTTCTCAACGGTCGGCGGAAACGCCTGGGTGTCCGGGTCGACTCCGCGGATCAACCCCGAGACGACGATATTGCCGATCCGCGAAGCATTCGGGATCGGGCTCTTGTGCGCGAACTCGTCGATGTAAATGCTGCGGCGCATGTTCATCCCGTCCTATTTGCCGAGCAGCACCATCGAGATCGCCGGCACATAGGTGATGAGGAGCAGCGTCGCGAAGTTGATCGCCAGGAACGGCAGCACGCCGCGATAGATGTTGCCGAGCGGCGTCTGGAACACCGCCTGAGACGCGAACAGGTTCAATCCGAACGGCGGCGTGTACATGCCGATGCTCAGATTGACCGCCATGATGATGCCGAAGTGCACTGGATCGACCCCCACCGCCTGCACCAACGGCAACAGCAGCGGCGTGAGAATGAGGATCGCCGCCGGCGGTTCGAGGAAGCTGCCCATGATCAACAGGATGACGTTGATCGACAGCAGCAGCGCCCAGGCCGGCATGTGCAGCGCCTCGACATGGGCGATGATGGCCTGGGGCATGCCACTGGTGGTCAACAGCCACGAATAAAGCCCCGCCACCGTCACAATCATCAGGATTTGCGAGATCAGGAACACTGCGCTCTGGATGATGCGCCAGAGATCGCGAAATCCCACCTCGCGGTGCACCACCATGGTCACGAACAGCGAATAGATCACCGCGACTCCGGCGGCCTCAGTCGGCGTGAACACGCCGCCGTAAATGCCCCCGAAAATCACCGCGATGGTGCTGATCGACCAACTCGCCTCCTTGGTCGATGACCAGATCGTGTCCCAGCGCGCGCGCGCGGTCAGCGGCACGCGTTTTACGCGGGCGTAGATCATCACATAGAACGCATCGACCAATCCGATCAGCAGGCTCGGCAGAATGCCCGCGGTGAACAGCGCAATGGCCGATTGCTGCGCCGACACCGAATAGAGAATCATCGCAATCGAAGGCGGAATGACCACCGCGATGGCGCCCGACGAGGCGATCAAGCCGACCGAGAAGCGCTCGCTGTAGCCGCCTTCGCGAAGCGACGGATAGATCATGCGGCCAACCGCCACCACCGTCCCCACGGCCGTGTGCGCCATGGCGCCGAACACCTCGGAGGCGGCAACCGTCGTCACCGCCAGCGAGCCGCGCACACCGCCGACCACCGAAACCACCCAGACCACCACCCGGCGCGCAATGCCGCCCTGGGCCATGATCTCGCCCGCCAGCACGAAGAACGGCACGGCAAGCAGCGGCAGGTTGTCGAGCCCGCCGAACAGATAGGTCTGGATCGCCTCGGTCGGCACCTCGGCGACGAACAGCACAGCCACTAGGCACGTCACCAGCAGCACGAGAAAGATCGGCAGCCCAAGAATGAGAAGGATCGAGGGCAGAACGAAATAGACGGCGACCGCTAGCATGGCTGTCCTGTTCTGCGGCTCATGCCAAACGCGCCATCAATGCCCGGAATGGTCGGAAGGGATCCGGTGGCCGCCGGTGAGGAGCCGGACGACGACCAGGAACGCCATCAGGGAAAGCCCGATGGGAATCATGATCTGCGGAATGACCATTGGCAGCTCAGCGGACTGGCTGCGCTGGTCGAACATCCAAAGGTCGCGGATCACCGGCCAGGCGAACACCACGATGGCCACGGCAACCACGATGAAGGTCAGTTCGGCCACGAGTTCCAGCACCTTCTGCACCGGCACTGGCATCATCGCCACGATGACGTCCATGCGGAGCTGCCGGCCCGACCACGCCACCACGCCGTTGCCGAGGAAAACGCAGGCGACCATGAGGTAGAGCATGATCTCCTCTGCCCAGAAGATCGATGCGTTGAAGAAATAACGGCCGATCACATTGGCGAAATTCAAGGCGATGCTGGCGACCAGCAACACGCCCGCCAGGATCCGCAGCACGGACACCAGCGCGCGAACACCGCGCAGAAATTGATCGGTCATTCGGCAGTCCGCGGTTACAGTCCCTTCGTCGCCCTGCGTCCCGGCCCCGGCAGGCGCGCCGCTACTTATGCTTGGCCGCCGATGCGAACAGCGCCTTGACCGCCTCGTTCAGCGCCGGCTTCGTCTTCGACAGATCGTCACCGATGGTCGAAACTTTGGCGATCATCGCCTTGAACTCGTCATCCGGCAGCTGTGAGACCTTGCCGCCGTTGGCGATATAGATTTTTTCCTGCTCCGCGAAGAAGCTCTTCACCCATGGCGTAATCTCCGCGGTAACCTTCTGGCCACTGTCGCGCACGACCTTCTGCAGATCGGGCGGCAACGTGTCCATCCACTTCTTGCTCATCATCGTGATCGAATTGACGTAGGGCTGTTGAGTATCAATCACGAACTTGCCGACGTCGTAATATTTCATCGTCGTGTAGATGGTCATGGTCGTCAGCGTGGCGTCGATGGTGCCCTGCTGGAGGCCCGGCAGCACGTCGGCGAGCGTCATCGCAATCGGATTGCCGCCCATGCGGCGGATCAGTTCAAGCTGGAACGGCGAAGCAAGCACGCGGATCTTCATGCCGGACAGGTCGGCCAACTTAAGCACTGGCTTCTTCGACAGGATCGACGACGGACCGATCGGCGCGAAACCGACGCCGGTCAAGCCCTTCGGTTCGCCAAGCCCGTACATCATTTTCTGAATCGCCGGATCCTGGGCCACCTTCATGACCTGGTCGACACTGGAGAACAGGCCAGGCGCGCTCATCGCTTCGAAGCGCTCATCGACGCCGACCAGGAATTCCGGCGGGCCCATCCAGGCCTGGATCGAGCCGAACTGCACGCCTTCGATCTGGCGCGGGATCGCGCCGAGCTGGCTCGCCGGATAAATCTCCGCCTTGATGCGGCCGCCGGAATCCTTCTCGACCAGCGTGGCAAACCGCTTGAACCATTCGTGTTGCGTGTCGTTGATGGTCGCCGTGGACAGCTTCATCGTGAAGGTCTTGTCCTGCGCGTGGGCGGCCGGCGCCAGCAGGGCCGCCAGCGCGACAGCCAATGTTGCGAGCAGCATGTTTCGCGTGTTGTTTTGTGATTTGCACATTTTCGAATCTCCCACCGCGAGAAAGCACGTCCCCGATCGCAAAAGCATGACATAGGGCCCGCACCCTGACCAGACCCCAGGGTCGCGGCACTTTGGCGTCATAACGCCCGCGTCGGCTTGGTTATTTTTTCGGCATCGCGCCCGGCGTCTCGATGCTCGCCAAGAGCCCATCCACCGTGCTGGCCCACGCATCCCAAGGTGCCGTCCCATAGCTGTAGCTGTTCATCACGAAGCCCGGCCCGGCGTAGAATTTCTCGTACTGCGTGTGGCGTCCGGCGAAGTCCGAGCCGAGCAGATCCCACGCAAGATTGAGAAGCTTCATGCGGTCGGTCGCTGACTGCCCCGGCACCGACCAGTAGGTCTCGAAGGTGTCACGCAACTGCTCGTCCTTGAGCACCGATGCATCGGCCGGCATCTGGAACACGCCCGCCCCCATCAGCTCGCGCACGGTGTCGCTAATCTCCGCGTAATGGTTGGAGCACCAATGCAGCGCCGCGTAGACGTAGCGGCGGTTGACGGTGTGATAGCCGTTCGGATGCACCTCGCCGGCGTTGATCTGGCCCACGATCAGGCCTTCCAGCGTCGCCTCCATCGCGGCGAGCCGGCCGAGCGTGAACTGCACCGCCGGAATGCTCCGCGCACCGTTGATGTCGGCGACCTTGCCGGCGACACCGATCATCAGCTTGAGCTTTTCCAGGAAGCGCACGTTGGCCTGGTGATTGGCCATGGCATGGCCGGGCGTCAGCATGTAGATCGCGCGCGTCATCTCGACGTTGTCGTGACAAAATACTCGCTCCCACGGCACCTTGACGTTCTCGAACAGCACGGCGGCGTCGTTCTCGTCAAACCGCGAGGCCAGCGGATTGTCGAACTCGCTCACCGCGTATTTCTCGTAGGGCTTGCGCGACCAGATGCTGACGCCGGGGGCGTTCAGCGGCACCACGCAGGTGATCGATTCTTTCTCTTGTCCCGGCGCCACTGGCTGGAGATTGCCGCACCAGGTCTCGTGACAGAACACCGTCGCGGTGCCGAGCATCTTGAGGCCGTTGATGGTGACGCCAGAATCATCCTCCGCCACCACACGCAAGGTCGGCGGTGTGCGCCTCTCAGTGCTCTTCGGATCCGACAGGCGCCAGCCCTGCGGATTGGTGACGGTGTGCGAAGCGAAGATGTCGTTTGACCGCATGTGCCGGTGGTATTTTTGTATGTTGTCGCCAAAGCCCGGCCGGATGCGATCGAACATGGCCGGGTCCATGACAAGTCCGCTGACGTAGCTCGGAAAATTGTCGGGCGAGCGTCCCAGCAGCCCATGCGTCCACGACGCGATGCGCCGGTGCGTCTCAAAACGTTTCTGCAAGTCATCGCGATTGCGCGGCAGCAGGAAATAGCTCGAGAAGGTCTCGCCGGCCTCCTCAAACGTCATCACCGCACGGTTCTCCGCCGCGCGCTTTCGGTCATAGACCATCGCGAAAGAACGCGCGGCGTTGCGGAACGCCGGATGCGTGGTCACATCGTCGACGCGCTCGCTGCCGACATAGACCCGGCGCCCGTCGCGGATGCTTTCGAGATATTCCTGGCCAGTCAGCAGCATGGCGAGAGCGTCGCTGGACGGCGCGCAAAGATCAAGCCGACCCCCGTTGTTGGCTCGGCGCAATCGGCGTGTCGGGCGCGCAATCGCACCAGGACGCCCAGGTCGCGCAAGTTGGAGCCGACGCGGTCAAATAATCACGATGGCAAATCCGATTGCGCCGCTGTGTGCTTGCGCGCCATGGCCTGAGACAGAAACGCTACAAGCCGCCGCAGCGGACGGCGGTTGCGCCGGCGGGCTTGCAGCGTCAGGTGGGCATCATCTTTCGCCGGATCGGCGAGACAGCCACGGAACCTGATGGCAAGCCAGAACACCGGGTTCCACTTGCGCCACACTGCGGCGGCCTCGCGATATTGCAACCCGGCCGCCACCTCCGGCGCGTCGCCGAACACCTCCGGCATGACGTTGGAGATTTCGTTGTCGCCCAGCACATCCCATTTCGACAATCCGCCCATCATCGGCGAACTGATGGCGTAGACAACGCGACCGATCCGCGTCTCGCGGATTGGAAAAGCGCACATCGGGCAAGGCTCGACGTTCGAATAGATCGTGCAGTCCGACAAGTCGCTGCGGCCGAGGATCCGCTGGGCCTCCGATATGGCCAGGATCTCGGCGTGTCGGGTGACGTCGCCATCTTGTACGACGCGGTTGATCGTTTCGGCCACGATCTCGCCGTCCCGGCAGATCACGCAGGCGAATGGCAACTCGCGCTGCCGGACCGCGGCCGCCGATAGCTCGACGCAGCGCCGCATCATTTGGGAATCGAATACGGACCGATCCATCGTCCCCCAACCCCAGCAAGGAGGACCGATCCTAGCAGAAAAATTCCGAATGCCACCGTACCGCCTAGCGCAGCTTTAGGCGGCGTTTTGTTCGGCTGGGCGCGGCTCGCCCGCGTTTTCTTCCGGCTTGGCAGGCTTGCCGGCGTTTTCTTCGGCCGTGCGGGGCTTGCCCATGAGCGCCGGCTGAAACAGCACCGCCGCGCACATGGTGGTCACCAGCGACAGCGCCAGGAGCTTGCCCATGCTGGAGGTGCCGGGATGGCTCGAAAGCCAAAGGCTGCCGAACGCGGTTGCTGTGGTGAGAGCGCTCCAGATCACGGCCCGGGTCAGACTCGACTGCAACAGGTTGGTCTGCCCGGCCCGCCACGCCATGATGTAATAGATCTTGAAGGCCACGCCAACGCCGAGCAGCAGCGGCAGCGCGATGATGTTGGCGAAATTCAGCGGCATCCCGATCAGCACGCAGACCTCGAGCGTCACGACGCCAGCGAGCAGCAGCGGCACCAGCGTGAGCAGCACGTCGCCGAAGCGCCGCAGCACGATCCACAGCAGGAACGCGATGGAAATGAGCGCAAACAGGCCGGCGTGGATGAACGCCCGTACGATCGTCTTGCCGGACTCCAGGATCGAGATCGGCGTGCCGACCGCTTCGGGAAACTGCGCCTGGATGGCGCGCGCAAAGTGGCGCAGCGTTTCATTGTCGTTGGGATCGCCCTTCGGCAAGGCCTGGACCCGGACGCGGCCATCAGCTGCGGTCCACTGGTCCTTCAACCGGTTGGGCAGGTTCTGCTGCGTTACCGGCCCGGCCTGCAGGTAATCTCGCAAGCCCGACAGCGCGGTGCGCAACGGTACAACGAAGGCCGAGTCCGCCGCGGCTCGCTTGTCCGGACCAGCCGCCGCGAGCTTGGTCAGGCTCGCGGCCAAACGATTGGCCGCGTCGGCGCCGGAACCGCTCGCGTTGCTGGCCAGCTTGGTCAGTGCGTCGGCGGAGCCCTGCAACGCGACGACCGTCTGCGCGTCGGTCGGCGGGCGCGCGGCGTCCTCCGTGCTCAACGGCGTCTGCAACTGCCGCGCAAGACCGCGGATCAGCGCGAGCTTGCGATCTTGTCCATCTGGAATGAACTCCGCGATCGTAGTGACCTTGTCGACCTCAGGTATCTTACGAAGCCGATCGGCGACGTCGTCGACGTTACCGGACTTCGGCACCAGCACGTTGATTGCGTTGGCGCCGAGCGTCGGATCGGTCCGCAGGTCGAGGAACGTCGCGACCGACTCGACGGTCGGACTTCGCAGATTGATCGGGTTGAAATCGAAGGTGAGATAATAGAGCAATGGCAATCCACCGACCGCCACCAGGATGGTGCCGGCGATTACCGGAATGCGATGGCGCTCCAGGAACCGGTCGACCGGCGCGAGCACAGCGTAACCGATCGCTTCCTCTTCGCCCGGCGGGTGCAGGATGGTGAGCAGTGCCGGCAGCACCGTGACGGTGGTGAGATAGGCGATCAGCATGCCGAGACCAGCGATCTGGCCGAGCTCGGAGACGCCTTTGTAGTCGGTCGGGAAAAACGACAGAAAGCCCGCTGCGATGGCGGCGGCCGCCAGCGTCAACGGCGCACCGACCTTCTCGGCGGTGCTGCGCAGCGCCGAATAAAGGTCGCCACTCTTGAAGCGCTCGGACCGGTATCGAACCGCGAATTGAATGCCGAAATCGACGCCGAGGCCGACAAACAGCACGGCGAAGGCAACTGAAATCAGGTTCAGCGCTCCGACCATCATCAATCCGAGTGCGGCGGTTACGGCAAAACCGACCGCGAGGTTGAGGAAGACCGCCAGAATGATCCGCGGCGAATGCAGCGCAAGCCAAAGGATGATCAGAACGATGATGATCGTGCCGATCACGTTGGCCACCGCGCCTTCCTGGAGCGTGCCGAATTCCTCGTCCGCCATGGCGACCGGTCCGGTCAGCCGGACGCGCGCCTGATAGTTGGTTCCGAGCTTGAGGTCGGACACAGCCTTGCGAATCGCATCGGTCGCTGCCTGACCGGGCTGCAGCGACGAAAAGTCGAGCACCGGTTGGACTTCGATGAAATGGCGAAGCTCGCTCGACTGGGGTGCCTGCCCGGTCAGCAGTGCGCGCCACGAAAAGCTTGCCGGCTGCCCGGCCAAAACCTGATCCACGGTGTCCGCCGACATGGTCAGCGCGCGTTGCAGGTCCTCGAGCTTGGCTTGGCCTGTTTGCACCCCGAGCAGACCGAACGACAGCGCCCGTGTCAGTCCGCGAAGCGAGGGATCGCCAGCCAGTGCGCCAATGACCGGCGCGCCCCGCCCCAGTCCTTGCGACATGCGCGCAAGATCGCTTTCCGGTTGGAAGAGCAAACCGTTTTTCGCGAAGAACGGATCGCCGTCGAGCTGGCGCACCACATGAAACAGGTCAGGCCGGGTGGAAAGCTGCTTCGCCAGATTGGCACTCGCCTCGGTCGCGAGCTCAGGCGTCGGCGCATCGACCACCACCAGGATGGAGCCGAACAAGCCCGGAAAGTCCCTTTCGTAGGCCTTCTCGCGGAGGCGCCAATCAATACCGGGCGCTATCAGCTTGTTGATGTCGGTGGTGATGGCGAAGTGCTTCGCCGCATAATATCCCGAACCGACCGTGATGATCGCCGCGACGGCAACCACCGCCCAGGCATAACGGCTGCACAGACCGACGATATGTCTGACGACGGAAACTAGCATGAGCGACTAATGTCTCGCGGCGAGGCGCATCTGCACTGAGCGCAGTCCTGTGTGATGAGCAAGATCGGGGCCAAAATAAGGACCGGCATCAGAGCCTGGGGGTGGACGATTCCAAACTTCACAACTGATCCTTGCAATACCGCGAGATGATCGACATGGCGAGACGAGAAGCGTCAGCACCTCTAGTGGATCGCTGCGACCTTCGACTTAAGACCGAGGCGACAACCGCACCTCCCAAAGTTGAACGCCTCAAGACTTCCATGGTTGCAGATCGCGCTTGCCAAGGGCTTTACGGCGCGCCGCACCTGCCATGGCGGCATGGCGGCCCGAAAGGACAGAAGTAATTGGGACAACAGGCCAATTCACGGCCACGGTGGAGTCTTACCGAAGCCGCGGCACTGCTTTCGAACGCCTCTGATGGGCGCCTATGTCACACAAACACCTCTCAGTGTCGATAACTTAGGTTCGGTTGCCCGCAGAACCACCCCCTCGGCGCAGAACCGGCACAAAAAGGTCACATCCGGGATGGGCTTCCGGCATTGCGCGACCCCGGCAAAATGCTAGATATGGTCGCAAGTTCGCGCGTTCTGCGCCCATTGACTTCTGGGCCAAGTATTCTGGATCAAACAACAAATTCCAACATTTGGCTTGGCCATCTCAAACATCGGTAATAGGCGGTAACATTGGGCATTCCTTTTCTTCAGAAGCTTCACGTCGGCGGCTACCTGATCCGCCAGCAGCTGGCCGGGCGTAAGCGTTACCCGCTGGTGCTGATGCTCGAGCCGCTGTTCCGCTGCAATCTGGCCTGCGCGGGCTGTGGCAAGATCGATTATCCCGATGAGATCCTCAATCAGCGCATTTCCGTCGCCGACGCCTTGCAGGCGGTCGATGAGTGCGGTGCACCCGTCGTCTCGATCGCCGGCGGCGAGCCTCTGCTGCACAAGGAATTGCCGGCGATCGTGAAGGGCATCATCGCGCGGCGGAAGTTCGTCTATCTGTGCACCAACGCGCTGCTGATGGAAAAGCGGATGAAGGACTACGAGCCTTCGCCTTATTTCGTCTGGTCGGTCCATCTCGACGGCGACAAGCAGGATCATGATAAGTCGGTGTGCCAGGCCGGCACCTACGACCGCGCCGTCTCAGCCATCAAGTCGGCCAAGGCCAAGGGCTTCCGCTGCAACATCAACTGCACGCTGTTCAACGACGCCGACCCGGAACGGATGGCGAATTTCTTCGACACCGTCATGGCTATGGGCGTCGACGGCATCACCGTCTCGCCAGGCTACGCCTACGAGCGCGCGCCGGATCAACAGCACTTCCTCAACCGGGGCAAGACCAAGCAACTGTTCCGCGATATCTTCAAGCGCGGCAACGGCGGCAAGAAATGGTC
>Ga0070689_100001408_pt1 | contig 15342 bp, 21 predicted proteins | sample KBSS23HmetaG_FD_64669 | JGI IMG/M metagenome (GOLD analysis project Ga0070689, IMG submission 64669) | Switchgrass rhizosphere microbial communities from Kellogg Biological Station, Michigan, USA - KBS S2-3H metaG | ecosystem: Host-associated > Plants > Roots > Rhizosphere ...
CCCCGACGAGTATGCGGGCATGCTGGCTGACGAGCTGGCGCGACTGCACGCCGTTCCGGTCGACCAGGTGCTACTCGGCGACGGCTCCGGAGAAATTTTGAAACTCTGTGCCGCTGCTTTCACCAGCAAAGACAAGAAGATCATCATCGCGAATCCGACTTTCGAAGCCATCGCACGTCATGCCGGTGTTGCGAATGCTGAAGTTGTGAAGATCGATCTCACGTCGGACTATCGCCACGACTTGCCGAAGATGCTCGCGGCTGCAAATGGCGCGGGGCTTGTTTATATCTGCAATCCTAACAACCCAACCGCCAGCATCACTCCGCGGAACGAGATGTCGGAGTTTCTCGCAAAGCTTTCGCCGGCCACGATCGTGTTGGTTGACGAGGCTTATCATCACTATGTAGAGAGCAAAGACTATGAAACCCTGATCCCGCTCGTGAAGCAGTATCCGAACCTGATCGTGGCGCGCACGTTTTCGAAGATCTACGGCATGGCTGGACTACGCTGTGGTTACTGCGTCACGCAACGCGCGAACATCGGCGTGATGAGAGCGCATCAGCCATGGGACAGCGTGAACATCATGGCGCTCGTCGCGGCACTCGCGAGTTTGAAAGATCCTGAACAGGTCCCTCGCGGCCGCAAACTAAACAGCGAAGTGAAAAAGAGCGTTTGTGCAGAGCTCGATTCACTTGGCTACCGCTACATCCCCTCGCATGCGAATTTCATGATGATCGATCTGCGCCGCGAAGTCAGGCCAACCATCGCCGCCTTGCGCAACCACGGCGTCGAGGTCGGTCGCCTCTTCCCCGCCCTGCCAAACTTCCTGCGCGTCACGATCGGCACGAGCTCGGAGATGAAACTGTTCCTGACCGCCTTCAGAGAAGTCATGGCGGGCTAAGGGAATAATGTGAGATCATCACGAACCATCATCGAAGCGGCACGAGATGCGAAGATCATGGGTGTCCGCGCCGGAACTGAGCATCGCTTCACGGGCGTCTGGGTAGTTGTAGTCGACAACAGAATCTTCGCGCGTTCGTGGAACGACAAGGCGACAGGCTGGTTCCGTGCTTTCCGGAAGCAACCGACTGGGACGATTCAGATCGATGATCTCGAAATCCCTGTTCGCGGCAAACTCGTCCGCAGTGCTCGCATTCGCGACGCAGTAACGGTCGCCTTCGCAGAGAAGTACAACACAAAAGGCTCGCGCAAGTGGATCGAAGGCTTCAAGGAACCGGAGCGAGTACTCACAACACTCGAGTTCGTACCTGCGTAAACTTTTGATTTACTTTTGATTTACCCCAGTTGAGTATCGGACTCAAGCTGTTATACTGCAGCGCAAGAATACGACGCCTGTTACCTCACGACAGCAATGACTTTTGATTGGGATCCGATAAAAGCAAAATTAAATTTGTGGAAGCACCGAGTTTCGTTTGACGAAGCTAGTACTGCTCTTTTGGATCCCCTTTCCAAGACAGATTTAGATCCCGCTCATTCCGTTGAAGAACATCGGTTCATTACGTTTGGCATCTCAATGCGGCGAAGACTGTTAGTTGTATCGTATACTGAACAAGATGAAGTAATTCGACTGATCGGTGCTCGAATGGCAACAATGCGCGAGCGAGAGATTTATGAAGAACGTTAGACAAGACTTCGACGATTCATTGCGCCCTGAGTACAGGCGATCTGATTTCGGCGAAATGGTCCAAGGGAAGCATGCAACGACTCAATTAGAGTTCGCTGAATTCGTTCGTCTATTACTCGCCTGTATCGGTGAAAACGAAGGCTTGAAATTCGTCCATCATTCCTCCGGCAATTATCTCGCACCTCACAAAGCCGGTGATTGGACGTATGAAATCGACAATGCCAATCAGATCACCCTGCGTTATTGGCTTAATGATTTCGGCAATATCGAAGAAGCTATATCAAACCCACCTTGCATCACCATTTCTCAAGAAAGAGTAGATCTTCAGAAACTGGTTCTTAAACACGTAGGGATTCTAAAAGCCAGATTGGGGTCGTTGTAATCGAAGATTGAGGTTCAAGGGTCGGCTTGTGTTCGTTGCACAAGTCGGCCCGCTTCGTTGTTGGTGGAGTGCCCGCACTATACGCCGTAATTTTGGTTATCATCAACTAAATGCCCGGGCTTACGCGCGATGGATTCCGAGGTGGCGGAAGTCGGGCTACCGGGTGAAGCTCATATTTCTCAGCTTGCCGAATCCCGAGATGGCTATCGCGCGTGTCAAGACGAGAGTGGACCAGGGTGGTAACAACGTCGCAAGCGCTGTTGTTCGCCGCCGCTTTGATTCTGGTTTACGTAACTTTCAAGACGTTTATAAGAACTTGGTAGATCGATGGTGGTGGTACGATAATTCAGGCCCGGTACCGAAGTTGATTTCAGAGGGAGGTAATTGATGAGCCGGCGAGGCAGTTCACATTCACGAGAAACAGAAGATATATCGCGCGCTCTGCGGCGCGCCGCGCGGAATGCGTTGGAACTCGGAATCAAGACGGGAACGCCCGTGTATGTGATGAAAGACAATAAAATCGTGGACCTGACAAAGGAGCAAGGATCAAGAAAGTCAAAGTCAAAACGCTCTTCAAAAAAGTGACGCTTATGGAACTCAAACTCGCTACTTTCCTGCTGCTCGCAATCGCTTTCGTCAACGCGCAACCGCGAACACCGAATACTCCTACACTCGAGAAATCCGAGATGCGGTGTGGCTGGTTCAGCAATCCCACCCCTGGGAACGCCTGGCTTCACGATCGTGATGCCGAGTGGACCATCGGCGCCCAGGGTGGACATCAGGCCGACGGAGATTGGCCGATTTTCTCACCGAAGCAATGGATCGAGACGAACGTACATTATGGCTATGGATGCGCGTGTCTCCGCGTGGTCGTAGATCGCGCGACGGAGAGAGTCATCAAAATTGAAAGCGCCAAAGCGCGTCCATTGTCAGTCTGCCGCCGCGACCGGGCGTTACGGAAGTGGGGCTTTAAGTAACTAAGAGAACATCTCCGCCGTCAGGCCAACGATGGAAGTAACAAGTCAGGAAGAGGGGCTTGCCCCGCTGTTCGTGAGCGGAGGCAAGCCCCTCTTCCTGACTTGTTATTTCTGACTCGGTTCTTGAGCCCCGCGCATAAGAATTGTAATGGGACAGTTTTCGAAATGGTTACTGCACGAGGAGCAGAAAGAGTTTTTTGACTACCTCTTCGCTCTAGTTCTGAACGCGGTTTTTCTCGGGCTCATCGCGCTGCTGCTCTGGCCTATGGGCAGGGCGGCGATGGCGTTGCGCTTAGCAAGGGGTTATTGGATCTTTTGGACGGTAGTGATTGTGACCGCCTGTGTGCTGGCCTTGCTGCAGCGTATCTTCCGCATGAATCTCTACGATCACTTCGACGCGCATGTGATCACCGGGCTCATCTTTAGCGGCTTTGTGCAAATCGGTTGGTCGGCTTTTGCCGCGCCCGTCATACACGAGTTCGCAGCAGGCGCGCCTATTTGGATGGCGATAATCCTGTACGCAGCCGGTGTCGTTTCGTGTTGGATCGCCTGCGTGATAGTAGCGGCGTTTTACATGGGCTCCATCTACAGAATGGTCAACCTCGCACTCGCAATTGTCAGCTTTATTCTGTTCAGCGTGTGGCCCAACGCCGGTGGCATGATTTACGGTTGGTTTTTCAAACTCTTCACCTAAGTTCGGGATTGTTTCTGGGTCAGACGATGATGGAGCGCCCGGCACTATAACATGAGACAATCAGAAACCATTCAGACGTTCCTTGCGTATGACCCTATCGCGCTATTCCTACAAAACACACACGAGAGAAACAATGATTCGCCCCAACCTTCAAAATAATCGCAAACTCTACATCCTTTCGTGCAACGTCGCTTTGATGTTGTTCATATCAGTTACCATCCACGCGCAGGAGATGTGGCCGCAGTTCCTGGGACCGCACTCGAATCCTGTGGGAACGAACGCAAAGCTCGCCGAACGTTGGTCCAAAACCGAGAACGTCGAGTGGTCGCTGCAGATCCCGGGACGCGGCTTTTCCTCGCCGATCGTGACGGGCGATAGAGTGTACGTAACCACCGCCACCACTGAAGGCAAGTCGAAGGCGCCGCAGACCGGCACCGAATACAGCAACGAGTACGCCGCGGAACTTGAAAAACAAGGGCTCTCGATGGAGGAGATCATCAAGCGCTTGAACGAGCGCGACATCGAACTCCCGCACGAAGTGAAGCTGCACTACGTCCTCTATTGTCTGAACCTGAAAAGCGGCAAGGTCGAATGGACGAAAGAGTTCCACACAGGCCAACCACCGGGCGGTCGTCATCGCAAAAATAGTTTCATCTCAGAGACTCCTGTGACTGACGGCAAGTTCATTTACGTGTACGTCGCGAACCTCGGACTGTGGGCCTTCGATTTAAAAGGCAACCAGGCTTGGAACACTCCGCTGGAAAATAATCCGATCTACCTCGATCTGGGATCGGGAAGCTCCCCTGCGTTAGCTGGAAACCTTCTCGTTATCCTGAGCGACAACCAGAAGCAGCAATACATCGCGGCTTACGATAAGCAAACAGGCAAGCAGGTGTGGCGCACGAATCGCGAACTCGGTGGGAAAAGAGAGCCGGTGCAGAAATCGGGATGGTCGACGCCGTTTATTTGGAAGCACCCGCAGCGCACCGAGATCGTAGCTGTTGGACCAGACGTAGTGGTTACTTACGATCTGGCGGGCAAAGAGTTGTGGCGCATGTCGGGAGTGTCTGGGACGCCGGTGCCAACGCCCTTCGCTTACGAAGGCTTGCTTTATTTAAATGGTGGTCGCGGTCGTGCGTTGTTTGCGATTCGTCCCGGGGCGACCGGAGATATTTCGCTGAAGGAGGGCCAGACGTCGAACGAGTATATCGTTTGGTCGGCGCCACGTGGTGGGACTTACCTGCCGTCGTCCGTCGCATATCAGGGCGCCATTTACACGTTGACTGAGACTGGTATCCTGAATAGTTTTGATGCAAAGACGGGAAAGCAGATTTACAAGACGCGGATCGATCCGGCAGCAGGCTTTTTTACGACCACGCCGTGGGCCTATAACGGTAAACTGTTCTGCCTGAGCGAAGAGGGACAAACATTCGTGATCGCAACGGGGGAACAATTCCAGCTATCGCACGTGAACACGCTTGACGACTTCACGCAAGCGTCACCGGCACTGGTGGGCGAACGTTTGTTGATACGCACAGAACACATGCTTTACTCGATCCGCCGTAAATAAGGCTACTCCAAGGAGACGCGTAATTCATCTGCATCATTGGCGGGAGGTGATTATGAGGAAGTTCGCATTGACATTTATCGGTGGTCTGCTTGTAGGCGCCGTGGCTACATTCATTATCTTGGGCCAAATCACCTTCCAATTCGATGACTATTACATGAACGCAGCCCACGAGCACGTCTTCATCGCTACCGAGCTGCGCGCGAAAAGAGAGCGTGAGCTACAAAATCGCATCGAAGCGGGCCTGCCGGAGATGGTGCTCACTATCCACAACGACAGTCGACTCCGAAAGGCTGCCGGCGCGCCTTCCGTACTGCGGAACGTTAGAAATTTTTACGAAACGAATTCACTTCCCATCCCTTCCGAGATCTCCGGAATCCTCAACGAGGTACCACGTAGTCACTGACTATCCGGCAACAATTCAACCGCTTTCAGCACACGCGCGATGCCGCGATTGATGTGCGCTCCAAGGGCAAAGAGGCCGAGCACGACGATCGAGTAGCAGCTCACCGTCGAGACCAACAACAGTAAGTGCAAGCGATTTGATAAGTCAGCCAGCAGTAGGAAGCTGACGACGAACGCAGTTTCCACGATCATTGCGCCGTAGAAAGCCAGCTTGAAATTACGTTCACTGCGGTCGATGCGGGCCAAAGCCGCAGCCCTGACGGCGTCTAAGTTTGCGGTCTGTTCCATGACTTTCCCCTTTCACTTTTGTACGATGTAGCGGCCCAGCACAAACGCTGTGACGATAAACTCGACGACAGCAAACACGATCAACGCACGTTTGAATTGTCTTTTGAATCTGATTGTCTCTTCTAAACTGTTTTCCATTTTCACTTCTCCATTCCTTTGAAGTTGCGACGCAGGCTTTCCAGGCCGTACGCGAGTCTCGACTTCGCCGTGCCGAGCGGGATATCCAACACGGCTGCCGTTTCAATCAGCGACATCTCATGCAAGTAAAACAGGACCACCACGGCGCGACTCGCCGGCGACAGGTTGCCAACCAACTGCGGCAAGCTCTCGATCATCTCGCGCGGAAACTCGCGCTCGTGGTCGGTCGCCGGCAGTGCTGTCAAAGTCGCTTCATCGCGAACCTGATCGGTCCAACGTCGTTCACGGTTCAAATATCTGAACGCCTCGCGTGACGCGATCTGGTAAGTCCAGGCGCGAAACGCTTTCGGCTCCTGCAACCAGCGGAGTTTGCGGTAAACCCGGATGAAGACCTCCTGCAAGATGTCTTCAGCCAGATGCTGGTCTCTCACAAGGCTCACGATGTAGCGAAACAGCGGCTCCTGAACGCTCCGGAAGAGCTCGTTCAAAGCTTCGTGGCTGCCAGACTGCGCCTGCAATACCCACCAGCTTTCGCGCTGTGATGCCGCCTCATCGGCCATGCACTCATTATGACCCGAGAAACGAGGATTAGGTTCGAATCAACTAGACGGATTTATTAGGTTCGATGATTCACGAGCTGTGGAACTAGGTTCGATGATTCACGAGTCGTGGAATGGGACGCGCAGTCCGCGAAGCGGACGGCAGCATAAAGCCTGGGGCGCAAGCCCCAGGAAAGCCATAAAGAAAGGGCGCGTGAGCCCGTGAAACGGGCGACAGCGCTGCCGCCCACTCCGCGGGCTCGGTCCATATTTCCTTTTGCACTCGATCCTGGGGCTTGCGCCCCAGGCTTTATTCTGCCGTCCGCTTCGCGGACTCAGCGCTCAGAGCTAAACTAATTAACAACCACAACTGACTGCTATCTCAGCGTCGCCAATTGCACGCGACACGCCTGCTGAACGCGCAACGTGTTGGCCTTGCTCTGCGGGCCGTTGTGACCGTCGTCTGGGATGAGCCAATCGCCGTTCTCGTCCTGAATCAGGTGTCCCAGTTCATGCAACAGGATCAACGCCCTTGCCTGGCGGCTGCCCGGAGCAAAGTCACCAATGTCGGAAGGATACTCACGCATCAATTCCACGCGGCGTTGATAGAAAGAACCGTTAGTGTTCACCAGCGTCCGATCAAAGAGTCGATATGACGCACCCGTGGCAGGATCACGAAGCACCCGTGGTGTTCCCACCATTTGAAACGTCACTTCTCGCTGCATCGGCTGTGACTGCACGAGCACGACAAAATCGTTGAGCACGGTAGTCGCTGCGCGTGGTCCACCATAAAAACTGCTACACGGGTTCTGATCGCTGAGAATCTTGAAAACGTCCGAGTATGCCTGCGCGAGGCTCCAGTCTTTCTTGACAAGGACCACCCGACGCGGCTGCTCTTCGGAAGGTGCTGGATACTGAACGGTCTGCAGCAATAAGAGACTGAGTATGCTGCTGGTCCAAAGAGACATGTCTTACCCCCCTCAAACCAATTCGGCAACGCAGAATTGTTAACTGAGTGACGTTCAGACGTATTGGAGCAACGTAGCAGTCGTGTACGTGGTTAGCCTCTAATTGCCGCCGTTCGAAATGGCCCTGAACTCAGCCGGAGTTAATCCGGTGTGCTGCTTGAACAAATGACTGAAATGGCTCTGGTCGTAGAAGCCCGCCGCGAGGGCAATCTCCGCGATCGAGTCTTCGGTTTCTGACAACTGGCGCGTGGCCCAGTCAAGACGGAGCCGGCGTAGATACTCACCCACTGTCGTTCGGTAATGTTTCTTGAACGAGCGCGCGAGATGTGTCGGATGCACTCCGACAAAATTTGCGACCTCGACGAGGTTGAGCGAATCGTTAAAACGCCCGTGCAGCAGATCTCGCGCTTGCAGCAACCAGCCGGGCGGCCGAACCGGCGTCTTGATCAACGATCGTGACGCGTGTCCCAGCATTTCCAGCATCAATCCCTCGACGATAACCGGCGCGACGGTGTCTTTGATTCTCGATTCGCGATAGATGCGCAATGCCAGCGCCGACACCGCACCGTTTGGAAAATACGTGTAGCTTTGAAATAGGCTCAAGAAATGACGGCAGGGTTCGAGCCATTTTTTGTCGAGCTCGATCATTAGGCCGCGCATGGGGATGGGGCCGTACTCGTCCGAATGCAGTATTTGCGGGGCCCGCATGATCACACTACCGGGCTGCATGAGGAGGCGGCGGCCGTCGAGTATCTCGACACCCTGGCCAGTCAATATTAAACAAACGCTGGCTGTGTCGTGAGTGTGTGGCGGCGTGCTGGAACCGGGAGTGAAGAGTGCTTCGGTTAAGGTCAAGCCGGACAGTTTGAGAGTGTTGAGTTCGGCGCGATTACATTCCCTCGTAGGCATTTCCACTTTTCGGGGTTGCATCTTTCGTAGTGTCTATTGGACATCGGACTAAACGATTTAGACGGCAGGAATGTTCGTCCCGATATTTGGTTTTACTCCAAACCATTGGAAGGCCTGGGCAGGGTTGCCGTTCATTGTTACGACTTCGATGTGATCGAGAGCGACGCTTTCGAAGTCGCTTGTGAGGGTTTGGATCCACTTGGGATCGTGGTGTCTGACGGTGACACCTTCGGGTAGATCGAAGACTCCGTACGTTCCATACTTCGCTTCATCGCGTGCGTAGCGGGAGAGATTTCGGTCGTCGTGCTGTAACCAAAGATCGCTGATGTACAGCAGCCCGCCGGGTCTTAACACGCGATGCAGTTCCGCGATGATTGTTCGTTGTCCGTCGTCAGTCGGGATGCACGTAAGAACGCTAAACAGGAGCACGCCGTCCACTGATGAGTCTGGCAATGGGATGCTGGTAGATTGAAGCTCTTGAAATGTAATCGCGGGGAATCGCGCGCAGGCGGCCGCGATCATTGCAGGTGAAAAATCGAAGCCGGTTAGATTTCGGTAACCTGCATTGAACAACTCTCCTAAACACCGGCCATAACCACAACCAAAATCCAGAATACGACTCTCACGAGACAACCACTCAGCCACTCGCTGGAGATTCAGCGGATGAGCAAACGCCTTCCGCGTCCCTTCCGTGTCCCAGTACTCTAATTGACGATCCAGCTCGGCCAAGTTTGCCGCTCCTCCTCAACTATAGTGTAGTCTTTGTAGGGGTGGCCCTCCGTGGCCACCCCAGTCTCGGCTTTCGTACGCTGGGGTGGCCACGGAGAGCCACCCCTACAATAACCTCTGGAGTTCGCGAATGAAATATGGATTAGTAATCTTGTCGCTCGCCATGTTGACGCTCAGTGCGCAGCAGGATGAGGTCAAGTTGGATGCGGCGCAGGAGAAGATCACGAGTGTTTCGGCTATGCGTGTGCGCAGGGCGCCGCAGGTCACAGCCGAAGAAGTAATGAGGTTGAAGCTTGGCACGGTAGTGAACGCTGTCGCGCGTTCGGCAAATCAGGATACTGTCGCCGGCAAGACCGACTACTGGTACCGCGTCAACTTACCAAACGGCGCGACGGGTTGGCTCTTCGGTGGGCTGTTGCCTGACTACAACGCTGCCAGGCGAAATGAACTGACGCGCCAGATTATCGAAACACGTCTCAAAGCGGAGAACACAGACTTCGCCGACCGGCAGGAGATCTACAACCTCGCCGCGAGCTCAGTCAGGGAAGCTAAAGACGTGAACATACGCGCCGAGTTTGAGTTGTTGAAACTCCTGGCACTCGCTAACCAGGCTGGGACCTTCCCCGACAATCTGGCCGGCAAGTCGCCGTATCGCGAATGGCTCAAGGCACACGCCATGGAAGTTATTCAGAATGAGTTTGCCGGCGGCTACAGCCTGCGCAGCGACGCGCTCTGGAACCTCGAAACGAAATACCACTCGCTGCCCATCGCTGACCGCATCGCCTGGGAAGCAGTGGAAAATCCGGAACCGTCCGACTGCGAAGGCGACGAGGTCTGTCACTTATTCGGTTATGAAGGGGCGATCAAGTATCTAAACCTGTACCCGAACGGAGCGCATGTCGCTGAAGCCCTCAAAAACCTTACTGACCTGCTCACGGATCAAGTCATCGAGACGGCGAATGCCCAGGGCGGCGGCGACCAATACGTTCTCCAGGAGCGGACTGACCTAAGAAAAATGCTCGTTTCCCTACGCACTGCCGTAGCAAAAACATCCGCCCCAGAAAAAACAGAACTTCTCAAGAAGCTGCAAAAGTTTCGCGACTAACGTTAGTCAAACTAAGCCACACGGAGGCGTCTTATGCGAGTAATTGTTTGCAGTAAATGCGGGGCGAAAAATCGTGTCGATGAAAGCAGGCTGAGCGAAGCGAAGTGCGGCCGCTGTGGAGAGAAGTTGCACGCCACAGCCGGCGGAGATTCGAAACCGGCAGTTATTACAGATCAGACTTTTGAACGCGAGGTGTTGCAGGCGCGAGGGCAGCCGGTGCTGGTTGATTGCTGGGCGCCGTGGTGCCCTCCATGCCGTGCGATCGCGCCTGTCATGGACCAGCTCGCCGCTGAGTCACAAGGACAATATCGAATAACTAAACTGAACGTCGACGAGAACGTGCAAACAGCGTCTCGTTATCAGATCGCGAGCATACCCACTATGCTGATCTTCAAAGACGGCACGCTCGTCGATCGAATCATCGGCGCCCACCCGAAACAGGCGATCGTCGAGCGCCTCCAAGTCGCCACCAGATCTGCTGCATAGATCTTCCAACCACTAAAGCACGAAGGCACAAAATCCATTTATGAACTTTGTGCCCTTCGTGGTTAAAAATTAATTAGGCTAGAAGCTCTCTACACCTCTGAAGCCGCCCTTGGCGGTCTTCATGATCCAGTGCAGTACGCGGGCCGTGTCGTAACAGTAACCAAGGATGTAGTTACAGGTGGACAGGCAATGCGTCGTACACTCGCTCTTCATTTCGTCAAGCTGCTTCGCATCAAACTTGTGATCGCCGACGACGCCCCAATCGTGCGTAGCGGAATACATCGGGAAACAAGGCGCCAGCGAACCGTCCGTGCGAATGATCAGTGAATTCTGGCCGGCGCGGCATTGCCACTGCGGGACCTGGCCACGCATGAGCTGCTTCATGTCTTCCATGTGCTGGATCGGATTGACCATCTTGTAGCCTTCATTGCGACGTTTATCGTTCAGATAATCGAGCAACGCGTCGACCTTGGGCCAATCGTCAGGCGTAAGATAAGTCTCGTTTTCGTTAAGGTGTTTGAAGTGGTCCTGCTCGGTCATGGGCGTCTCATTGATGTGATAATCAGTGGCAATCCCATTGTCGTGAGCAATCTCGGTCAGTTCCTTCACATCGTCCATGTTGTTATGGCAGATGTTGATATTGAACATCACCGTGTAGCCGTAGACCTTCTGCTTCTTGATGAGGTAATCGAAGTACGGCCGAATCGGCTCGAGAGCTTTCGGCAGCGACTTGCGATCTTTGACCGAGTCGACGGCGAGATTGACCGTTGCAAGGCCGGCATCGCCAAGACGATCGATCACGTCAGGCTTCATCAAGCGACCATTGGTCGGCAGGTAAACGAAGATGCCTTTCATCGCACTGTAATAGACGATCTTGTGAATGAAGCTGGGCCGCAACAGAGGCTCACCACCCATGAGCGCCAACACACGAGAGCCAATCGAGTGCAGCCAATCGATAGAACGTTTAGCGACGTCCTCGGTCATTCCCTTCACCTTGTTGTCGTAGGACCAGCAATAGTGACAATCGAGATTGCACTTCCAGTCAGTGAAGAGATAAGGAATGATCGGGCGCAATTCTTTGCGATGCGTCGGATACCGGGATCTGAAGTAGGGCGCGCCCCAGGTTTTCCACAGGCGCACGCCATTCAGCTTTAGGTACTCCTTGTGAGTCATCTCCTTTGCGTTAGGTCGCTGTGGATACGGCGGTTCAGGGAGAACTTCTTCGGGTTTGGGTTCGAGCTTTTCGCGGCCGGGTCGCTTGTAAAGGATCTGGTGCAACTGCGGCGTGATTCGATATGGAGGTGGGGTGGTTCCTGAATTAACATCTCGCGGACTAGTACTCATGCTATCGGTCCTCTGGGTTTGTATTTATGCCTAACGGCAGTAAACCAAAGCGTAGAGTTTAACCAATTGGCGCAAACTGTCAAAACCATTTTGTGGAACTCGCGAAACTGTACCAACCAAAACCAAAAAAGCCACAGATTACGCGGATGAACACAGATCTGATCTGCGTTCATCCTCTTTCATGCGTGAAATCCGTGGCTAATTTTTCGGGGCTACGTAACTCTTGCGGGCTTTAACTACGAGCCGGCCCTGTGATTTCTCAACACCGTCGGCCAGATCGATCTTGAGTTTCCGCACGGTCCCGTCGCGCTTCTTGTTAGTTGAAACAAACGAGAAGCTGTAGCGTGTGCGGAGATGTGTGATCAGCGTATTGAATGTCTGGTCCAACTCTTCAGGCTTGTCACGCAGGACTTCACCTCCCGTGTCGTCGGCGAGTTTTTGAATATCCAGGTAATCCACGCCTCCAATCTTCCCGAAGCGAGTGGCCCAACGCATGAAGCCGTTTTCCGCCACCTGCTCGGGTGTTTTCGGAATTATCCCGCAGACAACACTGCCTGACTCGAAAACTGAATGAATGGCTGCCGTGTGTGAAGGACCAGTTCTGCAGTCCCAGTTTCGGGTGACGCCGGTGACTGCGATTATCACGCGACGCCCGGTTGGGTTACCGGCTTTCATCATGTAGTTGGCCGCGTCGTCAAAAGCGATATTCAAACAATGATTAGCGCGTTCGTCGTGCGGCGGCACGTAATCAATTGCACGTTCCAGCAGGCGACGGTCGCGTGTGAACCCTTGTTGCAGTTCCGCTGTATCGTGATAGGTCATCACTGCAACCTCATCGGTTGGCTTCAGACGTGAGAGCGCGTCCTTCGCGGCCCTTCGCACTTCTTCTCCAAACGGATCCAAACAACCACCGCGATCGATTAGAAGCAAAACAGACAGCGGTAGATTATCCTGGCTGAAGTGAGTGATCGTTTGCCTGCTACCGTCCTCCGAGACGAGGAAGTCTTCCTGTTTCAGACTGCCAACTACTCGGGACGTGTTTTTCTGAAGCACGAGCGCGTCGATGGTGACGAGGTCAACATCAGTTTTAATTACCTCGGCTACTTTTATGTTGCCTTCGTTGCGATTGGGACCGACAGTGCGTTCGCGTGTTTGCCCTAACGCGGCGACCACCAGGAATGACGTAACGAAAAGGAGAGAAAGCTTTGCGTTTGTCGGGACGAGTTTCATAAGCACCTCCTCAGGATGAGACTCAACTAACACCGCAGGCACGGTGATGCGGGAGAGAGTACTTGTTGGTTAGGGAGAGAGCTTAGGATCTGGCTGGGATGATAGATCGGTTTTTATATTTTGAGTAGTGTTTTCGATTGATGGTGGTACGTCAGTTTGAGATTGAAAAACAAATACGCCGAAGGCGTTGGCTAATTTCAGCCCAGGGTTGGAGCGCAGCGACAACCCTGGGTAACAAAACAAACAAAGAATCAACCCTGAAAGGGTTAGGCATGTACGTCATTAACCCCTTCAGGGTTGAATTGAATGTTTATGTATTGATCCCAGGGTTGTCGCTGCGCTCCAACCTTGGGCTGAAATTAGCCAACGCCTTCGGCGTATTTGTCCAGAAGCAAAATGAAGCACTACTCAACGATGTGCTCTTCCTACAGCGACAGCTTCACCAACGGATGACGTAAAGCCTCGACTGTATGATCCTGATGGTAAATGGCGCCGCCACCAGCCGGCAGACCGATCGCCGTCTTACCAGGGCCTGACAACCGCAAGAGTTCCCTCGTAGTTTTCCAGTTATCGGATTCCTCATGAGCACCGATGATGAAGGGCACGAGTTTAAAGGTTTCGATCAGTGATCCATCAGCAGCGAGACCGCACAAGCCGAGTTGCACTGCTCCGGCAGAAACGCCGATCAAAGACGCTCCTTCGTAGTATCTCCTGATAATGTGCTCGCTCAATCCGTTGTTAAGAAACACCCGCCAACCTGCCTCAACATCACCACCTGAAAGCAAAATCACATCAGCGCTGTTGAGAAATTCCATATCCGCTTCAGAAACGGCGGAAGGAATCATTCGGCAGTCGACGACACCTACTCCTTCCATCGCAGACACGAATATCTCATAGAAATTCGGGTCGTCGCCGTTCGACGCACCGATATAGGCAGCTTTCAACTGGTCACGCGTCACTACTCTCTCAAGAAGTAGTTGTCCGCCATCTCGCCAAAAAAGAAGCTGGCTATCGGCAAGCAGAAAAATAGTTTGCAAGAGCTAACGCCTCGCGGCCTGAACCTTCGTGCCGTAGTCTAACGAAGCGTAAAACGTCCCTCTACCCTGCGGCGCCAGATCCAGCATATTCCAAATCGGATTCAACTCATCGATGCCGCGCTCTTTGATGTTCGGATCCAACCATGGATGACAACTGTAAAAGTGGCGCAACGTGCCGTCGCCCTCTCGAGTGAAGACCGAAATCGTCGAGTCCTGACCTCCTTCGCGATCTTCACTGCCGAGATCGTATTTGAACGTGCTTTCGCCGGCGCTCAGCAGGCGCAATCTGTCCCAACCGCGATCCCGGGCGTACGCTCGCAGTGTAAGTGGGTCGGCGGCAGCTACGATTGCCAGGTCAACGTTTTGGGCCAGGTGATGAGCAACTCCGTTGAAGGCGTCGAGCCATGCAGTGCACATCGGACACGCCTTGGTCTGTTTCTTTCCAAACATGAGGTGATAGATCACCAGCGAACGATCAGGCGCAGTGAACAATTCGCTCAGACGAACTTTCTTGACGGGTTCGTCGCCATCGTCGAGCGAAGCTGGGCCTTCAAGAAATTCGTAATCCTGAACTGTCGCCCCCTTCGGAAGCTGACGGCGCAGCTCGGCAACTCTTTCACGCTGTCGCATCAATTCAATTTCCGCCTGGCGCAACTCCTCGCGACCGGCCAGGTATTCGGCCGACTCATTCGTTAGATTGGTTTGACGATACGTGCCGTCGATCATTTCATGGACCATCACAGCTCCTTCCTTCACTTGTCTGAAAATGTTTCGGAAATCTTACCTCAAATGTATGTTAGTCACCCCCACTGAAAAGAAATCGCAGGACAAATGCAAGGGAATAGAAAGGGCCAGGACACTTCGTTCGAGTAGGCTTGATGCAATTGGAAGGAGTTAAT
>Ga0070689_100001411_pt1 | contig 15331 bp, 10 predicted proteins | sample KBSS23HmetaG_FD_64669 | JGI IMG/M metagenome (GOLD analysis project Ga0070689, IMG submission 64669) | Switchgrass rhizosphere microbial communities from Kellogg Biological Station, Michigan, USA - KBS S2-3H metaG | ecosystem: Host-associated > Plants > Roots > Rhizosphere ...
TGCTGCAGCATCAGCCACATCGCTTCGACAAATTCCTTCGCGTAACCCCAATCCCGTTTGGCGTCGAGATTGCCCAGATAGAGTTTGTTCTGCAAACCCGCTTGGATGTGCGCGACGGCGCGGGTGATTTTGCGGGTCACAAAGGTCTCTCCGCGGCGCGGCGACTCGTGATTGAACAGAATTCCGTTGCAAGCAAACATCCCGTAGGACTCCCGATAATTGACCGTAATCCAGTACGCGTAAACTTTCGCGCAACCGTAGGGACTGCGGGGATAAAAGGGCGTCGTTTCCGTCTGTGGAATTTCCTGCACCTTGCCAAACATCTCACTTGACGAAGCCTGGTAGAAACGCGGCTTGATGCCAGTCTCACGAATCGCCTCTAACAGCCGCACTGTGCCCGTGGCGGTGATGTCGGTTGTGTACTCGGGGCTGTCAAAGCTGACTCGCACATGACTCTGTGCCGCCAGATTGTAGATTTCGTCTGGCGCAATCTTCCCGATCAGGCGCGCCAGCGCGCTGGCGTCGCTCAGATCGCCGTAATGAAGAAACAACCGCGTCTGCCCGGAATGCGGATCGGCGTAGATCGGGTCCAGCCGCCCCGTGTTAAAGGTACTGGCCCGGCGGATTATGCCGTGCACCTCGTAATCTTTCGCCAGCAGCAGTTCGGCCAGATACGAGCCGTCTTGTCCCGTGATGCCGGTTATCAGCCCTTTTTTAGCCATGCATTGCCGATGAGATTTGAGGAGTTCGTGCCCGATGGCAAGTCCGGAAAAATGGGGTACTTAGTGCGTCGGCTGCCTGGTTTGGCGACGGCACGCTGAAGCGTGAACTCCAACCCGCCGGTCGATCGATCCAGGCTGGAGTTCAACCTTCAGGTTGCTGCGCTTCGCGCACACGATCGAGGATCACGTCGGCGAGATGCGGTTCAGCGCCGACCGCGGACGTGTACCAGACAAGCTTTCCGTTTCTCTCGGTCGGGTTGTGCCAGGTCGGCTGGCCGCGGTCGAGCCGGCTTCGAACAGAGGCTTGCGGTTCCCCGAGCATCACGGGGATGTCTTCGTAGGAATGCAAGCCGTCGCTGATGAAAAATGGAACCATGACGATCCGTTGGGCTCGCGCGAGGCGGTAACAATCGCCGATCCGGGGCGTCTCCTCCATGAATGCCGCGTGGACTTCGGCGTAGAGGTTTTGCGCCCGAATCAGTTCAACCTGCCGTTCTATCGCTTTGCGCGAATTCTCGTTGTTACCCGTCCCGTGCCCTGCGATGAACAGGGCGGTCTCGCCCGGTCCCGGCGGGCGCGGGCAGGGATGCCTCTCGAGGATGTCGCGCGCCCGGGCGAGCAGCACGCTCGTCATGCTGTCGTGCGTGCCGACCGGGCCGCAATAGTAAACCGTCCGGTTGCCCTGGCGCTGGACGCGGGCAAAATCGGTTTGGTCGCCCGTTCGCAGCCCGAGTTCGCGCGGAATGACTTCCTGGGTGAAGTAACCTTCGCTGATGAACATCGGGACGACAAACACGCGCGACGCGAAGACACCGCGCATCACGCCACAGATAGCAGGCTCCAGCTTCCAGAAACATTCGACCACCTGCGCGAAGATCCCGCGTCGGCGCAGTTCATCCGCGTGCTGATACGTCGGCGCCGACGAATCCGGATTGAGCGTCGAGCCATGTCCCACCAGCACCAGCGCGGCGTCGGAAAGGCCATCTCCTGACACGGCCGGAGTGTAGACCCGGCCGAGCTAAAACCGCAAGTGGAGGAGGTCTGGGAACTTGATGTTCGAAGAGACGCCATTGATTTAACGGCAACTCGCATTAAGCTCGCCCAGGTGAATTCCACTCAATTTCTGCTGGTTCTTCCGTTGCTGTCACTCACCGCGGGTGCTCTTATAGCCCAGGGTGATTGGGATGAACCCTTTCCACCGCACCGCATCGCCGATAATCTTTACTACGTCGGTTCCAAAGGGCTTGCCACCTACCTGATCACGACCACCAATGGCCACATCCTGATCAATTCGAGTTTTGAACGAACGCTTCCCATCATTCGGGGAGGCGTCGAAAAGCTGGGATTCAGGTTCAGCGATATCAAAATCCTGCTTGCGAGCCATGCGCATTCGGATCACGTGGCGGGACATGCGCTCATCAAGCAGTTGACCGGGGCGCGCGTGGAGGTGATGGAGGGGGACGCCAACGTGATATCCAGCGGAGGCAAAGGCCAATACCTTTACAGCGAAGGGTGGAAACCATGCGCGGTCGATCGTGTACTCAAAGACGGAGACACCGTGATCTTGGGTGAGGCAAAACTGATTGCCCGTCTCACCCCCGGGCACACGCGGGGTTGCACGACGTGGCTCATGCAGGTCAAAGATCGCGGCAAGTCCCTGAATGCTGTCATCATCGGCAGCCCGAATGTGAATCCCGGCTATCAACTCGTCGCCAACCAGGACTATCCGGAAATCGCCGCCGATTATGCCAAGGCGTTCCGCCTGCTCAAGTCATTGCCGTGCGACATTTTCCTCGGCGCCCACGGAAATTACTACGGGCTGGAGGCAAAATATGCCCGACTGCAAAAGGACCCGAACACCAATCCTTTTGTGGACCCCGAGGGCTATCAGGCTTACGTGGAGGAACACGCGAATAGCTTTCAAGCAACCGAGCGGAAACAGATGAATAAGAAGTGACCGCTCCGAATTCTGCTCAGGCTCAGCTTCGCTACCGGACAAACAACAACACCCCACCATCATCGGCTACACCGGCACGGAGGATGTCGCTTCTCAATCGCGGTCGCATTCCCGCACAGCTCGATCGGCCTGTTGTGCCAATCGAAACAGGGCGTTGAAAAACGCATTGCTCTGGCCGTGGAAGAGTCCCGTATCCGTCAGAAATTGAGCTGCCGCCGTCGCTCCCGCCAGCGGTATCGACGTGGGGCGAATGATCGAGCAGAGCGGCAAGTCCGCACTGATGAACTTGCACGGTCTCGGCATGACCAGACTCGTGGTGGTGTCAGGACTTAGATTGAGGTCCGGAAAAACCAACCCGTCGCCACTGTCCACGGGGGGAGCATCTCCGGCTTTGTCATTCCAGATCTCGAAGTGGGCGACTTCCGTGCCGCCGATGCTGGTGACGATGCGCAGTGCCAGCAGGCTGCTGCATTTAAGGCTAAGCGCGTCGTAAAGGCTGGACCCTCCTTGCTCGATCATCGCGAAGTGGAACGCCGCCGTATTGGCGATGGCCTGGATCTGGTTGGCGGTGTAAAGGCCCTGGTTCAGAACCGGGATGGCTGGCCGATCAACAATGTTGACCGCCTGCTCGAAACTGTCGCCGAAGTCCGGATTGCCCGAGCTGCGGTAGCGAACAAACCAACTGGTGTCCACGTTGAGGTGCGTGAGGTTGGTCAAGCGTCCGGACTGGACCGGGGCAACCGGACTGCTGGGCAGCGTGCGGAACGGTTCCAGGTTCACAGGTTGCTTGTGCATTTTAATCAGGAACGCGTTAAGGAAATCCTGATGGCTGAATTCGTCCGCCGTGTTTTGAGTGACGTAAGTGGGCATGTCATCGTCAATGGTTTCCAGGGCGTCCGCGAACGGCCCGTCTAAATTGGCGAATTCGGTATATTGCTGCCAAAGGTCCGTCTCCAGGATTTCCGCGGCGGCAAGGAATCTCAGGATCGCTGCGTCGCCGTCGCTAATGGACATCCGCTCATGCTTTCGGTCGTCGTGATCGGCGAATGAGGCGCCGGGGACCAACAAGGCTCCACCCATGGCGAGGCTCTTCATGAAGAACCGGCGGCCCACGTTGCGCCCGCCCCCGACGCTCTGATGCCGTTCGGCGTTGACTGGAAATCGCCCCGCATCGTCTGTGGTTCGCTTTGCCTCCTTGTCATCAAATGAACTGATTTTCGTTTTCATACGATTTCTGGATGTTCCTTACTTTCTGCGAGCGGACTTTCCGCTCGCTGATTACTGAGAGAAACAATCGGAAAACAAAGTTCCCGAAAAAGCAGTACCCTTCTCAGTACGCAGCCAGCACATGAGGACGTAGGTGGATACTTGCTTAACACAAAAGGCTAATTGCTTATCAGTTCTCGTTGGGCACACGTTCATTTGTCGCGCAATGGGGGCGGTTTCCAGTCCGGCACCCGGCCTGCTTGCTGGTCATGTTGGTTAAACAAGTTGAAAGGCTAAGTATGCGCACAAGTACACTCATCCGCTCAGTGGCATTGCTATCCTTCAGCCTCCATACTTATGCTCAACGTCCGGCGATTTTTTATGTCGCGGATCCCGCGGCTTTGAACGTGAGCGAGCAGATGGTGGTCGACAGACTTACCGTCATGGGCTTCACGGTAACCCCGATCGATGACAATCTCTCTGATCCCGCCGATGCGACTGGCCAAGAATTGATCGTCATTTCTTCGACCGTGGGTTCCGGCAACATTGCCACGAAGCACACAGCGACGGCAGTGCCGATTGTGAATTGGGAAGTCAACCTGCTGGACGAACTAGGCATTCAGGCGAACAACGCCAACGGCATTTCGATAACCGCGAGCCAGATCCAGATTAGCGACGCCAGTCATCCTTTGGCTGCCGGTCTGCCAGCCGGTGTGGTCAACTTTTGCAACCCGGCCGCGGCCCTGTCTGCCGCGGACGCGGCCATCGCCAGCGTAAATGTCGTGGCCCGCGACGTGGGCGGCACGGGGTCCTTCATCATCGGCGTGGAGAAAGGGGCTGCCCTGAATCCCGCTCGCATCGCCTCAGCTCCCGCCCGCCGCGTTGCTTTCCCAATGAACGACGATGTGTTCCGGACTTTGACTGATGACGGCTTAACGCTCTTTGATGCGGCGATCAATTGGGCCGCAGGGCCGACCAATGCGCCGGCTGGTGTTGCGCAAAACCCGACCAATCTGACAGTGTTCGAAAATCAGAGCGCCGCTTTCAGCGTAATCCTAACGGGCGCGCCGCCGTGGTCCTTCCAGTGGCAGCGAAGCGTTGGTGACGGCAGTTTCACCAATATTCTGGGAGCCGGCTCGAGGGTGCTTACCTTGTCCAAGCTGAAACTCACTGACAGCAACGCGTCATTCCGCGTCCAGGTGGGCAACGGTTTCGGCAACGCGACGAGCAGTGCGGCAACCTTGACAGTGAACCCGGACACAACCGCGCCGACAATCGCGGAGGCGCTCACGCGCGGGGATCCGAACGGCTTGTTCGTTATCTTCAGCGAACAGGTCTCTGCCAGCACAGCGACCAACAAGGACAACTACACGATTAACAACAGTGTCTCCGTAAACAGCGCGAGCCTGCAGGACGATGGCCTCACCGTGTTGTTGACAACTTCGGCGATCAGCTCCGGGACAAGTTACGTTTTGACCGTTGGCGGTGTTCAGGACACTGCGGCGGTTCCGAACACGATTGTCGCGAATTCACAAATCCAGTTCTTCCAGACGGATGGGGTCATTGAACGGCGGGTATTTTTCGTGTCGGGCGGAACCATCGCGGCAATAACCAATTCGGCTAAATTCACGAATAACCAGCCTGATCAGGTGACTTACCCTGACGCTTTTGAGGGACCGGTCAATTTCGCCGACAATTACGGCACGCAATTCCGGGGTTACGTCACGGCACCGGTGAGTGGCAACTATGCCTTTTTCATTAGTTCAGATGACAACTCCAGTTTGTATCTCAGCACGGATGAAAATCCCTCGAATAAGAAGCTGATTGCTACCGAGACAGTCTATTCGAATTCGCGTCAATGGGTGTCATCGGCTGGAGCCAGCGACCTTACTGCAAAGCGCTCGGATCAATATGCTGGCACCGAGTGGCCAGGGGGAAATACCATTACCCTGACTGCAGGTATCCGTTATTACATCGAAGCGGTCCACGCGGAAGGGGGAGGCGGCGACGACATCGCCGTGACCTGGCAACTGCCGGGCGCCCTCGAACCGGTGGACGGAGATCCGCCCATTCCCGGACGATACCTTTCGGCTTTTGGCACCACGTCAGGGCCGGTCGCGATTACCTCTCCACCCGACAGTCCGCCGGTGCAGGAACCCGGTTCGGTCACGCTCAAGCTCGGCACCTCCGGATCGCCGCCTTTTACCTACCAATGGTATCGGGATGGAACCGCGATTCCGGGAGCCACAAATTCGAGTTATTCCATTGCGCTGGTCAGAAGATCCGATAATGGAGCCAGGTTCAAGGCGAGTGTCGCCAACGCATTCAGCAGCGCAACCAGCAGCGAGGCCACGCTGACGGTGATTCCTGATACCACGCCCCCGCGTCCGGTCCAGATTGTTTCGGTCGACGGGACGTTCACAGCGATCACGATGACCTACAACGAACTGTTGGACAAAGCATCGGCGGAGACGACGCAAAACTATATGTTTTCGCCAGGCAACATCATTGCCACCAACGTCACGCTGGACGCTACACTCACGAATGTAACGATCCGGACGGGCACTGCGCTGACTCCGGGCGTCACAAACACACTCACGGTCAATGGAGTCAAAGACCTGTCCGGCAACGCGGTGCCATCCAATACCTCGATCCAGTTCGTCTTCAATCCGGTCACCTACGCTGCAAATATCCTGTTTGATGGGCCGATCGCCTACTATCAATTCGAGGAACCGACCGCTTCTACGGTAGCAACCAACAAAGGGAGTACTGGCGGTGACGGTCTGTATGTGAGCGATGTGGGTGGCGGCGGTCCCGCCAAGGGAGATCCCGGACCGCGCCCGCCGGCTTTCGTTGGATTCGACACGAACAACCGGGCAGCCTCGTTCGATGGCCAGGGGGACTGGATCGATACGCAAAACCAATTCCTCCAGGACCGCGGTGCCTTCACGCTGGAATATTGGGTCGCGCCCTCTAACCGCGTTTCGGATCCCACCACCTTCGGCACGCGAATCGGCATTGTCGGACAGAACGACGCCATCGAGTACGGCTTCATCGACCAAAACACCATTCAGATCTGGTCCCCGAATGGAGGCAGCCTGAACACGGCCTACTCGTTCCCGGACAGCCAATGGCACCATGTCGCCACCATTGCTGATGGAACTACCCTCAAGACTTATTACGACGGTGTGCTGCAGGCGACCGGTGGTGCAGCGACGGCGGACTACGGTGCTTCGACCTTCAATGTCCACATCGGCGGTGGCGGTGTTTTCGACATTACCGGAAACTACTTCACCGGGAACATCGATGAAGTGGCCATCTTTGATAAAGCGATTCCGGCGGCCCGCGTGGCGGCTCATTACGCTGCTGGAAAGAGCGGCGGCGTGCTGGTGACGAGTGGCGCCGTTGCGATTCCCGCAGGCATCGGCTTGAGCGTCTCGAGATCGGGTGACACCCTGGCGACTTCCTGGACGCCGGCAGCGACGGGTGACATCCTGGAGAGCACGTCGCTTTTGCCGCCGACGACCTGGACGCCGGTCGGAACTAACAGCCCGGTGAACGTAACCATCGGAACGGGAAACCTGTTCCTGCGCGTGCGTCGGCCTTGAGTCTCCAGATCAACTTGCGATGGAGACCGGATGCGAATCCGGTCTCTCATTCGTTGTTTCCTGAATTCTACTTTGACTCCGGGTTTTGCCGTGCGGGCAGGTAATGGAATTCAGCGGACTTGCCTGACATTCGTGCGAGTCGGGATTGGGCAGGTTCCGCGAGTAAGTTGCTGATAGTTTGGAGCAACTTCGGAAAATCAAGCGGCTTCTCCAGCAAAGCCCCGGCCCCGGAGGCCAGCGCGGCGAAAAGCTGATTGGACCTGGCTGTGATGATAATAATGGGGACCAATGGAGCTTCGGCAATGAGCCTTTCAAAGGTGTCCCAGCCGCTTTGCCCGGGCATGTTTAGGTCGAGCAGCACCAGATCAATTGGGGTTGCGGCGGCGATTTTCAACGCGTCCGGTCCGCTGGCCGCCGCCAACACCAGATACTCCTCGCCGACCAGGACACGCGTCAGCATCTCGCGCACAGACGCATCGTCGTCCACGACCAGAATGCGATTCTTCAGCTGTTCCATACTTCAGTTGTCGTTTGCGTGTTTTCGCGCGGGCCTGTGGTTGATTGCTTCGTCACGATTCATTGAGGGACTTAGCGAGGACCGTGCCAAAGTTGCAAAGTGTGCCCGCCGCTCGCATGTTACGAGAAGTTGGCGCTGGTTTGGGTCTTGCCGTGAGCATGGATTGTGCAAGCAGTAATTTCGATGTGTTCTAGCCGTGGTTTGACTGGGGCGGCTGTTTCTTGTGGCCAGCCAGTACGCTCTTCAGCCAAGTTACTTGGCGCGCGGCGATGAATTTTGGCGTCAAGATGCGGTCCACCGCGCTCGCATTGGTCGTAGGGCTGATGGGCGTACTGATTGTCTTGACCACTCTGAATTCTCAGCGGCAGGCTGCGGAACTGCGCGCCAGGCTCAGCCACGTGGAATTGGAGAGCTTCGGTATCGCCGATCATTTCAAGGACTCACTCCGCTCACTGAATAGCACAATGCTGAGTTACGGGATTCGGCACGACACGACGGACTGGGAATCGTTTCTCAAGGTGAGCCACGAACTGGACCTCTGGATTGATGAACAGAAGCCCAAGTTGAACACGCAACAGGAAAAGGATGTCCTACAACAGATTGATTACGCTTACGACGACTATGTGCGTGCTGGGAGGGAATTACAGGCCAAGGTGCAATCCTTGGGCGGACAAGATCCGGCGCTGGCCGAATTCAGCGGGTTCCTCGCCGAGTCGCAACGCCTTTTCGATCTCGGCCAGGCCCTGGCCAGAGCCCATTACGAATCGCGAAATCTGCTGTTGTCCCACGCCAATCAGACACTCTCACAACTCCGGCAACTGGTGCTCGGCTTACTCTGCATGTTGTGCGTCTTTGGCATGACGTTCGCCGCCGTGATTTACCGGGACATGATCGCCCCGTTGCGCGTCAAGTTGGTGGAAAGCCAGGCCCTGGTGGAGCGTCACGAGAAACTGGCCTCCCTCGGCATGCTGGCCGCCGGTGTCGCCCATGAAATTCGCAATCCCCTCACGGCCATCAAGGCCGCACTCTTCATTCAGCAAAAAAAACTTCACCCGGGTTCTCGGGAACACGCCGACGCCAAACTCGTCGAGAGGGAAATCTTGCGCCTGGAGCGGATCGTAAACGACTTTCTGCAGTTCGCCCGGCCGACCGAGCCGGAACTAACCACGGTCCCGGCTGACTTGCCTTTGCGGGACGCGCAACTCTTCCTGGCGCCTCAGTTGGAAAAGGCCAACATCCAGCTGGTCAGGGAAGAACCGGCATCCATGTGGATCAACGTCGATCCCGCGCAAATCAAACAAGTGCTGATCAATCTCGTGCAAAATGCCACCGACAGCATCGGACGCGATGGCCTGATCACGCTGCGCGCGCGCCACGACCGGAAAAGCCTTTCCCATGGCGAGACCGACGTGGTCATACTGGAAGTTGCCGATACGGGCAAAGGCATTCCGCCTGATGTGGAAAAGAGGTTGTTCGACCCATTCTTCACGACCAAAGACAACGGAACAGGTTTGGGACTGTCGATCGCCGCGGGCATCGTGCAGAAGCACGGCGGTCTGCTTCAGTACCAAACGCGGCCGAATCACGGCACGACCTTTGGCATCGTCCTGCCGCAAGTGACGGCATGAGCCCCCCCGCCAAAGTCTTGTTGATCGAGGACGATATCGGCATCACCGAGACGCTGCGCCAGGTGCTGATCGAGGAAGGCCATGAAGTGGCCGTGGAAAAGCGCGGCGACGATGGTTTGGCGCGGACGGACAACGACTTATTTAACGTCGTCATCACGGATTTGAGATTACCGGGGCTGAATGGCCTGGAGCTGGTTCGTCGGCTGCACGCCGCCCGACCACGCCTGCCGATCATCCTCATCACCGCCTTCGGCACCACCCAAACCGCCATCGAGGCGACGAAATTTGGCGCTTACGATTACCTTCCCAAGCCATTCAACATGCCGGACATGATCGCGTTGGTTCGCAAAGCGGTCGACAGCAATCGCCTCATGTCCGAACCGGTCTTGCTGGGCGAACCTGGGGCCGCACGCGATGCCCTCGTCGGTCAAAGCGGCGCCATGCAGGCCATTTACAAAGAGATCGGCCGCGTGGCTTCCAAACCGGTCAACGTACTCATCCGCGGCGAAACCGGTACGGGAAAGGAACTGATCGCTCGCGCGCTTTATCAGAACAGCGATCGCGCTGCCGCGCCTTTCATTACGATCAACTGCGCGGCGATACCGGAAACGCTCCTGGAAAGCGAGTTGTTCGGCCACGAACGCGGCGCCTTCACCGGAGCCGACGCGCGGCGTATCGGACGGTTCGAGCAAGCCGATCGCGGCACTATCTTTCTCGATGAAATCGGCGATATGACGCCCGGCACACAAGTGAAGCTGATGCGAGTGCTTCAGGAAAAACAGCTGCAACGGCTTGGCGGCAAGGAGACCATCCCCGTGGACGTGCGCGTGGTGGCCGCCACTCACCGCGACCTCGAATCCGCCATCCGGCAGAAGCAATTTCGTGAAGACCTGTACTACCGCCTCAGCGTCGTGGTGATCACGCTGCCGCCGCTTCGCCATCGCAAGGAAGACATCCCGGCACTGGTCCACTACTTCCTGCAGAAGCATGGTCCGGAACTGGGCAACGCCAAACCCTCCATCCATCCCGAAGCGATCGAATTTCTCGCGGCGCAAGCGTGGTCGGGGAACGTGCGCGAGTTAGAAAACGTGGTTCGCAAGTCCGTACTCCTCGGACAAAGTTATACGATCAACTTAGAACACGTTCGCCTCGCGCTGAACAAGAACGGAGTTCCGGAGTATTCCTCGGCCAAGCCGTTTGGCGAATACGTGGACGAGCTGCTGGCGGCGAGCCGACAGGAGGAATTCTCCGACGTCTACGCGCGCGTGCTTGAAACCGCCGAACGAGAACTATTCACACGCGCCATCCGACAGGCGCACGGCAACCAGGCCAAAGCGGCGCGTTGGCTTGGCGTCTCGCGTCTGACCATGAAGGCCAAGCTCGTCCATTTCGGCCTGCACCCCGGCCAGGATCAGGAACGGGCGCATTGAACAGGTTTGAATCGCGAAACCGGAACGGCTATTGCGCTGGAGGGTGGCCTATCGGCTCCAGGCGGGCGATCTTCACGAGCTGACCAACCTTCAAGTCTGCCTCGACATCGAGCCCGTTGACTAGCGCGGTGTAGGCCGGGGTCCACGCGTTCCCGCTGCGGGCGGTGAGATTTTCCAAGCGCTCCCCTTCGCGCGCGGCCACGATCCGCAACCGTTTGCCGGTGACCGCGCCGCGCTCGACCTCAGTCAGGGGCCGCAGACTGAGCGCCGCGTTCCTGAGCGCCTCCCGGTGCGTTTCCGGCGAGAGGCCAATCAACTGGTAGGTCTTTCCGGCCATCGCCACCCAGGCGAAGTGCAAGTAAGCCGGCGCGCGGCCGGACCGATCCAGGTAGGTGACGACAAAAGCCGGGAACTCACCGACGGATGTCTTGCGCGTCGAGGCCGGTTCGACCCGGGCCTTGGTCCGCATCTGCTCGATCAACTTGGCCCCGGCGGCCTCCGGCTCCGACACCGCGCCCGCAATCCCCAGCAACAGGATGGCCTCCTGTTTGGGGTGCGCCGAAATCACATACTGCGGCGTGTTCTGGTGTTTCCAGCCCTCGGGAAAGGTGATGGTGAAACCGATGGACGGTTGCAGGAACTGGTTCTTCCGGAAGACACCTGCGTCGGGGTTTTCTCCCCACCACATTCCATCGAACCTTGCGAAGAGCGAAGCGGCGTCGGGCGCGAGCGAGGGTTTGGTCGCTGGGGTCAGTGACGTTGCCCGGCGGCGAATATCTTTCATTCGATTCTCCGTCATGGGATGTGAATCAAAAATGCTGAAGCGATGCTCCTGGCCGGTCTGGCCGGCGGCGTCCGGTTCGAGGCGGCTCAGGATTTCCGCCAGGGCGATGGGAGCGTACCCGGCTTGAGCGGCGGTGCGGATGCCGATGCGGTCAGCTTCGCTCTCCTGTCCGCGGCTGTAGTGGCTCATCCAGGCGCCACCAACGGTATCAATCGGGGCGTTGATCAAGGCGCCCAGATTCTCCCCCACCACATTGCCGACCACGTTGCCAGGCAAGGATAGCAGTCCGGGCAGAATGCCCTTGCGCTGTTGGCGGGCGGAGTGACGTTGCGTAACGTGGGCGATTTCATGCGCCAGCACACCGGCGAGTTCAGCCTCCCGGTTAACCAAGGCCAGGAGACCACGCGACACGTAGATACCACCGCCGGGAATAGCAAAGGCGTTGGGCTCAGGCTGGTCCACGATGAGAAACGTGAACTTCCAGCGCGGGTCGTTTACGGTGGCAACCAGCCGGGCGCCCAGTTCGCCGAGGTAGCCATCGGCCTTGGGCAGGGAGTAGAGACCGATTTGTTGTTCGACCTGCTTTGCCGCTTCGGCACCTTGCTCGATGTCGCGCTGCGGAGGTGGGCCCAGCAATTGACCCTGCACCGGGCTGGCGGCGAACCAGACTGCCAGGACCGCAAGCAGAACCAGGCAAGGCCATCGCGCCGGCATATTTTGATCCAAGTACAGGTGGCACGGCGCCGGACACCGAGTGCCCCTGTCCGCTGGCAGACGTTGGTGAAAGCGTGTCTCAGGATTATTCATGGCATGGTGTCAGAGTAGATGGCTTCAGAGTCCTCAATTCCCAGCCCGGCGACCAGATCGAAGCGAAGCCATTCCCTTCGATAGGAAGTCGTCGATACGACGGTTCCTGAATTCAAACTCGAGGTGCAGCATTAAACAACCAGCGCAAACATTTCTTGGCGCTTTGTCTCGCGCCGACCTAGATTGTCCGGGTCTGAATGAAACCATTCGGCTGCTTTGTTTGCAAATCGTTCCTGCTCGGCATGGCGTCGATCGCTCTCTTCAGCGGTTGCTCGCTCCTGCCGAGCTTCCACGTGCGCCTCCCCGGAAATCGAGCTTTCATCGCTTACTGGCCACCGGCAACGAACAGCAATCGGTTGAGGCTGGCCGTGAAAGACAATATCGACATGAAGGGCGTGGTGACGACGGCCGGCTCGAAGCGTCTGGCCAGGAAAGGCGAACCCGCGGAGAAGGATGCTCCGTGCCTGGCGACCGCGCGGCAACGCGATGTCCAGTTCGTTGGCAAAGCGAATTTGAGCGAATTTGCGGTCGCTCCCTCCGGTTTCAACGAATATTTCGGAACGCCCCGAAGTCCGCTCAGCAGCTCACAAAAGCTGCTCCCGGGAGGTTCGAGTTGCGGTTCGGCGGTGGCCGTGGCGAGTGGAATGGCTGACGTGGCTTTCGGGACGGACACCGCCGGCTCGATCCGCGTGCCCGCCGCCTGGTGCGGCGTCGTTGGGTTGAAAACGACGCATGGGTTGGTTTCCATCGACGGCGTATTCCCGATCGAACCGGAGCACCTCGATACGGTCGGGCCTATGGGGAAGGACGTCGCCCACACCGTGCAAGGAATGGATCTTCTGCAGGACGGGTTCGCCGACCTCTATGCCGCGGCGGTGGCAGCCAAACCTTCCGCACAAGAAATTCGGATCGGACGTCTCACTCTCACTGGCACCGACCCGAAAATCGATCAAGCGGTGGACGAGGCTCTCGCCAGGACGGGTTTTCAAGTCGTCCCTCTCGACGACGGCGTCCTAAAGCAGTGGGAGCGAGCCAAGAAAGATGGCAATGAGATCGCCGCCGCGGGCGCCTGGATCAGCGACAGAAGATTCCTTTTTGCGCCGGGTGTGTCCGCCCGGACAAAATCGGCAATCCGCGCGGGCCGTATCGTCTACCTGACCAGTTACCATGAGGCGGTCGCGAGACGAGCCGAGTGGCAGAACACGCTCAATGAGATCTTCAGGAAAGTGGACTTCATCGCCCTGCCGACCGTGCAGAAGCCGCCGCTGCCGATTCCGCCGAACCTGAAAATCGGCCTTCTGGAAGCGCTCATGCTCGAAATGCAGAATACGGCGGCCGTGAATTTCGCGGGCAACCCGGCGGTGGCGCTGCCGATTCCGCTGCATGATGCCGAAGTGGCGGTGACGAGCCTGCAACTGATCGGGCCGTGGCGGGGCGAGGCGCAGCTCCTCAACGCGGGCCGGCTGGTGGAAGCCGCCGTCAAAAATGAAGGAGGAGAACCTCGCGACACCGTGAAGTCCGCCTCGGAGGCCGTTCCTCATTTAGGATGCAAGCCGCTGGTCCCGGCTCCGTGACGTGATGCAAACCGCCTTTCTCCTCTATACTCTCTCGGCCGCGCTGGCGCTGGCTCTCGCGAGCCCGGGGGCAGGTGCGGAATCGGCGGAGGACCTGATCCGGAAGGGCGATGTCTTTTACGACAAACTGCAGGCCGCCGAGGCGCTGAAGTATTATCTTCCGGCGGAAAAGCTGGATCCGAATAACGTCAGGCTCCTGGTGCGCGTCGCGCGGGAGTATCGGCACCTGATGAGCGATGCCACGAATGCCAGTGAGAAACTGCCGCTCGGCAACTCGGCGGTGGACTATGCCCAACGGGCGGTGGCTCTCGCGCCGAACAATCCGGAGGCGCAACTCGCCGTGGCGATCAGCTACGGAAAGATGCTGCCGCTCCAGGGAACCAAACAGCGGATCGCCAGCTCGCGTCTTATCAAAATCGCGGTGGATAAGGTGATCGCACTCGATCCGACCAACGATCTGGCCTGGCACGTCCTGGGCCGCTGGACTCTGGCGCTGGCCGAGGTTGGCACCGTGAAGCGGGCCTTCGCGCAAGTCGCTTATGGCACGCTGCCCCTCGCGAAATACGAGGACGCGGTGCGCTGCTTCGAGAAGGCCATGGCGCTCAATCCCCATCGCCTCATGCACTGCATCGAACTCGGCCGCACCTACGCGCAAATGGGCAGAGACGCGGACGCGCGAAAGTTCATCACCCAGGGGCTCGGCATGGCCGAGACGGAGAAAGACGATCCGGAAACCAAGAATCTCGGCCGGCAAATTCTCAAGAAGCTCCGCTGAGGTTCGTCGGCAGTTCAGCCAGGTTCGCGTCGAGGTAGAGGTGGTGCCAAAGCTGCGTGGCTACCACGGCGGCAAGGCCGCCCTCTACGGAGAGACGCGGGAGCGAACCCGCCGGCATCTGGCGAAAAGCACGCCGCCAGTGGTGCACCGCGGCGGCGTCGAAATAGCCCGTGCGGCGCAGGGATGCTTCGCTCAATAGCTGCCCGACGAACGTTGGCTCCGGATCCATGTGGAAGCTGTCCAGCGGCGCGCGGAAGATCACTTTGCGGCGCTGGTAAACGGACGCCGGCAGCCAGCGCTCCGCCAGTAGCCGCAGCAAATGC
>Ga0070689_100001414_pt1 | contig 15315 bp, 14 predicted proteins | sample KBSS23HmetaG_FD_64669 | JGI IMG/M metagenome (GOLD analysis project Ga0070689, IMG submission 64669) | Switchgrass rhizosphere microbial communities from Kellogg Biological Station, Michigan, USA - KBS S2-3H metaG | ecosystem: Host-associated > Plants > Roots > Rhizosphere ...
AGACAGGAGATGGCCACGCATTAAAAAAACATACATGGCACTTGTTGAAGGCTTAGGTCCAACTGCCAAGAATGCAGACGAAGCTATCAAGAACGCGTATGCCAAAGGTCAATCTGATGAATTCATTGAACCAACACTGATTGTAGGAGATGGTACTGTCAAACCCACAATTATGGATAATGATGCAGTTATTTATTTTAACTACCGCACTGATCGTGCAAAACAACTTACTATGGCAATAGCGCTGCCTGACTTTGAACATCTCCAAAATTTTGATTTTGGATACGATGCACTCACCAATAAAAAAGTAGAGGGAGTATCAGATCCCACATTTATCCGTTCTAAAATTGTAAAAAACCTCTTCTTTGTTACGATGACAGAGTATCAGAAAAATCTTCCTATCTCTGGAGTGTTATTTGGATCAGAAATTGTAGAAGCTCCTTTATGTGAACTCATATCAAAAGCAAACTTTATGCAAATCCATATGGCAGAAAGTGAGAAAGAACGATTTGTTACTTTTTACTTTGATGGATTACGAGAATCTTTCCAGCCTGGAGAAGAGACTGCCATTATTCCATCACCTAAAGTTGCTACCTATGATCAAAAGCCTCAAATGTCATTGCCTCAATTAGTGAAAGAATTTAAAAGGCGACTTTCAAAGGATAAGTATCATTTCTTTCTATTAAATTTCGCCAATGCCGATATGGTTGCTCATACCGGGAATCTTTCTGCTGCAATACGTGCTATCGAGACAATTGACAAAGAATTAAATGATCTGGTAAGTCATACATTGAGGTATAATGGGACGGTTATAATAACAGCAGATCACGGAAATGCTGAAGAAATGTTAACATTTCCTTCTTCCACCTTTTTTTATACTTCTCAATCGGGTATTGTAAATACGGACCATTCTAATAATCCTGTTCCTGTTTTTATTATTCGGAATGACCTTTTTGATATAAAAGTTCCTATTGGGAAGGGTCAACTGAGCGATGTGGCCCCGACTATTTTGAATATTATTGGGTTGCCTGTTCCGGCGGTCATGACAGGGAAGAATTTATTGGCAGGTCTTAATCTTAAGTAACCATTGCTCCTTAAGATTATTTATACGTCTATGGATACAACCCTTATCTACATCCTTATCTTTGTCCTTGCTGCAATTGCACTTGTTGGTATTGCGTTGGCCGTTTCTTATTCATCGCTCTTCATCAAATATCGGAAGCTTCGAGAGGAGCTTGTTGAACGTCAGAAAAGGGAAGCTGATTCTTTTCAAAAGACATTTGAAGATTCCAGGAAGCAATCACTTCTTATTTTAGATCAGGCCCAAAATGCAGCCCGAGAAATTGTGAGTAGGGCTGGGAACATAACAAACGGTAACAATGCAGATCTTCTCAAGCTCGTAAATGAAAATCTAAAAATGCAAAAAGCTTCCTATGATCAGGCGCTTCTCAGTATCTCTGAAAATATAACAAAGACATTTAATTCAATGCCAACTGACGTTAAAAAGCAGGTAGAAGTTGAAGTCGCCAAACTGGTATCAGTTATCGAGGCGGATATGTCTACGCTCCAGACAGCTCTTCAAGCATCATTAAAACAACCATTCGAAGAAGCGCAAAGAGAAGCAGATACCTATAAAAAAGAACGAATAAAGCAATTTGAAGGGAGCCTTTTTAGCATACTCTCTGATATATCTCGAGAAGTTTTGCGAAAAGAGTTAACTTCTGAAGAGCATGAGAAACTCGTTCTCAAGGCGTTAGAAGAAAAGAAAATAGAGGGGGGTATCTAGGAATGGTTGATGAAACGCTATTAGATATTGTAGTAACGACTGAAGATCGGGAAGAATGTATAGCTTTGATTGATCAATTGCTTTCTCTCATATATACAAACGACAGTTCACTTTTGTCTTTTCTCCATTCAGATGTACCAGAAATCTTTTCAAAGTTTTTTTTAAACTATCTCCAAACAACGGTAGATTCTCAGTCTAAAGAACGAATCTTAAGGAAGTTGCGTGATGAAGTTTCCCATTTAGAAAAGATATCGATAACAGTTGCTTTCCGTCCAAGTAGAAATTCATTAGAAAAAATGGTGTCTCAAGTAAGGAAACAATATGGATCAAACATGGTCATGGAGGTTCATTATAATCCTGAAATTATAGCTGGAGCTGAAATCGTATATAAAGGGATATATCGTGATATGACGAGTAGAAAAAAGTTGGATGAAGTACTCAATGGAATGAAAGGAAAAGCTCTATGAAAGATTTTCAATCATACCTTACCGAAACTGGAGAAGTTGGTTTTGTAGAGGGATCACGATCCTGTATTGTCATGGCCTCAGGATTACCTGGAGTAACGTCTCAAGAAATTGTTATGTTTGAAAATAGTGAAATCGGCCAAGTCATGACCTTAAAAAAAGATTCAATCGAGATTTTACTCTTGACTAAAAAGTCTATCCGAGTTGGAAGTAAGATCGTACGAACGAAGGAATATATGTCAATCACAATGAGCCCAGAGCTTCTTGGCAAAACACTTAATTCTCTCGGTTATCTTGTATCCTTGGGGAAGGCTCCTGGAGCATTCTCTGCAAAGAAACCGGAAGAGGCGAGGCGGATCGAGATTCATCCGCCTGGTATGTCAGAACGCAAACAAGTTGAAAAACAATTAGAAACAGGTGTCGCCCTTGTTGATTTGGTTCTCCCCATAGGAAAAGGTCAGCGTGAATTAATTATTGGAGACAGGAAGACAGGAAAAACAGATTTCTTAAATCAAACGATGATCAGTCAAGCAAGGAGTGGTGTCGTTTGTATTTATGCTGTCATCGGTCAAAAGCGGACTGATACACTCCTTCTCGACCAATTTCTTACAGAAAAAGGAATTAGAGGTAACACCATTATTGTATCTTCAACTTCAGCTGATGCACCGGGACTTATTTATTTAACACCATACGTTGCTATGACGATTGCTGAGTACTTTCGTGATCAAGGGAAAGATGTTCTTTTGATCTTAGATGATCTTACAACTCATGCCAGAGCATATCGGGAAATTTCACTTTTAGCCAAACGACTGCCAGGACGAGGGTCATACCCAGGCGATATTTTCTATTCCCATGCACGTCTTATAGAAAGGGCCGGTGCCTTTACCAAAGCCTCTATAACGTGTCTTCCTGTGGCAGAAAGTACATTGGGTGATCTGTCCGGATATATACAGACAAATTTGATGTCAATGACCGACGGACATATTTTCTTTGATATTGAACTTTATAATCAAGGCAATCGTCCAGCAGTCAATGCTTTTCTTTCTGTTACCCGTGTTGGACATCAGACACAAAGTAAACTTGAGCGTGAGCTTTCAAATTCAATAAGTAGTTTCCTTGTTATCTACGATCGTATGAAGCAATTTATGCATTTTGGAACTGAAGCAAGCGCATCTGCACAAAATATTCTAGTACAAGGAACGCGGCTGGATATGTTTTTTAATCAAGGATCTGATGTGATTTTTGATATATCCTTTAGCATTTTCATTATTGGTTGTATTTGGGCAGGGAAAGTAAATGATATGAAGCCGTTCGATTTCAAGAAAAAGATTTCTTCGCTCTATTCTATTTACTCAACCAACAGTGATTATAAGAAGAAAATCGTCTCACTGGTATCAGTTGATAGCTTCAAAGAGTTGATCGCAATTATAAAAAGAGATGGAGATGTTTACTTTACCCATATATGATCTCAACAAATATCATTAAAGAAGAAAAGAAAGAAGTAAGTGCACTCTCTACAATCGTGGATGTGTATGGCGAAGTCGCAGCAGAGCGTATGCGCAAAATTCGTGAGTCTGTCTTGAAAAACCGTGAGTTTTTATCAGAGATTGAGGAGATCTTTAAAGACTGCCTTGCCGCCTATTCTCAGAAGAAGGACAATCTGGTCAGGACTGGTAAAATCAAGAAAGGTGATGTTGTTACCTTTTTGGCACATAATGGTCAAACAGCAGCAGTTCTGATCTCGGCAAATTCCGGATTTTATGGTGCTGTTATTCCTCAAACATTTGATCAATTTTTGTCTGATGTTCGTAAGGGGGCGGGGGAAGTAACTATAATTGGAAAATTAGGAAGAGCATTATTTTTGGAGCAAGAACCAAATCGTCCCTATACGTATTTTGACTTGCCAGATTTTGGAATCAATAATGAATTGTTAGCTGAGGTTATCCGTCACCTTGTGCAATATGAAGAGATCAAAATCTATTATGGGAAATATTACTCAGTTATTAATCAAAAACCCACAATGACTGAAATTAAGGCTGGAACTTCGATCTTTGGGGATGAAGCATCTAAATCAAAAGATCAATTTATATTTGAACCTGATGTCGAGACGATTCTCATGTTTTTTGAAACTCAAATCTTTGCGTCTCTTTTTGATCAGGCTCTCGAGGAAAGTCAGCTTGCCAAGTTCGCATCGCGCATAATTGCAATGGATACCGCTGCTGTTCACATTAAACAGGAAATTGGTAAACTAAATGTGGCACTATCCAAAGTAAAACATCTTACATCTGCAAAAAAACAGCTCAACACTGTCCCATCATTTATATATGCCAGATAATAACAAAGGACCTAAAACTACATCAAAGACGGAAGGGAAAGTGGTATCAGTAACCGGACATGTTGTCGAAATATCCTTCCCAAATGAAAAACCGGGTATCCATGAAATGCTTATCGCAAAAGATGATCCAACATGCAAACTTGAAGTATATTCGTCCTCTGGATCAGATTCATTTTATTGTCTCTGTTTGACTGATTATACTCAGCTTGCTCGCGGGAGTAGTATTCTTGCAACAGGCGAGCAGATACTCTTTCCAGCATCAATAGAACTTTTAGGTAGAGTAGTAGATATATTTGGAGACCCCCTCGATGCAAAGCCAAAAGTTGCAAAAGGGGACTACCGGCCTATCCATGAGACTGCAAATTCATCTACTGATATAAAAACAAAGCAGGAACTGTTAGAAACGGGTATTAAAGTGATTGATGTCTTTGCTCCCGTTTTAAAAGGTGGGAAGATGGGACTTTTTGGTGGAGCAGGTGTGGGGAAGACAATACTTTTGACTGAGGTTTTGCACAATATTGTTGGGAATGCACACAATGATTCGGTTTCGATCTTTACAGGGGTTGGAGAACGTTCACGCGAAGGTCTGGAATTATATAAGTCTTTGGTAGCTTCTGGGGTTATGGCGAAGTCGACTCTTATCTATGGATCCATGGGGGAAAATCCAGCCATCCGATTTTTAGCCGGATTTGCAGGTGTTAGTTTAGCAGAATATTTCCGAGATGAATTAAAAAAGAATGTTCTCTTCTTCATTGATAATGCATACCGTTTTGCACAAGCGGGAAATGAAATTTCTACATTAATGAGCAATTTGCCATCGGAAGATGGGTATCAACCTACGCTCGAGAGCGAAATGGCTGAGTTTCATGAAAGACTCCTATCAACTTCTCTTGCGGAAGTCACCACTATTGAAGCAATTTACGTGCCTGCTGATGATATTCTTGATCATGGGGTACAGGTAATTTTCCCGTATCTTGATGCTGGAGTGGTTCTTTCTCGGGAGCTCTATCAACGGGGAATACTTCCCGCGGTTGATATCTTAGCGTCTTCATCTACGACTCTCCACCCAAAGATTGTTGGTGATAGCCATTATGAGTGTGCACTCCATGCAAAGTCTATTTTAAAACAGGCTGAGAGTCTGGAACGTATTGTTTCTCTCGTTGGTGAAGCTGAGCTTTCAAACGAAGATCAACTTATTTACAAGCGTGCACGCAAAATCCGAAATTTCATGACGCAGCGCTTCTTTGTTACTGAATCTGAAAGTGCATATAAAGGTGTAGTTATTCCTCTTGCTAAAATTATCATGGATTTGACAGCTCTTATTGATGGTAAATATGATCATATAGCTGAAGATAAGTTCTTATACATAGGTAGTATTGATGAAATACAAGTCTCTTAAATCTATGAATACTGATGTATTTAATCTCATTGTTCTATCACGGGATGGTATTGTATTTGAGGATTCCGTCTCATCCATTAGCTCGTATAATGCAACAGGTCGTTTTGACGTATTAGCTCAGCATGCGAACTTCATTTCGCTTATAAATAAGGAAATCATCGTGCGGGATAAGAATCAGAAAGAAACTAAATTTGAAATAACAAATGCATTAATCAAAGTAATACAGAATAATGTAAAGATATATCTAGGTATTGATTGGTTCACAAATGTAAACAAGCAAGGCACGCTTTCATAGGTAAGTGTAGATATGTGGTTTGTTTCTAGGGATAACAGGATCTTTAAATTCCAAAGTATTGTATAGCAAACTTTTTTACATTATTTCCATTCTATTTCGTAATACTCTCATTATAATCTCCAATTACCGCAGTATTTTTTGGATAGTAAAACCAGAGAGGAGATTACTATTATAAGGTGCTCGTAAAGTTCTTATCACTTGATGTATCTCGTTGCTAGCATCGGGAAGCTCCATTACTGGTCATAGAATGGGGTTTAATTCTATGTAAGGATTGCAATCTGATCCTCATCTAGAGTATGGAATTATTACTATAAGGGTACAGGAATTGAGATGGGATCTCGATTCCCGAACGATTTTGTAGTAGATTCATCACTCTTTTTGCAATATACTTGAAGGCATATGACAGGCACAAATCCCGACAAATCATCAAAACAGGTATTTGATCACAAATCAATTGAGTCTAAATGGCAAGAGAGATGGATGAAGGAGGATCTGTATAAAACTCCTGAGAATCCAAACGAAAAGAAAAAATATGTTCTTGATATGTTCCCGTATCCATCTGGAGCAAATCTCCATGTAGGGCATTTGGAAGGGTATATTGGAACAGATATCTATTCCAGATACTTGAGAATGCAAGGCTTCTCAGTCTTCCATCCAATGGGATGGGACTCCTTCGGGCTTCCAGCAGAGAATTATGCTATTAAAACAGGTGTGCCTCCAGAAGAGTCTACCAGGAACAATATCGTGACCTTCAAAAGACAATTATCAGCTTCAGGTTTGTCGTATGATTGGTCGCATGAGTTGGCCGCAAGTGATCCTGAATTCTATCGCTGGACACAGTGGATATTCCTTGAACTCTTTAAAAAAGGCTTAGCGTACAAAAAGAAGGCTCCGGTTAATTGGTGCCCTAAAGATGAAACAGTCTTGGCAAATGAGCAGGTAGTCGACGGGAAGTGCGAGCGTTGTGATACTCCGGTTATCCAAAAAGAATTAGATCAGTGGTTTTTTAAGATCACTGATTATGCTGACAGGCTCATTGAAGACCTGGATAAGGTTGATTGGTTACCTGAAGTTAAGGTTCAGCAAAGGAATTGGATTGGGAAAAAGGAGGGTATAGATATCACATATCAAGTTAAAGGTATACCAGAATCGATTACATGCTTTACTACAACACCAGTAAACTTCGGTGCTACCTTTTTAGTTGTAGCTCCGGATCATCCTTTTATCAAAAAGATCTTAAATAATGAGGTAGAACTAGACAGTAAAGTATATTTTGAGGTAGAAAGATATAGTTTAGAAAGTCAAAAGAATAAAGATATAAAAGACAAAGAGAAAACTGGTGTTTTTAGCGGATTTTATGTAACGAATCATGTAACAGGTGAAGATATTCCTGTTTGGGTTTCAGATTTTGTATTAAGCGAGGTAGGAACAGGTGCTGTTCAAGGATGCCCTGGTCACGACTTACGTGACTTTGAATTCGCTACTAAATACCACATCCCTATAAAGCGAGTAGTTGTCGGGCCTGATGGTGATACTTCAGATATTGATTCAACTGAGAAGTTAATTCAAAAGGGAGATAAAGGTACTATGATTAATTCAGATTTCTTAAATGGAGTTGATTTTGCTGAAGCAATGTCAAAGACGATGGATTATTTTGAAGAAAAAGGTTGGGGTAAGCGTGTAACAAGTTACCATTTGCGTGATTGGTTGATATCTCGTCAAAGATATTGGGGTGCTCCGATACCCGTTGTTTACTGTGAAGAACATGAATGGCAAGCAGTACCTGATACAGATTTACCTATTTTGTTACCAACTGATGTAGACTTCTTGCCGAAAGGAGAGTCTCCTATTGCAACATCTAAGACATTCCATGATGGGGCAGTATGTCCAGTTTGTGGTAAAACTGCGAGAAGGGAAGTTGATACAATGGATACTTTTGTAGATTCATCGTGGTATTTTATTCGATTTGTGGATCCAAACAATAGAAATGTGTTTGCTGATCCTGAAAAGATGAAGACTTGGTTGCCTGTTGATATCTATGTTGGAGGGGGGCATGTTGTCCAGCATTTGCTTTTCGCACGATTTATTTGGAAGGTATTATACGATTTGAACTATTTGCCTGAATCAGTTGGAGTTGAGCCATTTATGAAACTTCGAGCTCCAGGTTGGATCTTGGGTCCGGATTCACGAAAAATGAGTAAGCGATGGGGGAATGTAATTACTCCTGACGATATCATCCCTAAATTTGGCGCGGATGTCTTGCGTATGTATGAGATGTTTATGGGGCCGTTTGATATAGTTAAGCCGTGGAGTATTACCGGAGTAGAAGGAATGAGACGATTCGCTGAAAAAGTCTGGAAGATAGTGACTCAGGATGAAAATGTGCCTCTCAGTGAGACCGATATATCAAAAGTGCAGGTAAAAATGCATAAAACAATAAAAAAGGTAACAGAAGAACTTGAAAGTTTCCGTTTTAATACCTCTATTGCAGCAATAATGGAGTATGTCAATTTACTCCGCGAAGTCGGTCAAAAGCATACTGAACAAGAAACTACACCCAACGCTATTGAGCCTAAGGGAAATGAAGATAACACAAATAGCACAAATGCATGGACAGAGGCCTTGAAAGTGCTTGTACAACTTTTAGCTCCTTTTGCTCCGCACATGGCTGAAGAGCTTTGGGTTGAGTATTTGGGACAGCCTTTTTCAATCCATACCAGCACGTTCCCATCCTTTGGCCATCAACTAACAGAAGATGAGGAAGTTACTATCGTGGTACAAGTAAATGGGAAGTTGCGAGCGAACTTGACGGTACAAAAAGATGTAGCAAGTGACAAAGAAAAGATATTACAAATGGCTCGAGAAAATGAATCTATTAAAAAATGGATTGAGGCTAAAGAAATCAAAAATGAAATCTTTGTACCGGGGAAATTGGTCAACTTCGTGATTTGATGAGTGATAGAAACATATTCAAAAGGGTTATTGAATCTTCAATATTCTTTCTTATACAATAGAATATGCAGTGCTTTGAGGATGAGCTGCCATCTTCCAGAGTGAAGGAGATCTTCGAATTACTTCTGAACAAGTATCGGTACCATGCGATGGGTTTTCTAATTGCACTTTTTTTGTTGGGTCTCATTGTCTTTTTTCTCAAAGGAGGATTTGGTGGAAAAGATGGGGACGGAAAAGTGGAAGTGTTAAGTGCTAGTTCTTCCGGGGAGATAAAAACCGTGACAGGTACATCACCAGAACTAGTTGTAGAAATTTCTGGAGAAGTAGAAAAACCCGGTGTATACCATTTTTCCTCGGGGGCAAGAATTGATGATTTATTAGGACTTGCAGGAGGAGTAACTGAAAATGCTGATAGTGTGTGGATGGCGAAAAATTTAAATCGAGCAGCGAAACTTATCGATGGACAGAAGTTGTACATCCCGGCTCAATCTAATGAAAAACCATCATCCCCAGAAGAGTCGAATTCTCAGTCGAGTACACTGACTGCTAAGGAATTGACTACTGCAGCACCAACAAGTGATAGTCGCACAATTAATTCTCAGGCATCAAACGGACTCATAAATATCAACACTGCAAGCCTCTCAGAACTAGACTCTTTACCTGGAATTGGCCCAGTTTACGCCCAAAAGATCATTGATCACAGACCTTACTCAGATATCTCCGAGCTTAAGTCAAAGAAGGTTGTCCCAAACGCAACCGTTGAAAAAATAAAAGAAAAGATAACTGTAAATTGAGAGAGTCTTGGGTTAAAAATTTACTTCGTACTATGAATCGATATCTTATCTGGATTATTATTTTACTGGTAGTAATACTTCGTTATATATCTTATTTCTCATCATCCCATCAATTACAAAATGGACGTTTAAGAATTAGTGGAACGGTAAAGGAAGAGCCGGGTGTCTTTGATAATGCACAACAATTAAAATTGCAGGGTTATAAAATCTATGTCCCCCTTCATCCTTCTGTCTCTTATGGGGACAAAGTAATAGTAGAAGGAGAGGCAATAGACGGAGTTATAAAAAAAGGAACCCTCGTGTCATTGGAAGAAACAGCAAACCCGCTATACTCATTTAGAAAGCGACTCTTACAATTTTACTCTTCAACTCTTCCGACAAATATGGCGGCTCTTGTCGCAGGGTGCGTCATTGGGTCAAAACAACTTCTTACTTCTGAATTCTGGGATAAGCTGACTGCAACTGGTACCGCTCATGTTGTCGTTGCATCGGGGATGAACGTTACGATTATCTCCAAGTTCATTCTTGACCTTCTCGTTCTTTTTCTCCCCAGACGAAAGGCAATACCATTCACTTTTCTCTTTGTATGGCTGTACGCGGCTCTAGCTGGTTTTGGAGCACCAATAATCCGTGCAAGTGTCATGGGGAGTCTGACCTTTACTGCACAGGAAGTAGGGAGAATAGGGAGTGCATTACGTGCATTTGTTATAACCAGTGTTGGGATGCTCCTATTTAAACCTGAATGGTTGTGGGACATATCATTTTTGTTGACATGTACCGCAACTCTTTCTATCCTTTTATTGCAAAAACCGATTGATGCCAAATTAAAGCGTGTACCGGAGATACTTCGAAATGATTTTACGACATCTTTGGCGGCGTCAGTTGGGGTGAGCCCTATCCTTTGGTGGAATTTTGGGCAATTCAATATCCTTTCTCCTCTTATTAATGCGTTGGTGCTCTGGACGATAGCTCCGATTACTATTATAGGAGGAATTGGTGGGATAGTTGGACTGGTGATCCCTGTTTTAGGAAAAGGATTGCTTTATCTGATATATCCTTTTGCGTGGTGGTTTACGACTGTTATTGGATTTTTTAGTTGAATCTATTGGTAATTACTTCTTTGGGTGCGCAAAGAAGTAATCAAGAAAACGCACCCGTAAGAATTTACAGGTTTGAAACTTTGAGCTCCTTGTGCTCGCAAACTAGGTTCCTCAGAGAACCGTCGGACAGTGCTCGCGGCTCTTGAGGTCGCTCAAAGATTCCAAAATCTGAAAATTCAACGGGCCTATTCCTGAAGTGTTTTAGTTATAGATTTACTAACGTTTGATAACTGGCAATTCGTAATTTTTTAACTGACTGGAAATTGGCAACTGGAAACTGGAAATTTATTCTAAATTATGTGGAAATTTATTTTTATTTTTTTAATTTTGTGTAATATAAGTCTCTGGTTCATTGTCTTTACCTATCCTGATAATAATCTTCATATTATTGCTTGTGATGTGGGACAGGGGGATGGGATTTTGATTATGAAAAAGACAACACAGATTATTATCGATGGAGGACCAGGAAGTAAAATGACAAATTGTCTAGATCGGCATCTGCCTTTTTGGGATAGAACGATTGAAATGGTTATGAATACGCATCCGCAACTGGATCATTATGAAGGTTTGATTGATGTTTTTAAAAGGTACCATGTCCAGATTTTTACCGCAAATTCTCTGAAAGCTGTCGCTCCAGAGTATGGAGTGCTACGTAATGAAGTACTGAGTAAGGGGGTCAAAGTCCTAACTCCAGTTGCGGGGATGAAGTTCGTTGCAGGTTCAACTACTATTGATATTCTGCATCCATCAGCTCAGTTTGTTTCAGAGAACTCTGAGGAGGTAGTGGACCCCACTTCGCAAAATACTACGTTAGGGGCAGGGGTACTTGGAGCTTATACCTCGCCTCTCGATCCGAATGAATTTTCTATTCAGGCAGTTTTGCATTATGGGAATTTTGACGCCATGTTTACTGGTGATGCTGATTGGGCAGTTGAGCAGATTGAAGCTGAACAAAACTTACTTACCGATATTGAATATCTCAAAGTCCCGCATCATGGGAGTAAGAATGGATTAAATCAGGATCTTTTGGATAGGACAACTCCAGAAATTGCTGTTATCTCAGACGGAAAAAAGAACACTTATGGCCATCCTCACAAACAGACGCTGGATATGCTTGAAAAGGCAAAAGTTCAAATTTTACGAACTGACCAGATGGGGGATGTTGAGGTTGTAAGTGATGGAGAGAGGTATTGGGTGAAGAAGTAAAACTTTACTTCAGATTCATAGGCGATATAATTACCTCATGTTATTATGCGACACATGTAAGAATCGAGGAAGTGAAAATTGTCAAAAAAATGCGACAATAGACTCTGCATCGAAAGTTCTTTTGCAAAATTTACCTGCATCAAAGGAGCTTTTAGATATATTCAACGATATTAAAGAAAATGCAGAGGCTGAAGCTCGAAGAAGAGGATGCCCCAATATATAATATTTATTGATTTTCTGTCGTGTCTAATAACAGTTGCGAACCAGGCCAGAACCAATTTCCTGAATCTGTAACTCCATTGCCAAGACCAGCTTTAATCTGATCTCTAACTTCAGCTTCGTTTGAACTCCCGGGAGATATGAATGACAAACCTGGATGAAAGGGGTTGTACCTACTTTTAGGTATTACCTGTTTCTCTTTTTCATCTTCGACTGCCATTGTTAAACTATATACATTTTAGATGTTTGTGTAAATAGCAAATTGCTTTCAACCTCAATTGCCCTTACAATTGGAACATATGTATAGAGCTACTATTAGAAAAGCGCTTCAAAAGGCTACTGGGATGGAAACAGTACTGGTGGATGTGCCAGTTCAGGAGTCATTTGGAGATTATAGTTCAAACGCGGCACTCCAGTTCAAAGTTCAAAATTCAAAGTCCAAAATTGAAGACCAAAGTTTAAAGGTAGACAATCCAAGGAAAGTTGCAGAGAGTCTTAAGCAGGAACTTGAGAAAAATAAAGAGCTGATGGAAATAGTTGAAAAGATCGAAATTGCTGGTCCTGGGTTTTTGAATTTTTGGATTAAGGAATCTTCATTAATTGAAAATGTACATTCAATTCAAGAACAAAAAGAGCGGTACGGTACAACAAATAATGGAGAAGGGAAGACTGTTGTTGTTGATTATTCGGCTCCAAATATTGCAAAACCTTTTGGCATTGGGCATTTGCGATCGACCATAATTGGTCAAGCTATTTACAATTTATACAAGACGTTAGGTTATAAAGTAATAGGAGATAATCACCTCGGAGATTGGGGAACACAATTTGGAAAGCTCATTTACATGATCAAAAAAGAAAATATTACAGATTTTGATATCGCAAAGTTAGAAGAATTATATGTTGCATTCCATAAACTTGCTCATGAGCCAGAAAATACGAAAGAGATGGAAGAAGGAGCAAGAGAGTGGTTTAAAAAACTAGAAGATGGAGACAGTGAAGCAAGAAACTTATGGCAAAAGTGCGTGGATATTTCGATGAAAGAATTCCAGCGAATATATGACCTTCTGGAAGTAAGCCTAGATAAAGCCTTAGGTGAAAGCTTTTATGAACAAATGATGAAAGATATGATACAAGATCCTTCGATTACCAAACATTTAACGCCTATGGAAGCTCCAAGTAAAGGATTTGTAATGGATCTTTCTAAATATGGGATACCAGTGCCTTTGATGTATTTGAAAAGTGATGGAGGAACAACGTATGCGACTCGAGATCTCGCAACCTTAAAATATAGAATTGAAGAGTGGAATGCGAAAATAATTATCTATGAAGTTGGTGCAGAACAAAAATTGTACTTTGAGCAACTCTTTTCAGCTGCCAGAGAAATGGGAATAGTTCCTAACGATATCGTTCTGTATCATACTAATCACGGATTGTACTTAGGCACTGACGGTAAAAAGTTTAGTACAAGAAAAGGGAAGACGATTAAACTTGAAGAAGTTTTAGATGAGGCAATTGATCGAGCAAAAAAACTTGGGAATTCTGAGGAGGAAGTGTCAAAGCAAGTCGGTATCGGAGCAATCAAATATTTCGACCTTATGCATTCTGTCCAAAGTAATGTTGTCTTTGATTGGGAAAAGATTATGAACATGGAAGGGAACTCAGGTCCATATCTTCAGTATACCTATGCTCGAATGCATAGCGTGCTACAAAAGTCCGGAACTCGGAGCTCGAAACTCGAAACTGATTTAAAATTAGAACCTGAGGAATTATCAGTGCTTCGAGCACTGCCTCGATTTACAGAAGTGATTGAGGATGCTGCTGAAACGTATTCACCAAACATTCTGTGTAACTATCTCTATGATTTAGCTCAAAAGTTTAATACGTTTTATAATAAACACAGGATTTTAGAAGCAGATACAAATGATTCAAAGGAGTTCCGAGTGGCTCTTACTGAATCAACGGCAACAGTTCTTCAGAATGGACTTCATCTATTGGGAATCGAGACACCTGAGAAGATGTAAACGTCATTTTTTCTTTTCCTCTTCTTCATCTTTAACTCCAAGAATTTCACTGACCTTTGTAGGTTCAAGGCCGGGCCAGTAGCCCCATTTATTCAGATGCACCCATTTATCTTTCTCATGGTTGGGTATACCATTCTGTTCACATTGCCTAAGAACTTCGTTTGTTGTAAGTCTTCCTCCATGAGGTGCATGATAGAGTAATGGCTGTCTTTCTAAAAACATGCTATATTATAGGTCTGTCTTGAGAAAATTCAATACTCAAATGGTAAACGAGCATATTGACAAAGTTCTTCTTCTGTCACTACTATAGATATGTCTCCTCATATCAGAAAACAGCTTCTTGCTTGGTCGGGTTTGTATAGTTTGCTTCTTCTTATCGCGAGTTTGTACCTCTATCAGAACTTTGAATTATTTCGAAGTGGAAATCCTCTTGTCTCGCATTCCGCAAGTGCAGCTGAAAAAATTATATTGGACGAAAACGATAAAATCCTGTCATATTCAAATGCATATAAAGCATCGGGAGAAAAAGATCTGGTGAAATTTCAGGAGCTAAAGTACGAAGCGTCGCTCCGAAAAAACAAATTGCTTGAACTTTTAAAAACTGATCCCATGGCGGTACGTGATAATTTATTCACTCAAAACGAAATTGCATCATTTCCTCCTGAGATACAAGATGATATTGAAAAACCAGCGGTGCACAAAGGAACCTACATGATTCTCCACGCTGATGATTTCGATTCAGAT
>Ga0070689_100001415_pt1 | contig 15301 bp, 11 predicted proteins | sample KBSS23HmetaG_FD_64669 | JGI IMG/M metagenome (GOLD analysis project Ga0070689, IMG submission 64669) | Switchgrass rhizosphere microbial communities from Kellogg Biological Station, Michigan, USA - KBS S2-3H metaG | ecosystem: Host-associated > Plants > Roots > Rhizosphere ...
GTCGTGGTCGAGCGCGATCTGCGCGCTCAAGCGGCGGTGGTGCGCGGCGTGAAGCGCGCGATCCCGGAGGCGTTCGTCAGCGTCGTCGCGTCGGAGGCCGAAGCGCTGAGGCAGGTGCGCGCGCGCCCGCCGCGCTTCATGGTCCTCGAGCTCGAGGCGCCGGGGATGAACGGCGTCGAGCTCGCGATGTACGTGCAGGGGCTGAGGCTCCCTCGCGCGCCGAGCTTCGTCATCACGTGCGAGAGGGCGAGCGCCGACGACGCGCACCTCTTCGAGCAACTCGGGCTCCACAGCGTGATGAAAGGGGCCGGGCTCGAAGATCACGTGGCTGGGGTGCTCGGTCAGATCCTTGGCACCGACGGCGCGTGATCGCGTCAGATCATCCGAATCTCGATCGGGCGCGTGCGGAGCTCGCATTGCCATGCGAGGAGCGCTGGTTCCAACCATGCCGGAATTGCAGCGGGGGCGGCGTCAAGGGGTCGGGTGCGGCGCGTCGCTGTCCAACCTGTTCCGAAGAAGAGCTTCACGGCGTATCTCGTGCCGTTCGACGGACGACTCATAAGCAGCATCCACAGTGGAACGCCGATTGTGGGAGAAAAATTCCCCCACTTCGACACGCGATAGCGACTTAAGAGTCGTGTGTTTGGCGCGGATCAAGCCATGAGCGCAAACACGCGTGCGGCGTCGCAACAGCACAAGCACAGCTCGAAATCGCACACCCGTTCGGTATGCCGAGTGCAGTGCCCCAGCCGTTTCCACTGTGTTGGCGATCGTTTTGCTGATGAGCGCGAATTGCGCCGGCCGTCCGTGCAGTGAGCGGCATTCTCGCCACAGTGCGCAGCGCAACCGTTCGCGTGGCGCGCCTCGTAAAAGAGGGCGCCACGCGGGGTTCGCCTGGGAGCGGCATCGCTCCGTCAAACTAGAGGCAAATCCGTCAAACTAGAGGCAAACGAATTAGCTGCACCCCATGCTGTTTCCGCAGTTGAGGCACTTGTAGCAAGCGCCATTGCGGACGGTGATGTGGCCGCAGACGTCGCAGACCGGCGCGTCGCCCATCATCGCGTCGAGCTGCGCGTCGAGCGGCGATCCCCCGATGCTCGCGTTGCCGAGCTCCTCGTTCATCGCGGCGCTCCGCGCGAGCGCCTCCTTGGTGTAGACCAGCGGCGTCTGCACCTGCGACGCATCGGCGAGGCGGTGGCTGCTCGGAGGCGGCGGGATCGCCGCTTCGCTCTCCTCCGGCTTGATGTGCGCGAGGTCGTAGCGGTGCAAGTATTCGACGCCGAGGACGCGGAACAAATAGTCGACGATCGACGTCGCGAGCTTCACGTACGGGTGCCCCTCGACCGCGCCCTGCGGCTCGAAGCGCGTGAACGTGAATTGCTCGACGTACGTCTGCAGCGGGACGCCGTACTGGAGGCCGACCGAGACGCTCATCGCGAAGCAGTTCATGAGTGAGCGGAACGCGGCCCCCTCCTTGTGCATGTCGATGAAGATCTCGCCGAGCGTCCCGTCCTCGTACTCGCCGGTGCGGAGGAAGATCTTGTGCCCGCCGACGCGCGCCTCCTGCGTGAAGCCGCGGCGCTTCTTCGGCAGACGGACGCGGATCCCGTGGGGGCGCGCGCCCGGCGGGTTCACCTGGAGCGTGAGCTGCACGGCGTCCTGCGGCTCGCTCGTCTTCGGCATCGGGGCGAGCGGCGGGAGCGACTCCGTCGCGTCCGCGCCCTTCGCGGCGGTGCCCTTCGCGTCGGCCTTCGCCGTGTCTGTGCTCTTCTCTTCCTTGTTGCTCGTCGATAGCGGCTGCGACGCTTTGCACCCGTCGCGGTAGAGCGCGACGGCCTTGAGGCCGAGGCGCCACCCCTCCTCGTAGATCTTCGCGACCTCGGCGACCGACGCGTCGTTCGGCAGGTTCACCGTCTTCGAGATCGCGCCGCTCAGGAACGGCTGCGCGGCCGCCATCATCTTCACGTGGCTCATCGGCGCGAGGTACCGCTCGCCCGACGCCCCGCACCGGTTCGCGCAGTCGAAGACGGCGTAGTGCTCGCCGCGGAGGTGCGGCGCCCCTTCGATCGTCATCCGCCCGACGATGACGTTGCTCGCTTCGTCGATCTCCGCCCGCGAGTAGCCGAGGTGCTCGAGGAGCGATCGCGGCTTCGTGTCGCCGGCGAGGCGCTTCCACGTCTGCTCGCCGAGGATCCACGACGCGAACGCGCTGTCGAGATCGAAGACGCCCGGGATCGCCGCCTCGACCTTCGCCAGGTCGGCGTCGGTGAGCCCCTTCTCTTTGAGCGTGCGGCGGTTCACGTGCGGCGCGGCGAGGAGCGTGTTCGTCCCGCTCACGTACGCGACGATCTCCTGCACCTCGCTCGGCGAATACCCGAGACGCCGGAGCGCCGCGGGGACCGACTGGTTGACGATCTTGAAATAGCCGCCGCCGGCGAGCTTCTTGAACTTCACGAGCGCGAAGTCGGGCTCGATCCCGGTGGTGTCGCAGTCCATCAAGAGGCCGATCGTCCCGGTCGGCGCGAGCACCGTCGACTGCGAGTTCCGGTAGCCGTGGAGCTCGCCGAGCTTCACCGCCTCGTCCCAGTCGTTGCACGCCGCGCGGTACAGCGCGGAGACGGCGTCCGCCTCGCCGGGGAGGCGCGAGGCGTCGCGCGGGACCGCGTACGCGGCGTCGCGGTGCATCCGCATCACGCGCAGCATCGGCTCGCGGTTCTTCGCGTACCCGGCGAACGGCCCCTTGGTGCGCGCGACGTCGGCGCTCGTGCGGTACGCGTGGCCGCACATGATCGCGGTGAGCGCGGCGGCGATCGACCGACCCTGATCGCTGTCGTACGGGACGCCGAGCTGCATGAGGAGCGATCCGAGGTTCGCGTAGCCGAGGCCGAGCGGGCGATAGTCGTGGCTGTTGCGCGCGATCTGCGCCGTCGGGTAGCTCGAGAGATCGACGAGGATCTCCTGCGCGATCAAGAAGACGCGGCACGCGTGGCGGTAGCCGTCGATGTCGAAGCCGAGGCCGTCCTCGGTCAGGAACTTGGTGAGGTTCACCGACGCGAGGTTGCACGCCGAGTCGTCGAGGAACATGTACTCGGAGCACGGGTTCGACGCGTTGATCCGCGCGGTGTTCGGGCACGTGTGCCAGCGGTTGATCGTCGAGTCGTACTGCACGCCGGGGTCGGCGCAGCTCCACGCGGCCTCGGCGACCTTGTCCCAGAGCGTCTTCGCGTCGTACGTGTCGACGACCTCGCCGGTCGTGCGCGCGCGCGTATGCCACTTGGTGCCCGCCTCCACGGCGCGCATGAACTCGTCGGTCACGCGGACGGAGTTGTTCGAGTTCTGCCCGCTGACGGTGTGGTACGCCTCGCCGTTGAAGTCGCTCGAGAAGCCCGCCGCGATGAGCGCCTGCGCCTTCTTCTCCTCGCGCATCTTCCACGTGATGAAGTCGAGGATCTCGGGGTGCTCCATGTCGAGGCAGACCATCTTCGCCGCGCGGCGCGTGGTGCCGCCGCTCTTCGTCGACCCGGCCGCGCGATCGAACACCTCGAGGAAGCTCATGAGGCCGCTCGACGTCCCGCCGCCCGAGAGCTTCTCCTGCTTCCCGCGGATCGAGCTGAAGTTCGACCCCGTCCCCGAGCCGTACTTGAAGAGGCGCGCCTCGCTCTTCACGAGCTCGAAGATCCCCATCAGATCGTCCTGCGCGGCCTGGATGAAGCACGCCGAGCACTGCGGGCGCTCGTACGCATTCGCCGTCTCGGTGATGCGCGCCTCGCCGGTGTCCGCCTCGTCGTCCTGCGTCGGGTCCCACGCCCAGTTCCCGCCCGACCCGGTGATCCCGTACTCGTGCCAGAGGCCGCAGTTGAACCACACCGGCGAGTTGAACGCGCCGTACTGGTTCACGAGGAGGAACGAGAGCTCGGCCTCGAACGTGTCGGCGTCCTCCGCCGACGCGAAATAGCCGCCGAAGTCGTCGGCAGCGCGGCGGATCGTGTGCGCGATCCGGTGCACCACCTGGCGCACGCTCCGCTCGCCGGATTTCGCGTCGCCGTGCAGGCCCGCCTTCCGGAAGTACTTCGATATGACGATGTCGGTCGCGAGCTGGCTCCACGTCGCCGGGACCTCGGCCCCCTCCATCTTGAAGACGACGGACCCGTCCGGGTTCGTGATCGAGCTCGTGCGCCGCTCGTAGATCACGTTGTCGAGGGGATCGGTGCCGGGCTGCGTGTAGCGGCGCGCCATCGAGACGCCGGCGGCGCGCGCGCTCTTCTTGGCCGATGCGCGCGTCGACGCGGGCGCGCGGAGCTTTTCGGAGCCGGCCGCGACGCTCGGTGCGCCGGCGGTCGCTGTCGTCCGCTGGCTGGGACCGTCGCCGTGCCCTTGCTTCCGCATCTTCACCTTGCTCACGCCGTCCGTCCCGTTGGTCACAGAGTGTGCCATGTCCCGCCTCCTCCAAAAAAATCGCCCGCGAGTACCTGGGAGAAGCGGCGGTGATGGGGAATCACCGGCTGCTCCGCAGACACCACGCCCGTTCGAGCGCGCGTCGCCGCGCTCGCCCCGCCCGTTCGCTTGCTCGCGCTCACCGCATCCCAAGTGGCTTGGGCCAGGCGGCTCGAGCGAGCGGATCGAGCGCTCTCTACCTGAAGGAAAGTACTGAACGCTGCGCGGACACTCCAACGCAACGTGTGTTCACCGCGAAGGCCTGAAAAGCCCCTCCTACTCCTCCGCCCATCGCCTCCATGCGCACCCTTCATCCGCCATCTGCCGGCTGGGGTGCGCGTGAAGCGACGGTCACGTCACCGTCACGCCAACGCGAGGAGATCGTTCTAACCCCAAGGGATTGGGGCTGTCCACGAAATAACCACCACGAGTCGTACCTGTTCGCCGGGGGTCTCGGACCAGCTCAACCGGACCAGTGCGTCCCTTCGGTCAACCGTTCGAGATGACTCAGGATGACTGAACTCCCGGGCGGCCTGAACACAGATCCTCCACTGATTCGTCCAAGCTTGGACCGAGCTTGTTCAGGGGTTATCCACACCCCCCTTGACCCCCCTCGCGGGACGCTAGACGCGGTAGCCTCCGGTGCCGCTTGGCCCTGAACCCGTCCACTGTCATCCGCCGCAGCGCGCTCGAACGGGGCGCCGCTCGCGCTCGCGCTCTCGCGGCCGCGGCCGCGATCACCTTCGCATCCGCGCTCACGATCGACGCGCGGGCCGACGGCGGCGACGAAGCGGGGCAGATGCCGTACGCGATCCCGCGCGAGACGCTGATCCCGGGGACGCCGGGGATGCCGGGCGGTCTCCACGTGATGGTGAACGCGTTCGCGCACGCGCAGAACGCCGGGCTCGGCGCGCATCGGATCGACAACGGGATCGGGCTTCGCTACCCCGGCGGCGCCACCGTGCCGATCGTCGACGACGACTGGGCGATGGCGTACGCGCGCGACGCGGGCGGCTGGGTCGAGGGGCTCCTCATGTTGAACCTCGAGCCGCTCACGATCGGTCCGGGCGGTTATCCGGAGGTCGGGCAGTCGGGCGAGGGGCTCTACGACGCGCAGCACGCGCACCAACTCCTGCACCAGGCGATGATCGCCGTGCATCCGCTGTCGTCGATCCCCGGCTGGCACCCCGAGGGGATGATGCACGAGGGGGCCTACGACCTCTCGGTCTTCGCGGGGCAGGGGAGCGCGACGATCGGGCCGCCGATCTTCATGCACCGCGCGAGCAGCCCCGGGCCGACGGTGCCGCGCAAGCACCACAAAGGAGAGAACCCGCACGAGACGTTCCCCGTGATCGGCACGTCGCTACGCGTGCATGATACATGGTTCGAAGCGTCGGCGTTCAGCGCGCTCGAGCTCACGCCGGACGACACGCGGTTCACGCCGCACGTCGCGGCGCCGGCGTCGTTCGCCGCGCGCGTGCGCCGCGTCTTCGGCGGGTGGCTCGAGCTCCAAGTGTCGGCCGAGCGCCTGCGCGATCAGGCGCCCGACGAACCCGACGCGTTCCAGGCGAGCGCGAGCGCGTACGCGTGGGGCGACGTCGGCGGTGTCCGCCTCGACGGGCTCCTCGACTGGGCGATCGACGCGCCCGATCGCGTCGCGGGGGAGGACCGCCACACCGCGCAGGCGCTCCTCGGCGAGATCGCCGTCCGATCGTCGAACCGGCGCGAGATCGTCTGGGCGCGGACGGAGCTCAATCAGCGCGAGGAGCCGGCGGCGCGCGGCGGCGGCGTGAGCTCGCCGTGGATCTTCCAGACGCTCGGCTTCGAGCACGTCGCGCTCGGCGGCGTCTCGAGCGGCCTCCAGCTCGGGCTCTTCGGCGAGGGGACGGTGATCGCGATCCCGTCGTCCCTCGAGGGGTTCTACGGCACGACCACCGCGGTGACGCTCAACGTCGGGATCCACCTCTTCGGCATGTGGATGCTCGACGGCCACCTCCGCCCGATGCACCACGGCGCCATGTAGCCGCCCCGCACGATCGGCTGGGGAGCTCGAGGGGAGCGGCCGCGCTCCCCTCGAAACCAGACTAGAAAAGCCGCGCGGCGGTGTCGTCGGCCCAGAGCCACTCGCGCGGCGGGATGAAGAGACGCGAGCCGTCGCGCGCGAGGCGCCCGCGGGCGACGAGGCGGTCGGCGCTCCTCCGCCGCTCGTCGGGCCACGGTTCCACCCCGAGCTCGCGCGCCGCCGCGTCGACGTCGAGCCCGCCTGCGAGGCGGAGCCCGAGCATGATCCGCTCGCGGAGGAGCGTCTCGCCGTCGAGGCGCTCGGAGGTGATCGAGAGCCCGTCGCCCTCGCCCACGGCGTCGTCGCGCGTGGTGCGTGTAGCGTCCATGTATTTCGCGGGGTCGATCGCGTTCCGGTAGCGGATCGCCGACCCGGCGCGGCGCACGAAGCCGTACGCGCCGCAGCCGAGGCCGAGGTACTCGCCGCCGCGCCAGTAGCCGAGGTTGTGCCGCGCCTCGTGCCCGGGCGCGGCGTAGTTCGAGATCTCGTAGTGCGCGAGCCCGCGCCCGGCGAGCGCCTCGTCGATCGCGAGGAACGCCTCCGCGACGCGGCCGTCGTCGGCGAGCGGCAGCCGCCCGCGGCGCGCGAGCTCGCCGAAGCGCGTCCCCGGCTCGATCGTGAGCTGGTAACACGAGAGGTGGAGGAGGCCGCGATCGGCGAGCGCGAGCGCCTGCGATCGCGCGTCCTCGGCGCTCTGGTCCGGGAGGCCGAAGATCAGATCCGTCGACACGCGCGGGACGCCGGCGGCGATCGCCGCGTCGATCGACGCGAGCGCTCCCGCGGGATCGTGGAGGCGCCCGAGGTACTGGAGCTCGTTCGCGCGGAGCGACTGCGTCCCGATCGAGAGGCGATCCACGCCGGCGTCGACGAGCGCGCGCGCCCTCGTCGTGTCCAGCGACGTCGGGTTGCACTCGACCGTGACCTCGAGGTCCGGCGCGACGTCGAAGCGGGCGCGGACGGCGGCGAGGACGCGCCCGAGCTCGCTCGGGTCCCACAGGCTCGGCGTACCGCCGCCGAAGAAGACGCTCTCGATCCGCGGCTCCGGCGCGAGCCAGGCGCGCGCGCGCGCGTCGAGCTCGCGGAGGACGGCGTCGGCGTACCCGGCGTGATCGATCGCGTCGCGCGGCGTCGCGTACGAGACGAAGTCGCAGTACGGACACTTCGCGAGGCAGTACGGGAAGTGGATGTAGACGGAGGCGGGCACGGCCCGCCGGACTGTGTCACCCGCGCGCCGATCGGCCAACCTCGTCCGCGCGACGCGCTCCGGCGCGCCCAGCCGCGGTCCCGTCGAGCATCGGCCAACGCACCCTATTGCCAGAAGTGCAACAAGATTCGACCGGTCGGGGATAGGGTTGAAATTGACATTGATCTTCATTTTCAATAAGACAACGGTACGTCAGCGGCGCCGCTGACCCCCTCCGACACCCGCGAAAGGATTGTTCTTCGATGCGATGGATCGCGCTTCTCGCTTTGGTGCCGTGCCTTTCGGGCTGTTCGAGCAGCTCGACGACCTCGTTACCGCCGCCGAATGACGACACGTACCGGCAGAAAATTACGACGGGGATGCACGACGCGATCCAGGGCGACCTCGAGGCGCTCGTGCAGGCCACGACCGATCTCCAGGCCGCCGCGCCCGCGCCGCAGGGGCACGGGTGGGATCCGGAAGCGGACGCCGACGCGATCGCGAAGATGAAGGCGGCATGGCTCCGCGCGCGCACCGCGTACGAGCACATCGAGGGGGCGCTCGCCCCGATCTTCCCGGACATCGACGCGTCGATCGACGCGCGCTACGACGATTTCCTCTCGAACCTCGGCGTGGCCGGCGACGCGAACCTCTTCGACGATCAAGGGGTCACCGGCCTCCACGCGATCGAGCGGATCCTCTACGTCGACGTCACGCCGGGCGCCGTCGTCGACTTCGAGAGCAAGCTCCCCGGGTACGTGCCGGCGGCGATCCCGGCGAACGAGCAGCAGGCGACGGACTTCCGCACGAAGCTGTGCGCGAAGGCGATCGCCGACGCGACGTCGCTCCGCGACCAGTGGCAGCCGTCGAAGATCGACCTCGGCGGCGCGTTCCAGGGGCTCATCTCGCTCATGAACGAGCAGCGCGAGAAGGTGAACAAGGCGTCCACGGGCGAGGAGGAGTCGCGCTACTCGCAGCGGACGATGGCCGACATCCGCGACAACCTCCAAGGGACGAAGCCGATCTACGCGCTCTTCGTCCCGTGGCTCACCGCGAAGAGCGGCGGCGCCGAGATCGACCACAAGATCCAGGCAGGGCTCGACTCCCTCGGGCAGATCTACGCGCACTACCCGGGCGACACGATCCCGCGGCCGCCCGGCACGTGGAGCGCGGTGAGCCCGACGCCGGCCGATCTGTCGACGCCGTTCGGCGAGCTGTACTCGTCGGTGCGCGACGCGGTCGATCCGGGACGCGATGGGTCGATCGTCTTCGAGATGAACGCCGCCGCGACAGCGCTCGGCTTCCCCGAGTTCACCGAGGCGCCGTAGGCGTGATTCGTGTGACCGCGCTCCTCGCCTCCGCGGCGGTCGCGTGCTCGTCGTCGGGGTCGGCCGCTGGTGCGCCCGACGCGAGCCTCGAGGAGCGCGGCGCCGCGTCCGTCCGGCGGCGCGGATGCGCGGACTGTCACCAGGAAGGAGACGCGGGCGCCGCGGTGCTCGCCGGGCGCGACGAGCCGCTCATCGGGACGGAGGTGTTCCCGCCCAACCTCACGCCGGACCGCGAGACCGGGCTCGGCGCGTGGAGCGACGAGGACATCGCGCGCGCGATGCGCGACGGCTTCGCCCCCGGCCCCGTCTTCTTGTGCCGGCAGATGCCTCGCTTCGACTCGATGACCGACTCGGAGGCCATCGCGGTCATCGCCTACCTCCGGAGCCTCCCGGCCGTGCGCCACGCGGTGAAGACGAGCGTCTGCCCGCCGATCCGCCCCGCACGGCCCCGTGCAGGTAGCACGGGGCCACGTCCGGTCTACCGTCCTCCAGGGCCCGACACGCCGTGAAGCATCGACGCATTTCACAGGAGAGATCATGACCAGGGGAATCTTCTTCGCGGCGGCGCTCGCCGCGATGGCCGGGTGCAGCTCGAGCTCGAGCGGGACGCCCACCGGCGCGGATGCTGGGGGCACCCACGACATCGGCGAGGCGTGCCCGAACGGCACGTCCGACTGCAAGAGCGGCCTCCTCTGCGCCGGCGAGGACCCGGGCGGCGGGCAGTGCTACAAGCCGTGCGCCCCCAGCAAAGACGAGGACTGCGGCGACACGTCGAAGTTCGTCTGCAGCTCCGAGGGGCACTGCTACCTCCGCTGCACGCAGACGAGCGAGTGTCCACGCGCCGCGCAGGGGTACGTCTGCAAGGACGACGAGCCTGCGCGTCCACCGGTGAAGTTCTGCGATGTTCCGTGAGCTCGCGCTGGCCGGCGCCGCGGTCTCGCTCGTCGCCGCGTGCGGCGGGGGTGACGCGGCGCCTTCGTCCGAAGGGGGAGGATCGACGGGCGTCGTGTTCGCGTCGAACTTCCAGGGCTTCCGATCGTGGACGTCGTTCCACTTCGACTCTGCCACCGGCGAGGGCGCGGTCCACGCCGCCGGCCCCCGCACCGAATACGTGAGCGCGCTCCCGCCGCACGGGAGCACGTCGTTCCCGGTCGGGACGCTCATCGTGAAGACGATCGAGAGCAGCGACCCGCAGATCTTCGCGATGGTGAAGCGGGGCGCCGGGTACAACCAGGACGGCGCGACCGGCTGGGAGTGGTTCGAGCTCAAGGAAGGCGAGGGTGGCGCGGTCACGATCGTGTGGCGCGGCGTCGGCCCGCCCGCCGGCGAGAAATACGGCGGCGATCCGAACGGCGGATGCAACGGCTGCCACTCGTCGGCGCGCGCGAACGACTTCGTCAAGTCGCCGAAGCTCGTCCTGGGGAGCCTCTAATGCGCGGCCTGATCCGACATGCCTTAGGGTCGCTGGTGCTTGCAGTGGGGCTGGCTGCGCCATCCCGCGCACGGGCGAACCCGCGCCCGCTCCCCTTCACGTACGTCTACGAGACGCTCGGCGAGGGGGAGGCGGAGGTCGAGCAGTACGCCGACGTCACGCCGGTGAAGGTCCTCTCCGCCGCGTCCGGATCGCCGGTCTGGTACGGCGCGATGCAGCTCCAGACCGAGATCGAGTACGGGATCACGGACCGGCTCGAGCTCGGGCTCTACGCCACGCTCGTGCCGACGCCGGGCGATTCGTTCACGTCGCTCCCGACGCTCACCGAAGGGAACGGCCTGAAGCAGCGCCTCCGCCTCCGCCTGGCCGAGGAGGGCGATTGGCCGGTCGACGTCGCGCTCTACGGCGAGGTCGTCGAGAACGATCACGAGATCGAGCTCGAGGGGAAGGTGATCCTCGGGCGCCGCTTCGGCCCGCTCCGCGCCGCGACGAACCTGTGGTTCGAGCGCGAGTGGTACTTCATCAACCAGCGCGACTGGGTGCTGAACCCGACCGCCGGCGTGACGTATCAGGCGTCGCCGGTCGTGCAGCCCGGCATCGAGGGGTGGATGCGCGTCGAGTTCCCCGACCCCGCGCCGCACCCGCGCCCCTTCTCCGTCGGACCACACGTCTACGCCGGGCCGACGATCCTCCTCAACTTCGGGCGGATCTGGTGGTCGACCGGCGTGTATTTCCGCGCGACCGACGCGACGCACTCGATGCAGCCGGGCGAAGGCTTCGGTCCGATCTGGGCGCGCACGATCGTCGGCGTGGGGCTCTGAGGTCGCGCGTGAGCCGAGCACGGCGGGCGACGTACGTCGATCTCGAGGCGATGCAGCGCGAGCGCGAGGTGCGCCTCGCGCGGCGGACGTCGCGCCAGTGGGTGGCCGGCTATCCGCACCTCGTCGCGCAGTGGCACCCGACGAAGAACGGCGTCCTCTTCCCCGACGAGGTGTCGTACGGCTCGCAGCGGCGCGTCTGGTGGAAATGCCCGGAGGGGCCCGACCACGAGTGGCGCGCGGTCGTCGGCTCGCGCACGTCGTTCGGCTACGGCTGCCCCTTCTGCGCCGGGCAGCGCCCGTCGGTCACGAACTCGCTGGTGACGAGGGTGCCGGCGATCGCCGCCGAGTGGCACCCGCGGAAGAACGGGCGGAAGACGCCGGCCGGCGTCGTCTGGAGCTCCGGCGTGAAGGTGTGGTGGAGGTGCCCGGCGGCCGCCGACCACGAGTGGCGCGCCACGGTGAACGCGCGGACGAGCGGCGGATCCGGCTGCCCGTTCTGCGCCGGGCGGCGCGTCTCGGTGACGAACACCGTCGCGGCGGTGGCCCCGGCGTTCGCCGCGCAGTGGGACGACGACGAGAACGACGAGCGCGCCGACGAGGTGTCGGCGAGCTCGACGCGCGAGGTCGCGTGGCGCTGCCGCGCCGGGCCCGACCACGTGTGGCGCGCGTCGCCGAGCGACCGGATCCGCCACGACCGCGGCTGTCCGTTCTGCGCCGGCCGCCGCCCATCGGCGACGAATTCGCTCGCCGCGGTGTACCCGGCGATCGCGCGGGAGTGGCACCCGACGAAGAACGGCTCGCTCACCCCGAACGACGTCACCCGCGCCGCCACGCGCCGCGTTTTCTGGCGGTGCTCAGCGAATCCGGAGCACGTGTGGCTGGCGTCGATCGGGAACCGGACGCGAAATGGCTCGGGGTGCCCGCACTGCCATCGAGCGCGCCGTGAGCGCGACTCGAGGCGCCGCGGCGGTCGGTGACGTTGCCGAGGATGAGGCCGAGTGTTAGTTTCCATGGTCGGATCGGCGCGCGCGCCGTCCGACGGCGATGCTCCAGGTCGAGGAAATCATCCAGCGAGTCCGGGCCTATCAACCTTTGGCCGACTCGGACATCATCAAGCGGGCATACGACTACAGTTTCCGAGCCCACAACGGTCAGACCCGCAAGTCGGGCGACCCCTATTTCGTGCACCCGGCGAGCGTCGCCGGGATCATCACCGAGCTCCGCCTCGACACCGCGAGCGTATGCGCCGGGCTCCTCCATGACGTCGTCGAGGACACGCTAGCGTCGACGCAGGACATCGAGCGCGAGTTCGGCGTCGAGATCGCGAGCCTCGTCGACGGCGTCACGAAGCTCTCGAAGATCAACTTCACGTCCAAGGAGGACCGTCAGGCGGAGAACTTCCGCAAGATGGTCGTCGCGATGGCGCGCGACATCCGCGTGCTCCTCGTGAAGCTGTGCGACCGCGTCGACAACATGCGGACGCTGCAGTTCATGAAGCCGGAGGCGCAGGAGCGGATCGCGCGCGAGACGATGGAGATCTACGCGCCGCTGGCGAACCGCCTCGGGATGCAGAGCTTCAAGAGCGAGCTCGAGGATCTCTCGTTCCGCTACATGGAGCCGGAGGCGTTCACCGATCTCCAGGCGCAGGTGACGCGGACCAAGCGCGAGCGCGACAAATACATCGCCGAGGTATCGAAGACGCTCTCGGCGCGCCTGGCGGAGCAGGGCTTCGCCGCCGACGTCACCGGTCGATCGAAGCACCTCTACTCGATCTGGCGGAAGATGAAGGCGCAGGAGTGCGGGGTCGACCAGATCCACGACATGATCGCGTTCCGCGTGATCGTCGAGAGCGTCAGCGATTGCTACGCGGCGCTCGGCGTCATTCATTCGAAATGGACGCCGGTGCCGGGGCGGTTCAAGGACTACATCGCGCTCCCGAAGCCGAACATGTACCAGTCGCTCCACACGACGGTCATCGGCCCCGGGCGCGAGCGGATCGAGATCCAGATCCGGACGCACGACATGCACCGCGTCGCCGAGCGCGGCATCGCGGCGCACTGGAAGTACAAGGAGCGCCACGGCGGAGGCGTCGCCGATCAGGACGCGCAGAAGTTCGGCTGGCTTCGCCAGCTCATGGAGTGGCAGAAGGAGCTCAAAGATCCGGCGGAGTTCCTCGAAGGGGTGAAGGTCGACCTCTTCCAGGACGAGGTCTACGTCTTCACGCCGAAGGGCGACGTGCGCGTCTTCCCGCGCGGCGCGACGCCGGTCGACTTCGCGTTCGCGATCCACTCGAAGCTCGGCGAGCACACGACCGGCGCGCGGATCAACGGAAAGATGGAACCGCTCCGCTACAAGCTGCGGAACGGCGACGTCGTCGACATCATCACGAGCGCGAACCAGCAGCCGTCGAAGGACTGGCTCGAGTTCGCCGGCACGACGCGGGCGCGCGCCAAGATCCGCAATTTCTTGCGCGCCGAGGAGCGCGAGAAGTCGATGAAGCTCGGGAGGGAGCTCCTCGAGCGCGAGTTCTACAAGTCGGGCGTCTCGCTCAACAAGCTCCTCAAGAACGAGCCGGAGCTGAGGCGCGTATTCGATGCGCTGAAGGTCATGAACGTCGAGGAGATGTTCTTGACCATCGGGTACGGCAAGCTGAAGCCCGCCGACGTCATGGCAGTGGTCGCGCCGCGCGACGAGGACGGGAAAGAGAGCGCGCCGCCCGACAAGCTCCGCGAAGGGAAGCTCGAGGGGCTCGTCCGGAAGGTCATCAAAGGCGACGACACCGGGATCAAGCTGAATGGGATCGACGACGTCCTCGTCCGCTACGCGCGGTGCTGTAACCCGCTCCCCGGCGACGACATCCTCGGCTTCATCACGCGTGGCCGCGGGATCACGATCCACCGGCGCGGCTGTCCGAAGGCGTTCGACACCGACCCCGAGCGGCGCGTCGAGATCAGCTGGGACGCCAAGGCGAAGATCAACCGCAACGTTCAGCTCCGCGTGACTACGGCGAATCGCCCTGGCATCCTCGCGACCGTCGGGCATACGTTCAGCGCGCAGGGGATCAACATCAGCGAAGCGAACTGCCGCGCCGGCGACGACGGGCGCGCGGTGAACGTCTTCACGTTCATCTGCGCCGATCTGAACCAGCTCAAGAACGTCATGAAGGCGCTCCACAAGGTCGAAGGGGTCCTCGTCGTCGAGCGCGCGTGACGTCCCGCGGCGCCGAAGGCGACCGCGTCCAGACGGGTCATCCGACGCCGAGACTTCACGTGACGTGGTGACATTACTCGACGGCGTAGGTCGCGCCCTCCTCGTCGCGTGGTCGAGGGCGTCGTCGCGACACGCTCGTTTCCGCGGCGAATCGCTGTGGCCCTCTGGCGACCGCTCGTGCAAGATCGAGCCGTGGCAGGCCACAAGGGACCGCTCGACCCGGTCGCCGACAAGCCCAAGACCGTGCTCGTCGTCGATGATGACGTCGACCTCCTCGAGGTCCTCGTCGAGCTCCTCGCTGCCGCGGGCTACGAGGTCGGGTGGGCGACGAACGGAGAGGACGCGCTCTCCGAGATCAAGAAGGGCGGCCTGCCGAACCTCATCTTCCTCGACATGCATATGCCGGTCATGACCGGGGCCGAGTTCCTCAAGGTGCGGACGAACGACGCGGAGCTGTCGAAGGTGCCGGTGGTCGTGATGAGCGCGCACGCCGTCACGTTCACGCGCGCGGCGTTCGGCGTCGTCGACGTCATCGTGAAGCCTTTCAGCTTCGACGATATGCTGCGCGCCGCGAAGCGCTACACGGGCCTCAACGTCACGCACTGAGGGGAGGAGCTCCGCCCCGGCGAGCGCGGCGCCGACATCCTAGTCTCACCCGGAGCATCCATGACCGAGCCCATCACGGCCGACGAGGCCGATCGCATCGACGCGTATTTTCGTGCGGCGAACTACCTCACCGTCGGGCAGATCTACCTTCAGGCGAACCCGCTCCTCAAGGAGCCGCTCCGTCCCGAGCACATCAAACCTCGTCTTCTCGGCCACTGGGGGACG
>Ga0070689_100001416_pt1 | contig 15293 bp, 8 predicted proteins | sample KBSS23HmetaG_FD_64669 | JGI IMG/M metagenome (GOLD analysis project Ga0070689, IMG submission 64669) | Switchgrass rhizosphere microbial communities from Kellogg Biological Station, Michigan, USA - KBS S2-3H metaG | ecosystem: Host-associated > Plants > Roots > Rhizosphere ...
TCGGCTCGTCGTCGCCGAACGTGCGGCCGAGCACGAACGCCCACTGCCCGACGTGCGCGCGCGCCGGATCGACGAAGGTCGCCGCGCGCAGGTCGTGCGCGTCGATCTTGACCAGCGCGATGCCGCGGCTGGTGTCCTCGCCCTTGCGCACGGCGTGGTGCGTGCCGCCACCGGGCACCGTGACGAGGATCGTCGTCGGGTCGTAGTTGAGGGCGAACCGCGACACCAGGATCCAGCCGTCGGGATCGATGACGATGCCGGTGCTGCGGCCTTGCGCCTGGTGGAAGCCGGGGTCGGCGAGCGGCTGTTCCCCGGGCGGCACGGGCGGCATCGACCGCGGCTTCGCGCCGCCCTCGCCGCCCGGGTCGGGGCCGAGCACCTTGCGCGTGCCGCCGAACGTCTCGATCGTGACCGTGAACGGCGCCGCGCGCACCATCGCGGCGTGCAGCACGGGCTCGAGGTGCACGAGCTCGTCGGGATCGACGCGCGTCTGTGCGCGCAGGCCGGCCGCAACGGCGACCGCCGCCGTGGCCGCGAACAGCTGCCGGGTGCGCGTCATTGCTTCTCCTCCGCCAGCGTCAGTGCGGCCTGGTGGACCACGGTGCCGCGCTTGTAGGTGAGCTGGACCTTGGCGCCGGGGCCGAACTTCGCGAGCACGTCGCGGAACTCCTTGCAGCTGCGCACCGAGTAGTCGTCGATGCGCACGATCAGGTCGTCCGGCCGCAGCTCGATCGCGGCCGCCGGCGAATCCTTGACGACCCGGTCGACGTACGCGGGCGGCGACGTGCGCCCGCTCGGCTCGAACAGCACGATGCCCGTGTAGACCGGCCGCACGACCTTGGGCGACTCGGCCTGGACCTTGCCGTTCACGTACTCGTCGAGGTACGGCAGCAGGTCGCGCGACGGGATCGCCGCCGACAGCATGGTGTTCGTCTCCTTGCTCTCGAGCAGCCGCGTGTTGAAGCCGATCCAGTTGCCGTCGAGGTCGAACAACCCGCCGCCGTAGTGACCGGGGTTGTTGCACGCGTCGGTCAGGATCAGGTCGCCGTCGTACTGCACGTCGGCGAGCCGGTAGCGCAGCGCGGTGTTGGCGCGCCCGACCACGACGCCGAACGTCGCCGACACCTTCTCGGAGAACTCCGCGAGCCGGAAGCAGTTGCCGAGCGAGACCACGCACTGCCCGGTGCGGAACAGCGGACCGTCGCCCTGCTTGGGCCAGATCGGATGCAGGCCGCCCTCGACCTCGGCGGGGTCGACGCGCAGCAGACGCACGCGCAGCCGATCGTCGGCCGGCAGCACCTCGGCCTGGTGCACCGATCCGTCGTAGAGCACGACGCGCGTGCGGCCCTTCTGCACGAGGATCTGGTCGAGCGTCAGGATGTGGCCCTTGTCGCTGACGACGATGCCGGTCGCGTACGAAGTGATCGTCGACAGGCCCGAGGCGCCGTGCACCTTGACGATGCTGGGCAGCAACTTGTCGATCGTGCGCTCGAGCACCGTGCGCGGCGCGCGTTCGGCGAACGAGTAGGCGGCGCCGAAGTCCTGCTTCTGGGCGCTGAGCACCCCGGCCAGCACGGCGACGGCTGCAGCGGCGCGGCTCACTGCGGCCTCCCGAACACGTCGTCGGCGATCGCGCCGGCCGTCGGTCCTTCGAGCTTGCAGGCCTTGTCGATCGCGCCGTCGGCGATCAGCTGCGCGACACCGCTGCGCGCGTGCAGCTCGACGCGCTGCCGGCGCAACGGATCGCGCAGCACGCAGCCCGCGGGACTGCCGTCGCGGAACACCAGCGCCTCGATCTCGCCGTCACCGGCGAGCGCGAAGCGCCACGCCGGCGCGCCGAGCACGTGCGCGCCGCCGACCAGCAGGCTGCCGTCGAGCTGCTGGCTGCGCTGGCCGCTGGTCCACAGCAGCGTGTTGCCCGCGAACTGGCGCTCGAGGAATGCGGCTTCCTCGGCGGTCGAGTCGCGCACCTTGCCATTCTCGATCGCGAAGCCGGCGCCGCGGCCGGTGCGCACGAGCGACAGGTCGCCGCGGTCGACGCGCAGGCGCTCGCCCTGGCGCCGGAACTGCTGGCGCTCCGTGCCGCTGACCAGCGTGAACGTGACGCCGGTGCCTTGGTCCTGCGCGGGCCACTGCCGGCACAGCGCCGCGGTCGCGAGGCGCCGGTTCTCGCGGCTCGCGAGCCGTTCCGCATCGGCCTTGGCATCCGCGCTCGAGCCGGTGTCGAGCGGCGACAGCCTGATCGGCACGACGCGTTCGTCGCCGTAGCCGTCGCCGATCGTCGGCCGGAAGCCGAGCGTGACCCAGGCGTGGGCCGGCAGCACGCCGATCAGCGTCGCCAGCTGGTTGGCGGAGCGCACGTGCACGCCGTTGAAGCTCGTGATCTCGTCGCCGAGCGACAGCCCGGCCGCCGCGGCCACCGAGTCCTTGTACATCTGCTGCACGAACACGCCGCGCCGCTGCGTCTGCTCGCGCGGCGCCGTCATGTACCAGCAGCTCATGTCGAGCGTGCCGTGCTCGGCGTGGCGGCCCGCGAGCAGATCGCCGAGGAAGTTCACGATCTGGTTGCTCGCGATCGCGAAGCCGACGCCGACGTTGACGCGGCCGCGGTCGCCGATCGAGATGCGGCCGTTGATGCCGATGATCTCGCCGGCCTCGCTGAACAGCGGGCCACCCGAGTTGCCGGGGTTGACCGGCGCGTCGACCTGGATGCAGTCGGGATAGACGAGCATCCGGTTGCCGCCGCCCTCCTGGTAGCGGTGCGTGCCCGACACGATGCCGAAGGTGACCGTCGGCGTGAAGTCGGTGGCCAGCAGGAACGGGTTGCCCATCGCGAACACGGTCTCGCCGACGAGCAGCTGATCGGAGTCGCCGAACGCACACGCCGGCCAGGTCTGGCCCGGCGCCTTCGGCAGCAGGCGCAGCACCGCGAGGTCGCTGCCGGGGTCGATGCCGAGCACCACCGCTTCGTAGACCTCGCCGTCCGGCAGACCGACCTTCTTGTTGTGCCAGTGGTACTTGCCGGTCGGCCAGTGCTCGTCGCGCCAGCGCCCCTGCCACGCCGCGACGAACTGCGCGCGCTCGTCGGCGGGCGCGTCGGGATGCGCCTGCTGCCAGGCCTCGAGTTCCGCATGGGGCGGTTCCGGCGGCGTCGGCCGCACTTCCTCGGCCGGCTTGTCGCCCTTCGGCCGCACGGGGTCGCCGACGACGTGGTAGTTCGTCAGCACGAAGCCGGCGGGATCGAAGATCACGCCGCTGCCGCCGCCCGGCGACGACATGTCGCCGACCGAGCAGACCGCCGCCGCGCAGCGCGCGACCACTTCGACGCGGCGCTGCTCGCTGGCGCGGACCGCGGCGAGGTCCGGGTCCTGGGGCAGCAGCACGAGAGCCGCGGTGACTGCGATCATGGTCGTTGCGTCCTGTCGCGACGCGGTGTCCTGTTGGGGGTCACTGTTGCACGACGCGCGCGTCGGCGAACGCGCAGAGATCGCCGAGGTCGAAGTTCTTGCCGAAGTCGGCTTCGATCGCGATCTCGTGGCAGCGGTCGAGCGGCAGATGCAGCGCCAGCGGCGCCGTGCCGAGCACGAACGGCGTCGATTCGAACAGCAGCTTGCCGTCGCCGAACACGCGGAAGATCGCGTGCGCCTGCGGGCCGCCGCGCTCCTCGATGCCGATCGTCGCCTCGAACAGGTCGTAGCGGCCGCCGAGGTCGAAGGTCAACCGCGTGCGCGGCACGACGACGATGCCGTGCGTGTAGGCCTTGCCGCCGAGCCGGATGCCGGGGCCAGCCGGCGAACAGTCGACGGTCCACGGCCACTTGCGATCGAACGCCGCGGTCTGCTCGACGCGTGGTTCCAGCGTCGACAGCCAGACCAGCCGTTCGGTCGCGACGTCGATCGCGAGTACGCGGTCGATGGGCACCACGAGCCGCGCGCCCTCGTCGAGCTGCATCGCCAGCGTCGCGTCGATCGATTCGAGCCGGCCTTCGCAGTTCTCGCCGCTCGCGAGCTTCACGGCAACGCGCGGCTTCGCCTGCCGGTCGGGCGCGAAGCCCGTGTTCTTGCCGAACACGATCGCGGCGACGCTGTCCGCGCCCGTCAGCGGGAAGTCGTACGACTGGCCGCCGAGGTCGAAGTGGACGCGGCCGGCCTCGATGCGCGCGACGGCGACGCGGAAGCGCTGCGGCTGGCCGTCCTTGACCACGTAGAGGAAGTCGCTGTTGGTCTCGGGCGCGCGCAGGTCCGCGGCGAAGGTCTCCGGCGCCGGCTCGCGGCAGCGCAGCGCGGCGATCGCGGTCTGCGCCAGTTCGAGGCGCGCGCCGCCCGCCGTGTCGACGAGCCAGCGTGCCGCGCCGCCCGCGGCCGGTGCCACGCCGTCGACGGCCACGGCCGGCAGCACGCCGCCGGAGCGCAGCCACACCTGCAGCGGCGCCGGCGCCGTCGGCGCGCGCGGCGGATCGGTGCGTCGGATCGCGAGCAACTGGTCGAGCGGACGGCTCGTCGGTTCGCCGGTCCGTGGCGCGACGCGCACGCCATCGGCGGTCGCGGTGACGGTGCCGACGGTCACCTTCCCGTCGATCGCCGTCACCTCGAAGGCCGGCGGCTGCTGCGCAGCCGCGAGCGCCGCCAGCAACACGGTCGGAACGATGAGCTGCGCCGCGGTCGCGATCACTTGCCGCCGGACCCCGACGTGCCGAGCTTCTTGTAGTACTCCTCGAGCAGCTTGCGGTACTGCGGCGGCAGGCCGTTCTGGATCGCCGACTCGATCTCCTTGCGGTCCTGGTCCTTCATCTCGCCCCAGCGGTCCGCGAGGCTGACGCGCTTCTCGAGGTTGCCGATGCGGCCTTCGCCCTCGGTGAGCGCGCTCTGGTTGGCCGGACCGCTCGGCTGCTGGTTGCCGCTCGGCGGCCCGCTGCTCTGCCGCTCCTGCTCCTCGAACTTCTCGATCAGCTCCTGCAGGACCTCGACGATGTCCTTCTGCTCGACCTGCACGGGGTCGTCGGTCTTCTGCTTCTTGAGGTCGCGCTCGACGCGCTTCATGCGGTCGGCGATCTCGTGCAGCTGGCCCTGCTGCCGCTCGAGTTCGCCGATGCGCTGCTGCGCGGTCGCGCGGAACCGTTCGCTGGCGTCGGGGAACCACAGCAGGAACGCGCGCAGCCGCGGCAGCGCGAGTTCCGGCCGCGGCACGTCGGCCAGCGCCTGCGCGTAGAAGAACGCCGCCTCGCCGTCGAGCGGCGTGCGGTTGATGTTCTGCTGCAGGTACTCGTTGAGGATCTCGACCGCGCGCTCGGGGTCGTCGCCGTCGAGGAACACGCGCGCCAGGTGGTAGCGCATGTGCCCGGACAGCACCGGGTCGGGCGTCTCGGCGAGCACCTTGGCGAGCGACAGGGCGGCCTTCGGGTCGCCATCCTCGCTCTGCTTGACCGCAGCGTCGAACGCTGGCTTCAGCGCGCGCACGAGGTCGTCGGCCGCGCGCGCGACGCCGAACTCGGCGATGTGCGCGCCGAACTGCTGCAGCTGCGCGTCGGTCGCGCCGAGCGTGCGCAGGTGCGCCTCGTAGGCAACGCGATCGAACGCCTTGAACGGGTTCTGCACGCCGCCCTGCGGCGGCGCCGGCGCGTCGGGCACCCCAGTGGGCACCGCCGGCGCGGCCGGTTCGTTCTGCGCCAGCAGCGGCACCGCGAGCAGCGCGGCGAGCATCGCGGCGCGCGGGCGGAGGCGGCTCACTTGCCGCCTCCCTCGTTGCTTTCCTGGTTCAGCTTGTTGGCGAGCTTGCGCGTCAGTTCGCGCACGCGCGCCTGCTTGGTCGACAGCTGTGCGGCCTCGTCGCGCGCTTCGTCGGTCTCGCGCAACGCGACCGGCGTGCCCTGGTCGTACTCCTTCGTGCGCTTGTTGACGCGCTCCTGCAGGAACTTCAGCACCTTGAGCTCGGCCGACACCGGCACCAGCGGCGGCTGGCCGTTGCACTGGCCGGGCTGACCGCCCTCGCGCTGCTCGATGACGCGGCGCAGCGCGTTGATCAGCATCGCCAGGGTCTCCTCGACCTCGGCCTGCTTCTCCTGCACGACCTTGCCGGTCTCGTTGGCGCGGCAGCGCCTGGCGACGTCGTGCAGCTCGATGCCCAGTTCCTCGACGAGCGGGGGGAACACGGCGGTCGTGCCGTCCTCGTCGAGCAGCTTCTTGGCGTCGCTGGCCTCGACCTCGAGGTCCTGCTCGCCGGTGGCGACCGTCTGGATGCGCTCGGCGAGCGCGGCCGGCACCACGCCGTCGGCGGTGACGATCGTGCCGCGCGTCTGGTCGAGCTTCTTGGTCTGCAGCGACAGCTCGCGCTGCTTGGCCAGCATCGCGGTGAAGCGCTCTTCGAGCGCGCGCAGCACCTCGTCGGCGAGCTGCTGCCGCAGCTGGTTGATCGCCTCGTCGAGCTCGTCGCGTGCGCGCTCGAGGTCTTCCTTGGCGTCCTGCTGCTTCTGCTTGGCGGGCTTGTATTCCTTCAGCGTGCCGGCGGCGGCCTTCTGCTTGGGCACCGCCTGCTGCACCGACTTGCGGCCGGGCGTCGGCTTGCCTTCGCCCTTCTCGCCGTCCTGCTCGGCCTTCTCCATCTTCTTGGCCAGCGTGTCGGTCGCGTGCTGCGTGTCGTCCTGCTTCTTGGTCTGCATCTCGAACGGCAGCCGCTCGAGTTCGCGGCGCGCCTGCTCGGCCAACGCATCGAGGTCCTTCAGCGTCGACTTCAGCTTCTCGATCGCCTGGTCCTGGTCCTTCAGCGACGACTCGGGTTTCTTCTGGCCGAGCTGCTGCTGCGCCTGCTGCATCGATTGCGCGGCGCTCTTGGCGCTGCCCGAGCAGCTGCCGCTGGACTTCGACGGTGACGGCTTGCTGTCGCCCGGCTTGCTGTCATTGGGCTTGCTGTCACCGGGCTTGCTCTCGTTGGGCTTGGCGTCGTTGGGCTTGTTCTCGCCCGGCTTGGCGGCATTCGGTTCGCCGGGCTTGGCGTCGGCCGGGTTCTTCGCGTCGGCGGCGGCGGCGAGGCGGTCGCCGTTCTTCTCGATCTTCTCGAGGTCGGTCGCGAGCTTGTCGGCGCCGTCCTTGAGCTCACCTTCCTTCTTGGCGAGCGGATCCGTCATCTCCGCGGCCGCCTGCAGCCCGAGCTTGTTCGTGGTGTCGCGCAGCTGCTGCTGTTCGGCCAGCAGCCGCTCGGCCGCGGCCTTCGCCTTCTCGATGGCCTCGAGCTGCTGCTGCAGCTCCTCGGTGCGCGCCGAATCGTCCTTCTCCTTGCCCTGCTCCTTGGCGAGCTTGTCGACCTCGTTGCGCAGGCCCTGCAGGAACGCGATGCGTTCGAGCAGCTCCTGCAGGTCGGTCGCGCGCTCCTGCAGCACCTTCAGCAGCAGCACGAGGTCCTCGCGCACCGTCTTCATCCTGGTCAGCGCGTCGTCCCACTTCTCGTGCTCGAGCATGACCTTGATGCCGTCCATCGCCTCGGCGATGCGCTTCTCCTGCACCAGCAGGAGCCCGGCGCGCACGACCTTGATGTCGTCCTGCTCGCCGATCTTGGCGAGGTAGGCCTGCAGCTGCTGCATGCTCTCGGTGAGCTCGGCGAACTTGCGCTGCGCAAGCTCCTGCTGGTTCACCGGCGTCAGCGGCACCTGCGCGCGCAGGCCCGATGCCAGCGGCAGCACCGCCGCCAACACAGCCGCGAGAACGAAAGCGAAGAGTCGGTTCATAAGGGTCTGCTCCTCATCACTTGCCCGTTTTCTTGGGCTGCTCCGGTGCCTTCGGCTTGTCGTTGCCGAAGACCGCCCGACCGGCCTCCTGCAGTCGTCTTTCGACGGCTTGCATGGTGCGGTCCTCGTCTTTTATCACGCCGCGAACCTGCTCGATCAGGGCCGCCAGCGTCTCGACCTGTTCCATCACCTTCGCGATGGCTTCGAGCCTGGCGACGATGTCCTTGTAACCATCGGCAGCCGCCGTCCTTAGTTCCTCGTCGCCGCCGTCCGCGAAGGTCGCGACCTGATGTGCGGTCGCGGGGAAAGGCTCCCTTGCCAAGGCGGTCAGCGCGCCGGCGGTCAGCTTCTCGAACTCGCGCACCTTGCCCGGCTCCCAGATGCGGTTGTTCTCGTACTCCCACAGGATGCGCTGGTAGACGTCGGCGATGAACGCGACCTGCCGGCCCAGCGTCTGCTGGCGCGCCGCCAGCGACTTGAGCTGCTGGCGCACGCGCGGATCGGCGCCGGTCGGGTTCGGGTTCTGGCCGAGCGACAGCAGCGCGGTGGCCTCCTCGTCGCGGATGCGCAGCACTTCCTGGCGCTGCTCGACCTGCCGGCGGCGCAGCTCCTCGACCAGCTTGTCGCGCGTCACCACGCGGAACGTCATCGCCTCGGCGATCGCCTCGTGCGGCTCGCCGGGTCCGAAGTTGTCCTTGGCCTGGAACCGCAGCGACAGCAGCATGCCGGGCCGCACCGGGTTCTGCGGATCGTCGTCGCGCTCGGCGCGGTTCAGCGGCTTGAAGTCGACCGTCGCCGTACTCTCGAAGCGCGCGACGCCCGGCACCAGCGCGGTCTCGAACGCGACGCCGATCGGCAGGAACGGCGCCTCGGCCGGCGGCACGTCGTCGGGCCGCCGCTGCGGCTGGTGCTCCGGCGCGTCGTCGGTGGCGCGCCAGGCCGCGCTGACGACCGTCACGCCGAAGTCGTCCTTGACCTTCAGGTCGCCGGGGATCGCGACCTGCGGCGTCACCAGCGAGCTGATGCCGCGCAGCTTGAAGTCGATGGTCGGCGCCTTGTCGTCGACGACGCGGACCTGCAGGCGCGGCGGTGCGCCGGCGCCGAGCTGGTCGCGGTCGATGACGTCGACGACGAGCAGGCCGCTGGTCCGCGGCGTGAGCGCGCCGTGGAAGGCGTGGTCGCCGTCGCGCTCGAGCGGCACCTTCTGCTCGGCGAACAGCGCAAAGGCCTCGACGACGGGCTTGTGGCTCTTCGCCGCCAGGCGCAGCTCGCTGCCGCGCAGCAGCCGCACCTCGCCCTCGGTCAGCGGCACGCGCTCGGGCGCCTTGTTCATGTAGGCGGGGAACACGACGTCGACCGTGAACTCCTCGATGCGCGGCCGCTCGACGATCTGTACGCGCAGTGGCGCCGAGAAGCCGTCGCCGCCCTCGGCGACCAGCTCGGCGTCCTCGATCAGCGTCTCGATCGTGCGCGTGTACTCGCCGTCGCCGGTGCGGCTCATCTGCTCGACCTCGACCTCGCCGCTGTGCGAGCGCGTGCGCAGGTAGACCTGGTCGGGCACCTCGCCAGAGGCGGCGACGCGCACGGTCAGCGGATCGCCCTGCGGCAGCCGCACGACGCCGGCGTCGGCGCCGACGAAGTGCAGGCTCGTGTAGCGCGGCCACTCGACCGCCGACAACGCGAGGTTGCGGCGCGCCCACAGCCAGAGGCCGTGGCCGTCGAGGCCGCCCCAGACCGCGAACACCAGCAGCACGCCGGCGGCGCGCGCCGCGAAGTTGCGCACGCGCCGCGCGTCGAGCGCGTTCGCGAACGGCATCGCGGCGACGCGATGGCGCGCGTCGGCGACGACGGCACGCATGAGGTCCTGCGACTCGAACGTGCGGCCGGCGTCGAGCGCGCGCTCGAACTGCATCGAGCTGATCAGCGTCTCCTGCAGCGACGGCGCCTGGCGTTCGACCGCGAGCGCGATCTCGTCGTCGTCGAGCGGCACGCGCAGCGGCGCGAGCAGCCGGCGGCGCGCGCTGCGCACGGCGAGCACCAGCAACGCCAGCAGCAGCGCGGCGCGGAACGGCACCTCGAGCCGCAGGTTGCGGTCGATGGCGTAGGTCAGCACCGCGTAGCCGAGCAGCAGCGGCAGCAGCACGCCGAGCGCTTCGCACCAGATGCCCGTGCGCACGCGCCGGCGCAGGCCGTCGAGTTCGCGCGACGCCAGCGGCTGCGGCCGCGGGCCATCGGTGCCGCCGGGCGGAGTCGCGACGAGGCTTGGCGGAGCGGCGGTCATAGCAGGTTGAACCTCTTGCGCAGGATCCACTCGAGCGCGAGCGCGCCGAGCATGAACGCGACGGTGCCCCAGCCGTCCCAGATCGCGTGCGGCGTGCGGAACGTGTCGATCGCGGTGCGCGACGGCACCGTGTCGAGTGCGGCCAGCAGTTCGGCAGGCGTGTCGAACAGCTTGCCGCCGGTGGCCGCGGCGACCGCCGCGAGTTCGGCGCGGTCCATCGGGCCTTCGCTCTCGATCAGCGCCGGCACGACCTGGAACGGCATCTCGACCGACTTGCCGTCGACCTTCGCCGTGCGCAGCCGGTAGCTGCCGATCTGGGCCGGCCGCAGCTGCACCTGGTAGGTGCCCGGCGTCTCCTCGACGGGCAGCAGCCGCAGCGTGTCGAGCGTCTTGCCGTCCTGCTCGAGACCGATGTCGACCGCGGGCTCCACCAGCGGGCGCAGCAGCTCGTCCTTCATCTCGACGGTGACGGTCAGCGCCTCGCCGAGTTCGAGCTTGTCGTCGCTGACGCGCAGTTTGACGCGGCTGTTGCCGGCGTGCACGCGGCCCTCGAACAGGTAGCGGATGCCCTTCACCCAGAACCGGTTGTAGGCGTCCTCGAACAAGGAGCGCCAGCGGTAGGTCTCGTCCATGCCGCAGTAGAGCGTGCGCGCGGCGCCGACCGACTGCGTCGCGATCAGCGGCATGCCGTGGCCCTCGCGCCGCAGCCGCGCGTCGGCACCGCGGTGCTCGGCGATGATGGTCGCCGCGGGTTTGACCTGGCGCACCGGGAACGCGAGGTGGAAGCCGGGCAGCTGCGACCAGATCCGCTTGCTGTCGTCGCGGTTGTCGGCGATGCGCGTGATCTTCGCGGCGACGCCGTCCTCGCCCTCGGGCGTCAGCGCGTACGGGAACACGTCCTTGTAGGCGAGGCCGAGACCCAGGTTCGCGACGCTCTCCGCGTAGCTGAGGTCGGGGACGACCGGCAGCAGGTCGACCAGTTGCTTCGTCGTCGCGGTCGGCTTGAACGCCTCGAGCGAGAACTTCTCGCCGGCGACCCACCACAGCCCGCAGCCGTTCTCGAGCACGTGCTTGGCGAGCATCTCGCAGAATGCCGGCGTCAGCTTGCCCGGGTTCGGATCGACGAGGATCGCGACGTCGTACGGCTCGAGCTGCTTCTGCTCGGCCGGCAGCTCCTCGAGCCGCACGTCCTCGTCGCCGTCCTGCGGGAAGTCGGGATCGGCGCTCTGCAGCCAGCAGCTGACGTCGATCGTCTTGTCGCGGATCAGCAGGTTGCGCAGGATCTGGAACTCGTGCGACGCGCCGCCGGCGAGCAGCAGCACGCGCGTGCGCTCGCCGAGCACCTCGACCGGCAGGTCGCGCCGGTGGCGTTCGGGCGCCGGCGGCTCGCCGCTCGGCGGCAGCACTTCGAGGCGATAGGTGAACTTGCCGGTCTCCGCCGACGCGATGTCCTTCCACTCGATCGGCGTCTCGGCGACGTTGCCGCCGACGGTGACGGGCTCGGTGCGCACCGTGACGGTCTCGCCCTTCTCGTCGATGCGCAGCAGCCGCACGGTCACCTGCATCTGGTCGTAGCCCTGCGCGAGCACCGCGCCACGGATCTCGAACGGGTCCTTCTCGAACACCTTCTCGGGCGCCTCGAAACGGCCGATGCCGACGACCTGCGTCTCCGACGGATCGCCGATGCCGAGCACGAACGTGTTCGGCACCTTGCGCTGGTTCAGCATGCGCGCGATCTCGGCGCCCTGCGGCCCCGCGTTGCGGCGCCCGTCGCCGAGGATCACGATCGCGGCGATCTCGGCGTTGCGGCTGCGGTCGCACGCCGAGCGCAGCGCGCCGCCGAGGTTGCTGTAGCGGCCGTCGGCGGTCAGCTTGTCGAGATCGAGCCGCGGCGGCTGCATCAGGTCGGTCGCCGGCGCCGGCTGGCCCGGCGGCGGGTTGCCCGGCTGGGCCGCCTCGGGCAGCGTCGGCAGCGACTCGAGGCCGGCGGCATAGCCGTAGAGCTGGACCTGGTTGCGCGCGCCGAGCTTGCGCACCAGCGCGCCGTCGTCGCGCGCGAGCAGCGTGCGCACGAGGTCGAACCGCGTCACCGCGGCCGGGTCGGCGACGCCGATGCGGCGCCAGCCCTCGGCGACCGCCGCGACCTGTTCGCGGCGCCAGGCGTCGACCTGCTTCATCGACTGCGACGTGTCGACCAGCAGGATCGTCGCGCCGGGGCGGGTCTGGTGCTTGATCGCGACGAGGTTGGGTTCGAGCAGCAGCGCGACCGCGGCCAGCAGCGCGACGACGCGCAGCGACGCGAGCACCAGCCGCTGCCAGCGCGCGAGGTTGCGGCCGTCGCGGCGGTAGACGAACGACACGTAGACGAGCGCGAGCAGCACGCCGAGCAGCACGAGCAGGCCGAGGCCGCCGCTCGGGAAGCTCGACAGCTCGAACTGCATCTCGGCGTCGGGATCGACCGGGATCCCCTGCCACGAAGCCAGCCAGCGCAGCAGTTCCTGCATGATCGCTCCGTCCGCTCAGCGGCGGCCGAACCTCCAGGCCAACAGGGTCTCGAGCAACAGTGCCGCGAGCATCGCGGCCGCCAGCAGCCGCCACAGCTCGCCTTCGCCCGTGGACGCGGCGAAGCCGCTGGCGTCGTCGCGGAACGTCACGCGGTCGTGCACCTCGGGCGGATAGACGCGCGCGAAGTCCGTCGCTTGCAGGCGCACGAGGTGACTCTCGGTCGCGTCGGCGCTGCGTGTGAACACGCGCGTCTCGGTCGCGCCGGCGTGCAGCTGCAGCGTCGCCTCGTAGGCGCCGAACTGCCGCAGCTCCGCCATCGGCAGGGTCAGCTGCAGCAGACGCGGCTCGCCGTTGCCGCGTTCGGGCGCGCGATCGTCGGGTGGCTGCGGCGAAGCAGACCCCTTCGGCTCGACCGCGGTCACCGTGCGCTCGTCGCCGTCGCCGCCCATCGCGTGCACCGCGACGTCGGCCTTGTAGACACCCGGGTCGAGATCGAACCGCAGCACGCCGCTGGTCGTCAGGTTGACGGGACCAAGGTCGCGCGCGCGCGCGGCATAGCGGTGCACCTGCTGCGCGAACACGACGTTGACGTCGGTGTCGGGCCAGTTCGACCAGTGCTTGTCGGCCGAGATGCCGAACAACACGACCGCGCCGCCGCCGCTGCCGAACGTGCGCGTGACGATCGCCGGCGAACCCTCGCTGTCGCGGATGCGCGCCAGCACGCTGGCGCCGTTCTGCGGCGGCTCCTGGATCTTCAGGTAGCGCTTGACCAGCACCGTCGCATTGCACAGCACGGCGATCACGTCGCCGAGCGGACCGCAGATCGGGTGCTGGCGGTCGACGACGACGAGGTGTTCGCGGCGATCGGGGTCGCCGTCGATCTCGCCGAGCGGCAGCGGCAGCAGGCCCTGGCCGCCGCGCCACATCGCGTCGTCGTAGCGCACCGGGTCGACCTGCGCGCCGACGAAGATCGCGAGACCGGCGCCGCGCGCGACGAAGCGCTCGAGCTTCTCGACCATCGTCCGGTTCGGCACCGGGACGTTGCAGAGCCAGACCATGTCGAACGGCTCGAGGTCGACTTCCGGCAGCGCGGACTCGGTGACGACCTGCACCTCGATGCCCGACGGCGCCTCGCCGCCCGGATCGAGCGCGACCTGCAGGAACATCGTCTCGCCGCCCTCCTCGTCCTCGCCGCTCTCCGGTTCGCCGTCGACCAGCAGCACGCGCGACCGCGCCTGCACCGGCAGCGCCAGCGCACGGCGGTCGTCGACGAGGTAGTGGTCGACCGGCGGGAACGACGCCTCGACGCGGTGGTCGCCGGCGCCGTGGAAGGTGTGCTGCACGACCACGGTCGTCGCTTCGCCGGGCGCTAGCGCTATCAGCGGTCGCACGACCCGGCTCTTGCCGTCCATCTCGACCGCGAGTTCGGTCGCCGGCGTCGCGTCGAGGCCGAGGTTCATCACGTCGACGGCGAGTTCGATCGGCACGCCGGCGGTCGCGAGGCGGTCGACGCGGCGGATCGCCGTGATCGCGAGGTTGTCGGCGTCGCGCGAACCGACCGCCAGCGCGGTCAGGTGCTCGGCCGTCGCATCGAGCTGCGCGAGCGCCTGCACCAGCGACGGCCGCGCCTTGTCGTCGTCGCTGATCCAGTCGACGGCGCGCACGTCGCCGATCAGGTAGTAGTCGGTGTGGCCGGCCTCCTTCATCGCCGTGGCGCGCACGTGCGCGTCGTGCAGCGTGCTGCCGAGGTCCATCGTGCCGTTGCTCGGTTGCAGTTCGCCGACGAGCGCGCCGACGCGCTGGCCGAGCTCCGGACCGATGCGCTGCGCCCACAGTTCGGGCTGTGCCGGCGCCGTGGTGCGGACCAGCGAGAACAGGTCGCCGCCGCGCGTGCTGGCCAGCCGGTTCGCGAGTTCGCGCACCTGGTCCTTGGCCTTGTCCCACAGCGCCAGGCTGCCGCTGCGCTGCTGCATCGACGCCGTGTCGTCGAGCAGCACGACATGGTGCGTGACCGTGCCGATCAGGCTGCCGCCGCTGAGCTGCGGCCGCGCCACCAGCAGCGCCAGCATGACGACCGCCAGCGTGCGCAGCAGCAGCACGAGCCACTGTTCCATGCGCAGCCGCTTGCGGTTGCGCTTCATCGCCGCCAGCAGGTACTCCATCGCGGCCCACGGCACGCGGTGGAACCGGCGCCGGTTCAGCAGATGGATGACGATCGGCACCGCTGCGAGCGGGACTGCCCAGAGCAACAGCGGGTTGAGGAACGTCAGCGCGAACATGCCGTGGTCGTCGTGGTCGGGGTCAACGTTGGTAGATGGGGACGAGCGCGTAGGGCAGCTGCAGGACGATCAGCGCGATCGCGGTGCCGTAGACCGTCCCGACGCGGTCGCCTTCCCACGCGCCGTCCTTGCGCTGGTTGCGCACCAGCCAGGCCGACATCTCGGCGTAGTAGGAGTCCCAGTCGCCGCCGCCGTTCTGGTAGAGCGCCTGTGCGAAGTAGAGCTGCGTGTAGAAGTGATGGCCGGTCGTGTTGCCGGTCGCGCTGACGTGCTGCTTGACGTAGCGCAGCGCGCGCTCGACGAACGGTTCGTCGTCGTAGCAGCCGGCGTTGTAGAGCACCGCGACGCCGGCGGCGCTGATCGCGGGCAGGCTGGCGCCGCGGCGGCCGAGGCTGTAGCTGATGCCGCCGTCGGGGTTCTGGCACTTGCGGATGTAGTCGACGGCGCGGTCGATCGTCTTCTTGTCGACGACGATGCCGGCCATGCGGCACGCGCGCAGCGCCTGCACCTG
>Ga0070689_100001417_pt1 | contig 15287 bp, 12 predicted proteins | sample KBSS23HmetaG_FD_64669 | JGI IMG/M metagenome (GOLD analysis project Ga0070689, IMG submission 64669) | Switchgrass rhizosphere microbial communities from Kellogg Biological Station, Michigan, USA - KBS S2-3H metaG | ecosystem: Host-associated > Plants > Roots > Rhizosphere ...
GAAAAACTTTTCACAGAAACTCGTCCGGGGCACGCGCTGGTCGATCTACTCATGGCTAATCGCGATCAGTTGGAATCAGCCGGAGTGTTACCGGAGCGAATTCACACCGCGCCGATCTGCACGATGTGTCGCACGGATCTCTTCTTTTCTTACCGTAAAGAAAAGAGCCTGCACGGAAAAGTTGGACGGCTGATGGCTGTAGTCGGAAGAAAATAACCTCACTCTACGTTGAGCCACATCTTCACTTCGCGCGTCACGGGCGGAAAACAAGATTCGTCGTTGCACGCCTGGAAGCGAAGCTTGCCTTTGATCTCTCCCGATCCGCTGGAGTAGTTGGCCGGCACCGTGACGTTAAAACGAATCATTGTTTTGCCTTCGTAAACGGTCACGTTGCCTTTGGAGAACTTCAGCTTCCGCATCACCGGGCGCGGGTAGGAGATTGGTCCAACATTCATGCCCGAAGGCGTTTCGACGTCGAGCTTTGTGGGGACAAGAAACTTGTCCAGTGGTTTGTTCGACTGCACGTGAAGTCCGTTAGGAATGTCCATCACCACGGTGGCGCGCACGCTGCGGCCTTTCTTGATCTTATCAGGAGCTACTGCGCCGCTGACGTTTACATCGGACGCAGATTGCGGCGCCGGTTTCGAGTAAAGAGTTGCGGGAAGCAGGAGAAGGATGATTAATGAAACTATCCGAGAATGTTTGATCATTTAATTATTAGCTCCGACCAGAGTGGTTTGGATTCGATTACTAAGTGTGCCTTCTCGCGCCGCCAGTTGCCCGCACGCCGCAAAAATATCTCGCCCGCGCGGACGCCGCACGTAGGCATGAATTCCTTTTGACTCAAGGATGTTTTTGAAACGCTGCACAGTTTCGTCGCTTGACGGTTGATAGGGAAGCGGGTCCGCTGGATTGTGCGGGATCAGGTTCACTTTTGCTTTGATGCTGTGGCGGTTGAGCAGATTGGCGAGTTGGCGCGCCTGCTCGTCGGAATCGTTGACGCCGTCGAGCATCACATATTCAAAAGTAAGCCGCTCACCGGGTTTCAATGTTTTTTCAAACGTCTTGCAGGCGCTGAGAAGTTCTTCCAATGGCCAGCGCTTGTTGATAGGCATCAGCTCGTTGCGCAGTTCGTCTGTGGGCGCGGCCAGTGAAATTGCCAGGTGTGGACGATCCGAAGTTTTAGCCAGTTCTAAAATGCGTGGCACCACTCCGGCAGTCGATACAGTGACGCGATTCGGAACGATGTGCAGACCCTGCGGATCCGCCATTACGCGCAACGCTTTCAAGAGCTCTTCGAGATTGAGCAGTGGCTCACCTGCTCCCATTGCGACGAGGTTCGTGCCGCGCGGCGGTTTGACGCCGGTTCCGTAAGCATCGTTCAAAGCGATCTGGATCTGTTCGACGATCTCGCCGGCGGTCAATGAACGCAGCAAGCCGAGTTGGGCCGTAAGGCAGAAAGTGCATTGCAGCGGACATCCTGATTGCGATGAGAAACAGATCGTGTCGCGACGTTCTTCGGGGATGAAAACAGTTTCGACCGGAAGGCCGTCGTCGTGTGTTTTCATCAAGTAGCGACGGGTTCCATCGGTGGATGTGTACTGCGATTCGATTTTAAGAGTTGCAGCCCGCGCGACCTGATTTAGTTGCGTTCGCAACTCCTTCGGGAGGTCAGTAATGTCGTCAAAACTGCGCAACCGACGGTGTTGCAACGCCGCGAAGAGCTGACGGCCGCGATAGGCCGGCTCGCCCAACGTTTCAACAAATGATACCAATTCCGGCTGCGTAAGCCCGGTTAACTGAACCGCTTTATCCATGCGGAATCAATCTTAGCATTTGAGGGCGGCTGTCTCATCTTGCGGAACCTGATAGGTGCTCTCCCACGTAGTAGTCACAATGCTCGCAGAACGACGTTTTCCAGCGAATCGCAAGGCTTTGGTTCGGCCGGCGAGGAGTATCTGACCTGGGTCGAACAGTTCATTCGCGAAGCTACGACTAAGGCGCGATTGTGAATGTCGCAGCGGGTGTGATCGTTTCACCGGAAACCTGATCGCGAATGCGGACCTGAACCTGATACTCGCCGGGTTCCAGGTTGCGAGTATCGATCAGGCGCGTGAGCGTCAGTCGTTGACCAGCGTCGTTGAGCTGGCGCCAGTCTTCATTTTGCTTGCTCAATTCCTTCCCGTTTCTTAGTAACACATACTCGACGTCAGTGGCGGGACGCAGCGTGGTTTGATCAGTGGCAGCGTTGTAGATTTGCAGATAAACGCCAACTGGTTGACCGCGCCGGTACGTGCCGGAAAGATTTGGCACGACTTTGGTGGTGCCGATGACAAATGGATCAATTGCAGCGCCCGCTTGCATGTTCTCGAGTTTCGCTGCGAGAACAACGCTTGAAGCCGAAAGGCGATCGGCAGGGAATTCAGGCGCTACAAATCCGACTTTCCTTATGCCTGCGGCGCCGGATTGAATATCGCGAACGAACACGTCCACTCGATAGCGGCCCGGATTGAGTATGAAAGCGCGAGCGTAAGCTGATTTGCGCATGCGTGTGGTGCTGAGCTCTTCCGCTGTCGCGGTAGTAGTCATTGAGTCTTCAAATTTTCCCACGCGACGATTGGCGACAGAGGTTACATTGCCGAAGATATTCAAGCGCGCAGTTTGCACGCCACCACTGTCCGCGAATTGCAGTTGATCGTTATCGGTTTGGACCGTAAGCACGGCGAGCACTCGATTATCAGATTGCCGGAAGAAGTTGATCTGAGTTTCGAAGTTGATTGAGTTGTCGTCGACGACGGGAGTGTTGGTCGAAGTGCCGAGGAAGTTTCGCTCGAAGCGCTGGTCACGCTGAACTCCGAAGAACAGGTTCATCACGTCGAAGGGACAATCTTGTGTTCTGGTGCAATTGGCGCGTCCGAAACCGTTCAAGCCCGCGATTCGATCGGCGCGCGACTCGCGGCCGGCGAGCTCGTCTAAGGTAGGGCCCGCGCCGGGAATGTGAATCATCGCGTCTTTTTCATTCGGGTTTCTCGCCAGGCGATACTCGCCTGAACCGGTAGGATCCACGAACTCCAATTCGACGCCACTTTGGACGTTCGGAAGGTAACGATAAAACCACTTTTCAAATGGATAGGTTGAAGTAGATCCACCACCTTCGTTGTAAGGTCGCTCATACGAACCGCCTGCAGGGTGTGATTCGATCTCATCAGGTTTGCCAAATTTGATGTAGATCCGGCCGCGATCTGTCAGACGTCCCGGTTTACCGGAAGAGAAGTGTTCGTTGGCGTAGGCGACGCGCTCGAAGAATTCTTGCTTGAATTCGTTTTCTTCCGTGTCCGGATCGGGGTCGCGGCTATGCCAGAAGTCTTCGATAAATTTTTCGCGTTCCTCATCGGTTGCGAGTTTTTTCCAGGCGTCGCGCTCGGATTGAGTGAGAATCGGATCGACGTCGCTGATCCAATCGACATACGCCTTCGTGGGCTCGCGCTTGATCTTGCGTGGCTGTTCTTCGGGATTGCGTTTGGTTTGCTGAGCTGGAACGGAAAAGGTTGAAAGTGAAACGAGGAGTACAGCAGTCAGGATTGATCGCAGCATGTGGGCGTCTCCTTGAAGTACGGCGGTTTCGCCGCTTTGGTCTTTTGATGACCAAAGCGGAACCACTGATGGGGAGACAGCTAAGTAGCTACTACTGCGTAACGGTGAACTTCTGTGACGGTGTTAGCGATTGTCCGGTAACTCGATCGCGAATCCTGATCGCGACTTCGTACTCGCCGGGGCCAAGGTTGCGAGTGTCGATCAAGCGAGCGAGCGTCAGGCGTTGACCTGAGTCACTCATGCCGCGCCAGTCTTCAGACTGTTTACCGAGCTCTTTACCGTCTTTGGACAAGGCGTATTCGACGTCGACCGAAGGTCGCAACGTGGTTTGATCGATACCGGCGTTGTAAACCTGGAGATACACGCCGACAGGCTGGCCGCGCTTGTAAACGCCCGCGACGTTTGGAATGACTTTGGTTGTGCCGATTACAAACTGGCCTACCGCAGGTTGATCGGCAAGACTCTCGAGCTTAGCAGCGAGAATCATGGTAGATGTGGAAAGTTTTTCCTGATCGTACTTGGGGACGGTGAAGCCGAGTTGCTTCAAACCTGTTGCACCCGAAGTCACGTCGCGCACGATCACGTCGACCTTGTAAGTTCCGGGGGCTAACGGGACCGCTTTCTGATAAGCAGACTTCCGATCCTTCGCTTCGGTGAGCTCTTGTGATGTGGCAGTCGTAATTACCGGATCTTCGAAGATTCCCACGCGACGACCAGCGACTGACGTGATGCGCGCGAAGATGTTTATGCGTGCCTGCTGGAGGCCGCCACTGTCTGAGAATACCAGGTCTTTGTTGTCTGCTTGAATGGTAAACGCAGTAATCACTCTTTCATCCGACTGGCGGAAGAAATCGATTCTTAGATCGAAGTTGAGTGGATTTTCTTCGACGACGCCAGTGTTGACCGCGGTCGCGAGATCGTTGAATTTCACTTGTGGTGGACGGTTTAGATCCGCCAGCAACTGCAAGCGCGAGAAGGGGCTGTCCTGCTCGCGTTGATAATTAGCGTTTCCAATGCCGCCAATGCCCGCGACGCGATCGGCTTTGGTAGATAGCCCCATTTGCTCTGACAACGTCAGGCCGGCGCCCGGCACCATCAAGAGCGCGTCCTTTTCGTTGGGATTTCTTGCGATGCGATACTCGCCGCTGCCCGTGGGGTCAACGAATTCGATTTCGATTCCCGAACCTACGCCCCCCAAGTAACGATAAAACCAGATTTCAAACGGATAAGTGGTTGTCGAGCCGCCGCCTTCGTACGAAGGACGTTCATAAGAACCGCCCATCGGGTGCGTTTCGCGCTCGTCGGGCTTGCCGTACATGATCCAGATCCGGCCGCGATCTGTTTTCCATCCCGGGATGCCGGAAGCGAAGTGCTCGTTGGCATAGGCGATGCGCTCGTAGTATTCCTCTTTGAACTCGTTCTCGTCCGTATCGGGGTCGGGATCGCGGCGGCGCCAGAATTCCTCGATGAAACGTTCCCGCTCGTCGTCAGTCGCCAGTTTTTTGAATGCCTTACGCTCTTCATCGGTAATGATGTAAGTGACGTCTTTGTCGAGCCAGTCTTTATAAGCTTTCTTCAGTTCGGGTTTTACATTGCGGGGCTTGTTGCTTGGATCCTGCTGATCCTGGGTCAGCACCCGTGGACTGGCATTGAAAAACAAGGTAGAGATGAGAGCCAGACGAAGGGCAAATTTCTGGTAAGACATCAAAAACTCCTGTGAATGTACGAATCGTGCGATACGGACTGCTGCCGGTTACCTTGAAGACCTTGGATTCTAAGATCCCGTTGAGAACACAGTCAAGATGCCGTGGCGCTTAGGCCAGTTGCCTAAAAAGCGGGCAAACCGTGTGATTTGAACGTTTAAGTCGTCGTTCGAGGTTTGTTGAAAATCCATGCGACCAGGATGGATATGATGTAAAGCACCATCATCGGGGCCGCGAAAAGGAGCATGTTTGCGATATCGCTGGTTGGTGACAGGACGGCGGCACTGATCAGGATGACGATCAGCGCGGTTTTCCAAATCTTAACCATAAAACCTGCAGTAACGAGGCCGATACGCGCCAGAACATATGTTATCGCTGGCATCTGAAACACGACTCCCATGCCTAGCATGATGAGGATGATGAAATCGAAATAGTCATTCGCCTTCAACAAAAGTCGAAAATCCGTCCCCAGGCCGAGTAAGTATTTAGCCGCTGGCGGAAAAATCACGTAATAGGCAAACGCGGCGCCCAGTACAAATGAGATCGAAGATAACGTGATGAATGGTGTTACATAGGCTCGTTCGTGCGGGTAGAGTCCGGGTGACACAAAGCCCCAGATCTGAAGCAGCAGAAACGGCACTGACACGGCTATTGCGGCATACAATGAAACCTTTATGTAGAGAGAGAAGGGTTCGAGCGCAGTGGTCACAATGAGCTTGTCATTGATACCGGAATACGATTCAGTTGCGGTAGCCAGTTCGGTAGGTAAACGCACGCCTTTAGGGATCACTGTGTTGCCGGCAAACAGTGATTCATCAGTAAAGAGCGCCAGTTTGCCTTGAGCGTCTTTCACCACACGAGCGGTGACGGAGGCCCCGGCAGGAATTAAACTGGTCCCGAGCTTCGTTTCTTCAGCGAAGACGTACCTTCCCGAGTCATTTTCCTTCAGCGTAGTCATAGCCGAAATTATTTCTGTTCCGGTTTGACCTGCAATAGGAACCTGTCTTCTTTGTGCGTCAGCCAGTGCGCGTTCCACCGGAGCTGCCAGAAAAGCGTAGATACGATCTGATACGAACCATGACAGGGTCATGGCAAGAAAAACAAAAATAAAGGAACGGATCAAACGGCGACGTAACTCGTCGAGATGTTCCAGGAAGGACATCTGACCGCCGAGTTCTTCTTCGTTTGCCCTGTTTGTGGATAGTGCTCGTAGAAATGCAGACATCGGATTAAATTAAAGCCATTCCTGTTTTCTCATCGGTACCGGTTCCGGTTGTGCGGCTTCGGCGGGAACCTCGATTGGTTCGGGCGGTGTTTCCCAGACGGTGTCGGTGGTGCTCTCGCGGGCCACTACGAGCTCAGAGTTTGGAGTTTCAACCATTGGTTGGTCAAAGCTCTGCGAGGCTTCGTATGTCGTTTGCCGTTCAGCTTCGAGCATTGAGTTGTCTTCTGCTTTGGCGCTTTCCAAAGCTACTTCTCGCTCCCAGGTCCGCTTAAAGTCATCCGAGGCTTTGCGAAACTCTGCGAGACCCTTACCCATCGTACGAGCCAGTTGCGGGAGTTTCCGGGGGCCGAAGAAAATCAATGCGATCACAAGGATGAAAAGCAGTTCGGTACTGCCGAGACCTTCGAGAATGAATGCGAACACAGCTCTCTTTCACCTTCCTGTAAGATTGCGAACGCTAGTAAACCTCGCCGGATGGGAATGCCGGAAAGAGTCGGGCTTCGTTGGTGACAGCGAATTGTAACGCGTCATGAGTGAAAGCAGAAGAGCGCGCGGGGCCATTTAAGAGACTTAGTGTGGATCACTTAAAATCGTCGCAGATTTTCGTGATGAATGACGAAACGAACAATTCTGCCGGGACGCTACAGGCGTTTGCTGAATGCGCAGAGGCTGTTGCTGCCACGACGAAGAAACTCGAAAAGGCGGCGATACTCGGCGGCTATCTTGAGACGCTTTCGGATCCAGACTTGACTCGCGCTGCTCGATACTTCGCTGGGCATCAGTTTGCACTAGCAGATGCCCGTACGACAAATGTGGGTGGAAGCATTATCAGTGCAGCTCTGAGTGAGGCCACCGGTTTTAGTCCGGAAGATCTCTATCCTCGTTGGGTGCGCCTCGGTGATCCAGGGGATCTCGCGGCTGAGATCATTAAAGAGGCGAAGCGTGTTTTTGAGCCTACCATCACACTTGCGGAAACTGAGTCGCTTATTACGCGACTGAGTGAGACTCGCGGCATAAAAAATAAGACAGCGTTGCTTAGTGCAGTATTACACAAAGCGTCGCCGCTAGAAGCGAAGTATCTGGTCAAGTTGTTGTCTGGCGATTTGCGCATTGGTCTAAGAGAAGGTTTGGTTGAGGACGCAATTGCTCGTGTTTTTGGCCGGCCGTTGGCGGATGTCGCTTACGCGAACATGCTGCTGGGTGATATTGGTGAAACGGCGACACGCGCACGAGTTGGCGATCTGCGTGATGTTGGTATGAGGCTGTTTCATCCGATCAAGTTTATGTTGGCGACACCTGCGGCAGATCTAACTGATGTAGCCAGGACCATGCCAGAAGAGTTTTTAGTTGAAGACAAGTTTGATGGGATTCGTGCGCAGGCACATGTCGAGTCGGGCCGAGTGGCTATCTATTCGCGGACCATGGATGAAATCACGCATCGTTTTCCGGAGTTGATTGAGCCACTCCGATCGTTGACGACTAGTGTCATCATAGATGGAGAAATCATTTCGGCGAATGACGAAGTGATACTTCCTTTTAGCGAGTTGCAAAAAAGGTTGGGCCGGAAGAATGTCGGGAGCCAGTTGCTCGCGGCGGTGCCGGTGGTACTGGTGGCCTACGATCTACTGTATGCGGGGGGAAAAGTCTTGATCGACCAACGTTTAAGCGAACGAAGACATCTACTGGGCCAGTTAGTGTCTGATCAAGGACCGTTGCGGATGTCTCAAAGCAAACTGCTCCGGGAGGCCGCGATGCTGGACGATGAGTTTGAGCGTGCGCGGGCTCGCGGGAATGAAGGTCTAATGATCAAGAGTCCGATCTCACCGTATAAACCCGGCCGGCGAGGGCGCGACTGGTTAAAGTTAAAACGGGCGATAGCGACGCTCGATGTAGCGGTAACGGCAGTGGAAGTAGGTCATGGGAAACGCAGGAACCTGCTTTCGGATTATACCTTTGCGGTACGCCGGTCAGTTGACGATGATGAGCTGTTGAATATTGGTAAGGCATATTCTGGTTTGACTGATCAGGAGTTAACGGAACTTACGGAGTGGTTTAAAGAACATACTTTGCAGGAGTTTGGCCACGGGCGAGTTCGTATCGTAGAACCGCAGATTGTGATCGAAGTCACATTCGACAGGGTTCAAGTGTCGAAGCGTCACAAGAGCGGTTATGCGCTTCGTTTTCCACGGATTCTTCGGTTGAGGCCTGACAAGAATACGACCGATATCGATACGCTTGAGACGGTTCGTCGGTTGGTCGAGGCAAATGATAGTGCTCGGCAAGAGAGAATTCCAGATTAGGAGGGAAGTGTCGGCCTGAATTCTGCGGACTTTTGCCGTGTAATAGTTAAAAGTTCCTATTGCCACGGAGGCTGGATGGCGGTACGATGCAACGTCACCGCCTCCCAAGCAAGCTTTTCTAACGTGATCGGTGAGCCCGGACACACAAAACCACAAGCCGCTAGGACTACGCCAAGGCATAAGCTACTGTGGTTTTATTGGGTGTGCGCTTCTCAGTACATGGACAGAAGGGCTGCCAACGCCTCGAAAAACAGGTAATCTGAGGTTTCGGTTTCGGTACTCACGGGATTGGGATCGCAAACAACGATTCCATCGTCGGAAATCATCGCGGCACTCTCCGGCGTTGGTGTCGGACTTGGCGCAGCGATGCCAGCCGTACCCAATTCTCCTGCAGGTGCATTAATTGCGATGACGAACGCGAGCACTACGGCAAATACTAAGTTTTTCACAAGCTTCATCGATCTTCTCCCTCAAATAGTGTTGTATTCAAAACCGGTGAGGTGGGGTAACCAAGTAGAAAATTGGTTGATTGTGATAATATCCGGCAATCAAACCACTTGCAAGGTTCCTTGCAGACTAAGACAACTGGAGACGTAGCATGGATTTGCAGGTATCCGCTTTTAATTCCTTCATTGAGCCAATTATAGATGATGGCGTTATTCCTCTATGTGAAATTGCGAAGAATCTAGAAGAAGCAGGTGAATTTGAGCGTGCTGCTAAGACCTTAAGCAGTTTTTGGAATGGTTTACTTAATCGGCCTGAAACGAGGGGGTTGAATGAAGAAGAAAAAGCGGAATTATTTCTTAGAACTGGAACTTTAACTGGCTGGCTGGGCAGCGCTAGACAAGTTTCTGGTGCCCAGGAGGTTGCAAAGGATTTAATTAGTGAGAGCGCTGAAATTTTTGAGGGGTTGGGCAAGGCAGAGAAAGTGGCAGAAGCGCGAGTTGATTTGGCTATCTGCTACTGGCGCGAAGGCGGGCTTGATGAGGCAAGAGTTACACTGCAGTTAGCTCTAGACGGCTTAGGTAAATCTGGAAGCGAACAGCGTCTGAGGGTCTTGCTTAACAGTGCTCTTGTTGAATGGTCAGCAACAAGAGATCGGGATGCGTTAAGAATCTGCACAGAAGCCGCATCAGTTTTTAATACAAGCTCTAACGATGCTCTGAAGGGTAAATTCCACAATACCTATGCTGCCGTGCTCCGAAGTATGGGTACTGCAGAAAATCGAGAGGATTATATTGATCTTGCATTGGTTGAATATGCTGCTGCCAGTTACCACTTTGAGCAAGCTGGACACAAGCGATTTCAGGCACGCGTTGAAAACAACGTTGGTTTCCTTTTTGCGACAATTGGTAGATTTGTCGAAGCTCAGAAGCATCTGACACATTCTCATGCGTTAAGTCTCAGTGTTGGTGATCTCGGCGGCGCAGCAGGTGCTGAAGACAGCCGTGCTCAAGCGTTCTTACTAGAGGGAAAATACGAGCAAGCTGAAAAGTCCGCGCGAGTGGCTGTGCGTTCGCTCACACAAGGTGGAGAGCAGGCGATGTTGGCAGAAGCGCTCACCACGCACGGCAAAGCGCTTGCCCGACTAAACCAAACTCGAGTTGCCAAAACGACCCTGGACCAGGCCGTAGAGATCGCTCAAAACGCTGGCAACCCGGATCGTGGTGGTATTGCAGCCGTCACCGCCATTGAAGAGCTGAGCGATCACCTATCCGCAGACACACTCCAAAACTACTACCACACGGCCGAAACGCTACTCTCAAATTCTCAAAACCTCAGCATCAAATCGCGAATGGGAGAATGTGCCCGCCGCGTTCTTTCTGTCGCACTTGCTGAAGCAAACGCAGTGGCCCCCTCAACTTCAGCAGCAGACACCATAGCGATGGAGCCCGGTTTCTCCCTCGATATTGAAGTACTTCGCTATGAAGGCGACCTGATTCGTCGCGCCCTGAAAGAATCGGGCGGCAGCATTACGCGCGCTGCACGACTTCTTGGTGTCACTCATCAGGGACTAGCCTTTATCCTCAACGGACGGCACAGCAATCTTTTGTCAATTCGAACTCCTGTAAAACGCCGGCGTCGTAGTATAATCCGTCATCATTAATGGCCCCCTCCAAATTGCATTATTTATGGCGCTGCCCTTTCCCAAGGCAGCGCCAAACTTTTATTTGTGCTCTAATTTAAGTTAGTTTCACCTAACCCCGGAATCTATGAGTCAAGCAATGAAAAAGATTGCCCCCTTCCTGTTAATTGTCTTTTTGTGGTCTGCGGCTCCTGGACAAACTGCCAAACGTCGAGGAGCGGTGCGCAAACCAAACGTCACCACGACGCCACAACCGCAACCAGTTGCACAGCCAACTCCAACTCCCCAACCCCCGCGACCGCCTGCTGCGCCTACATCACTCGTAGTCATCAATGGTCAGACGTTCACAACTGCCGACCTCGATCCCGCACTGCGTCAGGAATTGGACCGTCTCGACGACAAGATTGCCGAAGCACGCCGGAGCGTACTCGATCTGCAAATCAACACGACACTCCTTGACGTCGAAGCAAAAAAGCGTCGCATCGATACTCATCGTTTGTATGAACTGGAAGTTAGCAGTCGTGTACCAACCGCTACTCCGGCCCAAATCAAAAAATTTATAGATGACAACCGGCAAGAGTTTGAAGGCTTTAATCCAGAGGTCGCTAATCGACAGGCTGCTGCTTACCTTCACGACGAAGCTGAGAACAAACTTGCAGACGACCTTGTGAACCGATTGCGTAAATCGAATCCAGTCGTGATGGGCATGGATATAAACTCGCCCAATCTAAATCCCGCTGCAGTAGTCGCCACCATCGCAGGACAACCACTGAAAGCCGAGACAATACTCGAAAGACTAAAACCAATTGTCTACCGGATGAAGCTCGAGGCTTACGAGGTGACTAAACAGCGGACCGAGCAAATGGTTGATGACATGTTGCTGCTGGAGGAAGCAAAGCGTCGCCAGGTTGGACCAGAGCAAATAATCCGTACTGAAGTAAGCGACAAAGTTCGAGATCCAACTGAAGAAGAAGTAGCCAAATTTTATTCTGACAACAAAGCACGCATCAGCGGTGATCTCAATAGCGTCCGCAATCAGGTTGCGCTCTACCTGCAGAACGAATCACGACAGCGCCTGGAAAAAGACCTGTCAGCGCGGCTCCGCAAAAACGCAAACATACAATGGCTAATAACAGAACCTGCGCAGCCAATTCAAAACGTCAGCGTCGATGACGATCCAGCACGCGGCGACGCAAATGCTCCGGTCACAGTCGTCGAATTTACTGACTTTCAGTGTCCCGCTTGTGCTGCCATGCACCCCATTCTCGATGAGGTCATGAAGTCGTATGGCAACAAAGTGAGATTTGTAGTTCGCGATTTTCCCCTGAACCAACACGAATACGCGCGCAAAGCGGCAGAAGCTGCGAATGCCGCCAACGCGCAAGGCAAATTTTTTGAATACATCACTGTGCTTTTCAAGAATCAAAAGGCACTCGATGTTCCGTCATTGAAGAAGTATGCAAGCGAAGTGGGCTTGGACCGTGCACGCTTCGACGCGGCAGTGGATCGCGGTGTTTACGCAGCGGAAGTTCAGAAAGACGTGACAGACGGAGAGCTGTACGGAGTCGGTAGCACTCCAACTATATTTGTAAATGGAGTTCAACTCAGAACACTGAGTGCGGAAGGCTTAAAGGAAGCGATAGATCGTTCTGCTGGAAAGCCTGCCCCGTCTCAGTGACACAATCATGGACCACTCGGCCACTGTGACTTTTACGTAATACTTCTGTTGCTTGTGCGACAACCTAAATTTACATAAATAGTAATTGCGGAGGACCCAACCTGCCGCCTTGGCTGTTCCTGCCCCCTTATCTCCCCATGTTTAGGTGAATCCCGATGGTGGTCTCTTTAAAACCAGAGCGACTGAAGCGCTACAAAGACGTTGCGATGCTACTGATCAAGTACGGACGTTCCGACCTGATCAGCGTGGCAGGTCTTGAAGGCAGTGTTCTGCCGGATGAGATCGCCGCCGAATCAGAGATCGCTCCAGCGGAAGATCTCGCAAAAGATCTGGAAAAGCTTGGTCCAACTTTCATTAAGCTAGGCCAGTTGCTGTCCACCCGCGCGGATCTGTTGCCCGGTCCTTACCTCGAGGCATTAGAAAGACTGCAGGACCACATTGAGCCATTTCCATATGAAGACGTAGAGCGGATCGTTTCAGGCGAACTGGGCGTAAGGATCTCAAAAGCCTTTGCTGATTTTGATCCAGTACCACTCGCTGCAGCATCACTGGCCCAGGTACACCGTGCAGAAATGCGCGATGGTCGCGAGGTCGTCGTAAAAGTTCAGCGGCCTGACATTCGAGAAGTTATCGTCGCTGACCTCGAAGCCTTGGGTGAGATTGCACACTTCCTCGACCAACATACAGAACTCGGCAGGCGCTACGAGTTTGACAACATGCTCGTCAATCTCAGAAAGAGCCTACTGAAAGAGCTCGACTTCACGATCGAAGCCAACAACCTACACACCATCAGTGAAAACCTCGCGGAATTTGAAAATATAGTCATTCCCGAGCCAATCGACGACTTCACTACCACACGCGTCTTGACGATGGAATACATCGCCGGCAAGAAGATCACAGCTCTGAATCCCCTGCGACTGCTTGAGATCGATGGCGGTTTGCTTGCCGATGAGTTGTTCCAAGCATACCTGAAGCAGTTTCTGATCGATGGTCTATTTCATGCCGATCCGCATCCCGGAAATGTGTTCCTGACTGATGACAATCGCATTGCGCTGCTTGACCTCGGCATGGTGGGACGCGTGACGGGCACTTTCCAGGACAATCTCCTACGCCTGCTGCTGGCAATCAGTGAAGGTCGAGGAGAAATGGCCGCGGAAGCCGCAATCAGAATGGGTGAAGCAAAGGAAGGTTTCGATCGCCCATCATTTGAGCGACGCATCGCAGCCCTTGTAACGGATGAATCCGATGCAGTCCTTAGCCGGAACAACGCGGCGAAAGTAACCCTCGATATAACCAAAATCGCCGCCGATTGCTGGTTCCGTCTCCCGCCCGAATTCACCATGTTCGCGAAGGCGCTACTAAACCTGGACCGCGTGGTTTATACAATCGATCCAAACTTCGATCCCAATATCATCATTCGCGAACGTGCCAATGAGATATTGCAGCGAAATATTCTCAAGAGTATCGCTCCAAACAATCTCCTCTCAGGTGTTGTAGAGCTAAAAGAGTTTGCCGAAAAACTTCCGACTCGCGTAAACAAGATTCTTGACGCGGCTGGAAACAACGAGCTCCGGTTTAAAGTTGACGCGATCGACGAGAAAGTTGTTCTGGAAGGACTTCAGAAGGTCGCTAACCGAATTACACTCGGCCTGGTAGTAGCGGCTTTGATCGTGGGTGCGGCAATGCTGATGCGGGTTGAGACTTCTTTTCGGATTTTTGGTTATCCAGGACTGGCAATGATCTTTTTCCTGCTGGCTGCTGCTGCCGGACTCATACTTGTTTTCAGCATTCTCTTCTACGACGAGAAACGGCGTAAGAAGCACTAAAGCTTACGTTCTTCCGTCGTTAGCAGCAGTTCTTTCAGTACCTTAATCTCCTCTTCACTCAGCGAAGTAAACGCTAATCCGAATCCCACCCCAGGCTGGTAAGAGGCAACTTCGCCCTGAAGCGGCAGCCATTCGCCGGAGGGTCGCAGTATTTGCAGATTTACTATTTCGTGGAGTTCAACTCGGCCGAACGTATTTACGAAGCACCCTCCCAGGCTGACGTCGTCAACACGTGCCTCGTGGGTACGCGACATACTCTCCCACTTTGCTTCGAGAAGAACCCGCTTGCGCTCACTTCTTCTTCGCTCCTCGCCCATTATTCACGCCCTTCGCGTTGAGGAATCGCCACATGGCGTTGAGCCATTCTAAACGATGCGTCGAAACGTGACTATGACCATTTATTCACGACGGAAGATATTTGTACTCGCGGTGGGCTGTTGAGCAGGCGCGTACTTTGCGAACAGGCGATATCCAAGCAGAAACAGCAGGATAAATCCGAAGGTCAACGGCAGACGCGTATCTGACTTCACCAACATCCAGAAGTGGATCACACCGGCAATGGCCGCGAGGTAAACGAGACGGTGCAGTCGCGCCCAGCCCTTGCCGCCCAGTCGCTTCACCATCTTATTGGTGGACGTGATTGCCAGTGGAACCATCAGCAGGAACGCCGTCATACCCGCAAGGATGAAGGGCCGCCGGACGACGTCCTGACCGACACTTAGTAGATTGAAAGCCCGATCGAACCAAACGTAGGTAAGCAGGTGAAGTGAGCCATAAAAGAAGGCGAACAGGCCGAGCATCCTTCGCACCTTCACAAGCGAATTGACACCAAAGATTCTTCGCAACGGTGTTACTGCGACTATGAGGCTCAAGAA
>Ga0070689_100001418_pt1 | contig 15284 bp, 11 predicted proteins | sample KBSS23HmetaG_FD_64669 | JGI IMG/M metagenome (GOLD analysis project Ga0070689, IMG submission 64669) | Switchgrass rhizosphere microbial communities from Kellogg Biological Station, Michigan, USA - KBS S2-3H metaG | ecosystem: Host-associated > Plants > Roots > Rhizosphere ...
CGAAAACCGCACGGCGCAAAGGCTGCGACAAATCTTTCCAGCGTCTCGTGGCGCACGGGTTCCGCACCGTTGTATGCAACGCTCCAGGTGCTGAGGTCGAGCGAGGCGCGTTGTGATTCGTCGATCCGGCGCACACACAAGTCGTAGGCGAAATTTGGACCACCACTATGCGTCACGCGGTAGCGCGAGATAGCCTGCAGCCAACGCGCCGGATTTTGTAAAAGCGCTGCAGGCGACATGAGCAACCCTGTAAAACCGCTGTAAAGTGGTTGAATGATTCCATCAACCAAACCCATGTCGTGAAAATGCGGTAACCACGATAGCGATACGCTTTGTGGACCATGCTCGAATCCGTATTGGATGTACGCAGAGTTTTCCAGAACGTTGGCATGCGTCACCATCACGCCTTTAGGCGTGGACGTCGAGCCCGACGTGTATTGCAGATAGGCCAGCGCATCACCATTCGTCGGGGGCTCACACCACTCCGCAGCTTCGTTGTCCGAAAGATCATCGGACGTTAACCAATCGGGCTGTAGTCGTTCGAACCTTGATAAAACCTGTCGAGTGGTTAATGTGCCTGCTGCCTGTGCATCACTGGCGATAGCTTGAAAACGACCGAGGCCGCGCTTCGTTTGCGGCAGGCTCACAGGAACCGCAACGGCGTCGGCGTAGAGACACCCGAAGAAAGCTGTTACGAAGTCAAGACCGGGCGGATATAGCAACAGCACGCGCTCGCGCTGCAAACCTCTGCTCTGTAACAAAGCGGCGATAGCGCGCGCGCGCACATCGAGTGTGCCGTAGGTGATGGATGAAGTCTCGCGCTCCGCGAGAAAACGGTAAGCCACGAGCGTTGGCTCGTTGAGGCTTCTGAAGCGCAGGAGATCGATCAGAGTAGATAGTTTAGTCTCCGTTTCAACCGAATGGAGAGAGGGATAATGCATAGCGCGCTGTGATCATGTTCCTACCGGGTCATTTGAGTTGAATCCAAAAAGTATAGCGATAAAATTTTCGGTCGTTTGTTGCGTTTGTCCTGCAATATCCTCCTAACGCCGAAGGCGTTCGCTAATTTCAGCCCAGAGTTGGAGCGCAGTGACAACTCTGGGTGTCAATCACACACATTACCAACCAACCCTGAAAGGGTTTCTCATGTGGCGAACCCTTTCAGGGTTAATTTTCAATTTTTGATTTCGATTCCCAGGGTTGTCGCTACAGCTACGCTCCAACCCTGGGCTGAAATTAGCGAACGCCTTCGGCGTAATTTCAAAACTGATTGACTAACCTCCGAAGAGCAGCCGGCCGAGCTTGTTCGCCAGATCGTAATCGCCCATGATGTGAATCTTCCCTTGATCGAATGCGGCAATGCTGTTTAGTCTGCCGTTGACGAGATCAAGCAGATCCGCGGCTGAAATTCGCACCGTGCAATCCGCGTCGCCGTCCAGGGCTTCTGCCACGCCCTGCGACTCTCGCAACGTCAATATCCACGTTCCACCACCATCGCCAACCTCAAACTTGCACCTGCCGCTAACTCCCGCAACCGACGAGTTTTCTTTCTTCAATAATTGTGGAACGTAGTCGCGAAACATCACCTCTATGCTCGAAACTATTTCGCTTTCTTGCTTCGCGATTCCCGCCGGCAAATAAGGTGACGGCGCGTTATCCCAATCATCTCCAACCGGCGGATAATCGAGCTGCGCCAGCAATCGATTCACCTTTTCGAGCAGATCGTCGGGGATGAGTGAACGGGAAATAGTCGAACCGCGCCCGACCGAGTCAGTGTTGATCTTTTTCGTGAAAAGAACTTTTCTATCCCCCGATCCCTGATCGTGCTGAGTCGAAAAAACTTCTTTCAGAAACTTTTCATCCCACTCCAACCCCAGCGTTGCAAACATTGCCGGCAACGTTTGCGAAGGCTCAGCGACCAGCGCTTCATACTTGATGCGAAAGCACTGCTCCGCATGCGCCAACTCAAACTCGAGCAACGTCGTCGTCTTTTCAATCCAGCTATCCACCATTGCAGCGACGATGTTGTCAGGCCGCTTCTGCACGTAGGGAGCGAGCTCCGGAATAAAACCCAAACGGCTGCACTCGATACTTGAATGGACCACATCCATGCAATTCCGATAGAGGCAGATGTATCTCGCGCCGGGGAAAACGTCGGAGAGGATCTTCAGGTATTGCAAGTTTTCCGTGGTTTTCTCGCACCACATCCGCTTTCCTTTGGCACTTACGTAACGCTCCATCAGATCATCGACGATGCGCCGTGTCTCAACGGCTACCAACCGCTCCCGCATCGCTTCTTCCATCGTCTGCCCCAACGAATAAAAGATGGACGTGTAGAGACTGCGACAAAGCTGCCCGAGATGGAGATGAGCCGGACTGCAAATCTGCGGGTGCGTGTCGATGATGTAACGCAGCAAAGTCGATCCTGAGCGTTCGCATGACAGAACGAACACCGGCGGCGCTGCGCTTGATTGATTCTCCGAGTTCATTTGCTTAGCTTGTGCTGATGATGACCGAAGAGGTCAGAATTTCCTGCTGGTCTGTGATCTTCTCATCGGCCAACACGACGAGGCTGACGGTACCGGGCGACGACCGCAAGAGAAACACGACTAGCTTCATAATCCAGTTAATAGATTTGCGATTTTCCTGGGCGGGAGGACTACAGTTGACCATCCAGCGAAGGATTCAGTCAACCCGACGCGGGCGGCGCTCCTACAAATAGGCTATGACGACCTTATCGCCTCTCTTAATGCCTAGAGTTTTTGCAGCGGAAGCACCGTTCACAGAAATCTCGAGAAACCCGGCGCTGCCCCAGATGGCGAAAGGTTTTGAGCTGGCGTCTTCACCGTAGAAATTTCGGAAGTCACGGATGGTTTTGCCTTTGATGACCAGACCCGCGCCCGCTTTCAACTGGTCCCGAGTAATGTTGGTGATGCAGTTGCCGAAACGATCGATGTGAATGATCCGCGCTACCCGATCAAGCGGTTCGAGACGCACTTCATCATCAATCTCTCGTCCCAACTTCTCCGGCTTGACGCCTTTGGAAAGCGCTGCGGCGACGGGGGCGAAGATGTCACGTCCGTGAAAAGTCGTGCTTGGTGAAGGTCGGAAGTATTTCTCCGCTGTGATATGAAACGTTCGGTGTGAGGCTTCTCGATCGCAGATGTAACTGAAGATCCCGTTGTCTGGTCCAACAAAGAATTGCTCGTTGGCACTCACGACGATTGGGCGGCGCTCAGATCCGACTCCCGGATCGACCACCGCCACATGAATAGTTCCCGCTGGAAAGGTGTTGTAACAGGCAAGCAGCGTGAAGGCGCCGGCTTCGATGTCCTGCGGCGGAATCTCGTGGGTGATGTCCGCAATCACCGCCTTCGGATTGACTGACAGAATCGCGCCTTTAACGGCGCCCACGAAATAATCAGCCGTTCCGAAGTCGGTAAGCAGAGTAATCACAGAACGCCCGTGTCAGTTGACGTGCGAATTTTCAAATGCTGACCGTGTTCGAGTCGAATGTCCTTGCCACGTTGCGTCATCACGCCGGCAGTGCCAACGCCGCCGCCGATGATCGCGCCGATCGCAGCGCCTTTGCCGCCGCCGGCGATTAACCCGATGATCGCGCCAACACCTGAAGCAGCACCGACTTTCGCAGCATCGTCTTTCGTCGAGTCGCGACCTTTGACGCCACCTTCGGAATCGATCTCCGTATTGTCACCGGCTAGCGGTGTTACTTCGACGAGCTCGGCGTGCAGAGTCGCGGAGCGATTGTCAGGCGAGCGAATCTGATCGAATGTCAATTGCAATTCGGCGACGCCTTTAACTTTTCCGGGACGCTTAACCTGCGCGACTCGACCTTCCACGATGTAGCCCGCGTATTGCGCCGGTTCAAAGACGCGCGCCTGGAGTCGATCGCCACGCTGGCTTGCGTCAGTCGAAAGCGGCGTCAACAGTTCGACCGCCAAAATCGTGTTGCGCGGAATCGCGAGTGAGCCAGTCGGAGCGACTGTGTTATCGGGCTCAGGCTGAGGATTGTTATTCGGTTGACTCTGAACAGTCGCGTCTACCGGAACGCTGTTGCTGTTGCCCCCAGTGCCGCGTTTGCGGAGGCCTGCGGGCAGTGACGAATTGAACTGCTCGCGTTCGTAACCGGCGTTGTAGCCTGCCTCGAATCCCTGCTGGTAACCGTCGCGATAATCCTCGATTGGTCCCCAAACGTCGTTGAAGGAACGATCGGCGCGTTGATAATCCTCTTTATTCTTATAGTCACGCGCTGCTTGCTGCGCGACGTCTCGATATCCGGCTGTATAACCGTCTGAATAACCGGTGCGATAGCCGCGTTCGAGCGCGGTACTACCCTGCGCCGCGGCCGGAACGATGGCCAGCAAGCCGCTGACGCAGATGCTCAATAAAACCACCAGGGGAAGCTTAAAGTAATTCATATTTTGTCCTTCCGAAGAATTACGACCGGAGCGGCCGTAGCGTCTTGGGAGAGCCAACCTCGTAGCGACCGAAAGATACCACAAAAGCTTAACCACGAAGGCACAAAGGCACAAAGCCTGGTTCTAATTTGTGTCTTTGGGCCTTTGTGGTTAAGGTTTTCTGCATAACGTGGCCTTCAGATGCCACATTCCGCGCAGGAGGTTGGTTGATTTTCGTGCGAGTTTACCTGGATAACAGTGCTACGACGCCTGTGGACCCGCGTGTCGCGACGGCGATGGCCCGTGCGGTTACCGAGACGTTTGGTAATGCGTCCAGCGTTCACGGCTTTGGGCAACAGGCGCGCGCGGCGATTGATCGTGCACGACGTGAGGTCGCTGCGCTCGTCGGCGCGCGGCAGAATGAGATTGTTTTCACGTCAGGTGGTACAGAGGCGAACAACCTTGCGATTCGTGGTTTGTGTGAGGCGGCAAGCGCGCATGGTCGTCACGTGATTACGTCGGCGATCGAGCATCCGTCCGTGGCTGGAGTTTGTGCGCAACTGGAGAAGCAAGGATGGGAAGTGACGCGTCTGCCGGTTTACGAGAATGGACTCGTCAGGATCGAAGATGTCACTGAAGCACTGCGGCCTGATACGGTCCTGATCACGATCATGCTGGCCAATAACGAGATCGGGACCATTCAACCGATTCGTGAGATCGGTGCGCTGGTTCGCGAGAGAAGAGGTGCGGGTCACAAATATTTGTGGTTACACACTGACGCTGTGCAGGCTGCCGGACGATTGCCGTTGAATGTTGACGAACTTGGTTGTGATTTACTGACAATCTCCGGGCACAAGTTGTATGCGCCGAAAGGTGTCGGCGCGCTTTACGTGCGACGCGGCGTGCGGCTGCATGGGCAAAACATCGGCGGGCATCAGGAGCGCGAACGGCGCGCAGGCACTGAGAACGTTCCTGGTATTGTTGCTATGGGCGAAGCGGCCAAACTTGCACGCGAGGAGTTGGACGAGCGTGCGCGACACGACGGCGTGTTGCGCGACAAGTTTGAGACTGAAGTGCGCAAACGAATCGGCGACGTGGTGATGAATGGAGATCGCGAGCAGCGGTTGGGCCACCTGTCGAATATCTCGTTTCGTTTTATTGAAGGCGAAGGGTTGTTGATTAATCTCGATCTGGAGGGCGTCGCTGTGTCGACTGGTTCGGCGTGTTCGTCGGGAACACTCGAGCCTTCGCCGGTGATCCGCGCTCTTGGCGTTGACGATGAGCTCGCGCGCGGTTCGATTCGGTTCAGTTTCGGGAAAGATAATACTGAGGCTGATGTTGATTATGCGGTCGACGTGCTGGTGCGCGCGGTTGGAAGATTACGGGCCTTGTCTCCTTTAACTCTAGTTACTCACTAATACTTGTCTTACTCCGCTCAATTCAAAGATCATCTTGCTCATCCGCGCAACGCAGGCGAGCTTCCCGACGCCAACGCCGTTGCCGACGAGAAGAACCCCGTCTGCGGCGATCGGCTGCGGCTCTCGTTGATCGTCAAAAACGATCGCATTGAAACTGCGCGATACCTCGCATACGGCTGCCCACCAACGCTGGTTTGTGGATCAGTCTTGACTGAGTTGATTAGCGGAAAGACTATTGATGAAGCGAAACAATTAACCCGCAGTGATCTACTGAACGCAATCGGCGGCCTACCCTCGCGAAAACATCACGCCGCCGCACTCGCCATCGAAACCCTCAACTCCGCGCTGGCCCAACTGTCTTAAGTCCGCGAAGGATATCTACGGATCTCCGCTTGCGGCCGCAGCCCGCGAAGGATATCTACAGATCTCTGCTTGCGGCCGCAGCCCGCGAAGCGGGCGAAAGCATAAAGCCTGGGGCGCAAGCCCCAGGTAGGCGTTCAAAAATACGGGCGTTGAGCCCGCGAAGCGGGCGACAGCGCGAACTCACCAGAGGGCTGTCGCCCGTTTCACGGGCTCCAACGCCTAATTTTTATTACGGATCCTGGGGCTTGCGCCCCAGGCTTTATGCTTTCGCCCGCTGCGCGGGCTCTAAGAATAACGAGGCAAGCCCGTGAAACGGGCGGTGGCGCAATCCACCGAGGTTGTCGCCCGCTGCGCGGGCTCTAAGAATAACGGGGCAAGCCCGTGAGACGGGCGGTGGCGCAATCCACCGAGGTTGTCGCCCGCTTCGCGGGCTCTAAGAATAACGGGGCAAGCCGGTGGAACGGGCGGTGGCGCAATCCACCGAGGTTGTCGCCCGCTTCGCGGGCGTGTTTAGCGTGGATAGGGTGTGCCTACGACGCGTGGCCTGTCTGCCGGCTCGATTGTTTTGCGGCGGTGATATTCGGGGCCGCAGTACTTCTTGGGCTCGGTGCCCAGCGCGAAGGTCTTCGTGCGAATTATCGGACACGACTCGACGGCGATCAATCCAGTTTGCGGATCGATATCCAATGTGATCGTTCCCTCGAGACGGCTTTCAGGCAACGCGGGCGCGCGGCGAGGGGACGGTGACGGCGACGCGGTTGGAATTGGCGGCTCGAGATATGGCTGCATTGTCGGAGGCGACGGCTCAGGCAATTCCGTTGGCGTCGCTTCTTCTACAGGCTCGTCCGAAACGTCATTTGGACCAGTGCCGTTGATAAAAAGCTCGACCCGGTGCACGGTGTCTTCGGGAGCGCTTAGCTTTCCTGTCGCGGGATTGATCTCCACCTGTTCGATGCCGGCGGGCATCTCCCAATCACCTTCCCACTCGGGATGTTCCGCCAGCGCGACTTGCATGAAGTCCGCCCAGATCGGCAAAGCGGAATTAGCACCGGTCAAACCCAGTTGCGAACCGTCGTCAAAACCGACCCACACAGCACAAACGAGGTTCGGCGTGTAACCCGCGAACCAACCGTCACGCGACGTACCCGTCTTTCCCGCCAGCGGCATCTTCAACCCACGCGCACGCACCTTCGCCGCAGTACCGCGATTCACGACGTCCTTCATAAAGGAAGTCATCACGTAAGCGACCTCCGGACGCAACACTTCGTTCTTCTGCGCCGTCGGAGCAGCGACCGTGGCTCCATTGCCGGTCGTGACGCGGTTGATCGCGATCGGAGTAACGCGCGTTCCGAGATTCGCAAAAGCCGTGTATGCGGACGCGATCTGGAGCGGCGTTGCCTCACTCGTGCCGAGCGCCATCGCCGGATACGAGCGCGGCGGTTTCGGCAGTCCGGCCTTCGCGGCGAGATTCATCACACGTCCAATTGTCACCTCCATTGCCACTTCAACCGTCACGACATTGAGACTATTGACCAATCCATCGCGCAGGGTGACGGGCGCGTTACTGTAACTCTCGCCAAAGTTTCCCGGTGAATATTCCTGGTTATCAAACGTGAACGTCTTCGGCTCGTCCATGTAAGTCGTCGCCGGCGTGATCACACGCGGAACCGGATCGTAAGCCGTGTTCAATGCCGTCGCGTAGACGAACGGTTTGAAGACCGAACCGGGCTGCCGGAACGCATCGGTGGCGCGATTCAACTGGCTCTTCGAGTAATCACGACCACCAACCATCGCGACGATCTCTCCAGTCTTCGCATTCATCGCGACGAGCGCCGCCTGCAACGTGCCTGGCTCAAAACGTTTCGACTGGATCTTGTCGAGCGCAGTCATCTGCTTAGTCAACGCAGCGTACGCAGCTCGCTGAAGATCCATGTCGATCGTGGTGTAGATGCGCAGGTGTTCCGCCGCACCCTGGCCCGCGATCATGTCGCCGAGCTGGTTCTGCACGTAATCAGCGAAGTAAGGCGCGTCTGAAACGTCGATCCGGCCTCGCGATGGAACGACGTGAAGCGGCGTCGCCTTCGCTGCATTCGCTTCGTCCTGCGTGACCGCGCCCGCTTCGGCCATCGAGTCGAGCACTTGATTGCGGCGCGCCGTGGCAGTTTCGATCTTCGTGTACGGGTTATAACGATTAGGACTGCGAATCAAACCGGCAAGGAATGCCGACTCCGCGAGGGTAAGATTCGTGACGTCCTTGTTGAAGTAAGCACTCGAAGCCTCGCCAAAACCGTTGATCGAAAACCCGGCCTGCTGGCCCATGTAGACCTGGTTACAGTACAGCTCAAAAATCTTTTCTTTACGAAGCCGCGTCTCGAGAATGATCGACATGTAGGCTTCGCTAATCTTGCGTCGCCACGTCTGCTCCGGTGAAAGCAGAAGATTCTTGACGAGCTGTTGCGTGATGCTGGAGCCGCCCTGCCGCGCAATCGGTGAGTTGGGATCCGAATCGACACGCCGCACAAGAGCGCGAATGATGCCGCGAACGTTTACGCCGTAATGCTCGAAGAACGAGCGATCTTCGGTGACAGTGATCGCCTTCACCAGGTGCGGCGGCAGATCGCCAAAACCGATGACTTTACGTTTGGCGCGTTCGGTTCCGGTGACGGAGCTGATCAATTCAGGCTCGAGCCAAACGCGTTCCAACCCGCCGCGGCCTTCAAGATCCGTGAGGCCGCTAATCGCCTTGCCCGAACCGTTAAACTGCACTCTGACGCTCTGAAACTGCTTTACCCCGTCCACACTCGAACCGTTACTCGGCTCAATATTGAGCGACGTTCCGTTCACGGCATAACGACCGCGCCCGGTGTCTGCCTGTTGACTCTTCTCGACGTAACCGGCGCGTTTCAAAAACGCGATCACGTCGGCTTCTGAGATCGATTCGTTGACTCGTAATTGCTTTGGCGCCGCGTAGATGCCGGCAGTTCGCGTGTAGACTTCGCCCGCCAGCAGGTTGTCGATGCGTCCCGAGAAGACCGTCCAGTAATAGATCAGGATCCCCAGTACAATCGCGCTGATGAAAACGACGGGAATGATGACCGCGGCGCTGAACAGCCGTCGCATCAATCTGCGAAAAAAGCCCGGACCCGATTCCACGTAAGACACTACGCGTGGCTTGCGAGGATCACGATTACTTGTTCGGGGATTCTGATTTTCTGGTGGATAGCGTACTGGCATATATACAAAGTTTCTCGCGCAAAGGCGCAAAGCGCTATCGCGTTTCTAAAGGTTTTCTTTGCGCCTTTGCGCCTTTGCGCGAGAAATACTTCTTTGATCCCATACACCCACAATATTACGTAACATTCCGGCTACGGTTCTGTCGACGTTCAGTTTGACAGTGCTGGCCCGCTTTCGCTAACGTGGCTGCCCTCGGCCACTGACCCTCGTTAGCGGCTTTGATGCCGCTCTGCATGTATGAGTCTATCACCCCTTCCGCGTTTCCTTCTCCCCAGTCGGGCGCGAATCCGCATCGTGATGATGGCGGTTCTACTGGCCATCTTGCTGGGAACGGTCGTGTTTCACCTGCTGGAAGGCTGGTCTATACTTGATAGTCTTTATGTCACCGTCCAGACGGTCACCACCGTTGGCTTTGGCGATTTGACGCCGCGCACAGCGATAGGCCGCCTCTTCGCGACCTTTTTCATGATGTTGGGCGTGGGCGTGGTGCTTTATGCATTGACCAGTACAGTGCAGTCGATTGTTCACTCTGAGCTGTTCGCACGGTATGGCCATTCACGAAAAATGAGCAAACTGCGGGATCATTTTATCATCTGCGGCGCGGGCCGAGTCGGATCACATTTGATCCGCAGCCTGCGTGCTATAGACGGCGTGTTCGTAGTCATCGAGAGCGACCAGGGAAAGGTCGAAGCACTGATGAACCTTGGCATCCCTACGCTTGTGAGAGATGCCACTCTCGAGGAGAGCCTGATCGAAGCGGGAGTGCAACATGCGCGCGGTATCGCCACGTGTCTTCCCGACGATGCTGACAACGTCTACGTCGTCTTGACCGCGCGCGACTTGAACCCACGCATTCACATCGTCGCTCGGGCCGCGGAAGAGCAAGCTGAAAGTAAACTAATCAGAGCAGGAGCGAATCGCGTTGTCGCACCGACAATCATCGGCGGACATCGCATGGCGATGGCGTTGACGAAGCCGGCAGTGGGCGACTTTCTCGATTCCATCACTGCGAACCATCTCGAGCTCGGCTTCGAACAGCTCGAAGTGGATCCGGTCTCTTCGCTGGTCGGGCGTAAGCTGAGTGAGACGGTCATTAGATCCGAGTTGAACATCGTGATAGTAAGTATCAGGCGTGACGATGGAGAAATAATTTTCAATCCGAGCGGCGAGACGAAGATCGAGGGTGGAGACATGCTGATCGCGATCGGCAACCCGGAATCTCTATCGCGGCTGAACACACTCGCGCGCGGGCGCGTGATGCAGGAAAGGACAATCGAGGCTGGCTAAATGAATACTCTGGTAACCGGTGGCAACGGATATTTAGGTACGTACTTACGACAATTTTTCTCAGCCGATAGTTTCTCCCGCCGTTCATTTTTCGACATTCTTGACCCGTCCGTCGCCGCGAAGACGGCAATCTATGACGCAGTAATTCATCTCGCCGCACACTTCGATAAGAGTCCCGAAGGCGCGCCTGACTGTTTTCGGACGAATGCCGAGGGAACGGCGAACGTCATTCGACACATGAAACCGGGTTCGGTCTTTGTCTATGCGTCGACAAAGGATGTTTACGGCAGTCACGCTGAGGGCATGGAAGAAGTCGACGAGAATACGAGCACAGATTACTGCGGGCAGTCGGCGTTTGAGTGGTCCAAGCTGATCGGCGAACGCTACGTCGAGTACTACGCGCGCCGGCAAAATGTTCGTGCCGCTATCTTCCGGCTCTCGACCGTTTTCGCGCGTCCTACTGCTCATAATGAGCCCGGCGTTATCACGCACTACGTGGAATCGATCAAACACCGCATGCCGATTCGGCTGCCCGCCGGAGTCGATCCGGTGCGCGACATTATGTATGTCGACGACTTTTCGAGGGCGTGCGAGGCATTTATCAAGTCTAAAGTTGAGTTTGGACTTTACAACGTGGGCGGCGGGCCACTAAACGCCGTTAGCGTGCGCGATCTGTTGAAACAGGTCGGCACGATGATCGATATCGAGCCCATCATCGAGGAGGATCCTATGATGCCGGCGCCCGTGCCGTTGCGTTATGTGTCTAACATCACGCGCATCACCGATGAGCTGGGTTGGCAGCCGCAGATCGGAGTTGAGGACGGGTTGCGAGTGATTTTGTAGAGATGAGTAGTTTGCAGGCTGAAAGTATTAAACGAGTCGTCGTGCGAGGCACGAACTGGGTCGGCGACTCCGTAATGACGATACCTGCGCTGCGTGCTCTGAGGCGCGTGTTGCCGGATGCAAACATCACGCTCGTGATTCGTCCGGGCACGAAAGGAATCTTCGCCGAAGCAGATTTTATCGACGACATACTCGTCTACGACCGAAAGGGAACGCTTTCTGTTTTTCCCCAGATACGGGAGTGGAGACAAAGAAAGTTTGATCTCGCGTTGCTGTTTCAGAATGCGTTTGAGGCGGCGCTGATTCCCTTCCTCGCGGGAGTGCCGCTGCGACTTGGTTACGCGACTGAGGCGAGACAAGCGCTGCTAACGCACCCGCTCGCATTGCCTGACTGGCGATCGTCGCGGCATGAGGTCTTTTACTATTTATATTTAGTCACAGCGCTGGAGCAGATGTTGTTTGGCCGCAGCACGATCTGTGAAAGTGAGCCTGATACAAGCATTCAGATTTCAGTGGCGAGAAGAGTCGAAGCGGCTGATCTGCTGCGGGCGTATGGCGTGACAGAGGATGATGCGCTGGTCGCAATCTGTCCCGGATCGATAAACAGTCGAGCTAAGAGGTGGTCCGCGGAGTCGTATGCTGCGCTGGCGGACCGGCTGATTGAGAGTCGCCGGTGTGTGGTGCTTGTCGGATCGAAGGATGAGGTTGACGTTTCCGAAGAAGTGACGCGTCGCATGCGACATCAGCCTGTTGTGCTCACCGGTAAAACGAACCTGGACCAGGTGACGGCGGTACTGAATCGAGCAGATCTGATCGTGACTAACGACACTGGTCCCGCTCACATCGGCGCGGCGCTCGGACGCCCGACGATCGTGATTTTTGGTCCAACTAATCCGTTGACAACGCGTCCCTTTTCGCCAGACGCAGAGATTCTGCGACACCCGCCGGAATGCGCGCCGTGTATGTTGCGCGACTGTCCCATCGATCATCGTTGTATGACGGCGATCACGGTCGATGAGGTATTCGAGCATTCACATGCGTTACTCAAGCGCGACAGCTTTGCGAAAACAGTGAGGAGTTTGTGCGACTCTGTCGCCTGAGTTTATGAAACGTCCGGCAGTTTTCATCGATCGCGACGGAACGATTTCCGAGGAAGTTGGTTACATCAATCATCCATCGCGATTTCGTGTGTTTCCCTATTCGTCGGAAGCAATCCGGATTCTGAACAACAACGATTGGCTGGCGATCCTGATCACGAATCAGGCAGGCGTGGCGCGTGGATATTTTTCAGAGGAGATGATCGTCAACGTTCACGATCAATTGAAGTGTGACTTGCACGATGCGCAACTCGACGCCATTTATTACTGCGCGCATCATCCGTCAGTCGGCGAGCCGCCATACAGGGTTGACTGCGACTGCCGCAAACCGAAACCCGGATTGATTGATCGTGCCGCGAAGGACTTCGAAATCGATCTTGGCGCGAGCTGGATGGTTGGCGATCGATACAGCGACATCGAGCTCGCGCGCAACGCCGGGCTTCGTTCAGCATTTCTTTTGAGTGGCTACGGCAGAGGCGAATGGGAATACCAACGCAATTCGTGGAAACACCAACCCGACATCGTTTGCGAGAACCTGCTCGAAGCCGTAAAGATGATCGTGAATACGATGCAATAATGATTGTTTATTACGGTGCAATGATGATTGCTTTTGGCTAGCTCCGATGCGGCTTCGCCGCCGGATGTGAGGCGGGGCTGTGCCCATGGTTCGGGCTAAGCCCGGACGAGGGGCATAGCCCGAAACTAAATTTAATTAATGACGGCGGGGCAGAGCCCCGCCTCACATCCGGCGTCGAAGCCGGGTCAATGGAGTCAAATTTCAGGATCGGCTATTGACCTTGAAGACGGCAATTCATATCCGGCGGCGAAGCCGTAGCGATTAGCGCCTTGAACACTGGAGCCACTGAAATTCAGCAACACCTAATTAACATCCTCCGGCGGTTTGGCGATCAGAGGATCGTGATTCTCGGCGATGCGATTGCCGATCGCTTTTTGCACGGTTCGATTAGCAGAGTCTCGCGAGAAGCTCCGGTTTTTATTCTGCGACATCAACAGACCGAAACGCTGCCAGGCGGCGCCGCAAACTGCGCGATGAACATGGTGGCGCTCGGCGCTCAAGTCTCCCTGGTCTCGGTGACTGGCACCGATGAAGCCGGCAACGAACTGCGCGCGAAACTCGAGTCTGCCGGAGTCAATGTCGAAGGCGTAATCACTTCAGAAAAATTTCAGACCACAACGAAGGTGCGGATTCTCGCCGGTCATTCTCACTCAAACAAACAACAGGTAATCAGAATCGACTACGAAGGCCCGGCACTCGACGACGTCGAACTGCGCGACGCGCTCCTTAACAACCTGGAACACAGTATTAGTAAAGCCAACGCCGTCGTGATCTCTGATTACAATTACGGCGTTGTCGACGCTCGCGCAATTGGGACTATTCGCCAAGCCGCCGCAAAGATTCCAGTGCTGGTCGATTCGCGCTTTCGTCTTTCGGACTTCACGGGATTCACCGCGGCGACTCCTAATCAGGATGAAGTCGAGAATCTCGCCGGCGCGCCGATTTCTTCCGCGGAACAATTGGAAACTGCGGCGAAGGAGTTGAAACAGCGACTCGGCCACCGCGCACTGCTCGTCACCCGCGGTCCGCAAGGAATGATGTTATTGGAAGACGACGCAGCACCGCTGCATATTCCGGCCGTCGGCGAGCAACAAGCAGTGGACGTTACCGGCGCCGGCGACACTGTGATAGCGACGTTTGCGTTGGCACTCGCTGGCGGGGCTTCGTTTGCAGATGCGGCTCGGTTGGCAAACTATGCCGGCGGACTCGTCGTGATGAAACGAGGGACTGCGACCGTCACCCGGAATGAACTGGAGCACTCCATTCTACAGTCGTAGAGATGCAATCAATCGTCTTAACCCGCGAAGAATTGGTGGAGCGAGTGGCCGCCGTCCGAGAAAACGGCGCGCGAATCGTCCTGGCTAACGGATGTTTCGACGTGCTTCACGTCGGACACGTCCGCTATCTCGCCGGTGCAAGAGAACTCGGCGACGTATTGATCGTCGGCATCAATTCGGATCAGCAAGTCGCCGCTCAGAAAGGCTCCGGCAGACCAGTATTGCCCGCGGAAGAACGCGCGGAAATCGTGGCTGCGCTCGAATCAGTTACCTACGTCACGATCTTCGACGAGCCAACCGTCGAACAGTTGTTGCTGACTCTCAAGCCCGACGTTCATGCCAAAGGCACAGACTATACGACCGACACCGTGCCCGAACGCGACGTGGTACGATCCTACGGCGGTCAGGTGGCAATCGTCGGCGATCCAAAAGATCACTCGACGTCAGAAATCATCTCCCGCTTAGGAGGTCTCAATGGTTAAGAATTTGTCCCGCAAAGGCGCAAAGGCGCAAAGAGAAGTCATGCAGTGCAAAACCCGCTTTGCGCCTTTGCGCCTTTGCGGGACAAATTTCTGCGTCCTACTCATTTTGTTATCACTCTGCTCCCTGGCGCTCGCCCAAAGGAAAGCGGCGCGCTTCGATCCTGACGGATCATTCTGGCTACACGAATCAACACCGCCGCCAGCCGAATTCTCGGATTTCGGTGGTATTAATTTGAACGCCAAAAAACTCCGACACCTCCCCTCCGCCGGACTGCAGTTAATTAACGG
>Ga0070689_100001428_pt1 | contig 15221 bp, 11 predicted proteins | sample KBSS23HmetaG_FD_64669 | JGI IMG/M metagenome (GOLD analysis project Ga0070689, IMG submission 64669) | Switchgrass rhizosphere microbial communities from Kellogg Biological Station, Michigan, USA - KBS S2-3H metaG | ecosystem: Host-associated > Plants > Roots > Rhizosphere ...
CAGCATGGTCGATCTCGCTCTCATGGCCCGGCTCCTCGCGGCCTGTCATCCCTCCACCCAGCTCATCCTGGTGGGTGACATGAATCAACTGGCGAGCGTAGAAGCCGGCGCATTATTGGGGGACATCTGCGATGGAATGCGGCAAGGCCGAACGACGGCGAGTTCACAAGTTTCTCCATTGGCTCAGTGCATTGTTGAACTCCGCAAGAATTATCGGTTCAAAGATGACGATGAAATCGCCGGGCTCAGCCAGGCCATCAACCGTGGCGACGCAGCCGCCGCACTGCACTTGCTGAAATCCAGTCCGACCGGATCGCTGCGCCTGGGCGCGGTGCCGACGGCAACACAGCTGGCAGGCCGATTGCGCGAAAATGCCAGCCGGCACTTCGAAAACATTCTTGGCGCGCCCGACCCGGCTGAGGCGCTCTCGCGTCTTTCTTCCTTCCGTGTCCTTTGCGCGTTGCGGCGCGGGCCCACGGGATCGGAAACCGTGAATCGAACCATCGAGCAAGTCCTCATGGAATCGGGCCTCATTGCCGCGCAAACACCGTTCTACTCGGGCCGCCCCATTATCATCCTAAAAAACGATTACAACCTCCGGCTGTTCAACGGTGACGTCGGCATCGTCTTTCCCCACCCCGTGCGCGGCGAGCTTCGCGCGTGGTTTCTCAATCCGACGGGCCAGTTGCGCGACTTCGCCCTGGGCCGGCTGCCGGAACACGAAACCGTTTTCGCCATGACCGTGCACAAGAGCCAGGGCAGCGAATTTCAGGATGTCCTTCTCGTGCTGCCTGACCGCGATAGTCCAGTTCTCTCGCGCGAATTGATTTACACGGGGGCGACGCGGGCGCGCCGAACCGTGGAAGTCTGGCTTGAAGAACGAGTATTTGAGAAGGTTCTCACGCGGCCAACGCGGCGAATAAGCGGATTAGCCGAGCGCCTTTGGCGCTAGCGTCGGAAACTTCGTCGACGCAATTTATGTTTGAAAAAAAAACGTCAAACTCAGCAAGGTTTTCGACGAAGTTCCCGACGAAGTGACGAAAGACGAAAAGGAGCAGTAAAAAAATACCAACGCGGGGCGGGGACGCCGCAGCGTCCCTACCCACTTCTACCAACTACGTGACGGTAACGCTCTTCGGCCGCATCTTCTCCGATTTCGGGATGCGAACTTTCAGCAGACCATCCTTGAATTCCGCCACTACATTTTCCGAGGTGGCGGTATCCGGGAAGGCGAAGCTGCGAATGAACGTTCCGTAGGATCGTTCAATCCGGTGGTATTTCCGGTCCTTCTCTTTTTCTTCCCGTTCGAATTTTCGTTCGCCCGAGATGACGAGCCGGCCGTTATCCACCGTGACCTTCACGTCCTCTTTCTTCACCTCCGGCAATTCCGCCGTAATGAGATATTCTTTCTCATCTTCAGCGATATCCACCGGGGGCATCCATTCGGTGACAGTCATGTTCTCGTTTTGACTGTTCCCGCGCAACGTTTCACGCCCCAGCCACGGAGCGAGCCGATTTGTGATCTCCTCCATATCCTTGAAGGGATCCCATTTGGCAAACGGACTCCATTTGGTCAGGTTCATAAAATTGCCTTTGCGGCGAGCTTGTTTTGGTTTCGGAAAATGCCGCAACTTCGCCGTTAGCTACGTCATTTAAAATGCCCTCGCGACTTGGCGCCAGCCAAGTGCCGGCATCTTTCTCTACCTAAACAAAGTCCTCGCTCCCAAAACGGGCAACCCCGATTTTGGCTTTGCCTGGCTCTCCATTGACTTTCAGGAGGTTGAAGCCTGAAAAATTCCCATGCTTTTGCATCTTGAGCAGGCCGCGCCTCATGTTCTAGATCGCCCAAGTGACAGCAGAAAAAGCAAATCCCAATCTCCCATTGGCCCGCTCCTGCCCTCTTTGCGGCGGAGAGCGAAGCCTGCCGGCTTTGCAAAAGGCGGGATTGAGAATCGTTCGTTGCACGAACTGCTCCATGCTCTTCGCGTCTCCCGTCCGTCCGGAACTGCTGAACGGGAGGTTCTATGATCGCGAAGGCAGCGAGTATTACACCTCGGTCGACAAGGTCAGCGGCGACTGTGTCCCAATCCGTTTCCACCGCGAACTGCGAGTCTTTCAGAGTTATTGCCGGTCTGGCCGGGTGCTGGACGTGGGCTGCAATACCGGAGCGTTCCTTCATCAATTGCGGGTCAACAATCCCGGTCAATATGAAGTGGTGGGCGCTGACGTTTCCGGGCCGGCTCTGGAACACGCGCGCAAGGCTGGAATTCCCGTGCTCGAAGGTCCTTTCGACACGCATGACTTCCCGGGACCATCCTTTGACGCCCTCACATTTTGGGCCGTGCTCGAGCACGTCAACCAACCGTTGGAATTTCTCCGTAAGGCCGGGTCCGTGCTTAAACCTCAGGGTTACTGCTTCGTCCTGGTGCCCAATATGCGCTCTCTGGCCGTCCGCCTTCTCGGCTCGCGATACCGATATGTGATGCCCGAGCATATCAATTATTTCACAGCGAGCACGCTCGCGCGCATGGCCGAGGCGGCAGGTGGATTTGAAACGGTGGAGCTCCGCAGCAGTCATTTCAATCCGGTGGTGCTCGGGCAGGACCTGCTGCGCCCCCGCAGCCACGTTCCCGCCGCGGAACGCGCCGCGCTTCTAAAACGCACCAACGCCTGGAAATCCAACCCGCGGCTTCGGCCGGTTCAATTCATGTATAAAACAATGGAAGCCGTGTTGAGCCGGCTTGGGCTGGCCGACAATCTGATTCTGGTCCTTCAGAGGCTTAGTAGCGCCCGCATCCCTGCGAGCCGGTGACGAAGCCCTTCGACAGGCTCAGGATAAACTTCCAGCTTCGCTTACACCTACTGGATACACGTCCTGGGTTCGTTTCACGTTATTGGTGTAAGCGCGGCAGGGATGCCCGCGTCACCGGCCCGCAGGGATGCGGGCGCTACCGACCCAATTCTTCCATTGACGAGCCATCGCCTGATGGTGATTTTTGCCGTCTCGATTTTATGGCAAAAATTCAGCGCGCATTGCTTTCCGTCTCCGACAAAACCGGCCTCATCCCGTTCGCCCAAACGCTCGCGGCAGCCGGCGTCGAACTCATCTCCACCGGCGGCACGGCCCGGGCCCTGCGCGACGCGGGTTTGAAACCCCGGGACATCAGCGAGCACACCGGGTTTCCCGAAATGCTCGACGGCCGGGTCAAAACGCTGCATCCCAAGATCCATGGCGGCCTCCTCTACATCCGCGGAAACGCCGCACACGAATCCGCCGTGGCCGAGCATTCCATTCTGCCCATCGATTTGGTCGTGGTGAACCTGTATCCATTTGAACAAACCGTGGCCCGGCCCGATGTCACCCTCCACGACGCCATTGAAAACATCGACATAGGCGGGCCTTCGATGCTGCGCAGCGCCGCCAAAAACCATGACAGCGTCACGGTTATCGTTGATCCCGCCGATTACGCGGTCGTTGCCGAACAAATCGCCGCATCTGGGACCACGACCCTGGAGTTGCGCCGCCGCCTGGCCGCCCGCGTCTTCGCCCGCACCGCGGCTTACGACGCAGCGATCACCGCGCATCTGACAAAGTCCTTCGCCGCGGCAGGCGCCGGGACCGCCGCCGCAACGAGCGGTCGTGAAACAGATTCCCTTCCCGCGAGCCTCGAAATTCGCGCGCCTCGCGTGCAGTCATTACGCTACGGGGAAAACCCTCATCAAAAGGCGGCGCTCTATGGCTCCTTCCCGGACTACTACCGGCAACTCCACGGCAAGGAACTTTCCTACAATAATATCCTGGATCTTACGGCCGCCACGGCTCTGATCTCGGAGTTTGAGAACGACGGCCCCACGCTGGCCATCTTGAAACACACCAATCCTTGTGGCGTCGGCCAAGGCAACACATTGCGGGAGGGCTGGGAACGGGCGTTCGCCACAGACCGTCAAGCTCCCTTTGGCGGCATCATCGCCGTTAACCAACCGCTCGACGTGACCTGCGCCGAAGCGATTGCTGAGATCTTCAGCGAGGTCATTGTCGCCCCGGCCTTTCTCCCCGAAGCCGCGGCGCTTCTGCAAAAGAAGAAAAATCTTCGATTGATCCAGGTGCTCAAGAGTCCTGGAGCGGCATCGACTTTCGATGTCCGAAGTGTGGGAGCTAATTCCTATCTGGCCCAGGAGCGCGACGCCGCCGTCATTCGTCGCGAAGACTTGAAAGTGATGACCCAGCGCCAGCCATCGAGTACCGAATGGGATGCCATGCTGTTCGGATGGCGCATCGTGAAGCACGTGAAATCAAACGCCATCGTCTACGCCGGCGCCGGGCGCACGCTCGGGATTGGCGCCGGCCAGATGAGCCGGGTCGACTCCAGCCGCATCGCCGTCTGGAAGGCAGGCGAGGCTGGACTGGAGTTGGCGGGCAGCGCCGTCTGCAGCGACGCGTTCTTCCCGTTTCCCGACGGTTTGATTGCCGCGGCCAAGGCGGGTGCGACGGCAGCCATTCAACCGGGAGGTTCGATCCGGGACCAGGAGGTCATCGCCGCGGCCAACGAACACAACGTGGCCATGGTGTTCACCGGGATGCGCCACTTCCGTCACTGACTACGTACTAGGGCAGCACAAAATAGATCAACGTCAGCTGGGCGGCGCACAACAGGGCGATTCCCACCCAGAGCAGGATTTCCCGAAGCGCCAGCGTTCCCTGCCGGGTGGGACTCAGGACGAAGCGCAGCTTGACCGAGCCCGCCTCGATGACATCACCGTTGCGGAGCCGATGGGGCGATTCAAACACGTGGCCGTTGATCAACGTAAGGCATTCCGGACGGGCCGAAATGCAGCATCCTTCCCGCGAGCCCACCGTGACTTCGAAATGCGAGTCCCAGACTCCGTCATCTGCCAGGGATAACGCCGCAGTCCGTTCGCGGCCCACGCGAAAAGGAAACTGGCGGGCCACCCACTGGGTGCCCGCCTTGCTGCCATTCAAGATTTCCAGTTGAATCACACCAGCAAATCACCAGGGGCTGTGTTCCACGATGATGTGATCGTTGGCCAGCACAGGCAAATCCAAGGCCGGATTCTGCCGGGCCTTGCGTTCGTTGACGATCACTCGCGCGCCGTTCTCCCGGCGCAGCTCGATCCGGCGGCGATTGGCGAAATCCGTAAAACCTCCCGCCGCATCAATCGCCCGCAGGACTGTCAGATCGGACTGCAACGGAAGCCGGCTGGGACTTCTCACCTGCCCTCCCACGAAGAAAAAGCGCTCCTCCGATCGCACAATCGCCGTCAACTGCTTGTACAACTTCGGGACGTAGGCGTCCCGGATGTTCCGTTCAAGATCGGGAATGGAGCGTTCCGCCGCTTGGACGCGAATATTGTAGTGCAGGCGAAGCATACCATCGCCGGGAATTCGGGCCCGGATTTCCGGCAGCCCCCCATCCCGGGGCATATCGGAGAAACTGACTGTTACCATGTCACCCACCCGCAATACGGACGAAGCCCCACTCGATGGGCTCAACGGGACGGCGGGGAAGGTCTCATGTTGCGTCGGACGATGGCGGCAACCGAGAAGACTACCGGCCAGAACGGCCATGCCCGTGGTCACCCAGAGTGTACGAACCCGTCCTGTTCGAGCAAAAAGCATAATGAACCAATCTCCGCCGGCGGCCTGCTTGCCTGAAGTTTCAACCTGAACTGAGCCGACCCGCCCACTTACCAGATCGAGCGCTTTACAATGATGTGATCGTTGGCCAGGACCGGCAAATCCAGCGCTGGATTCTCTTTGGCTTTGCTCTCGTTGATAAAAAACCGCTGGCCGTTTTCCCGGCGCAGCTCGATTTTTTTCCGGTTGGCAAAATCCGTGAAACTGCCCGCCGCATCGATCGCTCTCAGGACAGTAAGGTCCGCCTGCAAAGGATAGCGATTAGGCGTCTTAACCTCACCGCCGACAAAAAAGAATCGCTCTTCCGACCGAACGATGGCGGTCAACTGCTTGAACAGCTTGGGAACGTACGCGTCGCGAATCTCCCGCTCGAGCTCCGGGATGGTCTTCCCCACCGCCGAGACCTGCACATTATAGTGCAGGGTCAATACACCGCTGGCGGGAATGCGCGCCCGGATCTCCTGCAAGCCGGGCGGATTTGGCACATCGGAGAACGTCACCGTAATCATGTCGTTCACCCGCAACACCGTGGATTGCATCGTGGGCAGGGGTGCCTGCGGCGCCGCACCGTCGCCGGGAAAGCGGTACCCGCTCCCAGCGTTGGGATCACTTGTTGAACTGCATCCCGACAACACCAGGGCGCACCACACCGAGGCCATCAGGGCGATGATGACGCGCATTTTTTTCAGTCGCTGAACCATACTCATGAAGACAGTCACGTCCGTTGCGTGCTCAATATTTGGGCTTGATTTCGACTTCTTCCGCCTCCGGGGCGGTTTTCCGTCCCTTCTCCTCGTCGGGCTTGGACTCGTCGTTCTTGGAATAGTAATCGTAGTAATAGCCGCTGTAGTAGTAGTAGTTCTCGTCGGACGCCATGTTGATGTTGTTCAGCACGATGCCAAGGAGATTTCCTCCCACCTTCTCGATCATCTGTTTCGCCCGGATGGTCATGGGCTGCGGATACCGGCGGTACTGGATGACCTGAAGCACGGCATCGACCTCGCTGGCCAGAATCGAAGCGTCGCTCACTCCCATGATGGGTGGCGAGTCAAAGAACACATAATCGTAGCGGCGCTTGAGATCCCGAATCAGCTCCTTCATTTGGGCTGAACTGAGCACTCCCATCGAGCTGCTGGGCAGCTTGCCGCTGGGCAGGAAATCCAGCGTGGCCAGGGGAGAGGTTTGAATCACATCTTCCAGGCTGTTCTGCTTGAGCAGATAGTTGGTCAAACCGATCGAGTTCGAAACCTTCAGGATCTTGTGAATGCTCGGACGGCGCAGGTCGGAGTCCACCAGCAGAACCCGGGAGCCGTTCTGGGCGAAGACCGTCGCCAGGTTAAAGATGGTCGTGGATTTGCCTTCCCCGGCGCCCGCGCTGACCACCGTGATGGTGTTCAATTTCGGATCCTTCAGTGAAAACAGGATGTTCGTTCGGAGAACCCGATATGCCTCCGCGTGCGGGCTGTCCGGCCCCTCGTTGATGAGATAGCCGACGTTCTGGGGAATGACCCCCAGCACCGGCGCTTGCAGCGCCCGTTCCACGTCGTCGATCGTCTTCACGCTGGTGTCGAGATACTCGATGAAGAAGGCCAAGCCGATGCCCATGGCCAGACCGATCATCACCCCGAGCCCAATATTGAATATCTTGTTGGGCTTGATTGGGCGCATCACCGGCTCGGCCGGATCGAGGATTTCCACGATCAGATTTCGGGGGATGGAGTCCTCAACAATCTGGGTCCAGATACGATCGGCCAGCTTGGCGCGCGTCAGCTGAAGATTTTCCAGGTCGCGTTTGGCCTGGAAATAGGGTCGGCGCATCGTCGTCAGGTAAATGTCATTCGACTTGGATTGGGAGACCTTGTAGGTCAAATTGCTGAGGGCAGCCCAGCGGCTTTTCAGGCTAATGCCCAACCCTTTGATCATCCCATCGACATGCTCGTCGAGTTGCCGGTTCAAGGTGTTGATGCTGTCACGGACGGCCATGACTTCCGGATGCTCGAACGAATAGGAGTTGGTGATGGCGGACAGCCGGACTTCAACCACAGAAAACTGCTCCATCAATTGATTGAGCACGGGATCAGCGGGCAGGGCCGAACGAATGACCTTCCGCTGCTCGATTTTCGAGCTCCCAATCAATCCCTCATAGATGCTGTCCATGCGGACGTATTCTGCCTCGTCCCGAATCCGTTCCGCGTCCAGGCTCCTCAGGCCATACTGCTCGATGGGTGAGCTCAGAATCGATTTCTCATTATCAATGTCGGAGATGTTCAGCTTCAACTTCATGTCGTCGATCTGGGCCTGCAGATCGCGAATCTCCATGTTGTTGGTCTCGAACTTTTGCTCGAGGATGGTCAAGCCGCGGCGGGAAGTCTCTTCCCAGCGTTTGATACGGGAGTCCTTGTAGACACTGGCGATCTCGTTGGCGATTTTGGACGCCTCGTCCGGCGTGTCGCTCTCGACGTTAATCTCGATCAAGCTGGTACCACGGGTCTGGTTGACCGTGACGGCGCGCTTGAGCAGCGCGTAGGTCACGTCGCGGCGCAGTTCGCCTTCCTTGTACTTTTCGCCCCACGTCTGGCTCAGCTTCAGGTTGTCGATCACTTGGTAAAGGATCATCTTCGATTCGATCTTCTCGAACTCGGTCTGCACCCAGTATGGATCGAACGACGCGTAGGCCTGCACCGTGTTGATGCCAGGGATGTCGCCGGCATCCTTCTGCACGGAGATGCGGACCACGCTGGCAAAGGTCGGGGGCAGGATGAACGTCACCAGGGTCGTCGTGATGGCGACGAGCAGGAACACGGCGAGGATGACGGTCTTGCGCACCCGGATGATGCGCCAATAATCCAGAAAATGGAGTTTCGTCTCGGGGGTTTCAAACGACTTTGTTGCATCCATATGAAAAAAAGAGGCCAGGTTCTTCACCGAGCCTCCTGCTCGTTAATACGTCTAAGCGGTCAACACTTTGCTGTCAGTAAGTCACGGTCAAGCCGGCCCACACGCGATTGCGCGTGAATTCACGATCCGGAAGATCGGAGGTGAGCCAATCAAATGAATAGGCGGCGTTGGCCGAAAGGTTAATGTTAATCTGGTAGGTCAGCACGAGCCCGGTATTGAGGTATCCCTCATTATCCCCATCAAACGTGCCTCCATTAAACTCCGAGTACTGGAACTGGCCATACCATTGCCCGGTGATACGTGAAGTAATCCGGTGAGTCAGGTTGGCGTAAAACGCCGCGGCCAGCTGGTCCTGAGTGAGGTCGCCCGGATCCGTTCCAACTACATCGGTCGCAGCGTGCGTAACTTTAACGCCCGCCTTGATGCTGCTGCCCGGCAGGTAAATGTAGGTGGCGTTCAAGTCAAAGTACGGGCTGAGGTCCGAATCGGCACCGCTTTGTTCGTAATCGGTATGTTCAGCACCCACCCGAACGTTGCCGGAGAGCTTCTGGTTGAATCGATGGGAGCCACCCACATAAAGCACATTCGCTATCCGGCTTCGTTCGGTTCCAGGCACACCGGGAAGAACCTCGTCGTCGCTGGTGTAGTCGTAGAAGCCGAACTGGTAACCCACAAACCCAAGGGTGTTCTCCGTAAAATAATACTCGGCATCGATATGAACGACGTGTTCCACGCGGTCGAGCAGCGCGGACAGACTCCCCGGCCCATCCTGCTTGTAATCGTAGAACAAGTTTTCGTATCCGGCCGTGAATCCCAACACCCGCGTCAGCCGGGCCTGGAAATCAATGGGCGCCCGATTGCGCACGCCGGTGGCGTCCGTTCGATTGAACGTCGTCACCACGGCGCCACGGTCGACCACTTCCGGTTCATTCGAATAGACAAACGAATCCGCCACATTGAGCGTGTGGCGTTCGCTGAAACGATGGTTGAGGCGAAAATCGAGTTCGTGATTCTGATCAATGTTGTCGCTCGGCCGATCGGCAAAGTAATTCAGCCGGAACAGGTACTTGGCCGAGATGAGCGTTTGTTCCAACGGAAAGTTAACGGCAAAGGAAGGTTCAAATTCCAGGCCGGGACTGCTCTGCTTGTTCGGAAGCTGATATACGTTGTCATCGTAGAAGCCCCGGAGGCTGGCCGAAACGCTCCACCACTTATTGATCTGCTGCGGAGTCAACCCCGTCACATTGGCGGCTTCCACGCCAGCCATACCCACCACCAACACCCCGGCTGAGGCTACGATCCTATTCATATTAAAGCGCTATATTTCAACAAATTCTAACTCACGGTCTGGTAAGACGGTGGGGCTTCTTATTCAGGCCACTCTGCTATGTCAAACAGTAAATCCGACCAACAAATGCCGGCGGGACAACATCCTTCGCCAGGGTAATCACTCTCCTTTGATTGCATTCGGCGTTTCGCGTTCAGAATCCATTAAAAATAATTCGGGCCACAGCCCAAACGGCGCATCTTTCAGCGGAAATCCCGTCGGAACCTGCAATTCCGCATACGCCCCAGCCACCAAAAATGCCTCCCAATCATTGATGGTCGCCTCCCACGCCTCACGCTTCTCCCGGTGAATCCACGACCAAAGACCCCAGGTATCTACGGCCTTTGTCATCCGGCTCGAGAGATATAATGCCCGCAATCGTTTGCCCACCCCGTTCATCGCCGCAAAATCGTTCGGACGTTTCAGATCCTCCGTCGGCTCCTTGTATCTCAAGCTCAACCAGACACTCTGCCGCTCCCCATACCAGGCCACCGCCCACGGAATGTCCGTCATCAGCCAGTCGCTCCTATCAATCTGAGACGCTTTCTCCTGAATGGTTTTCGGTTGATACGGCGAGGACGGCGCCGATGAGAACATCGGACGAACGAGCGTCAGTAGGAGCGGCGCAGTCATCACCACCAGGAAAGTGCTCACCGTCACCAGCCACGCCCCGGGCTCCGGGGCGCTAAACCGCTCGCTCAGATTCTGGAAAAGGCCGGCCCCATACATCAAGATAAGCGGCGCGAGGACGATCAAAAGATTTTCCCCCGTCACCGCGGAATCACTCGATACCTCCGTGCGGCCCAAAGACTGCACCACCAGGAGCACGCCCAGGGCAAGGACCACGAAAACCCGGAGCCGCCCCAGGATCGCGCTGCGGAATGGCACGAGCAGTCCCGCCAGGAAGAACGCGGCAAACCAGTTCCCGCCCAGGCGCGGCAGGGGATTCTCAAATATGTCCTTCACGCCGGCCAGAAGCTTGTGGGGAAATTCCGACGGCGTGATCAGGCTGAAATCCGGATTCAATGTGCGCATCAGTTCGAACCCGGGGAAAACCCGTGTCGCCTCATAGATCGCAAAGCCGGCCGTTCCAAAAGGCGTCCCGCTCACCAGATAGTTCCGAATGATCCACGGCGTCATGACGGCCGTGAATGCCAGGACGCAGCCCGCTATCCACACTCCCCGCCGCGTCGACGGCACCATACAAAGATAAATCACGACCGGAACCACGAGCCAGCCCAGGCCGTAACGCGTCATTCCCAACAAGCCCGTCAAGGCGCCCGCCATAATCGCCCAGCCCAGGCCGCTGCCGGCACCCGGTCCGCCTAACGCATCGGGCTCCTCCGTTTTGGCCGGGTTGGCCGCACCGACCCGGCTCAGAGCATCGGCCAGCCCGATGACAAGAAGCATCGCGAGCATCGTCGGCAAACCCGACACACTGAATCGCCAGAAGATCTCGGTGCCCGCAAAAACGGCGGCCGCAATCCAGCCGACCGGTTCGTCGAAGAGCCGCGCCGCCACACGCTGCAGGAAGAGCACTCCGATTAAAAACAGCACCTGGTTGAAGCAGGCGATCCATTGGTCCGGAAAGTAACCCTTTGGCGCCATCCGTCCCACAATGCCCGACGGCATAACTTTCAGCACGCCGGCCACGAGCACCGGATACAATGGAGCGTTGGCGATATCCGGATGGGCCTCGCGAATTAATGGATCGTGGTCCGGGCGGTGACTGCGGATGAGATGCATGCTGAAGGGCCGGACGAAATCGGTCGTGTAACCGCGTCCTAACGCCAGATTCCTCGCCAGCTGGGAGGTGTCGAATCCCTCAATCGTCGACAGGTTTCCAAAGACGGCCAGATTGTACCATACGGCCAGGCCGACCATGCCCAGGAAAACAAGCCCGAGGTTAAACCAGTAAGTGCCCTTGCCGACCGTCCATTTATGCAGCGTCTCTTGAAACGGCATGCCTACAGTTCCTCCAGACCGTACTCATGCAACTTGCGATGCAGTGTTCGTCGGCTCATCCCAATGCGCTTGGCCGCGAGGGTCCGGTTGCCATCCGTTTCTTTCAGGGCCTGAACGATAAGTTGCTTCTCCACGTCCCGGACGGTTCGCGCGCTCGCCGGACCGGCCGGTTCCGGCGAGCCCAGATCTGATCGGTTCTCGCGAATATTCGCCGGCAGGTCACGCGGCGTCACTTTCTCCGTTCGGGAGAGCACGACCGCGCTTTCGATGGCGGCTTCCAGCTCGCGCACATTTCCCGGCCAGGAGTAATTCAGGAGAAGGTCCATGGCCTCTCGCGTGATTTCGCGCACGTTCTTGCCGTTCTCTTTTGCGGTCGATCTCAGAAACGCCTGCACCAGCAGGGGAATGTCCGTCGGCCGCTCGCGCAACGCCGGCAGGCGAATCTCCACGCCTTTGAGACGAAAGTAGAGGTCATCCCGAAAAATCCCGGCTTTGACCAGTTCCGCGAGATTCTTGTTGGTGGCGGCGACGAGTCGCACATCCGCCGTCAGTGTTTTGCTCGAACCCAGGCGTTCAAAGGTGCGTTCCCCGAGGAACCGCAGGAGCTTGACCTGGGTGCTCGCATCAATCTCGCCAATTTCATCGAGGAACAAGGTTCCACCCTGGGCCTGCTCAACCCGCCCAATCCGGCGCTCATGCGCCCCGGTGAACGCGCCCTTCTCGTGCCCGAAAAGCTCCGCCTCGATCAACGTCGCTGGCAGGCCCCCACAATGCACCGACACCATCGGCTGCCGGGCCCGCGTACTGAGCTGGTGAATGGCCTTCGCGATAAGTTCCTTCCCCGTTCCGCTTTCACCGAGAATCAAAACGTTGGCCCGCGCCGGCGCCACTTGCCGGACGACTTCGAACACATCCTGCATGGGCGTCGATTGCCCGATGATGTTCTCGATTCCGTATTTTTGATCCAGCTGCTGCTTGAGCGCCACATTCTCCGCTTCCAGCGCATGGCCCCGCAAGGCGCGCCCAATGCGCATCTCCAGCTCATCAATCTGCAAACGGCCCTTGGCGATATAGTCGTCCGCTCCGCTCTTCATCGCTTGCACCGCGATCTCCTCCGAACCGTAAGCGGTCATCAGGATGCACACCGGGGGCTTGGCCAGCGACTTCGCCCGCGCAATCAGTTTCAGCCCGTCCTCCGACGGCAGACGAAAGTCGGTCAGCAGCACGTCAAAATGCTCCTTCTCCAGCAACTCGGTCGCCACGGCCGCATCTTCCGCGACATAGACGTCATAACGATCCTCCAACGCGGCCCGCAATCCCTCGCGCGTGGGCTTTTCATCGTCAACGATGAGCAGGCTCGGTTTCATATGTGGCCAACATTCATGCCGCGCTTAGTCGTGCCGCGCTTCAATCAATCGCGTCTGCCGCTCAAACAGCGGCAGCCAGATTCTGAATATAGTCCCCTGCCCTACATGGCTCTCGATCTTAATCTGGCCGCGATGATCCTGAATAATCCGCTGGACGATCATCAAGCCGAGGCCGGAGCCCTTCTTCTTCGTCGTATAAAACGGTTCAAAAATGCGCTTCAATTGGTCCGCCGGAATTCCTCCCCCCGTGTCGCCAATGCTGAGCACAACGCCGTCCGCGGAGACGTTGGTTTCAATCGTCAGCACCCCCGTCCGGGTCATCGCCTGAATGGCATTCTTGATGAGGTTCACCAGCACTTGCTTGATCTGGCCAGGATCGAGCGGCGAGGGAGGAACCTGCCCGGCCAGCTGCTGCCGAATTGTGATGCCGCGGTTTTCAATCTCCGGCCGGAGCAACTCCACCGCGTCCCGCACGACTTCATTGACGGAAACCCGCCGGAACTGCGGCGTTGACGGACGAATGGCTTGCAGAAACTGAGTCACGGTGTAATCGAGGCGGGAAATCTCTCCTTTGCAAACTTCCAGATACTTCGCCAGTTTCTGCAGCTCCTCCCGGCCCGGGCCAGCCATGCCGGCCACCTTCGATCGTTTCCGGCCAGCGCCCCGCTCGACCGCCCCCACGTCCCTGGGATCGCTGGAATCGCCCGCCGCCAGGCGCGCCAGCTCGCGCTCCATCAGTTGCAGGTGAATGTGCAGCGCATTCAATGGATTCCCGATCTCGTGGGCCACGCTGGCCGCCAGAAGCGTCAGCGCCTGGATGCGTTCGCTCTCGATCGCCTCATGGGTCCGCTGACGCGTTTCCGTGGCGTCATGAAGGATTAAGGCAACGCCCGAGCTTCCCACCGCTTCCCCGTCGAGCGGCGCCGCATACAAACTGACGAATCGCGGTCGCGGGTAATCCACTTCGAATTCAAGCCGGGTCAATCGACTGCCTCCCCGCTTGTCCGCCCGCAACAGTTTTCCCCAATCAAGCTCGGGCAGGATCCGGCTGACGTGCTGGCCCTCCGCGGAGTTCTCCGGCAACCCGAGCAGGCGGTTGACCGCCTGATTCAGGTAGATGACACGCCCGGTCTCATCCACCACCAGCACGCCATCCTCAATGGTATTGAACAGGGTCTCGAGAAACGTTCGCTCCCGGGCCAGGCGCTGGACCACCGTTTGCAGCCCCTCCTTGTCCAGCCGGCCGATGCGGCCCAGGACCTTCTCCAAAAAACTTGTCTTGGGAACAGCCACGAAATTTTAAATCCATTTTTTCCGTTTGAACCAAAGATAGGTCACGGCCGTTGAAACGACAGTCAGCGCCACGGCCAACTCATATCCCCACTTCCAGTGCGTTTCCGGCATCCCGGCGAAATTCATCCCATACCACGTCCCCACGATCATCAACGGCGTCGTGATGATGGTTATCATCGTCAGGAGCTTGACGACTTCCGCGGTCTGGTTGGAAGAGATGCTGAGATAGATATGCAGCAGGCCGGTCATGGAATCAGCGTAGCCCTGTGCCAGCTCGGCGATGTGGAACAATCCGTCGTAGACATCCCGATAGTACGGTACCAAATGGGGCCGGATCAGTTTGAACTCGCCGGCGGCGAATCTCGCCAATACCTCGCGCTGCGGGCCAATGATTTGCCGCAAATGCAGCACTTCCTTTTTTATTTTGATGATCCGGTTGAGCACCTTGGGAGATGGCGTCGAGACCACTTGCTGCTCCAGCTCCCCCAATTCGAAGGACAATTCGTCCAGGGCCGGCTTGTAGTTTTCCACGATCCCATCGAGCAAGGTGTGCGCGACGCGATCCGGCGCGCGCGCGATATGCACCGTGCTCTTCAAGCACCGTTCCTCGGTCAACTGCACGCTCCGCAGCGGCACCTCGTGAAACGTCACGAGAAAATTCTTCCCCAGAAAAAAATTCAGCTCGCTCGTGGCAAACACCCCATCCTTGCGGCTG
>Ga0070689_100001431_pt1 | contig 15215 bp, 11 predicted proteins | sample KBSS23HmetaG_FD_64669 | JGI IMG/M metagenome (GOLD analysis project Ga0070689, IMG submission 64669) | Switchgrass rhizosphere microbial communities from Kellogg Biological Station, Michigan, USA - KBS S2-3H metaG | ecosystem: Host-associated > Plants > Roots > Rhizosphere ...
ACACACATGCAGATCTTCGGGCGCAATGGTCTGCAGATCCACGGGAAGAGCAGCAACCGCGAGAATTTTCACTCGGCGATTGAAGAAGCGCGCGTGGCGATGCGAATCAAGCACCGTCTGAACGGCAACGAAGAAGACGACTTTGGCCTGGTGAACGTCGAGGAGCTGAATAATCAGATCGACCAGTTCACGGGCACGATCGCCAAGGTTGTCGTACCGATTACCATGATCACGCTTATCGTCGGCGGCATCGTGGTAATGAACATCATGCTGGTGAGCGTCACTGAAAGAACGTTTGAAGTCGGGCTCAGAAAAGCGGTCGGCGCCACACGGAAACAGATCCTGCTACAGTTCCTGATTGAATCAGGAATGCTTTGCGCGCTTGGCGGGCTCATCGGATTGCTCGTGGCCTGGGGCATCACAACATTAATCACAACGCTGGCATCGATCACGATGACGATCACCATCGGTTACATCCTGCTCGCGCTGATCGTGTCAACCGCGGTCGGGATGATCGCGGGCATATATCCGGCTTTCAAGGCCGCGCGGCTCGATCCGATTCTGGCTCTGACAAAGGCGTAATCGAAGGTTGGCCCGCCGCGTTTCCAACGGTTTTCTTTGCGCCTTTGCGCCTTTGCGGGAAAAATTTTAGGGCTGTAAGTAATGAAGTTAAGTTTTCCAAAAGGAATGTTGCGTGAAACGCTGAAGATGGCGGTCGACAGCGTGCGGGGCCATAAGTTTCGCAGTTTTCTCACAGTGCTCGGCATTGTGATCGGCGTAATGACTGCCATCTCGATCGCTTCGCTGCTGACCGGGATGCGTCAAAGCATCGTCGCGATGATTGAAGAGTATGGAACGAACAACATCTACGCGTTTCATCTCTCCACTGGACCACGCACGAGCGAAGACCGTTCGGAGCGCTTGAGAAAGCCGCTCACAATCGCGGACGCGGATGCGATCAAAGCGCAGGCGCCGGCTGTTGAAGATGTTGCGCACGTCGCTCCGAATGTCGGCTACGGCGGCGGGCAATTCGACGACAACGTCACCTACCAGGGACGCAACTACCGTTGGGGAAACACGTCGGGAGTTTCTTCAAACTATGCCGACATCACAAACATTTCGCTTAAAGAAGGGCGCTTCATTACCGACTCGGACGACCAGCAACGTTCGAACGTCATGGTTATCGGCGTGAACGCCGCTGAAGCGCTCTTCCCGGGTTACAACACGATTGCCGGAGCGCAGGTGCGCATGGGTGGTTACAACTTCGAAGTCATCGGTGTGCTGGAGAAACGCAAAGCCGGGTTTTTCGGTGAGAACGAAGAAGACAACGCCGTCTACATTCCGTTTCGCACCGCGCAAAAGATCGCGCCTGCGAAGGGTTACCTGCTGCTGGTGATTCGCGGTCGCACCGGGCAAGTGCAGGAAGCACTGACGCAAGCCGAAGAGATACTGCGCCGTCGCCGTCACGTGAAATTTGAAGAACCGAATAACTTCGATATCAAAACGGCAGACAAGTTTATCGAACAGTTTGACAGCATCACGGCGATGGTTGGATTGATCGCGATTGCGATCTCGAGTTTGGGATTGTTGGTCGGCGGCATCGGCGTGATGAATATCATGCTGGTGAGCGTCACGGAGCGCACAAAGGAGATTGGCGTGCGCAAAGCGATTGGCGCGCGCCGCAGAGACATTGTGCGCCAGTTTCTTTTTGAAGCGATGATGCTGACGTTTCTTGGTGGCGTGCTTGGTGTGCTTTTGGCGGTCGGCATTAGTCAGTTACTTATGTTGCTGATTCCGAGTATGCCGGCGTCGATTCCAACATGGGCAGTTGTCACGGGGTTAACTGTGTCGATCGGCGTGGGGTTGATCTTTGGTGTGTGGCCCGCGCGCAAAGCGTCAAAACTCGATCCCATCGAGTGTCTCCGCTATGAGTAACACAGATTTACGCGGATTTCCTGCGGATTTAGTGTAAGCTGCGCGGGTGGACCGCGACTTCGTCAAGGAATATCTAACCTACATTCAGGTCGAGAAGGGTCTCGCCCGTCACACTCTCGACAGCTACAACCGCGATCTCGAACGGCTCCAGGCCTGGGCCGTCGCGAATAAGAAACAGATTACAGAACTGACGCGGGCTGACTTGCGAAAGTGGATCGCGAGTCTGTCGCGTGAAGGGTTGGCGCCTCCGTCGATCGCGCGCGCGGTCAGCGCTACGCGCGGGTTCTTCAAGTTCCTGATGCTTGATGGTCATATTAAATCGCATCCCGCTGAGGATCTGGATACACCACAGCGCTTCAGTTACCTGCCGAAGTTTCTCACTGAGGACGAGATCAATCGTTTGCTCGCGGCGCCCGACGTTGCTACTGAAGAAGGCATTCGCGATCGCGCGATACTGGAGATCATGTATGCCACCGGATTGCGAGTTTCGGAGCTGGTTGGTTTGAAGCAGGGGGATATCGATCTGCTCGCGGGGCTCGTCGTGTGTTACGGCAAGGGAAACAAGGAGCGACGCGTGCCGCTGGGCAAGAGTGCGATTCACTGGTTGCAGCAGTATGCGGCGGTGAAAGCGGGTTATGGGAAACAGACGTCGCCGCACGTTTTTTTGTATCGCGGCCGGCCGTTCACGCGGCAACTTGCGTGGTCCATGATCAAGCGACACGCAGAGAAGGCGGGCATCAAGGATGTTTCGCCGCATACGCTGCGACATAGCTTCGCCACACACCTCTTGCAGCACGGTGCTGATTCGCGTTCGGTGCAGGCGCTGCTGGGCCATAGCGATATCTCGACGACGCAGATCTACACGCATATTACCGACATGCATTTGCGCTCGGCTTACGACCGGCATCATCCGCGGGCTCGTATGAAGACAGGATTGCGGGATGTTCAGGATTAGCGAGCCGTCGGAGCGGGATGTTGAACAGTTCATTTCGTCTCAGCGCAACTTGCCGTTCACGTACGCGGAAGTCGGGGCTACGAATGCGACGCCGCCGTCGAGTTACAAAGTCGATCACAATCGCATTCGATTAGGTGAGGGTGAAGCCTTATATCAACGCGCGGTTGAGGGTTTGAAGAACTGGCGGCAATTTGATCTTGGTTGGGTAGGAATCGTGCCGCGGGGTGTGGTGGTCGAAGTTGGCGCGACGGTCGCGGTGAAAGCATGCGCGTTTGGGACGTGGTCGTTAAATGCGACGCGTGTGGTTTATGTAATTGACGAGCCGCGCCGGTTCGGGTTCGCGTACGGAACGTTGCCGGATCACGTCGAGTGTGGTGAGGAACGTTTCCTCATCGAGTGGCTGCCGGACGATTCCGTTTGGTACGACATCCTCGCCTTCTCACGCCCCCAACATCCGCTAGTCAGACTCAGCGCTCCCCTGGCTCGCCTCCTCCAAAAGCGCTTCGCGCGTGAATCTCTTGTGCGAATGAAATTAGCCACGGATTTTCACGGATGAACACCGGATTCAAACCGATCATCGTGCGTCGCAGAAAACAATCGTCCAAAGTCTTTGCGAACTCGTGCTTGAACGCAAACAGTATCTCGGAAGTGAAAGGATCTTCGTGGAGTTGTGTGACTTGGTTTGCTCGTGAACCGTAGACGCGTAGCAAGCGTGCGGGGTTCTTAACTGAAGAAAAATTAACCGCGCCGGGCAAAACTTCTTTTGCAGTCGCACACGGCGGCGAAGGTCGCCCGAGTTTTCGGAAGATCAGATCGACACACTCCTCAGCCAAACTTCGATACGTCGTGAGCTTGCCACCCACGATCGACAACAGATTGTTCAGCCGCGGATGTTCACGAATGAAATGCCGGCGCGTGATGCTCTGCTCGTCCTTCTCGCCTGTAACCGGTAGCGGTCGAACGCCTGAATACGTATAGAGCACGTGTTCGCGCGTCAATCGCGCTTCCGGAAAAGCGCGGTTAGCCTCAGCGAGCAGGTAGTCGATTTCCCAGAGCTCGCTCCGGACCTCGTCGGGATTATCTTCAAAGCGAACGTCAGTGGTTCCGATCAGGTAGTTTCCATTCCACGGAATTATAAAAAACGGACGTTTATCGCTTTCCGCCTCGAGATAGATCGCAGTCGCAGGCGAACCGGCGAATGGCGCCACAACGATGTGACTGCCCTTTGTCCCGCCTATCAGCTTGGGACTAGTTTCGTCGAGCAAATAGTCAACCCATGGTCCGCTCGCATTTACAATCACGCTCCCCCGCGCAAACTGCTTCTTCCCATCACAAACAAACTCAATCCCGGAACCCGTTAACTTCGTCACGGGCGCGTAGGTGTAAACCTCGGCGCCGCACTCGCTTGCCGCTAAGACATTCTCCAACACCAATCGCTCGGCAAATTCGACTTGCGCGTCAAAGTAGAGGGCCGAGCTGAGCAGGCCGTCGGGATTCAAGCCGGGTAACTGTTCGAGAGTCTCACGGCGCGAGAGCATCCGGTGCCGCGGAAGCGATTTAGTAAACGAGAGCAGGTCGTAAACAATCATCCCGGCGCGTACGGTGAGCGGTCCGCGCTGGCTCTGCTTGTAAATCGGAATCGTGATTGGAAGCGGCCGCACCAGGTGCGGCGCAATGTGCAGCAGTGTCTCGCGTTCACGCAGCGACTCGCACACGAGACCAAACTCGAAATGCTCGAGATATCGCAGGCCGCCATGAATGAGCCGCGTGGACGCCGCGCTGGTGCCGCTCGCGATGTCGCTCTTATCGATAAGCAACACCTTCAACCCACGCATGGCGGCATCGCGAGCGATCCCGGCGCCATTGATTCCCGCGCCGATGACGATCACGTCGAACTCCGAATTCATAGAAAGAGTTAACCACAAAGACACGAAGGCACTAAAACAGTTGGTGTCTTTGTGCCTTAGTGGTTAAGTAAACCATATAGTATTTGATCCGCACGGTCTGAGTCGCACATTCACCGTCGTCGTCATGAACTGCACCGCAACTCATCAATCAAAATTAATTTGAGATATGTCAAAGAAGGACTTTGCAAGCACTCCGCTCTTGATAATCCTCAATTCTAATAAACTCGCTTATTCCATCCATTTACAGGCATAAACTTTGCTCCAAAGCCGCCCACAAATCGGGCCAACAAGCAGTTCAATCCGGCCCAAAGAAGGAGCATCAAACATGCGAGTCTCCCGACAAAAAATCCATCTTCTCCATTACTTTCTTCTGCTCACCCTTTTAGCCATTCCAACCATAGCCCGCGCTGACGACGACGATGACAAAGACGACGATTACGACGTGAAAGCTCGCGTCGTCCGCATCAGCCTGCTCGGCGGCGAGGTCAACCTGAAACGCAACGACAACAAGGATTGGGAACCCGCCCGGCTGAATTATCCGCTGGTCGAGGGCGACACAATCGCAACCAGCAAAGACAGCAACCTCGAAATTCAAATTGACGCGCGCAACTTCGTCCGCCTCGCCGCGAATTCGGTGCTGCGCATCATCACGCTGCGTGACGAAGGAATCGCGATCAGCGTGGTCGAAGGCACAGCCACGATCCGGCTGGCGAAGTTTGACCGCAGCAAAAACGGCTACTTCGAAATCGACGCGCCTAAAACAACTATGGCCGCGGAGAAAGAAGGGCTTTACCGGATCGACGTGCCGCGCGACGGACGTGTCCGTTTGACCGTGCGCGACGGTGGCAACGCCCGGATTTATTCAGACACGTCTGGTTTTACTTTACGAGACGGCCGTTCGGCGGAACTAGTCGTCACCGGCGAGAACGCCGGCGACTGGGAATTCATCGCCGCCGCAGCGAGCGATGCGATCGACGCCTGGGTCAGCGACCGCGAACAAGACCTGGCCAAGCGACTCAAGTACGACGTTAAGTACTTCGACGAATCTGTTTGGGGCGCCGAAGAGCTCGAAGCCTACGGCGATTGGGCCCAGACAGACGAGTACGGCTGGATCTGGCGGCCGCACGCGTCAGTGATTAGCGGCTACGCTGATTGGGCGCCATATCGCTACGGTAGCTGGACGTGGTGTCCGCCTTACGGCTGGACGTGGGTCGGATACGAGCCCTGGGGATGGGCGCCTTATCACTACGGCCGTTGGGTCTATGTCAACAATTACTGGGCGTGGGCGCCGCAGTACAGATACGCTCGTCACCGTAGTTGGTGGCGGCCCGCGCTCGTAGCGTTCAACTTCTCTTTCGGCAACGATATCTGCTGGTATCCGCTGTCGTACTATCAAAGGGATCCGCATTCACGTCACTATCGTCATCGCGATCGAGATGGAGACGGTCGCCGCAACGGTCGACATAATTACGGAGATCCACGTGGCGTAACCCGGGTGCCGCGACGGGATTTTGGTAATCCAGAGCGAAGAGGCCAACCGGTTGAGGCACCGATTGCGCGTCGGGTTGTCGATCTTGATCCTGAGCGTGGTGATGGCGATCTGCCGCGACGTGAAAGGTTTGACAGGCGTCCAGATGTTGAGATTCCGGCGCGGCGAACCGGTGCTGCTGAACGAGCGCCCGGAATGCCGTTGGATGACAATCTCAGGAAGATGAGAGTCTTTCACGGACGCGAGCCGAGAGCGCGCGAAGTGAATCAACCAGCCGCAACGGCACCAACAACAACTCCTGCTCCTGTGACCAATACAGAAACTCAGCCAAGCGGCGCTATAGCACGGCCTGAGCCTCGGCCACGCCGAGACCGCGACCGCGAGGACGGATCGGAAAGACGTGGACGACGACAGGAAACCATCGAGAATGCTCCTGCCAACACGCCCGCGCCACGCAGCGAACAACCGCCGGTGACGGAACAGCCGCGTTCTGAACGTCGTGAGCGGGAATCGACGCCTGAATCACGGCCTCGTCCAGAACCGCGTTCAGAGCCAAGATCGGAACCACGATCAGAGCCACGGCATGAAACACCGCGCTCCGAAGCGCCACGTTCCGAGGCACCGCGTTCCGAAGCACCACGCTCCGAATCGCCGCGATCCGAATCGCCAAGAGCAGAGCCGCGCGCTCCGGATAAACCGGACCGGCCAATGTTCTGAGAAAGAAATAACCACGGATGAACGCGGATTAATCAGCGTCTTTCAATCCGCGTTTCATCCGTGGCAATGTTCGGCTCTGTCCATCCAGGCTGGCATCAGTTTCACCGATCTGCGTCGCGCCCATGTGTTTGTAAAATCCCGCCGCATTCGGATCGGCTGACATCTCAATCGCGTCAACGTTCAGCGCCGCGGCTCGCTCCATAGCATCGAGAAACAGATCCTTACCCACACCTGTTCCGATACGATGGGGAACTACCCACATGTGTTCGAGTTCAGCCTTATCATCTACCACAGACAGCGCATAGAAGCCCTGTATCTCGCCATCCTCCTCAGCGACATACACGTGATGGTCACGAATGAAATCAGCGGAGATGGTGAGATCTGATTCCCAGTGCTTGATCCAGTGTTCGGGATAACCCCAGTGGCGCTTGGCGTCGTGCGCGATCCTGGTCAGGACGGGAGCTTCATCAGCGGAGGCAGGCCTAATCATGGATTCTTGTCAGTCAGGCTCTTCTCAACTTTACGCATCAGCTCCTGCACTTGTCCAACAAACTCACCCTTCGGCGCCAACCGCAAATACTCGCGGTATTCAATCAACGCACGTTCGCGCTGGTTAACACGCAGCAAAATGTTTCCTGCCAGCAGGTGAGCTTCAGCAAGCTCGGGTTTCAGTTGCAGCGTCATCCCGATTGGACCACCGGCTTTCACCACTTCGCCCATGTCCCAGTAGAGACGTCCCAACGTGTAGTGGCCATGCCATGACTTCTGGTCCAACTTCAACCCATCGCGCAGCATTCGTTCCGCATCGGCGTTGCGCTTCTGGCGCCAGTAGACCTCACCCAGGTAGATCATCGCCGTTGCGTTTTGCGGTCTTATCTCCACAGCGCGCAGCAAAGCCTTTTCGGCCTTTTCCCATTCCTTCAGGTCGATGAAAGCCATGCCGAGCAGCAGTTGGGCCTCGAAGAAATTTGAATACCCGAGCACTGCCTTCTCGAGGAAAGCAATCCCCTCCTTGTAGTTGCTCTTCGTCAATGCGGCTCGCCCGTTTTCGTAATCCTGACGCGTCGCGGGAGGAACGCGAGCATCTATCACGTCCGTCAACAGTGGCAGACCAGCGGCAGCTTTTGTCGAGTCGGAAACGAGCTCAAAAACAAGGAAAGTACGGAAAATGACCTGCAAGTCAGCGTCCTGCTGCGCCGGCCTGAACCCGGGAGCGTTGATGACTACTTTGTAATAACCTCTTTGCAGGCTCGGAAAACGAAAGCGACCGCGACTGTCGGTAACAATCTGATCGACGATACCACCGCTAAATCTTTCGAGACGAACCGGAACACCCGTGGCCGCCTCACCCGAATCAGCCATGCGCACTTCACCACTCACTTCAAAAGTCAGCGAATTGTTGGTGTAAGTATCGCGCTCGCGCTGAGCGGACGCAGAGGGGACGACTAAAACAAACAGGACTAACGGCAGGAGAAGAAGTATTAAGCGGGGCATGCCGTTTACATTATAGGCCACGGATCTACACAGATTATGTGCAGATCCGTGGCAATTTAATCCACCGGATCGATCAGTGCCGGTAACTCAAACCAAACTGAATCAATCGGGCCGGAACGACCGTGGTCGTGATCTGTCCAAGGGTCGCGGGCGTTCCAACGTTAACCTGCGTCGGGAAACCAAAGACCGGGTGATTCCACATGTTGAACATATCCATGCGGAATCTGATCTCGTGGTCTTCCTTAATGTGGGTGGTCTTGATGATTGAGAAGTCCCAGTTCTGTTGATATGGACCACGGAAAGCATTTCGTGGCACGTCACCAAAACCGGTTGCTCCCGCAGCACCATTCGCAACCACCGAGGCAGTTCTGAAGCAGGCCGGGTTAACGTAGTGAGCCAGGATATCTGACGTCGAACCTTGTGTGTACATGGTCGAGGGATCAGTACCGCAGGTGCCACTAAACGTACCAGTCGCTACGCCCGTTTGTCCGAACGCGCCGCCGGCGGTGCTATCGGTGAGGGAGAACGGCAGGCCACTTTGGTAAGTGATAATACCGCTGATACCCCACCCCTTAAAGAACTGGTTGTTCCAGAAATTGCCACTCGGCACCGGCAGCTCGTAGGAGTAACTGACTACCAAACGATGCGGCCGGTCGAAATCGCCGCGGGCCTTGTTCTGGAACGGATCCTGCTGCGAATTGAGAATATTGCCACCGCCCTGACCGGCGCGAGTAGCGTTCAGTTCATCCGTGCTCAACGAACCGCTGACGTTGTCAGTGGTCTTCGAGAACGTGTAAGCAGCCTGGAAGTACAGACCACGTGAAAGCCGGCGCGATACGGTCCCCTGGAACGAATCGTAGTCGGCGAATCCGATGTTGCCGGAGAAACGTGCACCACGTTTGCGCGACAGGCCAAGGATCTGGTGTCGCAATTCTTCGTTGTTCACGGTGTTTGCTGTGATCGTATAGCTGGTGCCGCTAATGTCTCGCACTGTGATCGGATTCGACGGGCTGGCAAGCGGAGCCAGGTATGGATCCCAAATGCCAATGCCGCCGGTGTAACGCGTTCCGATGTAGCCCAACTCAACAGCCCAACCGCTTCCAATTTCACGTTGAAGGGTTATGTTGTACTGCTGAGTGTAAGGCGTGTAGGCATCGAGTGGCGCACTGGTAAACGATGCGAGGTTGATGGAACAATTTGTCGCGGTGCCACCGTAGTTCAGACACCTTTGACCGGCTGCGTTAACGAAGATCGGAGCGACTGTTGCAAGGTTCGGATTGGTTGCCGGAAGCCCGGTAGCGGTATCCCTGAGACCGGCAAAGAACGTCGCCGACGGAATGAACGCCGTGGCTATGATCGATGGCGGCGGGATGCTCGCGAATGGATTCTGCAACTGGAACGCCGTCGGAGTGGTGGTCGAGGACAGCGGTTGCACGGTGAATGGCGCTGCCAGCGAGTTCTGCAGAATGTTCTGATTCGACAGACGCTGGTAGTAAATACCATAACCGCCACGCAATACCGTCTTCTGGTTACCCGCTATGTCCCACGCAAAGCCGACACGAGGAGCCCAGTTATTGCCGTCAAAGCAATGCGCCAACGCACAGTCTGACACGCCCGGAGTACCTGTGAATCCGGACAAATTTACTTTTTCCGGGAAGAGGAAAGGATTCTGTCCCGCTGCTGCCAGGGCCGGGTCGAAGATGCCGGCGCGATACAACTTGTCGTGACCAAAGCTCATGCCTTCCCAACGAAGTCCCAGGTTGAAGGTGAGCCGTGGTGACCAGCGGTAGTCGTCCTGAATGAACGCTGCGTAGTCGGTTGCGATGAAGTTTCGTGCCGGGTCGCCAAACGCCGATTGGATCGCCGTCACTCGTCCGCGCAGGAAATTCTGAAACGCGGAACAGTCATTCGTGTCGAGCTTGCAGTTAACGAACGCCGATGGCGCAGGTGTTACGCCAGAAGATGTCGCACCGGTGGTCAATGCGCCACGGACTGCGAAGTTGTTGAAGCGATTCAACTGATACTGAACTGCCTCGCCGCCAAATCTCAAACTGTGCTTGCCATGAGTCATCGAGAACGTGTCTACGATGTTGTACTGGTTGGACACTGTTCCGCGATCGTCATTGACGCCGGTTCCGATTTGGAAAAGTCCAGTGATGTTGACCTGGTACATGCCCGGGAATATGTCGCTGTTTCCGCGCGTGGCTCCGATGTCAGACAGGTTGATCGCGTCAGTCGGAATATTCGCGAAGATGAAGCGACTGTACCCAAGGCGCAGTTCGTTGATCTTGCTGGCACTAAAAACGTGCGTATGAGTTATTGAAAGAAACCGGTTCTGTTGCGTGTCAGTGCGTTGGAACGCAAGACTGCTGGCAGTGCCAAACGGTTTCAGCACGGAGCCGTTGTCCCAGAACCAGCGGCCGGAAATCTTGTCTTTTCCGTCGCGCATGATGCGGTCATAACTGACCGTGTACTGGTTGTCCTCAATCGGAGCTACACCTGAGAAACTACAGGTGAAGTTTCCGGGGAAGGCATTGGCTGCTGTAGCTGCAGCAGACCTGCAGCCCGCGCTGCCCGATCTCGGGACCAGGAAACCACCGCCATAAAGATCGCTTGACTGGTTGAGAATGTTAACGGCGATCGGATCGATTTGCGCCGGGGTCAGATTAAAAGCGGTTGCTAACAACGCCGCCGAGGTTCTGCCGTCAGGACCTACCGGGAAATTCTGAATGGTAGGAGTCAAGGCCGAACCCAATGGATCCAAACCATTGCGAGCGCGTACGCCCTGGTAGTTGAAGAACCAGAAGCCGCCCAACTTGGGAACCGGCCCACTGGCACTGCCGCCAAAAACGTTTTGCAGCAGGCGCGCGCGTTTGCTCACGCCGTTGGCATTGCGGAAGTACTCATTCGCATTCAGCGCATCGTTGCGGTGCGACCAGTATCCTTCCCAGTGATAGTCTTTGGAGCCGGACTTGATGACCAGGCCCATTGAGCCACCACCTTTGCTGCCCTGCGAAGCGTCGTAGAGGGAGGTTGAAACCTTCATCTCTTCGAGTGTGCTCGGATTGGGCAGCGGCACCGTATCAAAGTGCGCGAGGTTGAAGTCGTTAACGTTGATGCCCTCGAGTGAGATGCTGTTGTTGCTGGTGCGCTGCCCGTTGACGTTCATGTCAGCCGTGCCGCGGCCGGCAGTGCGAACGTCTGTCGGTTCGCTGGCGGTACCAGCGGAGAGCGACATCAGAAACAGAAAATTGGGGGAAGCAAGAGGCAACGTGCGAAGCGTCTCAGCTCCCAACGGCTGTCCGGTTACTGCACTCGAAGGATTGATCAGCGAGGTTGAGGCCTCGATATTGACCGTTTCTTCGATTCGACCGGCCTCGAGAGTAACGTCTTGTCGCGTACTCTCACCGATTCTTACCTGGACCGCCGCAACAAGAGCTTTCTTGAAATTTGGGGCGGTGATTTCCAGCCGGTAAGCTCCCGGCTTTAGCAACGTAATCGAGTAACCACCATCGCCAGCAGTGGTAGCGGTTCGCTCTGACTTTCCGGTGCTCTCACTTATTACGTCGACTGTCGCCCCCGCAACGAGGGCGCCACCGGAGTCAGTGACAACCCCGGTAATACCTCCTGTTTGGCTCGCTTGTGCAAACACACTTATCGCGCACAGGAGGCTCAGAATCGCTGCGCTTGCCAAGCGTAGTGGACTTCTCATGGACAATCCTCCTTATAGGATCACTTAAATTGTGTTACTTCGGGTTAGGACTAGAACGCGTTTTAGGAAAGATAGACGTTCGTCTGTATGCAATGACTATTCCGGCAACTACCGGCAGCGCTTAAATTTGCCTAACGCTTGCGGCGCAGGAACTTAGCAACGCTCGGCGTACAAGGGCAGCCACATAGCGGCCGCCCTTTCACCCAAAAATTTCGTTATTCTTCAAAATCTTGGATACTCAATGCAGACGCTGCCCGATCAGCTTATCGATAATCTTGAAGCGTTTGTGAGAGGCGAGCCGCGAAATCCGGGTTAGTACAATCCACAGATTACGCTGATTACAAGAAGAAAATCTGTGTAATCTGTGGTTACGGGGTGGCGGCTTCGGCGTCTTCGTGATGCTCGGTGGTGTAAAGACGAAGGATGTCCTGTCCCTGGCGTGAGCGTGGATCGATTGTGCGCAGGTGCTTGCGTCCTTGCATTTCCCAAATGGCCGTGACTACTCCATCTTTCTCCACTGCGTGATAAGTAATCTCTTCGTTGCTCGCTTCCGGCGCGGTTTCGTTCGACTTGGCCGCGCCATCGCCTATTCCGGTTTCATTCTCAGACATACGAACTCAAATAATCTCCAATCTGTTTGCGATGGGTTTTGTTAGGTGACGCGAATTGTTGCACACGACATTTAAGCGCGCAAGCGCAAAGCCGACTCGACTGCTTTTCGCGGCACGACCACGCCCCATCCTTGCCGCTCTACTTCGACGCCTGCAACTCTCTCCGCGGTGTCGATCAAAATGCGCTTTACTTGTTGCGGCGTCAGCTTCGGATTCGCTTCCAGCATGCACGCAATAATCGACGAAACAATCGGCGCCGAGAATGATGTGCCGTCCACAAACTTATAGTCCTGGTTGATGACGTTGCCCTCGCGCAGCTTGATCGTTATCAACTGCCGCAATAGCGACAGGTTTAGATCGTAAGCTTCGTCGAGATCTTTATCGACGCCTTTGTGGGCAACGATGATGCTGCGCAGATCTTCGTCCGCGGCGTCGTCGAGATCAGCGTAGAGCCTCGCTTCGATCGCGGTAGGCGTCTGCGGCAGGATTGGCGCGGCGACCCAGATCCCGGGCGCGATCACTTCCGGTTTTTGCAGTCCGTCGATAGTTGGGCCATACGACGAGCGATACATTCCACGCCGCGCTCGATCGAGTGAATTCTGATCGTCAAGACCACCGACAGCGATCGACGACGGCGCACTCGCGGGCGGCAACACCGGATGCCCCGGCGAGAGCCCCGCATTGCCAACGGCGCACACTACAGTCATTCCCGCTTTCACCACTTCCTCCACTAGTTGGCACAACGAATTGTTCAGATACGACTGTTCGAAGTCGCCGCCGGCGGAAATGTTAACGATCCGGATGTCGTACTTCTTCCTGTTTGCAAATACCCAGCGCAGACCCGTTTCGATGTTGCTCTCGGGAATGCGTCCGGTCTTTCCGATCTTGACGAGCACCACGTTCGCTTCCGGCGCGATGCTTCGATAAAGACCGTCAGACAAATGCCCGTTTCCCGCCGCTACGACTGACGTCATCATGCCGTGCCAGCTCGCGACATCAGGCTTTTGCAAAGACGAGAATTCCGGGAAAATACTGTGATAAGCGAGGATGCGATTGGTTGGCTCGGTCAGATCCTTGTGCGCATAGAATCCTGAATCGAGGAAGGCAATAGTGACGCCCCGCCCGGTGTAACGTTCGTCGGCGTCCATCCTGACCGGAACCGGCAGCGCCTGCTCAATAACTTCAGACATTGGCTACACATTATACCGATTTGCTCCAAATTGCTTTATCGGGCTTATCTGTGTAATCTGTGGCTTACACCATAGTTGCGTTAAGGAGACTTGTAATGAAGAGAAATCTATCGATCCTTTTGGCGTCGCTCTTCGTGATTGCGGGCGCCATTTTTGCCACTGGTGCGCGTGCTGAAGGCGAGGTTCCCGCACCGCCGGCGATTGGCGCTACGATTGAAGACTTTACGCTCACCGATGTCGACAACAAGGAGCGCTCGCTGAAGTCGCTGGCCGGAAAGAACGGCACCGTGCTGCTGTTCATCGCCGTGCAGTGTCCGGTGTCAAATGCCTACAACGAGCGCATGGCAAAACTTGCCGAAGATTACAAAGCCAAGGGCATCGCTGTGATCGGTATTAACTCGAACGTCGCCGAAGCCGCAGCCGCGGTTAAAGCTCACGCCGAACAAAACAAACTCAGTTTTCCGATCCTGAAAGATTCAGGGAATAAGATTGCCGACAAACTCGGCGCCAGCGTCACTCCGGAAGCTTACTTCATCGACGCCGGCAACAAGCTCCTTTATCACGGCCGCATCGACAACGCTCGCAACGCGGCCCAACTCGAAACCAGCGATCTGCGCAATGCTTTAGACGCCGCGCTGGCCGGCAAAGCAATTGAAAAGACAGAAGCAAAAGCGTTTGGTTGCAGCATTAAACGGGCGTAATGAAATGAGATTTACAAAAGCGATCGTTCCCATCGCGTTGTGCATTATGTTGTTGAGTCTCGCGGCGCCGGCCCAGAAATATAAGGGCCGCACCGCGAAACCACCCGACCCGATCGTGGTCTCGGCAATCGATACCAACGAGCTCAAAGACTTGCTCACGCAACAACGAAAGCGGCCTTTGCTCGTCAACTTCTGGGCCACCTACTGTGATCCCTGCCGCGACGAGTTTCCCGACCTGGTAAAGATCGACAAAGAGTACAGGCCACACGCGCTGGAGTTTGTCACTGTCTCGCTCGACGACATGGCCGACATCAAAACCGGGGTGCCGAAGTTTCTTGATGCAATGAAGGCGACGATGCCGGCTTACCTGCTTAACGCCTCTGATCCAGAGCCCGCCATCAACATCGTGGATACGCGCTGGCGCGGCGACTTGCCGGCGACCTATCTGTACAACGAAAAAGGCGAGATTGTTTACAAGCACATCGGGCGCGTTAATCCCGTTGA
>Ga0070689_100001433_pt1 | contig 15207 bp, 6 predicted proteins | sample KBSS23HmetaG_FD_64669 | JGI IMG/M metagenome (GOLD analysis project Ga0070689, IMG submission 64669) | Switchgrass rhizosphere microbial communities from Kellogg Biological Station, Michigan, USA - KBS S2-3H metaG | ecosystem: Host-associated > Plants > Roots > Rhizosphere ...
CCTTCCCGACCCGTTCTCCGCTGCGCCGGGTGGGCGTCTCTACCGTACGGGCGACCTCGCGCGATACCTGTCCGACGGCGAGCTGGAGATCGTAGGACGCGCCGACCAGCAGGTGAAGATCAGGGGCTTCCGCATCGAGCCGGGCGAGATCGAAGCGGTTATGTTGCGCTATGCGGCGGTGCGGGAGTGCGCGGTCGTGGTCAGAGAGGACGGGCCGGGCGATAAGCATCTGGTCGGTTACGTGGTCGCGAGGCCCGACGAGACTCTCTCGCTGAACGGGCTGCGCGACTACCTGCGCGAGCACCTGCCCGAATACATGCTGCCCGCGCGCCTGCACCAGCTCGATCAGATGCCGCTCAACGCGAGCGGCAAGATAGACCGAAATGCGCTGAACGCCTCTGACGCCGCGCGTGAGGAGGCTGACGCGAGCGACTCCCTAACGTCCTGGACGCCGACGCAGGAGATGTTGGCTGGTATCTGGTGCGAGGTACTCGGGCTCGAACGGGTTGGGCTCGACGACAACTTTTTCGAGCTGGGCGGCCACTCGTTGCTGGCGACGCAGGTGATCTCAAGGGTGCAGGAGGCTTTCGCCGTAGAGTTCCTGTTGCACAACTTCTTCGAGACACCCATCCTGCGCGACTTGGCCGACATACTCGAAGAGACGCGCCTGGCCGGCTGTGACATGAAACCTCTGCCGCTCGAAGCGGCGAGCCGCGAGCAGCCCTTGCCGCTCTCTTACGCGCAGCAGCGCCTCCTGTTTCTGGATCAACTTGAGCCGGGGAACCCCTTCTTCAACTGTCCCGGCGCGGCACGCCTCCGAGGCCCGCTGGACGTAGCGGCGCTGGAGCAGAGCATCAACGAGATCATCCGGCGGCACGAATCTCTGAGAACCAGTTTCGCGGTCACCGGCGCGTCACCCGTGCAGGTGATCGCCGGTGAGATGCGCGTCAATCTGAGCGTGGAGGACTTGAGCGGGCTGACGGAGAGCGAACGTGAAGCCGCGGCCGAGCGATACGCGAGCGAAGAGGCCCGCTGGCCCTTCGACCTCTCGCGCGGGCCGCTGCTGCGGGTGCGCCTGCTGTGCCTCGGCGCCGAGGATCATGTCGTGCTCTTTACGATGCACCACATCATCTCCGACGGCTGGTCGATGGGCGTGCTGATGCGCGAGCTCGGGGTACTCTACGAAGCTTTCGTGAACGGCGAGGCTTCGCCCCTCGCGGAGTTGCCGATTCAGTACGCCGACTACGCCGTGTGGCAGAGGGCTTGGCTCAGCGGCGAGGTGCTGGAGCGGCAGTTGGAATACTGGCGGCGACACCTGACTGGGGCACCTGCCGTCTCGGGGCTGCCGGCGGACAGACCCCGCCCGGCGGAGCGGACGTTTCACGGCACGCGGCTGCCGGCCGTCCTGAGCGCGGAGCTGACAGAGTCGTTGCACGCTCTGGGTCGTCGCGAGGGCGTGACCCTGTTCATGCTTCTCTTCGCAGCCGTTAACAGCCTGCTGCACTACCATTCCGGCTCCGAAGACCTCGTCGTGGGCACCGACCTGGCGAACCGGAATCGGCGGGAGGTCGAAGGTCTCATCGGGTTCTTCATCAACCAGTTGCCCCTGCGCACGAACCTCTCAGGTGATCCAACCTTCAGGGAATTATTGCACCGCGTGAGGGAGGTGGCCCTCGGGGCTTACGCGCACGAGCACGTCTCGCTCGACAGGCTCGTCGAGACGCTGAAAGTTGAGCGAAATCTGCAATACTCGCCCCTCTATCAGGTCAACTTCACTCTGCAAAACACGCCCGACCCGTCCCCCTCGCTGCGCGGCCTGACGGTGAGCGCGGTTCCGATGAACGTCGTGACCGCCCAACTCGACCTGATCTTGAACTTCGCGGAGATAGATCAGGCTCTCGTCGGCGCGTTCGAGTTCAACACAGACCTCTACGACACCGCGACGATTCAGCGGCTGATCAGAGATTTTACGACCATCCTCAGCACGGTCGCCGACCGCCCTGACCTCAGGTTGAGTGAACTGAAGGCGACGCTCGCCGAGCAGAACAGACGAGACAGGCTGGCACAGGCGGAAGAACTCAAGGAGGGTGCGCGGCGGAAACTCGCCGGGCGTCTCAAGCCAGTCGCCGCGCGCGTTTTGAGCGCGAATGATGCGCAACGCACGGCAGACCATGAGACCGCCGGAGTCGCTTAAGACGCTCGGGAAAACAACCCCGGGAGAAACGGGGAACACAGCAGGAAGAGATTGGCATGTCAAATACAGTACTCGAAGGGTTTCAGCTCTCCCCACAGCAAGAGCACCTCTGGTTGTTACAGCGTGACGGTGACGAACGGGCTTACCGCGCCGAGGGTGAGGTTGCCGTCGAAGGCCCCCTCGACCCGCAGCTCTTAGAGGCCGCTTTGCAGAGGGTCATCAACCGGCATGACATATTTCGCACCTCCTTTCAACGCCTGACGGGGATGATCTTTCCGCTTCAGGTCGTCAGAGATGGCGAGGCGCTCAGACTCTCGGTGCATGACTTCAGCGACCTGCGGCCGTCGGAGCAGGCGGCTGGCGTCGAATCCCTGCGGCGCGAAATCAGCCGCCAGCCTTTCGACCTGGCGGAAGACATGCTCCTGCACCTGCGTCTCGTCAAGCTGGCCCCGGAGAGCCATCTCCTGCTGGTGAGTTTGCCCGCCCTCTGCATGGACGCCGGGGGGCTAAGGAATCTGGTGACGGAGATCGCGTTCTCCTACGCGGATTGCCTGCGCGGCGAGGAGTATTCGGATGAGCCTTTAAGATACGCCGATTTCGCCGACTGGCAGCATGAGCTTCTTGCTTCGGAAGAGACTGCGGCCGGCCGGCTTTACTGGCAGCGGAAACAGATCTCCGAGTCCGGCGCTTTAAGTCTGCCGCTGAAAAAGTCTGCCCTCGGCGGGGCGTACGACCCGCAGGTTCTGACCACGACCGTCGACATCGGGTTGCTTTCGGAGGCGGAGGCGCAGGCGTGTCGTCAAAAGGTTTCGCTGCCCGTCTTACTGCTCGGGTGCTTCCAACTCCTGCTCTGGCGGTTGACGCAGCAGAGCGAAATCGTCACCGGCGTGGCTGCCAGCGGCCGAAACTACGAAGAGTTGAAGACCGCTCCCGGCCTCTTCGCGCGTTTCCTCCCCGTCCACACTAGTTTCGCCGCCGACCCGCCCTGCGCCGAACTGTTGCAGGAGATACTGCGCACGATACACGAGGCATTGGAGTGGCAGGAGTTTTTCAGCTGGGAACGACTCGGATCGGACGTGCCGCCGGGCGAGACTGCGGGTGGCGCACCTTACATCCCCTTCGGCTACGAGTTTGTCGAAGAGGATGAGTTGATCGTGCCGGCGGGCGGCGTGACCTTCGGGCTGACACATGCTTCGGCCAACATCAGCCGCTTCGATCTCCTGCTGCGCTGCCTGCCTCAAGCCGATGGTCGCCTGATCGCCGAATGGCATTACGACGCGCTGCGTTACGCGGCGGCCGACGTGGAGCGGCTGGCGGAGCAATGGCAGGCCGTGGTGGCGAGCGTCATCCGGCGGGCCGAAGAACGCGCCAGCGCGGTCAACGTGCTCGGCGCGGAAGAACGCACACGGTTGTTGTCGGACTTCGGCCGGGGCCTTCAGTTCGAAGCCGGCACGCTCTGCCTGCACGAGTTGTTTGAAGCGCAGGTGGCGCGCACGCCCGACGCGGTGGCGGTCGTCTACGAAGACGAGCGCGTCAGTTATCGAGAGTTGAACCGGAGGGCCGATCGTTTCTCCAACTATCTGCGGCGCAGGGGCGCGGGCCGGGAGGCGCTCGTCGCGCTTCTCATGGAACGCTCCATCGAAATGGTGGTCGCCCTGCTCGGAGTCCTGAAGGCGGGCGGCGCGTACGTCCCGCTCGACCCGGAGTATCCAGCAGAGCGGCTGGCGCTGATGCTGGATGATGTCAACCCGCGCGTGCTCGTCACCCAGGAGCTGCTGAGGGCGGAAGCGGACGGCATTCTCGCCGCCACCAGGAACGGGGCGGCGACGACGGAAGTGATATGCATCGACGGGCCGGGGGCAGCGCTGGAAGAGGAGAGCGGCGAGCCGGCCGGGAGCGGCACCGGGCCGGATAACCTGGCGTACGTCATCTACACCTCCGGTTCGACCGGCCGCCCGAAGGGCGTCATGATATCTCACGGCGCGATCTGCAACCGTCTCCTCTGGATGCAGAGGACTTTTCCGCTGACCGAGGTGGACAGCATCCTGCAAAAGACCTCTTTCAGCTTCGACGCGTCCGTCTGGGAATTCTTCGCCCCGTTGATTGCGGGCGCGCGCCTGTTCATGGCGCAGCCCGGCGGGCACAGAGACAGCGCGTATCTCGTTCGGGCGCTGGCCCGCCGCGAAATCACGATCTTACAGCTCGTGCCCTCAATGTTGCGCGTCCTTCTGGACGAGCCGGGTTTGAGCGACTGCCGCAGTCTCCGAATGGTCTTCTGCGGCGGCGAGGCGCTCACCTGCGACCTGCAAGAGAAGTTCTTCGCGCGCGTGAATGCCGAGTTGAACAACCTCTACGGCCCGACCGAGACGGCCATCGACGCAACCGCCCGCGCCTGCGTGCCGGGGGACGAACAGCGCGGCGTGCTGATCGGGCGACCGATCTCGAACATACAGGTCTACCTGCTCGACTCGCGGTCGGAGCCAGTGCCGGTGGGGGTGAGCGGTGAGCTACATGTCGGCGGCGCGGGTCTCGCGCGGGGCTACCTGAATCGCCCCGCGTTGACGGCCGAACGCTTCATCCCCAATCCCTTCGGTGATACCCCGGGAGAGCGTCTGTACCGGACGGGCGACCTGGCACGTTTCCTGCCCGACGGCACTATCGAATACCTCGGCCGCGCCGATCATCAGGTCAAGCTCAGAGGGTTTCGCATCGAGTTGGGCGAGATTGAAGTCTTGCTGTGCGAGCAGCCGGGAGTGCGCGCAGCCGTCGTCGTCGTCCGTGAGGATGAGGCGGAGCATCGACGGCTTGTCGCTTACGTCGTCGGCACGGAGCGTGACGGGGCCGCCGGGGCCGGTTGGGTCAGCCAACTGCTCGTCGCGTTGAAGGAGAGACTGCCGGATTACATGATCCCGTCGGCCGTCGTGACCCTCGCAGAGTTGCCGCGCCTGCCCAACGGCAAGGTGGATCGCAAATCACTGCCCGCCCCGGAGCAGTTCGACACGCAGCTGCGGACAGATTACATCGGGCCTCGTAATCAAGTCGAAGATACGCTGGCGCGTATCTGGGCGGAGGTGTTGAAACTCAAGCAGGTCGGCATCCATGACAACTTCTTTGAACTCGGCGGCGACTCCATCCTCTCTATTCAGATAGTCACACGGACCAACCAGGCCGGTCTCAAGTTCTCCCCCAAGCAACTATTTCGTCACCAGACGATTGCCGAACTGGCCGGCGTTGTCAGCCTTGGCCCCGCCCTCGAAGCCCCTCAGGGCGTGCTTGCCGGCGAAGTTCCGCTGACGCCGATTCAGCATCACTTCTTCGGGCTCCAGACGGCCGACCTGAATCACTTCAACCAGTCAGTGATGCTCGAACTCAAACAGCCTCTCGGGGTGGAGCAGTTGCAGAAGGTGGTCGAGCAACTGGTGCTGCACCACGACACGTTGAAGTTGCGTTTCGTGAGAGAGGAGCAGGGCTGGCGTCAGTTCTATGAAGGGGCGGAAGCGGCGTCCGCCGTGCAGGTGCGGCATGTCGAACTCGCCGCCCTCGAAGACCCTCGGGAGCAGGAGGCCGCCCTCGAAGCGGCAGCGGGCGAGATTCAGCGGAGCTTGAATATCGAGCAGGGGCCCGTGCTGCGCGTGGCGTTGATAGAGCTAGGAGACCGGGGCGGGCAGCGCCTACTTTTCGTAGTCCACCACCTCGCCGTTGATGGAGTGTCCTGGCGGGTTCTGCTGGAAGACCTGGAGCAGGGGCTCGAGCAGGCGAGCCGCGGGGAGGAGGTCAAGTTCCGCGCGAAGACGAGCTCTTACCAGCAGTGGGCCGAGCGTTTAGAGGAGTACGCGCAGAGGCCGGAAGTCGAAGAGGAGGTGCCCTACTGGTCTGAGGTCGTGCGCCTGGCCGAGTCGGTGCGCCTGCCCCTGGACTATCCGGACGGGGAAGCGACGCGCAGCTCAACCCGGCTCGTCAGGTCGTGCCTGAAGCCGGAGGATACGTTCGCCCTTCTCCATGAAGTTCCCGCCGCGTATCACACGCAGATTAACGACGTGCTGTTGACGGCGCTGGCTGAAGCCGTCGGCAGGTGGAGCGGGCAGCGGCGGCTGGTGGTCGAGATGGAAGGGCACGGGCGCGAAGAGATCACGGACGATCTCGACCTCTCACGCACGGTCGGCTGGTTCACCAACCTCTACCCCGTGGCCTTAGACCTTGAGGGCGCGGAAACAACCGGCACGTCGTTGAAGCGCGTGAAGGAACAGTTGCGGCAGATGCCGCGCGGCGGCATCGGCTACGGCGTACTGCGCTACCTGAGCAGAGATCCCGCGGTCAGGGCGCGGCTGAAGCCGGAGCGCCGGACGGAGGTGAGCTTCAACTATCTCGGTCAACTCGATCAGGTGCTCGACGCCAGCGCGCTGTTCGCCGGGGCGCGCGAGCAAAGCGGACCGCAGCAGAGCGAGCGCGGGCGGCAACCCTACACGCTTGAAGTGGCGGCAGCCGTGCTGGGAGGGGAGCTGCAAGTGAGTTGGGTTTACAGCGAGCAGTTGCACAGGCGCGAGACGATCGAGCGGGTCGCCGCGGATTACCTGAAAGCGCTGCGCGAATTGATCGAACACTGCCAATTAGACGAGGCGGGCGGTTTCACCCCCTCTGACTTCCCCCTCGTGCAGCTAAAGCAGGAGGAGCTCGATTCCGCCCTCGGCGAAGTCGACTTCGGTTAAGCGAAGAGTGTGCATAAAACGGCCGAGTTTCTGCGGCGGCAACAAACGGCGACGCCTCAACCACAGGCTTTCAACCAGCCTTACCCTTTAACGGAGGACTTTCATGTCAGACAAATCCAGTCTCGACTGCATCATCGTGGGCTACAACGACATCGACTTCGGGCGCAGCCTGGAGGCACAGAAGAAGGGCGAGAAGTATTCCGGCGGCTACCGCAGCAGCAAGATTAACTCTCTCATTTACCGCAATGAACGAATCACCTATACGAACCTGCTGAACCAAATTATCACCCAGGCAACGGGCCGGCCCTCCGACCTCAACGTCTTCAACCTGCCGAACCTGGCCGTCTGCTACCTCAAGAGTTATTTGAACCGACGCAATCTCAACGTCGAGATCGTCAACTTCTTCAATGCGGAGCAAGAGCGGTTCGCCGATCTGCTCGCTCAGTCGCCCAACGCTGTGGCGATCACCACCACCTTTTACGTCGATGACGAGCCCATCGTGGAGGTGGTCGATTTCATCCGCCGGCACTGCCCGGAGACGAAGATCATCATCGGCGGGCCGCATATTTTCAATCTCCACACCCACTACGACGCCGCGACGCAGGACTTCCTGTGGAAGAAACTGGGCGCGGACGTTTACGTCTACGACCCACAGGGCGAGGCGACGCTGAACCAGGTGCTCCACCGACTGCGCGACGAGCCCGGGAAAGGTTTCGGCGATATCCCCAATCTGATCTACACAACCGACGGCAAGACGTTCGAGACGACGGGCAAGTCGGTCGAGAATAACGACCTGGATCAGAACACCGTTGACTGGAGTTACTTTAATCAGGACTTCATCGTCCCCACCGTCTCGATGCGCACGGCGCGGAGCTGCGCCTTCAAATGCTCCTTCTGCTCCTACCCGTTTCTGGCGGGCGAGCTCACCCTGACCGGCCTGGAGGCCGTCGAGGCGGAGATGCGCTACCTGAAGGAACACGGCGTCAAAAACCTGATCTTCATAGACGACACCTTCAACATCCCGCTCCCCAGGTTCAAAGACCTATGCCGGATGATGATTAAAAACGACTTCGGCTTCAACTGGTATTCGATGTACCGCTGCTCGAACTCGGACGACGAGGCTTTCGGACTGCTGGCCGAGAGCGGCTGCAAGGGGGTGTTCCTGGGCATCGAATCCGGCAGCAACACGATCCTGAAGAACATGAACAAGGCGGCCAAGAAGGAGCGCTACATGGACGGCATCGGCAAGCTGAAAAAGAACGGCGTGACGACGCTCGCCTCCTTCATCGTCGGCTTCCCCGGGGAGACGGACGAGACCATCAAGGAGACCATCGACTTCATCGAAGAGACCTCGCCCACCTTCTACCGCGCACAGCTCTACTACCACGACGTTAAGGTGCCGGTTCATCGCGAGGCGAAGCAGTACGGGTTGACTGGGGCGGGTTATAGCTGGAAGCACAAGACGATGGACTGGCAGGCGGCTGCCGACTGGATCGAACTGATGTATCGAAACATCAAGAGCAGCAGCGTCTTTCCCCTGCACGGGTTTGACCTGGAATCGGTGGCCTATCTGGTGGGCGAGGGGCTGGAACTGAATCAGATCACGGGATTCGCCGAGATCGCGCAGGAGATGCTCGTGAAAAGTCTGGATGACGTGCCGCGTGACACGAGCGAGCAGGAACAGAAGCTGATTGGGCTGTTTCAACCGGTAGCCGTTTAGGGCACAAACCCGCTGTGTAAACGCTCCGAATGACCGGCGGGAAGGGAGGCCGTCCTGCGCCGCCCGTCACGCGTCAGGCGGGAAATTGAGACGATGCAGCAGGTTGGTGAATTTGGGGTCGGGGCGGAGGCTGTCAATCTCCGGGGTGACCTTCATCCAGTTGAGCCAGGCGCTCTGCGTCTCGTAAGCCTTCTCGAACCATTCGAACGCTTGTGAGCCGTTGCCGAGAGCCGTGTAGATGAGTCCGATGCCGTAAACCGGGACGTGGGTCTGCTTCGACAGCTCTTTCAGCTCTTCGAGTATTTTCAACGCCTTCTCCTTCTGCCCGGCCATCGCGTAGGCATGTCCGAGGAACGCCAGGAGCAGTGGGGGCTTTTCCACGAGGCTGGCGTTCTCAAGCTCCTCAATGGCCCGTGCGAACTCTCCCCGGTGCAGGAAGGCTAATCCGAGCGCCACGCGCGCCAGAAAGAAGCCGGGGTGCCTCTCCAGCGTCTTCTCAAGCTGGCTGATCGCCCGGTCGAACTGGCGCACGTGCATGAAATGCCAGCCCAGATACTGGTTGACTTCACCATCGAGCGGGTCGAGTTTCCTCGCAATCTGGCTCTCGACCGAGGACTCTTCGATGCGGCCCATGGCCATCAGAAAATTGGAGTACCAGATGTGTGCGTGGGCATAACTGGGTGACAGTTCGATGGCCCTCTTGAACTCCCTCTCGGCGCCCGCCCAGTCGCGCTCGAACATCATTTTAATGCAGGCCAACGAGCAATGTGCTTCGGTCAGGGTATCGTCTATCGCCAGTGCCTTCAGCGCGGCCGCCTTGGCTATCGGGCTGGTCTCCCAGGTGGGAAGTACCCCGTAGAAGTCAAAGGCCACGTACGAATCGGCCAGTCCCGAGTAGGCCATGGCGAAATTGGGGTCAATTTCGATAGCCCCCTGGAAGCTCTCTATCGCTTTCCTGTAACCCTCGGCCGACTTCTTGTTCCAGTAGTAGCGGCCCTTCAGATAAAGCTTGTAGGCACCGGGCTTGGGGGCATAAGTTTTACTGACCTGACTCCGCTCCAGATCCGTTAAAGCTGACAGGAGCTTGCCAGAAATGCGTAGTGCGAGGTCTGATTCCAACGCCTGAAGGTCAGCGAGAGGGCGATCCAACTGCTCACCCCAGAGCCGCCAGCCGTTGGCTACGTTAACCAGTTCCGTTTTGATACTCAGGTTACTGCCCGACAGCAGGATGCTACTGACGAGCACGGCACCGACCCCTAACTCGTTTCCGACCTGTATGGGATTAACATTCTGCCCCTTGTAAGAGAACATCACGCTGCGCGCCACGACACGTAGCTGCGAGAGCCGCGAGAGATTGTAGATGATGCCTTCGGTAAGTCCGTCGGCGAGATACTCCAGCTCTTCGTCGTCGCTTTCATTAATTACCGGCAGGACGGCGAGAGAGATGTTGGCCTCTGCCAGCGGGGGAAGTATCTCCCCCGCTGAGCCTGTCTCCTGCGGGGCGCTCGGCTCGCCGGGTACGGCTGGGGCGCTGTCGTCCTGTATCTCTTCGACGGGCGCGACGAACCGGTACCCGCGCCTCGGAATAGTCTCTATGTACTTTGTACCTTGATCCTTACGGAACAACTTTCGCAGCGTGAAAATATTTTGAGTTAAATTGGACTCTTCCACATGCCTGTCAGGCCAGAGGATGTTCATCATCTCCGCTTTCCCGACTAACTGGCCACGCCGCTCCACCAATAACAGGAGCGTCTCGAAGACCTTCGGAGCGAGCTGCACCGGCTCCCCTTGATGCATGAGAAGCTGTTGTTTAACGTCCAGGCGAAATGGCCCAAATTTATAGAGGCGGGTAATTTCGATATCCATTGAGAACTTCTTGAAGGAAAATTGAGTTCCTACTTGAGGACTTTTTCCTTCAACCCACAGTAAGTTCACGACTGGATGAGGGATAAAAGGCAAAAACCTGAATGAGGTTAAAACCAGAAATCCAGTAAGGGAAATACGCCTAACACCAGAATGCTACAAGAGCATTGGGCATTGCGTTGAAATTGATTTTGCGAGAGCCAAGTGTATTGCAAATGCGCGCGAGAAGCAATGACTTTCTAGTCAATCTCCGCTTGAGTACACGTCGTTGAATTTGAATACACTTCGGTGAATCTTGGCTGCAAGACGAAAGGCAATATCTTGGTCAAAACAGCGATTGACACTCCGGCCTGGTACGCGATTTATACCAGGCCCAGAGAAGAAGACCGGGTCAGCAGAAATTTAGCTGCCTGCGACATACCCACCTTCGCCCCCCGGATAAAGGCGAAACGGTATAACCAGTTCACCGGCAGCGCCATTTACGTCTCGCAGCCGCTCTTCCCGCGCTATATCTTCGCCCGTTTCGACGCCAGCAAGGTACTGCATAAAATCTATTACACCCGTGGTGTGAAGACCGTCGTCAGCTTCAACAACGTCCCACTTGAGGTCGAAAAGGATGTCATCGCGTTGATTCAGGCACGGGTCGGCGAAGAAGGTTTTGTCCGGCTCGACGAGGACTTCAGACGCGGTGATGAGGTGACGGTTAAAAACGGCGCGCTCCAGGGCATCAGCGGCATCTTTAATCGTTCCACGAACGATGCCAGCCGGGTCATGATACTTCTGAACGCCATTAACTATCAGGCCGCCGTCATCGTCGACAAAGAGATGATGCAGAAGGCCGGCCGGGCTGTTCAGTACGCCTGACGCGGCGCGTCTCAGTTTTGAAGAAGGCGCCGGCGGACCGCCCGCGCAAGGTAATTTCCGCACCCGGTCTCTCGAATTACCGAGGGCCTGGTCCGGACGCCATCGGCTCTTGATCCCGACAACGTTCCCGATTCAACAGAGGAAGGGCCTCTCCCTTTAGTCCGAACACCAACAATGCCGCTTCAGTCGCTCGTTCGGGCGGTAACGCGGCTTGGTGCGGAAGCCCGGGAGCCTTCCCAATCTCATATCCAAACTAAGCAGAGAGTCCTACCGGCTCCAAATGCGGTAGCTATGCCCACGCGACGGGCCGCGACGAGTCAGCGCTGATGGCTCGTTTGAATATCAATCACCAATCTCGCCAAGGAGTTCGACAATGCATCGAGACGAGCAGGAAGACGCTTCGATCTACAAGGTCGTCGTCAATCACGAGGAGCAGTATTCCATCTATCCCGTCGATCGGGACAACCCCCTCGGCTGGAACAGCACGGGCAAGACGGGCACGAAGGCCGAATGCCTGCAATACATCGAAGAAGTGTGGACGGACATGAGACCGCTCAGCCTGAGGCTGAGAACGATGGACGCGTGCGCGCTTAACTACTAACTACTAATGAAGCTCATCGGATTCCTTCTCAAGTCGTCGCCGCGGATCGTCGTCGTTGCCGTCGTCGCAGCTTTTCTCGCCGGCATCAGTAATACGTTCCTGTTGGCGGCAATCAACGCGGAGCTGAGCCAGGCGGGAGGCCTGACGGAGCATCCGGGCTGGGCCTTCGTCGCCTTGTGCGGCGTCATGCTCTTGAGCCGGTGTGCCTCCTTCATCCTGCTGGCGCACCTCGCGCGCGGGGCGATTTTTGATCTGCGGATGCGGCTTTCGCGTCGCATAATCGCCGCCCCGCTGCGACAACTCGAACAACTGGGGGCGCCGCGCCTGCTCGCCACGCTGACCGACGACGTGCCCGCGATCTCCGGTGCGCTCACGGCAATACCGCTGCTCTGTATGCACTCCGGCATCGTCCTGACCTGCCTGATCTATCTGGCGTGGCTCTCCCGGGCGGTTTTCCTCGGCGTGTTGTGCGTGATGGTGTTCGGCGTGATGAGCTATTACATCCCTTTCACGAGGGCCCTCAGTTACCTGCAAGCCAGCCGCAGGGACTGGGACGTTCTTCTCAAACACCTGCGGGCGCTGACTGAAGGGGCGAAGGAGTTAAAACTCCATCGCCAGCGCCGGGATGCCTTCTTCACCGGATCCCTCGAACCGACCGCCGACTCCGTTCGCTATAACGGCGTGCGCGGCGATTCCATTTACGCCGTCGCCGCAGGCTGGGGGCAACTCCTCGCCTTCGTGCTGCTCGGCGCCCTGCTCTTTCTCGCGCCCGGGTTCGGGTACGCCAGCCGCGCGATGCTGATCGGTTACAGCCTGGTGGTACTGAACATCATGACCCCGCTCGAAGTAATTCTGAGTATTGTTCCGGTGCTGGGACGGGCCGACGTGGCGATGCGGAAGGTGGAGGATTTAGGACTCTCGCTCCGCTCCGAGACGCGAGAAAGTCTCCCGCCAGCCGCAGCCCGCAGCTATGAAAGTCTTGAGTTGAAAGGCGTGACGCATAGCTACCGGCGCGAGGGCGTGGAGGATAATTTCGTCTTTGGTCCCGTTGACTTGAGCTTTAAGCCCGCCGAACTGGTCTTTCTCGTCGGTGGCAACGGCAGCGGCAAAACCACGCTCGCCAAGCTGTTGACGGGTCTCTACGTGCCGGAGGCGGGAGAAGTCCGCCTCAACGGCACCCTCGTCACTGGCGAAACGCGTGAGCACTACCGGCAACTCTTCGCGACTGTCTTCGCGGACTTTTACCTGTTCGACAGCCTGCTCGGCCTGCACGTTCCCGAGCTCGACGAGCAGGCGCGTCACTATCTCACACAGCTTCAGCTTGAGCATAAAGTGCAGGTGAAGGATCGGAAGTTTTCCACCACCGAACTGTCGCAGGGGCAGCGCAAGCGTCTCGCGCTGCTGACCGCCTACCTCGAAGATCGCCCCTTCTACGTCTTCGACGAGTGGGCCGCCGACCAGGATCCGCATTTCAAAGAGATCTTCTACCTGCAACTGCTGCCGGAGTTAAAGGCGAACGGCAAAACCGTGCTGGTAATCAGCCACGACGAACGTTATTACCACATAGCCGATAGAGTCGTCAGGCTCGATTACGGCAAGGTCGATTGCTTCCGCAGCGCGTACGAAGAGCCATTGGTCACCGCCATGGCCTAACCTGCCCTCACCCGTTTCCGAGACAGCGTTTTGAGATGACTGGCGGCCGTCGCCGTGCCTCTCGCGTCAACGACCGAACCCGCAACTCCGCTGGTGATACAGAGTCTATGAAGAAGAAGCTGCTGTTAATTGTTCTGACATTCTTGGGCGGTACCGTCGCGCGCGCGCAGCAAACGGTTCCGGCCACCGCGAAGGTCGTGACAGTGGCGACCGCCACTTCCGCCGCCGGGACGCGGCCCGACGCTGTCAAACGCGCCGAGAAGATGCGACCCGTCAGCATCAATCGCTTCGATACCCCGCCCGTCATCGACGGCCACTGCACTGAAGAGGCGTGGGCGACCGCCGCCGTGCTTCAGGACTTCTACGAGACGCAGCCGGGTGACAACACTACCCCGAGCCAGCCGACGAAGGTCATGCTCGGCTATGATGACGAGTACCTCTACGTCGCTTTTCACGCTTACGACGAGCCGGACAAGGTGCGCGCGACCGTCGCCAAGCGTGACGACGTGCTGGAGGACGACAACGTCCGCATCTACCTCGACACCTTCAACGATCAGCGCAAGGCCTACGTGCTCATCTTCAATCCGCTCGGCGTGCAGCAGGACGGCATCCTGGCCGAAGGCGGCACGGAGAACTACAGCGTTGACATCGTCATGCGCTCAAAGGGGGCGCTGGTTAAGGACGGCTACACCGTCGAAGCCGCGATCCCTTTTAAATCGTTGCACTACCTCGCGGGCAAAGAGACGCTCTGGGGGGTTCACGTCATGCGCAGCATCAAACACCTCAACAATGAGCAGAACTCCTGGCAGCCGCTCGTGCGCGACAAGTCGGGGTTCCTGACTCAGGCGGGACATATCACGGGCCTGGAGATTTCCGGCCGGCGCGCGCTGGAGATTATCCCGAGCCTGACTATTTCGCAGACGGGGCGGCGCGTGAGCGCCCTGTCTCCCGGCGTGTCTCCCGGCGCGTCGCTGGCCGACCCCGGGCGCTTCGTCAACAAGTCCCTGGAGTTCGATCCCGGTCTGACTGCCAAGCTGAACATCACTCCGACCGTCACGCTCGACATGGCCATTAACCCGGACTTCGCGCAGGTCGAGGCCGACGAGACGGTCGTCACGGCCAACCAGCGCTTCCCCATCTTCTTTGAGGAGAAGCGACCCTTCTTTCTCGAAGGCATTGACATCTTCAAAACGCAACTCAACGCGGTAAACACGCGCGCCATCGTTGACCCGGACGTAGCCATCAAGTTCACCGGCAAGGAGGGTCGCAACACCTTCGGGGTGCTGCTGGCCTCCGACAGGGCGCCCGGTAATTTCAGCGAGGAGGAGCGGGCCGACCCGGCTGTTCGCGCCAGGTTCGGCGACCTCTTCGACAAGAGCGCCTACATCGGCGTACTGCGTTTGCAGCGCGATGTCGGCGAGGAGAATAATCTCGGTCTCATCGCCACCACGTACAACTTTAAAGGGAGACACAATCATCTGGCCGGTTTCGACGGGAGGTTCCGGCTCAGCCCGGTGACCACCCTTCAATTCCAGGCCCTCGGCACGACGACGCGCGCGACCTTCCCGGACGCAGACCTCGGGCGCAACATCTACAGGACGGGAAA
>Ga0070689_100001436_pt1 | contig 15192 bp, 4 predicted proteins | sample KBSS23HmetaG_FD_64669 | JGI IMG/M metagenome (GOLD analysis project Ga0070689, IMG submission 64669) | Switchgrass rhizosphere microbial communities from Kellogg Biological Station, Michigan, USA - KBS S2-3H metaG | ecosystem: Host-associated > Plants > Roots > Rhizosphere ...
CCCTCCGAGTAGAAAGAAGTTGTCGTTAACGCCGACCTTGGGGATGCCGAGCACCTCCGCAAAGATCTTTGCCAGCGATTCCTCGACCTCGTTGCGAGGCGCTACGTATTCCTCCTCCAGCAGCTTACGGGAGTATTCGGGCGTAGGCAGCGCTTCGCGGTCGACCTTACCGTTGGAAAGTAGCGGCATCTTGTCGAGCTGAACAAAAGCCGATGGCACCATGTAGTCCGGCAGCGTTACCAGCAAATGTTTATGCAACTCGCTGCTCTTCAGTTTCTGATCCGGCTTCATCACTACGTAAGCAACGAGCCGTTTGTCGCCGGGTACATCCTCGCGCGCTATCACGAGGACGTCAGAAATTGCACTATGCTGCCGCAGCGCCAATTCTATCTCGCCCAGTTCGATACGATAGCCACGTATCTTCACCTGGTGATCGATGCGTCCCCGGAATTCAATACCTCCGTCGGGCCTAAAACGGGTCAGGTCCCCGGTGCGATATAGCTTGCGCCCCTGCTGCCGGCTGAATGGATCGGAGATGAAGCGCTCTGCGGTCAGTTCCGGTCGGTTGAGATAGCCTCGCGCTACCTGTACACCGCCAATGCATAACTCGCCCGGGACGCCGATTGGAACCGGCTGCATATTCTCGTCCAGAATATAAGCCTGTGTATTACCGACCGGGCGACCGATTGGCACTACATGCTCCAAAGTGTCTTTCCGGCATTCCCAGACGGTCACGTGCATCGTGGTCTCTGTTGGGCCGTACACATTAGTCAACTGTGCCTGCGGCAATCGCTCAAAGAAGCGCTCGCACACGGCTGCTGGAAGCGCCTCACCTCCACAGAACACATGCCTGAGGCTGCGGCAGTTTTCAAAGCCTTCCTGCTCTACCAGCATCTTGAGCAACGAGGGGACCAACTGTAAAACAGTCACTCCTTGCTCCTGGAGAGTCTTTACCATGTAGTCGCCGTCTTTTTCTGCATAAGGACGCGCCACCACAAGGGTTGCCCCTGTAACCAGGGGCCAGAAAAACTCCCAGGCCGATGCGTCGAAGGTTAACGCAGTCTTTTGCAGCAACCGGTCGGCGGGAGTCATCTCGTAAGTGGCTTGCATCCATAAGATCATGTTGGTGACAGCTTCGTGCGGGGTCATCACCCCTTTCGGCTTGCCAGTCGAGCCGGACGTATAAATTACGTAAGCGATGTTCTCAACCGCCACCGCGCTTTGTTGATCATCACCGGATGTCAGCGAGTCATTATCGCCGGCGAAGGATGTCTCCAATTCTTTATCCAGGCACAGCGTCGTCACATTTATGGTGTCCAACTGTTGTAAGACGCTGCTATCCGTTAAGATCGCCTTCACGCCGGCGTCCGCAGCCATGAACGCCAGCCGGTCTTTAGGGTACGTTGGATCGAGAGGGACGTATGCTCCACCGGCTTTAAGTATTCCAAATATAGCCAGGACCATCTCAACCGAGCGCTCCATCGAAACGCCTACCAGCGACTCTGGTCCAACTCCCATGGCCTTCAAGCGACGAGCGATCTGGTCAGCCTTCTGATTCAATTCACCATAAGTCAGTTTCTGATCTTCATAAATAACCGCAGTGGCATTTGGGGCGCGTTCCGCCTGTGCCTCGAACAATTGGTGGACACAGTTGCTCAATGAATATTCAGAGGCGGTGTCGTTGAACTCTACGAGCAAGCGTTTCCGCTCGGTGTCAGTCAATATCGGGAGGCGCGATATTCTCTCGTCAGCATCGGCGATGATGCCCCGCATCAGTGTATTGTAGTGTCCGATCAACGACTCGATCATCGGCTTATCAAACAGGTCAGTGTTATATTCAAGCCATCCGGACAAGTTGCCGTCGGCTTCCTCCATGATCGACAGCGTCAAATCGAATTTTGAGGTCGCTCCTTCGATAATCAGCGGACTCATGGTCACGTCCCCCAGCTTCAATTCCGGCATGGGATTGTTTTGCATTACGAACATGACTTGAAACATGGGAGTCCTGCTAAGGTCTCGCTCCGGCTGAAGCTCCTCGACCAACTTTTCAAACGGCACGTCTTGATTGCCGTAAGCTCCCAGTGCCACTTCTTTCACCCGGCCTAGCAGATCCCGAAAGCTGGGATCTCCCGACATGTCTGTACGCAGCACGAGCGTGTTGATGAAAAGCCCGACCAATCCCTCAACCTCTCTGCGGTTGCGGTTGGCTATCGGAGTGCCGACGAGCATATCCTGCTGGCCTGTGTAGCGGAGCAACAACACTTTGAACGCTGCCATCAGCGTCATGAACAACGTCGCTCCTTCTGCATGGCTCAGACTCTTAACTCCGTCTGTGATGTCTCGCGGAAGCTCCCATACTCGCACCGCGCCGTTTTGAGTGTGGCGAGAGGGGCGCGGCCGGCTCGTAGGCAGTTCCAATACTGGCAGCCGGCCGCCGAGTTGCTTTCTCCAGTACGCGAGCTGCTTTTCCAGCACATCGCCCTGCATCCGATTGCGCTGCCAGTGAGCGAAGTCCGCGTACTGGATTGGCAATTCCGGCAGGGGTGATTTCTCACCACGAACGAAGGCTTCGTAATTAGCCTTCAACTCGTTGACTATCACACCCACTGACCAGCCATCCGAAATGATGTGGTGCATAATGAGCAGCAGGAGGTGATCATTGTCAGTAAGCCTGATCAGCGAGACGCGCAGCAGCGGTCCGGTGGAAAGATTAAAGGGGCGCTGGGACTGATCGTTGGCCCATGCGCGTGCGCGGTCAAGGCGCTGATCTTCAGGGACATCGTTCAGGTCTATTGATTCGAGGTGGGATTGAGTACTGTGGTGAATGACTTGCTCGGAAACACCGGTCTCCTCGTTGATTTCAAATGTTGTGCGAAGCGAGTCGTGTCGCCGTATTATTTCCTCAAAGCACCGCTCCACGACCTGTTGTTCAAGTTGCCCCTTTAGCCGCAACACGATCGGGATGTTGTAGGAAAAAGTGTTGCCCCCTTCCAGTTCATCGAGAAACCACAGTCGCTGTTGCGCGAACGAGAGCGGGAAGCGTTTCGGCCGTTGTTGGGCCCGCTCCCGCAACAGTTGCGCCAGGCGTTCCCGCCTTTTCTCCGGGCTTTCATCGGGAACCGCGTCGGTGATCATGCTCATTCCTTCCCCCTGTCTTGAGCGTTAAATGTGCCGAGTAATCTTTCCACCTCTTCGTCTGTAAGCTGATCAATCTTTGCCAGCAGCAGTTCGTCGGCTGATTTGAATTTCGTGATAGGACTAAAGGCTTCGGGTCGGAAGCCTCTGGTCTTTAACACGCTCTCAGCAAATGTGGCCACCGTAGGCTGCTCAAACAATTGTTGAACGGATAATTCCACTTGGAATTTCTCCAATATGCGCGACATTACCTGGGCAGCAAGCAGGGAGTGGCCGCCAAGCTTGAAGAAGTCATCGTGAACGCCAACCCGGTGAAGGCCAAGCACCTCGGCAACCATTTCCGCCAGTACTTGCTCAACCTCATTGCGAGGCGCTACGTAACCATGCTCCATCTCGCGGCGGGATGGTTCTGCTGCCGGCAGCGCTTTACGGTCAACCTTGCCGCTGGAGAGCAACGGCATCCTGTCCAACAGAACGAAGGCCGAAGGGACCATGTAGTCCGGCAACTTCGCTAGCAAATGGTGGCGCAAATTCTCGGTGGAGAAAGCAGAGTCAGGCGATGCCTTGAAAATATTGAACGACGCCTGAACCGGCATTTCTGTCTGCGCGGAGGAAGATGAGCTTTGCGTGTCGGAGAGTGTCTGTAGCGGGGCCAGGTGCTCCTGATGAGGCACTACGTAGGCTACGAGTCGCTTGTCTCCCGTTTGGCTTTCCTGCGCGACGACGACTGCTTCACGAACGGCAGGGTCGGAAACCAGTGCCGCTTCAATTTCACCCAGCTCGATGCGAAAACCGCGGATCTTCACTTGATGGTCGATGCGACCGAGAAATTCGATCTCACCTCCAACACAGTACCTTGCAAGATCTCCCGTACGATACATACGAGTCCCGGGCTCTCCGCTAAATGGATCGGGAACAAACCTTTCAGCCGTCAGATCGGGTCGATTTATATAACCCCGCGCCAAGCCGACTCCGGCGATATGCAGTTCGCCCGGCACCCCTATCGGAACGGGCTGCAGGTTTGGATCCACGATATGGATTTGCAGGTTCGCAATTGCCCACCCAATGGGCACGAACGACCGGTTGCTCTTTTTTTCGCAGGCCCAGGACGTCACGTCAACTGCGGCTTCGGTAGGACCATAAAGGTTGTGCAGTTCGCAATCGAGCAGGGAAAAGAAGCGTTGCTGTAAGTCCGCTGAAAGGGCCTCTCCGCTACAGACGACGCGCTGTAGGGAGCGGCAGCCGGCGACTTTAGGATTGTCGAGAAAAGCTTGAAGCATGGAAGGCACGAAATGCAGCGTCGTTATTTCCTGCTCCGAGATAAGGTTCGCAAGGTACGTGCTGTCTTGATGACCTCCCGGCCGGGCCAGGACCAGACGAGCCCCCGTGATCAAGGGCCAAAAGAATTCCCACACTGAAACATCAAAGGTGAAAGGAGTCTTTTGCAGCACACGGTCGCGCACGTTGAGGTTATAAGCGGCCTGCATCCAACATAGCCGGTTGCTAATTGCCCTGTGCGTGTTCATCGCCCCTTTAGGCTCGCCGGTCGAGCCGGACGTGTAGATCACATAAGCAAGGTTATCGGGATTGACAGAGCGGGCTGGGTTCTCTTCGCTTTGCTCCGACAACGACTCCCAATCACTATCCATGCAGAACACCCTGAGCCCAACTAAAGCCGCGAAATCGGAGAAACGTTGCTCAGTCAGGATTAACGAGGCGCGCGCATCATTGATCATGAAAGAAAGACGTTTTTGCGGATAGGCGGGATCGAGCGGCACGTAGGCCGCACCAGCCTTCAGTATTCCAAGCAGCGCGATGACCATCTCCATCGAGCGTTCCAAAACTACGCCGACCAGTACGTCCGGTCCAATGCCTTGGGCCTGTAGCCAATTTGCCAGTTTATTGGCCCGTCTATTCAGCTCGTCGTAAGTCAGCTTCCGGTCTTCGAACCAGAGAGCGAGTTCATTCGGGGTGCGGCTTGTTTGCTGCTCGAAGAGTTCAGGCAGTATTTCGCTTTGCCCGTAATCAACCTCAGTGTGCGCCCATTCCGCCATGAGCTGCTGCTCGGCGTCAGCCAGCATAGGCAACTGGGAAACCTTCTCATCGGGGGCGGCGATTAAGCTCTCGGTAAGGATCTGGATATGCCCTGCCATCCGTCTAATGGTGACTTCGTCGAAGAGGTCCTTATTGTAATCAAGTGAGGCTATCAGTCCTCCTTCCATTTCAGTCATCATCAACGACAAATCAAACTGAGCTGTCTGCTGTGGGAGTGACATCGATTCGAGAGCGAGTCCGCCTAGTTCGATTCGGGCCCCTTCGGCGCCCATTACAAAAGGCGCGAGACCTTCCTGGACCAACAACTGTGGCTTTTGTAGCGTGAAGAAGACTTGAAATAACGGTGAGCGGCTGGGATCTCTTTCCGGCTGGAGTTGTTGGACCAGCAGCGGGAAAGGGTAGCCGTCATGATCCAGCGCATCGAGTACCGTTTGCCGCACTCGACCGAGGATCTCATTGAATGAAGGTCTCCCTGAGAAATCGGCGCGCAGCACGATCGGATTAACAAAATAGCCGACAATCTCGGCCGTCTCAATGCGGCCCCTGCCGGAAGTAGGTGACCCGACCAGGAAATCGATTTTTCCGGTATAGCGATAAAGAAGCGCCTGGAATACTGCCAGCAAAGTCATGTAAAGCGTCGCGCCGCGCTCCTGCCCAACCTGTTTGATTTTGTCGACCAGATGCGAATCGAAGCTGAAGCGAACCGAATCTCCCACAAAGGACTGTCTCTTCGAGCGAGGTCGGTCTGACGGTAAATCGAGGATCGCCGGCGCGTTCGCAAGTTGTTTCCGCCAGTATGCCCTGAGCCTTTCGCCTTCCGCGCTCACAAGCATTTCTGACTCCCAGCGCACATAGTCAGTGTACCGGTATATCGTGGGCTGCAGGGCCGGCTCCTGGGAATTCTTCTCAGCCAGGTACAGGGCGCCGAATTCGTGAAGGAGAACCGCCAACGACCACATGTCTGCAACAATGTGATGGACCGACAACAACAAGACATGTTCGTTAGGAGAGCGGCTGAACAGCTTCACTCTGAATAATGGACCTTTTTCAAGGTCGAAGACTCGGTGGACGTCTTCTGCCAGTTGCTCTCTGAGGTAGTCGTCAATCCAGTCGGATGCACTCTCTATTTCGAAACATAGCTCGCCGGGTTTGTGGACGTGTTGGAATGGTTGGCCGTGAGAGGCCGCGAACGTTGTGCGCAGCATAGCGTGGCGATCTATGAGAGTACGGAATGTGCGCAGCAACGCTTCCGTATCTATGTCTGAATTGATGCGTACCGCAGAAGCGATATTGTAGGCAGTGCTGTGCGGAGCGATCAGGTACAGAAACCATAGCGCCTGTTGACCAGACGATAACGGAAAATCACCCTCTTCAGCGCCGAGCGAGAGGTTCGGTAAGGCAGCGTCTACAGTCAAACCTTCCATCACTTTTACCGCTACTTCGGAAAGACTAAGACTTGCCAGCAGGTCCGAGACGGACAGCACGATCCCAAACGCCGATTGAATACGATGGCCCAATTCGATCGCCGTCAGCGAGTCGACGCCATAGCTGGTTATCGGCTGAGCTACATCGATCACCGAAGGAGCGACCCTTATCTGTGATGCCAGGAGTGATCGCAGCCATTCCGTTATTGCTTCAGGTGTTCGCGCGGGAGCGACCAACTCATCCGCGGCCTCGGAGAGCGAAGCGGGTGGGGCTTGCCAATGTGCCAGCAGATCCAAATTGTTTTCCAGGTAGAGCGAGCGGCAGAGACCTCGCTGGACCTTTCCGCTCGTAGTCTTCGGGAGATCTCCGGGCTTCAGCAGCGCCAGGGCATACAGTTGGACCTCATGACTTTCAGCAATTGCCCGGCGAACGGCAGCAATGACCTCCTGAAAGTCAGGCTGCCGCCTCACTTCAACTTCCTGGACCACCACCAGTCGCTCTTCGCCTTCCGCGTCAATAGAAAACGCAGCGGCGCTGCCAGGACGCAATGCGGGGTGGGCGCGCTCGACGGTGAATTCAATGTCCTGCGGATAATGATTAAGCCCCCGAATTATTATTAAATCCTTGATTCGGCCTGTTATAAACAGCTCGCCGTCTTTTATAAATCCCAGGTCTCCTGTGCGTAAAAAAGGACCTTCTCCTGTATCAGCCAAATGAGCGCCAAAGATCTCTGTGGTCTCTTTGGGACGGTTCCAATACCCCCTGGTAACTCCGGGGCCTGAGACCCAAACTTCACCGACTTCGTCTGACGCACAGCGCGTCCTCGAATCGGGATGCACGATGACGATGTTTGTGCCGCATGACGCCTTGCCGGAGCCCACTAGACTCTGCAGGACCGTCGCAGGGCCGGAGATCTCTACCACTCTGTTCTTTTCGAGAGCGCCGGCATCTGCCGTGAAGAAGACCGGTCTGCTATTTTGGCGTCCGCCTGTGACTTTGAGAGTAGCTTCGGCGAGGCCGTAGGCCGGATAAAAGGCGTTGAATTGAAATCCGCATGGCGCGAAGGTGTTCGCGAAAGCTTCGAGAGTCTGCCTGCGCACGGGCTCTGCCCCATTGAAAGCGACGGCCCAACAACTGAGGTCAAGAGTTGCGCGCTGCTCCGCCGTTATTTTTCGCAGGCAGAGTTCGTAGCCAAAATTCGGCCCGCCACTATGTGTGACTCTATACCGGGAAATCGCCTTCAGCCAGCGGAACGGGCTTTGAAGAAAAGCGACGGGCGACATCACGAAACAGCGGAAGTTTTTGTATAAGGGCTGAATGAAGCCGTTGATCAGGCCCATGTCATGAAAGTGGGGCAACCATGTGAGCGAAACGCTTTCCGAGGTATGCTCGAACCCATGGTCTATGTACTCCGAATTGGCAAGCAGGTTCCGGTGACTGACCATTACTCCCTTAGGCTCTGCGGTTGACCCGGATGTGTATTGAAGAAAGGCCAGCGTATCAGGGTCGACCTGCGGATCAATCCACGTCTCAGCCATCTGGATTGGTATGTCATCTGTTGCTATCCAGTGTGCTGCCCCTAAACCCGGTATACCGTCGACAAGCGACCTCAGCTTGGGCAATAACGACGATAGCGTCAGTACTGCGAAAGGGCCGGCGTCGTCTACTATCGCTTGAAACCGTAGTAGAGATTGTTTCGCTTTGAACTGGTTGACAGGGATAGGCGTGGGAACGGCTATTACGCCTGCGTAAAGACATCCGTAAAAAGCGACGACGAACTCAAGACCCGACGGATACAGCAGCAGGGCGCGTTTTCCGCTTCCCTCCAAGCTCTGTAGTAGAGCGCCGATAGCGCGTGCCTGTTGGTCGACTTCGAAGTGACTCAACGTAATCCCTTCTTCCTCTCCGTCAATCAGGGTCGTGTAAAGAGGAGTGTGGGTATGTAAGCAGCTTTGCTCACGAAGCAGCCCGACCAGAGTCAGCTGATCGGAAGCGCTGTTCTTTTCTGAATCTAACGATTGGACCATGATCATGCCGGATAGGCGGGTCGTTCAGTGTTGTCTTGTTCGAGCCGGTAGTACTGGAGGGATGCAGACAAAGCTACCGCACGTCGCATTTTTTGCGCCGATTCAACGTTGAGTTCCTTAAGAAACGGCCGAAAAAAATCAGGTATACCTTCATGCCGTCGCGAAAGGCGATGATGTTTGTCTTAAACAACTCGATTAAATACCGACGGGAGTTTCGGATTCATGGCGATCGGCTTCACTGTAAACACAGTTAACGATCGTCGAAGTTGTTTATCACTTTCGGAGCACGTTCGAGCCCCGAGCTTCAGTCAATCTTCTTAACCAACTCTCTTTCCACCGACAGGTGGGCCTGATACTTTAGAGTGTTAAGAAGAATTATTACACGATCAGATTCTTTGACGTGACGTTCAAAAATTCCAATAAAATTCTTCAGCGGGCCATCCTTTATTATGATCCGATCGCCAGCTTTGAATTTCTTGCTGAGATCTATGATGCCGTCGGCGCCAGCCCGCGACTGGATGATGGCAATGATCTCGTTATCTATTGGAGTGGGATCGGCCCCACCGAAACGAACTACGCTGTGGATACCCCTCGTGAAACAAACCTGATGCAGCATGCGGCTGGCATCAAAGCGAGCGAAAATATACTGGGGAAATAGAGGCTTGATCTCATTCTTGACGTCCCCGGTCGGTGTGTACCGACGTTCGCCTACACGTGGGGTGAAAGTTTCAACCCCCCGGGCGTGCAGATTACTATGAGCCCGCACTTCCTGTTTGGGCTTCGTGTGAATGGCATACCAACGTGCAGTGCCGTTATTCTGAACTTCCACGGGCGAATGCACTCCAATCTTAAGTAGGGATTCCTCAATCTCCGGCGTTGTTTTACTGAAAAACAACGCTATAACAAGGCTAGAATGAGAACGAATTAACTTTCAAACAAGCAGGATTATTGTGGTGTCTGAGCAAACCACGACGGTTCTTTAGTAATGAAGACTGAAGAGACGCGTCAACCTCACGCTCAATCTTCGGTTGCTACTGTCAGATTGAAGCCGCGAGTTGTGTCCGTGCTCCTCTATTATAAGCAGTCACAGGATATCCCTTTTTGCCCATGTGTCAACTCAAAAATTAACGCGCCCCACTGACACCAATTGCCGCCGCCAATGCCATCTTTAAGAGCGTATTCGATGTACGAAACTGTGGCGATTACGCAGTATAGATGAAGCGATATGGAGTAGCAGTCGCCTATCTATTGGAACCGGCTGACGCTTCCGCATACCGCCCGCCTGTGATCGTCTGCTGTGCGATTTCGAGGTAGACCTTGAGCCGGGCCTCGGGCAGGCTGATCTTGTCGGAAATCGCTTTCGTGCGGTCGAAATTCGTCAGCGCCAGATCGCCGAGCACCATCGACATCTGCGACAGGATGTTCGCCACAACGTTTCCGTTTTGCATGTTGAGCTCATCGCCGTCAAAGTTTTCGCCACCAAACCCTTCCAACGTCCGCGCCGCCGCACTGATCTCATTGAATTGATCGATCAATGGATCGACGATCTCAAACGAGCGCTTCGCGTCGTATTTAGAAAACGCACGCGCAAGCTCAAACAGCGCATTCATTTGGTTTTCATCCTGCGCCTGAGGCGAAGGACTGAGTAGTGCTCTAACCTGCTCAAGCAGATTCAACGCCGTCGCACGCTTCTGTCCCGGACCGATCTGATTAACTATTTGCGAAATCTGAGCGGCGCGCTCTCTCGGATTACGTAGATTACTAATAGCCCGCAGCGCTTCTTCAATCTTTCCTTTCCCAAGAGCTCGATACACTTCTTGCTGGTCAATGTTAGCGAGCGCCTGCCGCCGCTGGTATGGATTAGTTATGTGGTCGTTGACGATTTGCTTTGCGCGCGCCAGGTCTCCACTCGTGGCTTCGCGATTCGCAAGCTGGACGTATAGTTGTTCCTGATATTCCGCCGGTGCTTTTTCGATCGTTTCGAGCGCCGCTTCCACGGGACCGTTCCCGATCGCGTTCTGATATTCCTGTGCCGGGTTGTTGACGATCACATTGCTCGCGTTAGTTATCTCAGCGACTTTCTTGTCCAGCTCAGCCTTGCTGCCGCTAATCGCTCGATCCATCTCGGTGGCTATGGACTGGAGCCCGGGAATCATGTTCCAAATGCCATCTGATGCGTAATGAGCATTACCGCGGGGGGTATAGGACAGTACCTCATCCAACGCCTTTCGCAGTAACTGTTTGTATTCGTCTTCTGATAACCAGCCGGAGCTAAAAGGCGACGCCACGCGCCTCGTTTCTTGAGCGCCCTCCTGCGGTGTGTGATACGACTGGAGCAAGCTGATCGCGAAACTGGCAGCCTCGACGTTTTTGATCAGCTTATCTTCGTTTAGGAGCTTGCCGGTCATCTCATGGATCAACTCCGCAGCCAGTTCCGGATTCTTCGGCGCAAGCTGCGATGCGGTGACGACCAGGTTATACGAATAACCCTGTTTCAGACTCCGCCGCACAATTTGAGCCGCCCGGTTGGGATCCTTCAGTGCAATCTGGTTCGCAATTGAAAGTTCGATAACGCTTTCGTGCATCCGGAGTTCGCGTGAATCGGCTTGATAAGGACTGTAGCGTGGCGTGGTGGATTGAAAAAAATTGAGAGCCGCATCAGGATCCCGTTCGGCCAGAACCCGAATCACCTCCTCACGCAATTGCGCGATCCACTGATACTGTTGCGCGTACTCTTCGCTTTCGAGATCGGCGTTTGCCATAAACTCTTTGATTCCGGCAATCGCGTTTGACATGAACCTGGCGGCACGCTTTTCGTCGATTTCCCAGAGCAACTGGGCGGCTTTGAGTTGCGCCTGGATGCGGTTGTGCGGTGATTTGATTTCCTGAATGGTAGGCTCGATCTCCGCCAGCAATGCTATCCCTTTTGCCTTAACTTCCTGGAGGTTCTTATTCGCCTTGAGCTCCTGGTCCGTGGCCGGCCGCATCTCGAGCAACTTGACCTCGAAACGCCCTGAGGTCTGATCAGCGGAATCGAGCGGGCTGACGGTGATGAGATAGCTTCCTGCGGCAGTGGCGACGAAAGAAACATGCTCGGCGCCCTCGGCTCCGTTCGGCGTATCGTATTCGCCGAGGTTCTTACCGCCAGGTGAAGAAACCTTGACCAACACATCAATACCACGCTGCTCGACTACCAGTTGAATGTAACTGTTTTCTTCCGCAGTCACAGCGAACTCTTGAGCCTGTCCCGGTCCCAAAGCTCGTTCTATGGGAGTGCCGAGCTGAAGCGTGGTCTGGGCCTGGACGTTTAAGACAGAGCAAATCAGTAGGGGGAAGAGAATCAGGGCGCGTAGTTTACCCATGTGAGTATCTCCTGATGGCGATTTGATCCATCTTAAGACGCCCGAGAGGGTCAAAGAGTTCCCTAACCACAAAGGCACAAAGACACTATTTTATAAATTTGTGCCTTCGCGTCTTCGTGGTTAGGTTTGTCTATTTGCCAAAAGCGTTACTGCCGAGGAAGTTCTCGCGCAGGTAGGCGACCGTGTCGTGAAGTGTTTCGCCTGGATCGCGCGGTTTGAAACCGAGCTCGCGGGATGCTTTGGAGCAGTTCAGATACCAGAAATACTGGGCCATCTCGATCGCGCCCGGCTCGACCGGCGAGGCGAAGTCCCACTGTTTGAACAATGAATCCAGCAGGTTTGCGCCCGTAATCGCGAGCTTCGACGGCAGCGCGATACGGGGCGCCGAGACCTTTGTGAGACGCTCAAGCCGGCCGAAAAATTTCGAGAAGGTCCAGTTTGCGGCGCCGAGCAGGTACCGCTCGCCGTGCCGGCCTTTCTTCATCGCGGCGCGAAAACTCTTTGCCGCATCGCGGGCATCGACAAAACTCACGCCGCCGGCCGGCACCGCGCTAATCTTGCGGGCCATGAAGTCGAGAATGAGTTTGGTAGAACTGAGCCGGTCGTCTCCCGGCCCTAACAGCAGGCTCGGATTCACGATCACCAGACGCAGACCCTTGCCCTGGAAACGTTCGAGCGCGGCCATCTCCTGGTAGGCTTTGCTGGCGTAGTAGGGCCAGCGGGAGATGATGTCGAGCGGCACGGGATAGGTCTCGTCCGGAACCGTGTCGCCTTCTTTTGTGACTGCGATTGTGCCGCTGGTCGAAGCGAGAACGATTGTCTTCACTCCGGCGGCTTTGGCGGCGTCGCAGAGGAGGCGCGTGCCTTCGACGTGAATGTCGTACATCTCGCGCGCGTCTTTGCGCTCGCGCGACACCTTGCCTGCGAGGTGATAGATCTCGCTAATGCCTTCGACGGCGCGCTTGTTGTCGTCAGCGTTGGTGATCGAGCCGGCGAAAGTTTCCACGCCCAGATCGACGAGCCAATCGGGAATGGACGTCGCCATTACGCGAACGTCTTTAGCGCCTTCTTCGATGAGTTGTCGGACGAGGTGTGAGCCGAGAAAGCCTGTGCCGCCGGTGATCAGCGTAACGGCGCGCTGTCGCTTTTCGATCGCAGCACGACGCTTGGTGCCGGTGGTGGTCATGCGAGCGGTGCGTTTCGTGGGAGTTCGGGAGGGCATGGATTTCTCGAGATGGTCCTATTCAATAAGACCTATAGGTCGTATAGGTTCTATAGGACCTATTACACCGCCACCTCCTCAGCGACCGCCGCGAGTTCTTTCTTCCGCTCGCTTTTCCAGTGCCGGCGCAGGGTCTTTGCATCGAAAGGCGTGCGCGTGCCGTCGCGAAGATTCACGACCTCGTGCCTGACGCGCGCGGCGATGAGCCGGTAGGCCTCAGCGCGTGGCATGCCTTTCGTCATCTCTTCCAGTTCTTCGATCTCGAGGAAGCGCCCGATGCGCGCGCCGACGTCGCGGCTCTTGATAAGCGTCGTCCCTTTGGGCATCGCTTCATAAGTGCCTTCGAGAAACATCGGCAGGATGCCCACGCGCGCGTGTAGCGCGAGATACCCGACGACGGGCTTGAAGTCGGCCATGATTCCCGTCATCGAGCGTGTGCCTTCCGGGAAGATGAGCGCGTTGTAACCACGATCGAGAAACGATTTCGCATGACGCAGCGACTGCCGCAACGAGCCGGTGCGTTCCATCGGCACCAGGTTGGTAAAGTTTTCCATCACCGCACGCTTGTACTTCGTATCGAAGAAGTAGTCGGCAGCGGCCAGCGCCACGAGGTCCTTGCCGTATTCACCGAGCGCCATCTTCGTCAGTCCCATGTCGAGGTGCGAACAGTGGTTCGCGGCGACAAGAAAGTTCGCGTGCGGCGGGATATTAGATCGTCCGTCGTAATGGGCTTGCAGGAATTGCTCGTAAAGGAAACGTTGCAGGAAGTCGCCGGCTCTGTTGCCTGCTGTGCGTACAAACGAAGGAATGTGGATCTCGTCGTCCTTGCGCTGCTCGTCGGGCCTGATGTCCTGTTTCGTCGAAGCAGAAGGCTGGCGACTTACAACCGTCAAAAGTTCTCTGACGTCCTGAATCTCGTTAAATCGTTCCGGCGCGGAGATCGAGCCGCCGGCGCCCTCGATCGCGGTGGCGAGCTCGACAAACATCAAACTGTCGAAACCCAGATCGCTCAGTCGCATATCGATCGAGACTTCCGAGCGGGGCCGGTTTGCGACCGTCGCCACGACTCCCAACAGCCAGTTCGAGTCCGCGTCCCTGGTTTCCTGAACACTACTCTTGCGGCCGGACTTCTGGCTCTCCTCGATCGATTCCATGATCTGGACCACTTCGCGTCGCTTCACTTTGCGCGTGGCCGTGCGCGGCAACTCGATATCAGTGAAGTGCAAAACTTTGACGCGTTTGAAATAGGGCAGGGAAGCGGACACTTCGCGGAAGTGCTCTTCAACGAGACGATGGAGCGCGGACCGCGAGAGTGAAATGTCGAATTCGTCGTCAGCCACGACGAGACAAGCGACCTTCTCGCCGATACCGTCAGGTAATCCGACGATGCTCAGCTCTTTGACGTAAGGAGAGTTTGCATAGATCTCTTCGAGCTCATCTGGATAGACGTTCTTGCCGTTCGTGTCGACAATGATCTCTTTTGAGCGACCGACGAGATACAGGTTGCCGTCGTCGTCCACGCGACCCAAGTCGCCGGTGTAGAGCCAGCGTTCGACGAGTGTCTTCCGCGTTGCCGCTTCGTCTTCGTAATAACCAAGCATCACGTTTGGACCACGCGCTATCACCTCGCCAACGCCGCTCGGATCAGGATCGGCGATACGCACTTCAACGCCTGGCAGTGGCTTACCGACCGTGCCGGTGAGCATGCGATCTTCAGGTCGCGTCACGGTGAGAACGGGCGAAGCCTCAGTTAATCCATAACCTTCGAGAATCGTGAAGCCGAGGCCGTGAAAATCGCGCTGGATCTTCTCACTCAACGCCGAGCCGCCGCTGATGAAGTAACGAATGCGGCCACCGAGACCTTCGTGAATCGGATAGAACAGCACTTGACCGACATTGAGTGGCGTCTTGTCGCGCAGCCAGGCATTAGCGTAAATCAGGTTTTCGGCGGTCTTACCGATCCAGT
>Ga0070689_100001437_pt1 | contig 15181 bp, 8 predicted proteins | sample KBSS23HmetaG_FD_64669 | JGI IMG/M metagenome (GOLD analysis project Ga0070689, IMG submission 64669) | Switchgrass rhizosphere microbial communities from Kellogg Biological Station, Michigan, USA - KBS S2-3H metaG | ecosystem: Host-associated > Plants > Roots > Rhizosphere ...
CCGATTCAACCGGCCTGCCCGTTGTCGTGAAGGGATTGGAAGAGTTCCGCGAGCATCTTGGCGGCGAGCTCACCATCACGTTGCTCAAGGGAATTGGTGAAGGATTTGAGGTCCATGAGATGCACGCGCCCACCGTCCATGCCGCCATCCGCGAGCTGGAGGAACGGCATGCCAGCGGCGCGAATTCCGGTTCCGATGTTGTGTCGCTGTTCTCCCGCTGAATCAACCGCTGATGCAACGCACGGCGGTCATTAATGTCGTCGGGCTGACGGAATCGTTGCTGGGTCCTTCGACTCCCTGCCTCAACTCACTTCTGGCCGGCGGCGCAAAAGCGGTCATCACACCCGTCCTGCCCGCCGTGACCTGCACCGCCCAATCCACCTATCTCACCGGCCTGCCCCCGTCCGGGCACGGAATCGTGGGCAATGGATGGTACAATCGCGAGTTGGCGGAAGTTCAGTTTTGGAAACAGTCCAATCACCTCGTCGGCGGCCGGAAGGTCTGGGAGCAGTTGCGCGAGGCGCACCCCGGGTTTACCTGCGCGAAGGTTTTTTGGTGGTACAACATGTATTCCACCGCCGACTGGTCAATCACGCCGCGCCCAATGTATCCGGCCGACGGAAGGAAAGTCTTCGATGTCTATACGCATCCGCTTTCCCTTCGCCCGGAAATCAAAGCGGAGCTCGGCGAGTTCCCGTTCCCGACGTTTTGGGGCCCGGCTGCCGGTGTGAAGTCACCTCAAGGCGGACCGGATGCAGCGTCCTGCTGGATCGCGAGATCCGCCCAGTGGATTGAGAGACGGCATCAGCCAACTTTGAATCTCATCTACCTGCCGCATCTCGACTATAACCTTCAGCGTCTCGGTCCGCTTCATCCGTCCATTGCCGATGACGTGCGGGCCATCGATGCCATCGTCGGCGAGCTCGTGGCGTTTTTCCACGAGCGCTCGGTGCGCGTTATCGTTCTTTCGGAATACGGAATCACGCCGGTCGATTCCCCGGTTCATCTCAATCGGGTCTTTCGCCAGCGCGGCTGGATAACCGTGAAGGACGAACTGGGACTGGAACTGCTCGACTGCGGGGCGAGCCGGGCCTTTGCCGTGGCCGATCATCAAGTGGCCCACATTTACCTCAATGACCCAACCATCGCGAACGAGGTTCGGGATGTGGTGAGGCAGCAGCGAGGTGTTGCTGCCGTGCTCGGCGCCGGCGAGCGCCGGGCGCGGGGATTGGATCATCCGCGCGCGGGGGATCTGATCGCCCTGGCGGAGGAGAACGCGTGGTTCACCTACTATTATTGGGTGGATGACGCGGTCGCGCCGGATTTTGCCCGGTGCGTGGATATCCATCGGAAGCCGGGCTACGATCCCGTTGAACTCTTTCTCGATCCGAAGCTTTGTTGTCCGAAAGCGAAGATCGCCTGGCGGTTGCTGCGGAAGAAGCTGGGATTTCGGATGCTGATGGATCTCATCCCGCTGGATGCGTCCTTGGTAAAGGGCTCGCACGGCATTATGCCGTCGAACGAACGTGATTATCCGATCGTGATAGTCGATAGGCCTGACGTTTTACCGGGAGGACGTCTGGCCGCCACGGATGTGCGCGGGTTGATTCAGCGAGTGGTTGGGTAGGGCTGGACCGCTGGGCCGGCCCGCCGCGTTCCAGCGGCGGAATCATTTCGTGCACCAAACCGTCTGGGTAGTTCACGTCTGGTGCACGCCGAAGCTTTCCGTCCGCTAAATGCGGACGGGGCCCGCCTTCGCCCGGGGCTTCGGCGCGGCAGGCCGGCGGAATCATTTCGTGTATCTCTCCCTCCCGAAAAAATAAAGCGGGCTGAACTTTTCCAGCTATGGCTCTGGAATCGGCAAACCAGAGTGCGTTTTCTGGTATGCTTAAGTTACAGCCCGCTCCAAACACAGAACAACCAAACACAGACGCACAGCCCGTCTTAAGCAACGGAAATGCCACGTTGATTCCAACCCTCCCACCGTGTCTGAATTGAACGAAAATTGGCCGTGTCCGGCACGTTTTAGTGACAGCCGGCCCGTTGTCCCGTCGAGAACCAGGACAACCTGTCCACGATCAGGACAACTCTGGCGGACCGCGGCTCTATGAGCCGCAGCGCACCCGAACATCAGGCCGCGTCCGGCTTTTCCGATCGCACCCGGCTTGCCGCGCCGAAGCCCCGGGCGAAGGCGGGTCCCGTTACTCTGCCACCGTAACTTCAAACGGGGCCGTCCGGACTTGTCCGCCTGCCTTCACCTGAAGCCAAATCTTATAACGGCCTGGCCGCGGGATTTCGTAGGGAAATCCGATGGGTCGTCGCAGCAGATCAGGTCCCGGAACCTGGCAGAGTTTCTCCATCATCTCCGGGCTGATTCGTTTCGGCGGCTGCTCGCCTGCCCGCAATTGGAAAACCTGCTGTGAAGCCACCGAGATGTTGCCGGCGGGATGCAGATGCGTGAACACCGTGCCATCATCCCGCGAGATGATGAGATGGGCCAGCATTCCCATGTAAGGTTCCAGCGTCGCCGCTTCGCCGTCCGCGGTGACCGCACGAAACTTCAGCGTCGTAGGTTCTCCGGTACGCAACACCTGCGGCTCGTCCCATATGACACTCAGGCCATCCCCGATCGTTTGACGCCGTCCCCCGTCGCCCGAAGCACCGGCGCCACCCACCAGGACCGAATCATCCGGATCGGAAAACACAGACGGGCCAAGGCCATCTGTCTCCGTGAGCGGCTTGGATTCGGCCAGAGTGACGACCGACGTGAGCGTTTGGGAGAAACCCGTTTCGTGAGTGACGTCCGCGTAAACGCGATAGCGGCCGGCGGGAAGATTCGGCAGGGCACAGGCAAAATTACCGCTATCCCGTCGAATAGGGTGCAGATGAGCAAATGCTTTCATTTCCTGTTCTTGAATCAGGAACAGGTGCATGAGTTTCCCGTGATCTGGAACCAGCGGACTCCATCTGCGTCCGGAGTTCTTTTCGTCAATGACCAACCTCAGCTGCCGTCCCCCGCTGTGTTCGCGGACGGTAGTGGTCATGGGAACTGGTTTGAACATCCGGTTGTTGCGATAATCGCCATCCACCGCCATCCACCAGCGCCGTCCGCCGGTCAGGGCGAGAACCAGAATCAAAACCGCCCCGACCATGGCGACGCGCCCGAGTTGCTTGCGGCGATGGGAGGTGGGGACTCCGGGTTCAATCACGCTCTCGCGAACCGCCGCGCCGACCACAGATACCGCGAGAAGAAACAGCAGAATTCCCAAGGCAGCCAACACCACGGTGAGCCCCGTCGACAAGCCCAGCCGCGTCGTGGCGAGCGAGTTGACGGGCACGATCACTTTTCCGGAGCCGGAGGCCGATTCGACCTGCACGTGAACGCTGTACGCGCCGCTCGACATCAGCCAGAGTTGGGCGTGGTAGAGATCGGGGTCGCCTTCGACGGGTTGGCAAACGTCGGGGGGAGGTGCGCCTTCCAATCCCGCGCCCCCGTGCACGGGGAGCACGGTGATTTTTCGCACGCCGTTGGTCAGCACGCGAACGTCGATGTTCGCCAGTCCGGGAACAACACCGGGCGGACGAATAATCACCCGGACAGGCACAGTGCCGGCCAGCCCCTCGTAAACGACGTTGAGACTACCGATGTGGGCCTGCGCCGGCGGTTGCCACATTAGGCCGGCCAGAATGACGGCGAGAAGTAATCGTCTCATCGCCTCACCATCTTCATCCAGTTCCCGAGGAAAGTTCCCGCGACCGAAGCGGCGAACGCGAAGCCAAGCGCCCAAACCACGGCGGACACCGTCAAGGGATCCTCGCGCACATTCCAGAACTCATGCCAGAAAGTCCCTTTTCGATCGGCGAACGTGAAAAACTGACTGCCGACGAAGACCGGATTGTTGGCCTCGGGGGAAATCAGGTAGATGGAGAAGTACCACTGCACCGCGATAAACATGCCGGTGAAGGCCACTGCGGCGCCCAAGGCAAAAAGCAGATCCATTTTCCATCCCGTCCTCGACCGGAAATGCCGAATGAAAAGATCGACGGCGAACGCCGGGGCGATCAGCAGCAACGGAAACGCGGGTGGCACCATGTTTTTCACGGGATTGAAAATGGGCGCCAGCATGGGGGTGGCTGGGAACAGCGGCAGAATCCAGACCGCGGCGCAGGTCAGCGCCATATAAACTGCGGCGATCGATGTGGCCGGCCATGCCACGCGGGCCGCGCGGGCCGCCGGGATAAGAAAGAACGGGTAGACGGCGCAGGAGACTACGAAAAACTTCGCTGTGTGCTGGAAATTCGGCAGCGCTTCCTCGGTCTGCATGATGGCAGTCAGGCAAATGAGGATCCCGGCGACGTAGACAAAGAGCCAGCGACCGGCCGGCCTGGCTTTGTCGCTGGAACGATTCTGCATTCCGAGCAGGAGCAGGAGTCCGCCGGCGACATGGAAGTACATTCCTGCCGCGAGAATCGAATGGGGTGGGCTGAGGATTTTTACGTCGAGGCCATAGGCATCATGCCACCAATTGTCGAACGGTGCGCTGGTCAGCATGGCCAGGGCGCCCCAGATGGTTACCCAGGCGCCCAAAGGTCCGCGAAAGCCCCAAATACCCACGGTGGCTCCGCGATTTTCCGTTGTGGGAAGAAAAGTCGCCCGCAGGACCAGCCAGCCGCAGACCAATCCGCCCAACGTGCCGCCGAGGTGAATGCAGATATGAGCTGGGGTCCAGAATGTGTCGCGTCCGATGGCCGAATGCCACGAGATGTCCCAGACAATGCCAATCAGGATGAAGGTGGCGCTGAGGGCGATGAGGCGGCCGTACCAAGGAGTGGCGGGAGACGCGGCTCGTGAGGTGACATCAGCGGCGGCATTTCCGGTGTTAGGCAGGACGGCGGCATTCATGCGGGCACTTTGTAACGGAATTCCGGCTGACCGAACACCCAAAAATGCCGACCCATTTTCGATTTAGGATTTGGGATTTACGAGCGTCTGGAGTTACAGCGTTTAATGTGGTGAGGGTGACTTCGGAGTTCGCTACCGCGCCAACGGCGCGCAATCGCTAAGCCCAGGCCATCGGCCTGGGGCAAGGACGGTGAAGAAAATGTGGCCTGAAGGGCCAGCCATAGTCTTCGTTCGCCGATCATGCTTTGACCTCCGAGACACTCGGACGCAGGCGAAGATTGTTTCCAAGACGATGACGGCCTTTCAGGCCTGCCATATTCTTGAACTTTGCTAACCCAGGCCGATGGCCTGGGCTGAGCGACTGCGCGCCGTTGGCGCTGTAGTCGCACTGAGATCTTGAGGTTGCCATTGCGCCCCCGAACCCCAAGCGCTCGTAAATCCCAAATCGAAAATCGTAAATGACTTTCTTACGCCGCCGTGGTGTGCGTGCACGCGAGGTCGGCATCCGGATCGATGCTCCAACGCTTACCCACCGCTTCGAGATCCGCGTTGACACCCCACTTATCCGCCTCCGGCTCGCCCGTATGCCCGCGATTCGCCCCCTTCAACGCCATGCAACCCTTGTTGTTCCCAATCGATTCAATCGCGTTCCGTTCGTCCTCGGTCAGATTTAACTCCGGCAACGACGCCAGCTCTTCAATCTTCTTTTCAATCGGCTTTCCGTTGGCGTCCGCTTCCTGGATGAGCGTCGGAATGACGCTTTTCACCGGCGCATGGGAAAGATTCCAAATGCAGGCCAGCTGCAACATCGACAGCTTATGCTTCTCCGCCACGTCCCGCATCTTATCCAGCTTTTCATTCCCCGCTTCAATCCAGCCTGCCGGACGAAACGTTCGATGATCGCCGTAGCCGAATTTATGCCCGGGCTTCACGTCGTCGTGGAACAGACCGCCGTAGTCGACGACGCGCGTGATAACGTTCACGTCATGCTCGGCCGCGGCGGGCAGGCAAAGTTCTCCCGGCCACGGTTCGAGCGGATTGAGAATGATCATCGCCCAATCGAGAAGCGGTCCAAACCGTTCCATGCACAAAATGATATCCAGGGTGAAGCCGTTGGCCGGTCCCGGCGCGATGCCCAGCCGATCGGTAATCTTGGCGTCTTTCAACTTGTCCATGGCTGTCCAGACCTTGTCGCTGGAGTAACCAATGGAATCCGGGTTGTGCAGCAGCAGACAGTCGAATTTCTGCACCTGACAACGTTGCAGCGCTTTCTCCGTCGCCATCCGCAGGTAGTCCAAATACTCGGCCGGCTTGCGCAGCCGGGGATCGGTGAATCGTGGAAAGCCTTTGGAGCCGTCACGCTTTCCTGTGTAGAAATCGTGCCCGACGGCTCCCACCAAAGAGTAGGAGTCCCGGGGCAGACCGTTCAGAGCCCGTCCCAGCATCTCATCCGCCGCCCCATTGCCGTAGACATCGGCGGTCATGAAAGTGCGGATGCCCTGTTTATGGGCGAGTTGGATGGCGGCGACGAATTGGTCCTCGGACAGGGGTTCGCCAAAGTGCATGTATCGTCCGCCGTTCCAGGTCCCGTAAGCCGTGCGTGTCAGATCCATAATTCTTTAGATTCGGCGTTAATGAGAACGCCAATCCCCGCCCGATGACAACCCTTCTCTTGGCTTTCTCCGGGCTTCGGGTGTGATTGAAAGTGGGTGAGAACTGGCAACTGGATTCACTGCCACCAAACGGTTCTCGCGGACTGTAAATTGCGGGTTAGCCGCGAAAAAGCGCAAGAGGCGCAAAAAAACAATCCTTCGTACGAAGCCGCGGACGGAATTATTCTCCTCTTCATCAACATTCGACCTTTCGTTCCCATTCTACGTGCTTTTGCGTCTTTTGCGCTTTTTCGCGGCTAAAAAAGCGAGCCGGTTCGCAAATATCGGTCTGTGACTGGCCGTCCCGCCGGGCGAGCAATCTGTTCGGACTCTCAGTATTCAGCCGATGAAAATTCAACCGCTCTGATTCCTCACCCACTTTTAGTCGCGCCCCTAGGGTCAGCTGGGCCCGTGCAGTGCCCACGACGCGAAACGTGTTCCACCTGGAACATGTTTAGTGTCCATTTTCACCAACCGTAATGGACCGAAACTATGTTCCGGCCGGAACAAGGTTTCCGTTCATTTAGAACTCCGAATCCATGCCCGGCCCGTGACGTTGCTGCTGTTAAAATAGCCGGAGGCAAAGTCGCCAGCTTGATGGATCGCGCCGCGAAAGGCGATGACACTTCCGTCCGGCGCTGTCCATTGCCCCGTATAGAGTCCGGTCTTCGTGGTGATGCGAAACACGAGCGGACGCCCAGCGTCGCTCGTGATCCGATTATCCGTCCCCCAGTGGATGGAATCACTCACGGGCGAAGAACCACTATTTTCGAACAGAAGCGTTCCGGACTCGAACCCAACCAACCGGCCGGACGCGTGCCGCGTCGCACTGTATCGCGATCCACTGAAAATGACTTCGTTGGTAAATCCGTCCGGATAAAACAGGCGCGCAGGATTTGGTAACTCGATCCAAATGAGCGAACCATGCGCGTCTTCTTGCGCAAATTCGCCTAAAGCCACCCAGCCGGCGAGAAGTCCCCGGCCCGCATCCAACGGCAGGTAAACCGGCCATTGGTCATTTGCCGAAGCGAATGTCTTTTGGGTAAATCGCTCCGTGTTGGCCAGCGAACACGCCAGGGTCAATCCACCCTTTGTGTCGACCGTCAGCGAGCCGAAACTGTCCCCGGCAAAACGACCCGTGTCATTCGTTCCGGAAATGACGAACGTGTAGGCGCCCGCTCGCGCATACGGCGCTGCGGGATTCGCGTAGGCGCGGAATCCGAGCAGGGACGCCTCGGAATCTCCGCCGGTCACGCGTCCCGTGAGTTGGTTGCTGGATGATACGAGATCAAGAGCCATGGCCAGAGTGATCGAGCCTTGCGCCCCGAATGAAGCTTCGTTCGTTGAGTGCCCTTGTGGATTAAACGTCCCGGTCATCTTCGCCGTGGTGAGCCCGCGGCGCAGCGTTCCGCTCCACGTCCCGGCCGGAGTCAGTTTCAAGGAGATGAATCCTGATCCTGTCAGCGTCGGTGGAGAATCGAAGAACAGTCCTTGATACAGCCCCGACCGGGACTGGAATGGATTGGGAACGAAATGCGCCGTCAGCACCAGATTGGAAGTCATGACAAACCTCAGGGTCGGTGAGGTGCTGATGATGCCGTCCGGACCCTGCCAGCTTGAAAAGAGGTAACCGGCGGAGGCGGTTGTCTTCACCGTGTAGGCTCGGCCGACTTCCAGTTGCGTGCCGCTCAGATTCGGCAGCACCATGCCATTCTCCGCCTGCACGGTAAATGAACTGGTGACGATGAAAACGACCGACACGCCCGCCGCCCGCGACTCGTGGCCGGCGACATCGATCGCCACGGCGGAAATAATGTTGGTTCCCGGGGCGAGTTCCACTGGCGTCGACCACCGGTCTCCTTCGGGCGTCACATTCCGAGCGGTTCCGTTGATCGTCAGGCGAACCGAACGAACTCCCACGTCGTCCTTGGCGAGGCCCTGGACCGTGACGGTGTTGGTCGTCACGCGCAGACCGTTCTTTGGGCTGTCGAGGGTGATGGTGGGAGCCAGCTCGTCGGCTTTTAGAACGGCGCTGCGGCTTTCGACTGAACCTTCGTCGCCCGAGATGACAACCGAGTATCGGCCGGACGCCGCGGCCGTGACATGCTCCAACATGAGGTCCTGATCCCTTGCATCTGGAATATTCGTGCCGTTGGCTTTCCATTGAAATAACAGGGGTGGGGCTCCGGTCGCGCGGGCCGAGAAGACAACCGTTTCACCTGGAATGAGCGCCTGACTTTGCGGATGAAGCGTAATGACGGGAAGAGTGCCGTTGGCGCGGCCTGGGGTTGGCGGAGCGATTTTCCAGTTGAGTGGCTCATTGCCGTAACCGAAGGGATTGCGCCGTTGAAGAGTGGGACTGGCTTCCGGCCATGGCCCGTTCACTCGGTAAGTGACCTTGTCCGCCCTGAGATACGGAACAAACCCCTGGTCTGGATGGGGCGCGACTTGCGGCGAATCTGGCTGAATCAATTCGAGTGACCCAATCATCGCTTGGAGCGAGCCGCTGTACGGTCCATAGATGGGGGTGCTGGACGGCACTTGATACTGAGAACGAAAGGTCTGAAGCCGCGTGGGCTCGGCGACGGGGTCGAAGGGAACGATGAGGGCAAAGGTTCCCGGCTGGAGCGTGGCATTCACGGGAAGTCCGTTGAACTCGACGACACCGTGTAACTGCCATCGATTGTTCGAATGGGCCGGATCATAGAGCGGCATTTTCGCGGTGCTCGTGTTCCGCAGCTCAATGTAGGCATCGCTTCCAGCCGCCGGGAAGATCATCAGTTCCGAGATGACCACCGGTGAAACGTACGGGCCCGGGTTGGCCTTCCCCCGGCCCTGCCGGAACTCGACTTGGTTCCGGGGAATATCCACGCCGAACGATCGTTGACTCAAGGTGACAAATTCCTCCGAACCATCGCTGAGACGGTATCGGCCGATGGAGAACGCATTGGCCGAGGGCCCAAAGGACTGTTCTCCCACTTCGATGACAAACCCGTTTTCATCCCTCCGCGTGAGGATGAGCGTGCCGCCGTGGGCAGAATTGAATCGCAGGCCGCTGCCTCCGAACTGGTATTGGTAAATGACGGCGTATCCATGCGCTTCGATGTTGAGCGAATCCTCGATGCGATAAGTCTCGGGCGACTCAAAATCCACCTCGGCCGCGGGGAGAAGTGTCATGGAAAACCCCCGCAGATTAATCGCGCTGCCGGTCGTGTTATAGAATTCGATGGCGTCTTCCAGGGGAGGATCGGTGTGGGCCAGCATTTCATTGACGACGATGGCGGTCAGCGGGCCGGGGAATCGATTGTAGGCTTCCGGCGACGGACTGTTGGTGAAGAAAACGCGCTCCGTGCCGCCATCCGGCAAGAGGCCTTCCGATCCGCCCCCGGTTTGCGCACTGAAGGTCAATGTATGAATCGCGCGCAGGCCGGTGTCATAAAGGCCGATGCTTTCCCCGGATTCCTTCAGGGCGAAATTTAAATGATTAGGTCCGGCGTTGGCATGGTCATCCGCGGCGAATATCGCGAAGCCTCCGATGCGTCCCGTGCCGATGAAGGACAACGGACCGATCGTAAATCGGGCGGGCTGGCTCAGTGTATCCGTCAAATGCAGTCCCGTAAGACTGACCGGCAACGAGCCGGAATTATGGAGCTCCACATAATCTCCAGCACTTCCGCCGTGCGCCGACCATTCGTTGATCCGCAGCCCCGAGGCCGGTCCCGACTCTGCCCGAATATTGGCCGCACCGCGGGTCGGGGTTCCGAGATCGAAACCTCCGTCTCCGTTCGGCCATCGCCCAATCGAAAAGCCCGGGGCCTGAACCCCGAATCCGACCAAATCGATGTAGGTTCCGCCCAGGGCCGCCGCGTTCTCGAAAATGAAAATCACGCCTCCGGAGCGTCGGAGGGCAAACCCGGTATTTTGGGCCGAGACCGGCGCCGCGGGATCACAATTCACGACGAGGTAGCCGCCGGCACTGATGATGGAATTTGCCGGGAAGACGAACTCCGCGATTCCCGGCAGATCAGTCAGGATGACGCCGGCCAGATCGATCGACGCGTTCGATGGGTTAATAAGTTCAATCCAGGTCGGGAGCGTTCCGGCGGGATCTTCCGCCGACCTGGTGTTGGCGAAAATCTCATTGATGCGGACAGCCGGGGCGCCGGCGGCGGAGGGAATCCGGATGGAAAAACCACCTGCCAAAAGCAGCATTAGGACAGCGGTCGCAGCTCGCCGGGGAGAAATCATCATTCTATTAAACGGGCTGCGAGGGGCAGTATTGCAATCAATTTTGTGATTTTGGGCTTATTGTAGCGCCCGCCTCCCTGTAGCGCCCGCCTCCCTGCGGGCCGGTGACGAAGCCCTTCGACAGGTTCAGGTCAGGCTTCCAGCTTCGCTTGCACCCAGTCCGGGGAGAGAATTCTCCGACCGAGCCCCCGCAGAGTGAACTCCTGAACCTGGGCCGCGAAATTCCGAGACGTTTCCGCCAATGGCCGATGAAAAATGATCAATGATCAATGCCCAAATGGATAGGGCTGGGGGCTCCCACGTTCTCGATCACCGGAACAAAATGGTGCACGAAAAGATTCCGCCGCTAAACGCGGCGGGGCCGGCCCAGCGGGCCAGCCCTACCCACGCACTCGTAAATCGAAAATCCCAAATCGGGGGCCCTACGCTCCGAACTTGTCGAACATTCGCGCATTCGCTTGCATGTAGCGAATAAGGAACTTCGCCTCAAACACCCCCAACGAGCCCATGTTCGCTCCGGTTTCGCTGAACCGATCCAGCTTGTCTGATCCGCTGAAAGGCGAATGCAGCAGCACAGGCTGCGGGTGCCACGAATGCCCCTTCAGCGCACACGGCGTGGAATGGTCTCCTGTGATCACCAGCACATCCGGCTTCTTGCCCAACAAAATGGGAAGCGCGGCATCAAAGTCTTCGATCGCCTTTTTCTTCGCCTCAAAATCTCCGTCTTCACCAGCCTTGTCCGTGTACTTGTAATGAATGAAGAAATAATCGTAACGATCGTACTCGGACACGTAGCGCTCGCATTGTTCCTGGATCGTTTGCGGCCCTTCGATCTTCTTCATGCCAACCAATTGAGCCAGCCCCTTGTACATGGGGTATACGGCGATGGCCGCCGCCTTAAGTCCATATCGTTCCTCGAAGGTGGGGATGGCCGGTTGGTGGGCGATGCCACGCAGAAGGAATCCATTGGCCGGTTTCTTTTTCGCCAGCAAGGGAAGGGCAGCTTGATACAAGCCCGCCACGAGTTTGGCCGCCTTCTTTTGCTTCAGCGATTTGGCGTTGGTGGGGCGGACTCCGGCGATCGGACGCCCTTCCCGGTTCGGATCGCTGTCGGTCAGCGGCCCTTCCAGTCCTTTGCCGCGAAAGATGACAACGAAGCGGTGTTCCTTGCCCGCTTTGATCAGGACTTCCGTATCGCCAATTTTTTTGATTCTTTTCGAGAGCAGCGCGCAGAGATCCTCGCACGTCTCCGTGGGAATGCGGCCCGCCCGGCGGTCGGTGACCAGCCCTTTGCCGTCGAGGGTGCAGAAGTTGGCCCGGGCGCAGACGTCTCCGGCCTTGAGCTCGAGCCCAAGTCCCAATGCTTCGATGACGCCGCGTCCGACTTGGAATTCGAGTGGATCGTATCCGAAGAGACCGAGGTGTCCCGGGCCGCTGCCGGGCGTGATACCGGGGGCGACCGGGATCATTCGTCCTTGCGCGCAGCCGGCGGCCACGAGCGTATCGAGGTTGGGAGTGGCGGCCGCTTCGAGAGGCGTCACTTCGTTCTGCGCAGGGGTGGCGATATCTCCGAGCCCATCCAGCACGACCAGCACCATCTTGGCGCCTGTCTTAACCAATAGTTTTGAGTACAAGTTATCCAGATTCATTCATTCCTCGCGGTTTGAGGTTCAAGATCGAGAATTCAAGTCAAGTTTGAGAGGCCTTGGCCGCATCGCCAGGCGGCACGGCCAAGGCCCCGGCATCATGCTGACAAGCCCGAGCGAGCGTCAACGGATATTCCGGCAGGCTGCATCGCGATGGCGGTTCCACCTGAATATTTCACATTCCGGCATGAAGATTACGTTCGGAGCGCGGCTCTATTGAGCCGCAGCACGTCCGAACCTCAGGCCGCTTTAGGCTAACTCGCGGGCGCCCGACCTATCGCATCTGCTGCGGGTCACAGACCCGCGGTCCGGGATAGGCGTCGATGCGCTGCGCCCGCTGGTGGGATTTACGGCGCCCTCAAACCACGGCGCGTAGAATTGGTTGGCGGAGTTGAAGACTGATCCTGGTTCCCGTCGTTGTGCCGGTTCCCTACTTCACCCGACAAAAATTGACAACAGGAGCACGGCGAAAGTAACTCCGACGCCGATGATGAAAGAGAAATAGGCAAGGCGCAGAAACCGATACTTCTTGGTCACCAGGAATATTCCCAGCGTATAGAGTTCACGCACCTGCGCTTCATAAGTGAGGCTCGGGTCGTTCATGACCTCTTCCATGGCCTGGAGGAATTCGTCGTAGTCCAGCCGGGTGAAGTCACCAAAAAACAAAAGATTGAACGTGGGGCTTTTCACATCGGGGGCCCGACCCAGCCTGGGCAACAGGGGAATCTTGGGCATGACCGCATAGGCCGCCAGGCCAATGGTAATCAGACAGAATCCAATCAGGACGAGGAGCGACAATTGGAATGGCTCCTTCAGCACATGCGGGACGCACAGGGTGATCACGACCGACGACATCGTCAGCAGCATGTTGGCCTTGATGTCCGCCATGGAGCTGAGTTGCGCGTGGTGCCACCGGGTCTGGCGCAACATGTGGTCGAGATGCGGACCAGGCTGGGTGATTTTCATCAGGGCAATTGCACCACTCGATAGAATCCCTGGGAAACAAAGAAAGCGTCACCGTCATCGAAAAATTCAACGGCCGCCCCCGCCACTACCGTGGTCAGCGGAATCCAGGCCTCGGGCTCGAGCGGGAGGGTTTGGCTCCATTCAACCTGATAGGTTTTTCCTGGCAGACACGACCAGCTGATCCGGGCGCCGAGAAGAGTGGGATACTCGATCCCGAGCAGACGAACTTGAAACGGAATATGCTCCACGAGCACGCGGGAGAATTGAAACGAATCGGCCGCATCGGCCGCGGAGTTGGGCCGGATGGCGAAGCCATCGAATCGGAAGGTCGGGCTGTTGGCATCCGTCGCGGTGTGCTGGATGCTCCATTCAGCATTATCGGCGAACAGGCAGGTGATCTCAGCGGCGCCAGCGCTCCGTTTGACCGAAAATTCGAGGCGATAAGGCGTGTCATTTTGGAATCCGGGCGTGTCAGAAGCGCCGCCTCCGCTACCCAGGGCGGTAAACACGGCACTGGCGCCCATCAAATTCACGTTTGGCGTATCCGTGCGTTTCATGATTTGGATCGGATTGTTGACCGAGAACCGTTCGCAGAAGTTCTGGTTGAGCAGGTAACCGGTGACATTCGCGCCAGGCGCCCCGCCGCCGCTTCCGGTGGAAAACCCATCCGCCGTCACGCGGGCCGCGCCCGGTTCGCTGAAGTTAAACAGGCCCACGCGCAACCCGCGCCCCGTCCCCGGGTTGGTGGCCACGTTGAGCGCGCGGAAAAACAGTGAGATCTTCAGGGTATCGCCTTCGACCAGCTCAACCGGTGCGCCGGCCGGCGTGAAGTGCGTAATCCAGAGCCTGGAGCCGGTGTTGGTCTCGAACATCCGCACGTTGCAGGTCAGGAGCCCGGGCGCGACAGAGAGGGTTGGCGTGGTCCCGGCATTGCTGGCGAACCAGGCTGACTCCTCCGGCAAGGCAGTGTTGGTGCGGTCGCCATCGCTCCAGGTGTCGTCCAGGAGTGGCGATTGCGCAGCATTGGCCAGGACGGACGCGACCAACAAAAACAGGATTACCGTTGGGAAAGGGCATGTCTTCATGGGGCGGAAATCATGAAAGCAGAATCCCACCTCGCCGTCAGCACTTGATTTTGCTTAACATGGATTCATTGCCATGAAAACGCAGCGCGGATGCGCTGCCCCAATGCAAATGCCCGTCCCACGAGAACCCGCTTTCCTAACCCGAGGGCTGGTGTTCCTCAGCGTCCTCTTCCTCTTCGGCCATCTCGCCTCCGCTGGCGTTCCGAATTTTGATCTCGCTGGCTTCGCCACGTTGGACGGCATGGGCCAGGGCGGAACCACCGGCGGCGCCTCCGGGCCACTCGTCCGGATTTCCACGCTGAACGACCTGGTGTTAGCCCTCCAGAGCACCGTCCCGCTGCGGGTCGAGCTGATGAACGACATCGATCTTTCCCCTCTGGCGAATCACAGCGGCGGGTTCCCCGCGAGCTACCCCACGGGTGAGATTCTCGTGAACTCGAACAAGACGATTTACTCCCGGCACGGCGCGGCCATTCGTCGCGGTACGTTGCGCATTGGCAAGGGGCCTAACGGAAAGCATAACATCGTCATCCGGAACCTTCGCTTCCGGGATTTGTGGGTCTTCGATTCCTCCGGTCAATATGACACCTACGGCTGGGACTACATCAGCATCGAAGCCGGCAGCCATCACGTCTGGATCGACCATTGCGATTTCGAGCAGGTCTATGACGGCATGGTGGA
>Ga0070689_100001439_pt1 | contig 15176 bp, 12 predicted proteins | sample KBSS23HmetaG_FD_64669 | JGI IMG/M metagenome (GOLD analysis project Ga0070689, IMG submission 64669) | Switchgrass rhizosphere microbial communities from Kellogg Biological Station, Michigan, USA - KBS S2-3H metaG | ecosystem: Host-associated > Plants > Roots > Rhizosphere ...
GTGCTCACGAGACCCATCTTGGTTACAAATCGCGCGGCAGCATGTACCATACGGTTTTTAATGTTGTCAAGCCTCCCTTTCTCTGCGCGAGCGATTTTGCTTGCGGTGGACAAGGTGGGACCAGTCCCCTATAGTGTGCCGAATTCTCCGGAAAGGGCCCCTTCCGATGATGCTCCGCAGGCTGCTGGACCGGTATATTTTCACAGAGTTACTGTCGCCGTTCAGCCTGAGTCTGGGCGTCCTGTGCTTTGTCATGTTGACCCGGGAACTGCTCCGCCTGGTCGAACTCCTGGTCTCCAAAGGCGTCGGAATCTGGGCGGTCCTGAAGGTGTTCGCCCATCTGCTTCCCTCCTTTTTGGTCCTGACTTTGCCCATTGCGGGCATCATCGCCTCGATCACCGCGTTCGGCAGACTCTCGCTGGACAAGGAACTCGTCGCTATGCGGGCAGCCGGCCTGAGCCTCCTGCGCCTCGCCCGCCCGGTCATGCTGTTCTCCCTGCTGGTCTTTGCCCTGACGATGTGGCTGGCGCAATGGGGACAGCCCTGGAGTTCTGTGAATCTGAAGAAGGTCGCGCTCAACCTGCTGCGGGACCAGCTCGTGCTGGCACTGGATCGCGGATCGTTCACCGAACCCATCCCAAAGATGACGATCTACGTCTCGGAAAAGGGCGATGAGACGTCCGGCGGGATCTTCATCTCAGACGAACGCAATGCCGAAGATCCGCGGATCATCGTCGCCCAGGGCTACAACGTGCTGATCGACAGCTCGACGGATCAGGTTGCATTGCGGCTGCGAGATGGTGTGATCCATAGTCGGCCTGATGAGCTTGATCAATACCAGTTGGCCTCCTTTTCGAGTTACGACCTGAAACTCTCGCTCAACCAGAGCGGCTACGCGGCGACCGAAGAGCGTCCCTCGTACCAGCAGCTGGTCGACCGGCTGAACCAGTCGCAATGGCGCGACCCGTCGGCGTTGCGAAGGCTCGTTGAATACTACAAGGACATGGCGTTTCCCACCGCCTCACTCATTTTGTGCATGCTCGGGGTGCCGGTCGGGATTGTGTCGAAACGCTCCGGACGGATCGGCGGGTTTGCCGTGGGAGTGGGGGTCATCATCTCCTACTATGTCATGAATGTCGCGTGCGAATTTCTGGTGACGGCCGCCGTGATTCCCCCATTCGCTGGTGCGTGGCTGCCGAACACTGCCTTTTTGATCATCACGCTGCTGTGGTTCTACCGCATGAGTAAACAATAACGGCCATGCCGATCATTTTCCGTTATCTCTTCCGGGAATACGCCAAAATCTTCTTCATGTGTTTTGCCGGCCTCATGACGATCTATCTCGTCATTGATTTTTTCGAAAAGGTCCGGCGTTTTCTGAGCCATGACGCCCAGTGGGTGGACGTTCTGAGTTACTTCGTGCTGAAGGTTCCTGCCATCTCGTTTCAGATCATTCCGCTCGCCGTCCTCATGTCCACGCTGCTCACGCTCGGCCTGCTGTCGCGCAACAACGAGATCACCGCCTTGCGGAGCTGCGGCATCAGTCTGCCGTGGATCGCGTCGCCGTTCCTCGCCTTCGCGGTGATGATGACCCTCGTCCTGTTGCTGTTCAGCTCCACGGTGATCCCTCTCGCCACGAGCAAAGCGGAACAGATTCGGGCCGTCTACATCGAAAAAAAGCCTCCGTCCGCGGTGGTGAAGCTGCAGCAACCCTGGGTCCGGGTCGACGGAGATACGCTGCTGCATGTCAGCAGCATTGCCATCGGCGGCGACCGTCTGGCCGATGTGCAGATGTTTCATTTCGATCACAACTTTCGCCTGATCGATATGACGGAAGCCCGGGAAGCCCACTATGCCGACCGTTCCTGGACCCTCCACGAGGGGTTCCTCCGACGCTTCAATCGGGACGGATCCGTGACAGTGACCGATTTCAACCGCAAACCGATTTCTTTGACGATGATCCCGAGCGATTTCACCGGCGGACTTGCCGGAGAATCGGAGTTGATGACCTTTCATGACATCCGGGAATCGCGCAACCGCCTGTATCAGCATGGGTCGCAAATCGCACGGCTCCTGACCGATTATTACGGACGCATCGCCTTTCCCCTGGTCACAATCATCATGGTGCTCGTCGGAATCGCACTCAGCCTCCGGCGGAGCGGGACGAGGGGCGGCAGCATGGCCATCGGCATCGGCCAGGCCCTGGTCGTGGGCTTCCTCTATTGGGCCAGTCACTCGATCGCGATCGCCTTCGGCCGCGGAGGCGCTCTGCCGCCGGTCGTTGCAGGCTGGCTGACGAACGTGCTCTTTACCAGCTACGGACTGTACTTGATGTTGAAGTTGCGCTACTGAAGCCTGTGATGCGGTTGACTGCGCACAACCGCTTCCGGTAAGTAAAGGCACGGACCGCACGAGGACACCACGCATGCCGAGTCAAATCGTCGTGACCGGATTAGGGATCATCAGCCCGATTGGTATCGGGGTGAGTGAATTCTGGAAAGCCGCTCTGGATGGCCGTTCCGGCGTGTCCACGATCGCGGGCTTTGATCCTTTTCCGATGGATGGCTATCGCTCGAAGGTCGCCGGGCAGATCCATGGCTTTGCGCCGGAGCGGTACCTCGACAGCGTCCAAGCGGAACGAGTAGACCGGTACGCTCAGTTTGCGCTTGTTGCGACCAAAGAGGCCCTGGCGGATTCCGGCCTGCAGCTGGCCAAAGAAAATCCGCGCCGGATCGGTGTCATCGTAGGCGCCGGGATGGGCGGGATGGTGATGGGAGAACGGGAAATCACCCAACTGTACCAGTCACAGCGGCCACATCGCGTGCATCCCAATTTCATTCCTGTCATTACGCTGAACTCCGCCTCTGGGATCGTGGCCATGGCCCATGGCGCCAAAGGACCGAACTACACGATTTCCACCGCCTGCTCTTCAAGTGCGCATGCGTTGGGCCAGGCCATGCAATGCATCCGAGAGGGTCGTGCCGACGTCGTCATCACGGTCGGAGCCGATGCGAGCATCACACCGCTGGTCTTTGCGGGATTTTGCTCACTGCGTGCGCTCTCGACCCGATACAACGATCAACCGGAACGAGCCTCGCGTCCCTTCGACCGTCTGCGCGACGGGTTCGTGATGGGCGAAGGCGCAGGGGCGCTCGTGCTGGAATCCGCATCGCATGCGAAAAAGCGCAAAGCGCGCATTTATGCCGAAGTGGCGGGCTATGCAGCGACGAGCGAGGCCTATCATATGGTCATCCCGCGGGAGGACGGCGAGGAGATCGCGTCCACCATGCGCTTGGCCATGGCCGATGCCGGCATCGCAGCCTCCCAAATCGACTACATCAACGCCCATGCCACATCGACATCGATCGGCGACGCGGTGGAAGCCAAGGCCATCCGCCAGGTCTTCCGGTCCCGCGCGGACAGCATCGCCGTCAGCGCAACCAAATCGCTCGTCGGGCATACCCTGGGAGCGGCCGGCGCCATCGGAGGCATTGCCAGCGTGCTCGCCATCCATACCGGGCAGATCCATCCAACCGCCAACTATGAGGAGCCGGATCCGGCGTGCGCCCTTCGTGGCATCAAGGCCGCCGTGCAGGAACGGAAAGTCAAAGCGGCGCTGCTCAACGCCTTTGGGTTCGGCAGCAACAACGCAGCGGTCGTCATCAAGCGTTATGCGGCCTGAACCGTCAGCGCCACGGCTTTCCGATACAAAGGACCTTGCAGCATGAGCGACCGCGACGTAACTGAAAAAATTGTTGCAGCCCTGGCCGACTACCTGAAACGCGATCCCGCCAGCATTCAACTGGACCACCATTTGCGGGACGATCTGGGTCTCGACTCCATGGCGGTGATCGAGCTCTTGTACAAGATCGAAGAAGTGTTTGACCTGCAGATCCCGGATCAGGACCTCGTCGCCCTGTCGACGGTCGGCGCAGTGGCCCAGTACGTCGAGCAGCGTCTGGTGCCGGTCAAGCGGCCGGCCCGCCCCTCCGCCAAAGGGAAGAAAACCACTTAAACCGCCATGGGATCCTTGTCTGCGCCGACGACCCTCACGCTCGCACAGATTCATCACTTGGTCGGCGGCACGCTTCACGGCGACGGGACCTGTGTCCTGTCGTCATTGTCGAGCCTGAACGACGCGACTCCGCAATCGCTGGCCTTCATTGCAAACGACCAAGCCGCCAAACTTCCTGGCGGCATCAACGCAGGGGCCCTCCTGGTTCATCGTCATTTTCCAAACCTCGCCATTCCGCAGGTCGTCGTCCCGAATCCCCTCCTTGCCTTCGCACAAGTGGCCCAGACCTTTTTCGTGCGCTCGCCGGCTCCTCGCGGCGTGGCCACGGAAATCACCAAGGGGGCCGGCGTCGTGATCGGCAACGATCCATCGATCTGGCCTTTCGTTACACTGGGAGACCGCGTCACGATCGGGTCGAGAGTGACCATTTATCCAGGCGTGTACATCGGCGCCGACTCGATGGTGGGAGACGACAGCGTGCTGTATCCCAACGTGGTCGTCCGGGAGGGCTGTTCCCTCGGCGCGAGGGTCATCGTCCACAGCGGCACGGTGATCGGCGCGGATGGCTTCGGATACGTGCAACATCAGGGGCGACACCACAAAATCCCGCAACTTGGAGGGGTGACGATCGAGGATGACGTGGAGTTGGGGGCGAATGTGACCATCGACCGGGCCACGCTCGGCCGCACGATCATCAAGCAGGGCACGAAAATCGATAATCTCGTGCAGATCGCCCACAACGTCACCGTCGGGGAGCACGACATCATCGTGGCACAAGTCGGGGTGGCCGGCAGCACGACGATCGGCCATCACGTGATGATCGGTGGTCAGGCGGGACTCGCCGATCATCTCACGATCGGCAATCAGGTGATGATCGCGGCACGCGCGGGGGTCAATCGCAGTATCGAACCGAATCAGATCGTCTCAGGCGCACCCATCATGCCGCATGAGACATGGATGAAGGCCCAGGCAGTCATTCCGCGGCTTCCCGAGCTGCGACAATTGGTCCGTGAGCTTGCGCACCGGATGGAGCGTCTCGAAGCCCAAATCAAGAGGACGAAGGCCGCCAAGCGCTCACGCAAGCCCTCCCGGCGCAGATAACATCCGACGGTTCAGTTGACCATTCCACGCCAAAAAAACAACTTGCCCCAATAGAATCCCGCCCACGGCATGAGGATCGCCGGAAGGGCATCCATCGATCCATAGACCATGCCCGAAAATGAGCTACTCACGAGCACCGCAATGCCGGCGAGATAGGCCACCGGCACTAGCTTACGGCCTGGATGGTCAATGGCAGGAATCAGCGGCTCTGCCTTCGCTTTTCTTTGGGTTCGTTGTACGGCCGTGCGCATCCGCGCGGCGAACACATCTGGAACTGTGTCAAGAAGGTACCGGTGGTAGCGTGTTTGCATCCACCCGCAGATCCCGCCTAGCAGCAGCAGCGCCGTACTCGTGCTGAACGTAACCCATGTGTACGTCCCGGAGGAGATGAGCTGATAGCCGAGCGTTCCGACTGCGCCGAGCATGCACACCAGCCCAAGAAAACCGGAAGGAAGCAGGATGTACGTCCGAATGTAGTGGCGTGCCTGTGTCCGGATATCTTCGCTACGCCGCTCCTTGACCAGTTTGGGCATCGATGCCTTTCCCTGTACTCCGTCGGGTCGGCATCATAGCATTTGTCCGGGCCGAAACGTATTGGCTGTCGTCATCCATAACTTTTCACCGCGCCGGCGCGCGGAGGGACTGCAGGTACCTCCTATCGTCGGCTTGCATGAGGGATGGGAACTCGTTGCTTCCCGTATCAAAAATTTCCTGGATCGTCCCTGTAACGATGTAGCCACTAGACATCGGCTGGCATCGCATGCTTGACCTGTCGACCTCCTTTGACGCCGTGGACCTTGACCTACCGTTGACGCCAGCACAGGGCTCGCGTCACACACCTCAGAAAGACAATAGATTGAGTCCATCACGATGTGAGCGGGTAGCGCCCATTGGGAGAGATGGATCGCACGCATAACCGCGGGTTGAAATCGCGGAGAAATGGTCGGGCAGGCAGGAGCCTCGGTCAGCCAGCCGGCAGGATTTCGGCGATCGCCGAGCGCTCGACACGGCCGATGCTCACCCACTGTTCCGCCATGGGCACGAGCGCTTGGATGCGGGTTTCCACGGCCGACAGCCGTTGCGCAAGCGTCGTGTTTTTCCGATAGGCGGCAACGCTCAGGAACGCCCGGAGGCCCTGGAGAAACATCGTGATCATGCCGGCCTGGACAGTTTCCGATGCCTCATAGAGGGCCTCGACCTGTTCGATGACCGGGGCAAGCTCGGAGGACGTGACAAAGTTCGTCGTCCCTTCTCGCTGGAGCTCCGAGAGGATTCGCCGCATCATTGGAATTCGTCGTCTCATCTCCTCCACAAACCGCTCGTCCATCTGGTCGAGTTCGTCAAGGATGCGACGGATCCCGTCCACGCTGATATCGGTGCCCTCCTGCTCCGCCCGCAGAATGACGGCGTCGAGCACATCGCGTGCGGGCTGCACGGATCGTGACCGAATGTGTTGAAGATCGCGCAACGCACTCAACAGAGAGGCCCCGGAAGACATCCCCAGCGAGACCACGGAAGGCTCCGCCTTTGAGACGGGAAGTTCCATAGGTTCGAACGGCCCCGACGCCTCCTCTGCCGGTCTGCCCTCAGCCTGACGGACCGCCGTCGTGATCCGTTGAAGTCCTGATTGTAATGTAGTCAGCGCCGCAGCCATGGCTCGTGGTTCCTGCCGCCCGACATCGTGCAGGGTCGGCAACAGCTTCAAGGCCATTTCTTCGATCGACGAGAGATGCACCGTGGCGGCGGACCGTGCGAGGTTGGTGAGTCCCTGAAGCATGATCCCATAGAGTTTGGGCCCGGCCGTGCCATTGGTCCCCCCGCTCAACCGCTTCAAGGCGGAATGGATCTGCGCGAGCCACTCATGCGCCTCCAGTGCGAACAGACCGAGCACTTCCTTCTCAAAACTGGCGTCGATAGGATCCTGGACAGGTGAACGGGGCAGCCCTTCACCCTCGACCGGCGGCCGGCGGTCGCCGCCTTCAGACGGAGCGGCGGCGGCGCGGGACTCGACGACGCCCTGAATGGCACTGGCCAATGCATCCAGATTTTCCAGCAACGATGCAAATTGATCCGACACGGTCGGGACCTGCCTGGAGCGCCGGTTCACCGAGGAAGTAAATGAGACGCGCGCCACATCGGGCGATTCGACCGTCTCGATGATCGACACAAGCGGAGACACACTCAGATCGATTTCCCGCTTCTCCGGTCCGTTTTCCTGCGCCTCCTCGGTATCGACGGCCACGACAGGGCGCAATGGAAATTGGACGTTGATGCCGACCACTGACCCTATCTCTCCGGTCGTTAAGCGAACCAATGTTCCCACCGGGTATGCCGACAATTGTTCAACCAATGCTTTCATAATCTCCCGAGGAAAAGCCGACCGCTCGGCGACGATGAGTTCCCGGACAGCCTCATGAGGAAAAAAGCGGCGGCGGTACGGACGGGGCGTGACCAGCGCATCGAAGACATCCACGGCGCCGATGATCTGCGCCATTTCATGGACGTCGCGGCCTTTGAGCCGGTTCGGATAACCGCGCCCATTCCATCGTTCATGTGCCTGCCGGACGACAACAGCCAGCCACTCCCATTCTGGGCCGAGCGTCCGGACTAATTGATAGCCCAACTCCGGGTGCTGTTCGATTAACGTCCGTTCTTCGTGGGTCAGTCGTCCGGACTTCGTCACGATTGATTGGGGAACGGCAAACAAGCCGATGTCATGTATGAGACCGGCCAGCGTGAGTCGCTGAAGCTCCTGTCCGTAGTAGCCCAATCCCGATCCGACCTTCGTCGCCAAGATGCTCACATTGACCAAATTCGTGATCAATGTGGATCCGCTGGGACCTGCCAGTGCCTGAACGACGAGTTGATCGTTTCGGCCGATCGACTCGGCGATATCATTGGCCAAGGCCGACAGTTCCGCCACCTCAAGGGGATCCTGGCGTTGAATCGCCGAGGCCACGGCAGTCAGCGCCTGCTCTGCCCGGCGGTATACATCTGTCGCGCGTCGTTTTTCCATCACGCCATGTCGCTGTCTCTGTTCCGCATTCCCACTCACCTCAGCATGCAATCGGCTGGAAGGCATGTCAAGGCGGAGCGCCCATGACCGCGCCGCTCACCGTGCGGGCAACGCCTGACCAATGGCCGTTCGCTCTGCTCTTCCCCGTTCGACCCATTGATGGATCAGGTCGCGGATTGCGGTGAGCCGCGCGCTGACGGCTTGCACCCGTTCAGCGGCCAAATGGAGGCGGTGCTGGGCGACGACCGACAAGAGGCTTTGCAGTCCGCCGAAGAACGTCATGGCGGGCGTCACATTGACCTGCTGCGCTTCGGCCCGTAACTGCGTCACCTCTTGAAGTGAGGCTTCCAGGGCTCCGTTGGGAACCATCCCCTCGCTGGCCAAGGCAGCCAGTTTCTCCGTCAAACCCGGCATCTGGGCATCGATGACTTGGACAAAGGCCTCCTCTGAAGCGGCCATGCGGTCGAGATACCCTTGAATCACATCAACACCCACCTGCTGCACGCCCGCCTGGACTTGGCCTTCCATTTGATCGATCAGCGTCTTGATCAAATTGCGTTCCAGCGGCCCAGCCGGAGGCGGTTGCTGCGATAGCAGTGTGCGGAGGGTGTCGAGGAATTCCGCCGGAGACAACGCGGGAGCGGCCTCGACGGCTTCGGCCTCTCCTTCCGATTCGAAGACCACGCCCGTCGCACTCGTCAACGCCGTATGAATCTGTCCGAGCTGTTTGCAGAGAGAGAGAAAATCCTGCACCGAAAATGACTTCGCTGGATCCTTGATCGCCTCGATGAACGGCAAGGCCGCGAAACTCGCCTGTTCGACATCGGGAAGGTTAATGGTGGCGGCAGAGCCACCGAGGTTCGTCACCCCGGCGGTGAGGGTCCCGATCAATACGGCGTGCCGTTCCGGCGGAGGTCCTTGTTGCAGCTCGTCCAGGGCGACATGAATGTTCTGCAGCCATTCGTGCGCCTCCTGAACAAAGAGATCGACGAGCTCTCGTTGGAATTCATCTGAGGTGTCGCCCGACATGCATTCACTCTCTCACCGCGACAGGGCCCGACGGGAAAGCCATTGCGCTAAGCGGTCAATCGCTGCGGGTGGGCAAGGGAGAAATCACCGGCGTATGCTATCGATGGCCCAGGTGAGCCGGACGAGCGCAGACGCCTTAGGCGCGCTTGGACCCGCCCCCAAGCTGTGACGCCAAGCCCGCGATCTCGCCCAACTTCTTGGCCATTTCTTCGAACCGTTTCGTCGCCTGCTGCGCGGCCATCTCCGTTTCAGAAACCCGGCGGGCCAGCACCGCGTTACGCTCCCGTTCGGCTTCCAGGAGTTGTAGAATTTCGTTGGCCTTCGTGCCGCCGGCTTCGGTGTCGGCCAGACGACGAGTCAGTTCCTCCGCCCGTTGTTGTTCGCGCGAGAATTGTTGCGCCAACTCGTGCGAGCGATTGACGGCCTTTTCCATCGCCGTCATCTGTTGCACCAACTGCGTCGCCGCCTGCCGCTCGGCATTCAAGGCGGCTTCCAGTTCCTGCACCCGGCCGACGGATTTCTGGAGCTCGTTCATCCGCTGCGTCTGCTGGGCAGTCAGCGCCCGTTCCTTTTGCAGCACTCCCTCGAGCTCCTGAGCCCGCGCGGCCTGGCTCTGCAAATCGGCGGCGAGTTTTTTGAATTGGGCCGCCTGATCCCGCTCGTGCTTGACGACCGTCTCGAGTTCCTTCAGACGTTGAGCCGTCCCGGCTAGTTCCGCGGCCGCTTTCTTCGCTTGAGCGGCCTGCTCGCGCTCCAAGGCCAGCAGCGATTCGAGCTCTCTCGCCCGGCCTGCTTGAGTTTCAAACTCCTTGAGCCGTCCCACCTGAGCCTCGAGGTCCTTGATCCTTCCGACCTGGACTTCCAACTCTTTGAGTCGACCCGTCTGAGCCTCTAGATCCTTCATTCGTCCGGTTTGGGCTTCAAGTTCTTTGACCCGACCAGTCTGCGACTCGAGCTGGGCGATGCGCGCCATGAGCTGTGTCGTTTGGCGGCGTTCTTTCTGCAGTTCTTCTTCCGCCTGTTTGAGTTGTACCAACGTCTGACGGGAGAGCTCCGTCTGCTCGTCAGCCACAGGGGTGCTCGACACAGAGACGGGTTGTGCCGCAGGGTGAGGGGCCGGTTTCGCGGGGGCAGGAGGCGGCGGCTGCTGTTTTTTGCCTAGGAGTTCAATAACCCGGTCTTTGAGGGACGTGCCTTGAAACGGCTTTTTCAGCACGCCGTCAGCATGACAGGACTCGGCCTGCTTGGTGACTTCGTCGTTGACGATGCCGGAGATCAGCAACACCGGGGTATTGGCCAGCGCCGCTTGGCCACGCACGAAGGCACACACCTCATAACCGCTCTTGTCCGGCATGATCACGTCGGACACGATGAGGTCGGGGACCTCTTTGGCGAGGCAGGCCAGCGCCTCTTCGCCGTTGGCCGCCAATGTCACGCCTAACCCGGCCTCCGTCAGCAGCCGTTCGGCAACCTTGCGAACGGCAATGCTATCGTCTGCGACCAGGATCTTCGGCATGTATCATTCCTTTCTATACACACGCTTATGACCGGAGATTGTCCTGGCGACTCCTGCCCAGCCGTTGAAGCGCCACAATGTCGATCTCCTGTCCTTCATCGGTAAAGCTGCCCAATGTTTCCAGGTCGAGGCGCTTGCTGGGTGCGATCTGGGCGATATCTACGTTATGCAGGGATGGAATGACTCCATCGATGCAAATCGCCATGGGACCATCGACATGACGAGCGACCAGACATAACAATTGGTCGCCTTCGGGCTCCCGGCTGAGGCGGGTGGCCAAATCATAGACCGGCATGACCTCTTTTTCACGCTTGAGCATGGCTCCGACAAAGGGCGTGCGGCTCGGCACCGGCACCGGATCGATCCATGGCCCCACGCCGCCGACGTCCTCGGTGCGCGCCGCCAGTTTTTTTCCGCCGACCGAGAACACCACGACGTTCCACGCGCGTTTGGTGATGACCGTTTGGTCTTGTTGACGGGCCGCACGTAACATGATGCACCTACGACGATGACAAGGCGTGGTACCCGACGATTTCGCCCAACTCCCCCAACACCCAATCCGGACTGAGGATCAGCACCAGCTGATCACGGTAAATGGTCGTCCCGGAGATCCAGATCCGTTCTTCCTGCTGGAAATGGGAAGGCAGCGGACGGCACTCCGTCCGTTCCACCTCAATCATCCCGATCACTTCCTCGACGCGAACGGCGCCGTGAGTTTGGCCGTTCGAATAGAGGACAACCCGCATGTCTGGGTTGGAAACATCGAGTGCGGCGCCAAGTCGGCCGGCCAGATCGACGTCGTCATACGTGACGCCGACAAACGTGACACGGCCTGCCCGGCCGGCTTCCTGCGGAGTCAGCACGCCGCGAACGCCCTGAGAGGGCACCGCGCACCACTGTCTCCCGAAGCGCACGACCAGCAATCTGGCCGTCTGGACGACAGCAGTCGTTACCTTATGATGACCTCTCAAACTCATTCACATCTCAACGACGTTGCAGTGCATCGCATATCCAGGTATCCGGGCGCAGACCGTTACGCTTTCCGCGCAGGCGACTCCTGGCCGATCCACCGTTCCAGTTCTTGAATCAACGCCCGCTCTTCCACGGGCTTGGCGATATAGGAGCTGGCGCCGACGTTCAACGCCATCTGTCGGTGCTTGTCGCCCGCACGCGTCGTCATCACGATGATTGGCGTCTGTTGCGTCTGCGACCTGCTGCGCAACGCCTGGATCACTTCGTATCCGTTCAATTTTGGCATTTCAAGATCCGTCAGGATCAGCCGATAATTCTTGGCGGACGCCTTGCGCAGCCCTTCTTCTCCGTCCACCGCCGTGTCGACTTCATAGCCTGCAGTTTCCAACATGCGTCCCACGAACTTTCTGATGCTTAGGGAGTCGTCGATCAGGAGAATCTTCTGCTCCACCGCGGGCTGAGGCGGCGTGTCCTCGAATGGCGTCTCGGTGGCGACACCTGGCGACGCCTCGCTGGACGCCTCCAAGGGTGCTGCGGCCTTCTCGCCGCCAGACAGCAGCCTAGCGGGATCCAGTACGAGCACGACGCGGCCCTCGGGATCGATCGTGGCACCGCCGAAGCTGGACCGCTCCAAGGACTTGAGGGCGCCGATCGGCTTGATCACGATTTCCTGACGACCGAGCAACTCGTCGACCGCGAGGCCAATGGGGCCCGTCCCCGTCCGTACGATGACGACCGGCTTGCCGACCTCCACCTGCGACGCAGCGTTTCGATACACCAATTGCTGCAACGGCTGGACATCAATGGCCTCGTCGCCAATATGCAGCATCGAGCGTTCGCCCATGTGTTGGAGCGATCCCGCCGTCAGCATTGTCACCTCGCGCACGCTCGGCAGCGGAATGCCGTAGCGTTCCTCGCCAGACCGCACCATCAGGGCGGTCGCAATGAGGAGCGTCAGCGGCAGATGCAGGGTGAACTTCGTGCCGACGCCCCGCACGGATTCGACGTCGATGTGACCGTTCATGCTCTCGATGACCCGCTTCACCACGTCCATGCCAACACCGCGGCCGGCCTGGTCGCCGACCTGTTCGGCGGTGGAGAATCCCGGCAGGAAGATGAACTTGATGGCCTCAGCTTCCGGCATGTTCTTGGCAATGTCCGAGCGGACCAGTCCCCGTTCGACGGCTTTGGCCCGGATCTTTTCGATATCGAGGCCGGCGCCGTCGTCTTCCACCTCGATCAATACCGCATTGCCGCGATGCGACGCGTGGAGATAAATCGTTCCGGCCGCTGGCTTGCCCTTCGAGACCCGCATAGCCGCCGGTTCAATCCCGTGATAGACGGCATTGCGCACCAGATGCACCAGCGGATCCACCAGGCGCTCGACGACGCCCGTATCCACTTCGGTGTGTTCACCGGAGGTCACGAGCGTGACTTCCTTGCCGGTCGCTCTGGCCATCTCTCGCGTCGCCCGACGGAAGCGGGTGAACGGGGTCCCGATGGGCACCATCCGCGCGCGGGCGATTTCGTCCCGCATCCCGAGCGTGAGTTGCTGCAACTGGCTCATGTCCTCATGCGACCGGCGGATCGACCCGCTCAATTGGGTCATCGATTCGGAAATGTCGGCCGTGACCTCGCTGATGCGCCGTGCCAGAATGTTGAAATCGTCATACTTGTCGAACTCGAGGCTGCCGAAATCGTGCACCCCTTGGAAAGCCGCCGCTGCACTGCCGGCCTTCACCGGATCTGCCGGGCCTCCTGTCGATGTCGGGAGCGTAAACGTATGTTTCTCTTCGAATGAGCGCACCGAGTCGATGAGCCGCACCCGACACGCCAGGACTTGTTGTGACAATTGTTCGAGAACCCGTAGACGCTGCTCCAGCCGTCCACGACCAATGACCAACTCGCCGACGAGATTCAGCAAACGCTCGAGTCGATCACGACTGACGCGAATGACTTCCCGGTCTTCACCGGTCGTCTCTTTGGCCTTGGTCTGCTCCGGCTCCGGCTGAGCGTTGAGTTCGACGGCGGCAGGTTCCGGCGCTGGTTGAACGGGCGCGGCCTTGACCACTGTCTCGACCGCAGTCGATGTCTGCTCCAGCTGCTTGAGTCCTTTCATCGCCGCCGCAAAGCGCTGGCGCACGGTGCCGGTCAAGGTCGGATCCCTGCGCATGAGCAGCCGCACAACGTCCACCGATCGCAGCAACACGTCGGTATGCCCCGGTGCCACCTTGACGCGGCCTTCACGCACCGCGCCCATGAAATCCTCGATATAGTGCGTCAAATCGCCGATCGACTGGAACCCCACCGTGTACGCCGACCCCTTGAGCGTGTGCGCCGTCCGGAACAGTTGATTGATCAAATCCGGGTTCTGCGGTTCCTTCTCGAGTCGCAACAGCTGAGATTCCAGGCTTTCCAGGTATTCCTGCGCCTCCGGGGCGAAGTAGGAGAGCACCTCAGGGTCCAACATCGGCATGAGATATTCATCGGTCAACGATGGGGCAGCGGTCATGCTTGACGCGGCCTCGGACGGCGGTTCGAGCACGGCTGTCGCCACCTGCGCCACCACCCTCTCGGCCGCAGGCGCTGCTGCCGGCGCCGGAACGCCGACTGGCTCGCCCGATTGAATCTGCTGCAGTGTCTGGGTAACGCCCGGGACATCATGGCGCAGCTGATCGAGCTTACCGTCGTCCCGTCTCATGAGGAGTCGAATGACGCCGACCGCGTCGCCGATGGTGGCGAGCATGGCCGACGAGACCTGAATCTTGCCGTCACGAACGGCGATCATGCAGGCTTCAACCGGATGCGCGACGTCGCCGATGACCTTGAACCCGATCGTGTGTGCGGAGCCTTTCAGTGTGTGGGCGGTGCGATACAGCGATTGGATCGTTTCGGCATCGCCGGGGTTTTCCCGCAAGCGATTGGTCAACACCTCCAGGGTCTGGAGATATTCGTCGGCTTCCGGGGCGAAATAGGACAGCACCTCGGGATCGATAGTGGGCACAAGATACTCCGAGGGCAACTCCTCGAGACCGCTCGAAGACTCGGACGAGGGCAGCAATGCGGCCACCTCTTTTTTCCAGTGCGCGCTGACCGCGGGATCTTCGTTGCCGCCTTGCTTCACCACCTCAAGCTGCGATTGAAAGGCTTCCACCATGCCGCGAAGCACCCCCACCGTCTTGAGCCAAAGGGACGGATCAATGGCCGTGGATTGCTCCAATGTCGTCTCAAGCAGTTCTCCCAGGAGCGAGAGGCCGGTAAAGCCATAGATCCCTGAGGCGCCACGCACTTTATGCGCCCAGACGTACTGATTTTGCAGCTCTTGGGGACTGGGCAGCGCATCGCCCGGAGGATTGACGGCTGCGGAGAGCGCGGCGAGGGCTTCTACCGCTTCCATGACGAAAATATCGAGAAGGCCCTGACGGTCCAGTTCGGAGCTCATCCTATCCTTTCTGCCCCGGGGCGCCGTCCACCGGCGCCCCGGGCACCAGACCTTAGGCCAGCTTGAACTGCGCGACCGACGCCGA
>Ga0070689_100001441_pt1 | contig 15170 bp, 14 predicted proteins | sample KBSS23HmetaG_FD_64669 | JGI IMG/M metagenome (GOLD analysis project Ga0070689, IMG submission 64669) | Switchgrass rhizosphere microbial communities from Kellogg Biological Station, Michigan, USA - KBS S2-3H metaG | ecosystem: Host-associated > Plants > Roots > Rhizosphere ...
CGCCGTCGCGCGACTGCGTCTGGATGATGCAGTACCCGGCGGCGGCGATCGCGAGGCCTAGGAGGATGTGCTTCACCTTCGTCCGCAGGTACTGGTGGAGCGCGAAGCCGAAGGCGAGCGCCGCGCCGATCGCCAGCGAGAGCTCGTTCGGATCGGCGAGCACGCCGCGCCAGCGCACGCGCCCGTGCGCGATCGAGAACGTGTTGAACGGCCCCGGCTTCTCGCACAGGTACTCGCTCCCCGGCTCGGTCTCCTCGCCGCGCTTGTTCGCGTCCTCTTCGCACTCGCGCGGGCTGAGGACGCAGCCGTACCCGGTCGGGTCGCCCGTCGCCTTGTCGCCGGTGCGCGCCTCCTCGGCGGAGATGAAGATGCACTCGAAGTCGCTCCGCGACTGCTGGATCCCGATCAGCGCGAGCACCATCGAGATCACGAACAGGAGGACCGCCATCACGATGATGCGGGTGAACGTCCGCGCGGCGTACGCCACCACCAGCATGAAGATCGTCGAGAAGAGGACGGTGTTGACCGTGTGCCCGATCTCGCCGCTCCCGACCTTGATGAGCGTGCACGCGAAGCACCACATCGCGAAGATCGCGAGGTACGGGAGCTGCGGCGTCCACGCGCTCTTCGTCTGCCCCGTCCCGAACTCGATCGCGATCCCGACGATCGCGAGGCCGGTCGTCAGGTTCAAGAGGCCGAGCGACGCCAGCCCCGGGATGAACTCCTGCGGCCGGATGAAGATCGTGATGACGAGGAGCGCTGCGCCGAGGATGCCCACGTCGAGTCGTCGTCAGGCCGCCGCGCGCGCCGAGAACGGAAGAGCCTGCTTGCCCATGCTGCCCGTCATCCTCTACTGCGTCCGGCGCCGCGGGAATAGCCTCCTTGGCGGCCGGGCTGCGCCCGCCCGCGATCCGGCGCGCGCGGCGCGGGCGGGCCGTGGTAAGCAGCGTTCGCGATGCGGGCCCTGCTTGTATCTTACAGCTTTCCGCCCGTCGGCGGAGCGGGGGTGCAGCGCGTCCTCAAGCTGACGAAGTACCTGCCGCGCTACGGCGTGACGCCGCGCGTCCTCACGGTCGCGAACCCGTCGGTCCCGGTGCTCGATCCGACGCTCGAGCGCGATTTCCCGCCGGGGCTCGTCGTCGTCCGCGCGCGCACGTTCGAGCCGGGGTACGCGGTGAAGCAGGCGGCGTGGACCGCGACCGGCGGCGCCGGAAGCCCGTGGTCGCGGGTGCGGAAGCGCGCCGTTTCGCAGCTCTCGGGGCTCGCGAAGCAGCTCCTCGTCCCGGATCCGCAGATCCTCTGGCAGCCCGCGGCGCAGGCGCGCGCCATCGCGGAGCTCGCCGGCCCGGAGCGGCCCGACGCGGTCCTCATCAGCGGCCCGCCGTTCTCGCAGTTCCTCCTCGCCGCGCTCGTCCGCGCGCGCCGGCGTGACGTCGGCGTCGTCCTCGACTACCGCGACGAGTGGAGCACGTACCGGTCGACGTACGAGATGATGGGGAGCCGCCTCGGCGCCGCCGTCGGCGACCCGCTCGAGGCGGCGCTCCTCCGCTGCGCGCACGAGGTCACGACCGCGACCGAGGAGTTCCGCGAGAACCTCCTCCGCCGCTTCACGTTCCTCTCCCCGTCGCGCGTCCACGCGATCCCCAACGGGTACGACCCCGACGATTTCCCGCCCGATCTGCCGTCGCCTTCCGGCGACCGGTTCGTCGTGTCGTACGCCGGGACGGTCTTCAAGCTCACGAGCGCGCGCGGCTTCCTCGGCGCGGTGCGCCGCCTCCACGAGCGCGAGCCGGAGCTCGCGCGCCTCCTCCGCGTCTCGTTCATGGGGCGGATCGTCGAGACGGAGCGCGACGCGTTCGAGGGGACGGAGGCGCTCGGCGTCGCGCAGACGGGCTATCTCGAGCACGCGGCGGTCGTCCGCGCGCTCTCGGCGAGCCACATGGTCCTCTGCATCCTCGACGATGTCCCGGGGGTCGAGCGGATCTACCCCGCGAAGATCTTCGAGCAGATGGTCCTCAAGCGGCCGGTGCTCACGCTCGCGCCCCCCGGCGCGCTGACGCGCCTCGTCGAGGCGCACCGCCTGGGCGATGTCCTCGGGCCGCGCGACGAGGAGGGGATCGCGCGCCTCCTCGCGGCGCGCCTCCGCGCGTTCCGCGACGGGACGCTCGCCGCGCCGCCCACCCCCATCGGGATCGAGAGGTACGCGCGGCCGGCGCTCGCCGGCGAGTTCGCCGTGGTGATGCGCGAAGCGTCGGATCGAGCGCGCCGCGCCCGCCGATGACGCCGGCGCGAGCGCGGGCGCGAGTCTGGGCGTGGGCGGCCGCGGCCGTCGGCATCTATGCCGCGATCGTCGCGGTCACGTACGCGGCGTGCGTCGCGCGGACCGGCGGCGCGTTCGTCTATCCGATCGACGACGCGTACATCCACCTCGCGATCGCGAAGAACCTGGCGGCGTCGGGGACGTACGGTGTGACGTCGCGCGCCTTCGCCCCCGCGTCATCGTCGGTCCTCTGGCCGGTCCTCCTCGCGGGGCTGCGCCTCGCCGGCCTCCGCGACGCCGCGCCGCTCGCCGTTGACGTCGCGCTCGGCGCGGTCCTCGTCGCCACCGTCGTGGTAGCGCTCCATGACGAAGGGCTCCGCGGCGCGGCGGGAGCCGCGGCGGCGGTCGCGATCGCGGTCGCGATCCCCCTCGTCCCGCTCGTCTTCAGCGGGATGGAGCACGTCCTCCACGCCGTCGCGACGCTGTGGCTCGCGCTCGCCGCGACGCGCGCGATCGCCGCGGACCGCACGACGCGCGCCGACGCGATCCGCGTCGCGCTCCTCGCCGCGCTCGCCGCGTCGGCGCGGTACGAGGCGCTGGCGCTCGCGGCGTTCCTCGCCGCGGCCTTCGCGTTCCGCCGGCGCTGGATCGCGGCGGCCGGCGTCGTCGCCGGCGCGGCCGCCCCCCTCGTCGCCGAAGCCGTCTTCGCGTCGGCCCACGGCGGGCCGCTCGTCCCGGTATCGATCCTCTTGAAGCGGTCGCGCGCCGACGCGTGGACGTGGCCGGCGGTCGTGTATTACCGCCTCCTCGAGGCGCCGCACGTCCTCGCGCTCCTCGCGCTCCTCGCGGCCGTCACCGTGCATCGGCACGCGGCGCGCCGCGCCCCCCGGTGGGATCGGCGGAGCCTCCTCGTCGGCGCCGCGTTCGCGACGCTCGCGGCGCACGTGGCCGCCGCCCAGGTGGGGTGGTTCTACAGGTACGAGGCGTACGCCATGGCGCTCGGCCTCGTCGCCGTCGCGGCGGCCGCCCCCGAGCTCGGCGCGCACGCCCGCGCATACGCCGTCCCGCTCGCGATCGTGACCCTCCCGATCACCGGGCGCGGCATCGCATCGCTCCGCGCGACCCCGCCCGCCTCGTCGAACATCTACGGGCAGCAAATGCAGATGGCCGCTTTTTTGCGCGACTTTTACCCGGGTGAGCGCGTCGTCGTGAACGACATCGGCGCGGTCTCGTACCTGACCGACGTCGACCTCATCGACCTCGTCGGGCTCGGGAGCCTCGACGTCGCGCGCGCCAAGGGGATGCGGATCGACCAGCCGCTCACGCGCGACCAAATCGAGACCTTGACCCGCGGCGCGCGGATCGCCATCGTCTACGAGGATTGGTTCGCCGCCGCGTTGCCGCCGTCGTGGAGACGCGCCGGCCGCTGGCGGATCCACGACAACCACGTATGCGCCAAGGATACGGTGTCGTTCTACTCGATTGCGCGGGACGAAGACGAGCCGCTGGCCGCCCACCTCCGGTCGTTCGCGCCGCGCCTCCCGCCCAGCGTCGACGACGTCGATCGCGCGAGGTGAGGATGAGTCGCTCGCTGCGACGGCGCCGCCCACAATGGCATCGTGTCATGATAGGAGGGCACAATGGCGCCACGTTCGCTACGGTCGCGTTTCGCGCGGCACGCTCCGGCTCTGGTATCTCCCTTCTCGCGCAGCTCGCGCGCGTGGGGCGTGCTCGCGGCGATTGCGCTTGTGCCGGCGGTGGCCGGCTGCTCTTCGTCGCCCACGTACAATTGGCAGGCGGAGAGCGCGCTCGGATACAAGGTCGGCCCCGGCGATATCGTCAAGATCAACGTCTGGAAGCACGACGAGCTCAGCCAGCAGGTCGCCGTCCGCCCCGACGGCTTCGTGTCGATGCCGCTCCTCGGGGATGTGGCGGCGAGCGGTCGCACGGTCAACGAGATCACGGCCGACGTGACGGCGCGCCTCAAGACGTACTTCCAGGACCAGCCGCCGGTCACGGTGCAAGTCGGGGAGGTCCACTCGTACCGGATCTACGTGGTCGGCGAGGTGCAGAAGGGGGGCGAGTTCACCCCCAGCGCCGAGGTCACGGTGCTCCAGGGGCTGGCGCTCGCCGGCGGGTTCACCCGCTTCGCGAACGCGGACCGGGTCGTGATCGTGCGGCGCGACGCGCGCGGCGAGCGGCGGATTCCGTTCGATTACTCGGCGGTCGTCGAGAAGGGCGAGCTCATGCAGAACCTCGCGCTGCAGTCCGGCGACACGGTGATCGTCCCCTGAGTCGCGCCCGCGTCCAGCCAAACCTAAAAGGGGAGGGATAAGTGCTCGAGCTGTTTCGCTCGCCGCGGCGTCTGATCCTGTTCGCGCTCGAGGGGGCGCTCGTCGCGATCTTCGTCATCGCGGCGGCGTGCCTAAGGCTCGGCCTCCACGCCGGGCTCCTCTATCCGCACATCGTCAAGAAGGCGATCCTCTTCTCGCTCATCGTGCAGGGGGCCTCGTACTACGCCGGCATGTACGACCTCCACGCGGTGCAGACGCCGCGCGCCGTGTACACGCGGAGCCTCCAGGCGCTCCTCCTCGCGAGCGTCATCTTGTGGGGGCTCTTCTACGTCGTCCGGTCGCTCGAGATCGGCCGCGGGATCTTCCTCACCGCCGTGGCGATCGCCGCCGTCTCCGTCCCGATCTGGCGCCTCGTCTACAACCACGTGTCGTCGAACTCCGGATTCATGCGCCGCACGCTCATCCTCGGCAGCGGCGACCTCGCGCGCGAGATCGCGCAGATGATGATCGACGGTCCGGAGCTCGGCTTCGAGCTCGTCGGGCTCCTCGCGCGCGACAAGTCGCAGGTCGATCCCGAGGCGGGGGTCATCGGCACGTACAAGGACCTCCTCCAGGTCGCGGCGCAGCACGAGATCCAGTTCGTCCTCGTGGCGTATCCCGATCGGCGCGGGACGCTCCCCGTCGACCAGCTCCTCGAGGTGAAGTTCCGCGGCGTCGAGGTCGACGAGGGGGTGAACTTCTACGAGCGGAGCCTCGGGAAAATCTTCGTCCGCGAGCTGAAACCGAGCCAGCTCATCTTCGCCGAAGGGTTCACGGCGCGCCCCACGACGCGCCGCCTCAAACGGATCCTCGACGTCGTCGTCTCGACGATCGGCCTCGTGATGGCGGCGCCGCTGATGCTCCTCACGGCGATCGCGATCAAGCTCGAGTCGCCCGGCCCGGTCCTCTACAAGCAGGTGCGCGCCGGCGAGTTCGGCCGGATCTTCACCATCCTGAAGTTCCGCTCGATGCGCAACGACGCCGAGAAGCACGGCGCGCAGTTCGCGCAGGAGAACGACCCGCGCGTCACGCGCGTCGGCAAGTTCATTCGCAAGACGCGCCTCGACGAGCTCCCGCAGCTCTGGAACGTCCTCAAGGGGGAGATGAGCATGGTCGGGCCGCGCCCGGAGCGCCCGGTCTTCATCGAGCAGCTCGATCAGCAGGTGCCGTTCTTCAAGCAGCGCCTCTACGTGAAGCCCGGAGTCACCGGGCACGCGCAGGTGCGGTGCCGGTATGGGGCGTCCGCCGAGGACATGATGGAGAAGCTCCAGTACGACCTCTATTACATCAAGAGCTACTCCCTCCTCTTCGACCTATCGATCATGCTCGACACGGTGAAGGTGGTGCTCCTCCGGATCGGGGCGCGGTAGCGGAGCACGCCGCCACGCCGCCGCGGATACAGGGAAGTTGGTACTCGTCCGGAGCGGCGCTGCTGGCTGCCGTTTGACGTGTCGATCATGCTCGACACGGTGAAGGTGGTACCCGTCCGTATCGGGGCGCGGTAATGGCCGATCCAAGCTGGATCGGCGAAATGTCTGCGACGTCGGCGCCAGCCGTCGCACCACGCTCGCGGCCCCTCGCGTGAAATATGGGACGATTTTGTTGCATTTGTTTCGCGTTTCGCCCCGATCCGCGGTGGACCGGAACCTGCAATGTCACCGGTCATGCGCCTCGCCAAGCCCAACCTGGACCTCGAGTTGGAGGCCGTCGAGAAGGAAGCCCTCGTGGGGGATGGCTCCGGTGCGTCCGAGCGCCCGACCCTGCCGGCCAGCGCGCTCTCGCGTGCGCTCCTCGAGTACGAGTGGGCGCTTCGTTCGCTCTTCGCCGCCGACGCGGGCCTCCCCGAGCCGGAGGAGGAGACGAAAGAGACGTTCGCCGTCGACTGTCCCGCGCCGCGTCACTCCGAGGTGCGCGAGCTGGGGAAGTCGTTCCGCCGCGCGGGGTGACGGCCGCGCCGACGGGTCACGCTGCGGCGCGGAACGAAGGCGGTGCGGCGAACGCGTGCGCGCGACGCCGGTAGAGGCCGGGTGCGATTCCGATCAGGCGCTTGAACGCCTTCGCGAACGCGAACTCGCAGCGATAGCCGACCTCGATGGCGATCGCAGCGAGCGGCGCGTCGCTCTCGATCAAGCTCTTTCGCGCGAGGCGCACGCGATGCTCCGCCAGCCACCGCTGGGGCGAGACACCGAGCGCCTGCGTGAAGCGACGGGCGAACGCGGCGCGCGAGAGGCCGGCGACGCGACCCATCGCGGCGACCGTCCACGGGCGCGAGGGGGCGGCCTTCATGGCGGCGATGGCTCGCGCGACGTACGGATCGCGGTGCTCCCCAGGCGGGACAACGTGAAGGTGTCGCGGCTTGCCCATCGGCCTCAGCATGCAGCGACCGCGATGACGCGTCCACGAGGCGGCGTGAAATCGAGACGGTCGGACATACGTCCGAGCCTCCGAGACATGGTCTCGCGTCGCCCGCCGCTGCATCTTCGGCGCGTGCCTGAGAGAGAGACGAAAGAGGAAGACGACGTGCACGACTCGCCCCCCGAAGGGGCGTTCCTCGAGCGCGCCGCGGGCGCGCTCTTCGGCGCGCGCACGGTGCTCGTCTATGGAGAGGTGAACACGAGGCTCGCCCGCGCGGTCTCCGCACAGCTCGTCGCGCTCGCCGCGATCGGCGACGCTCCGATCCGCGTCCTCATCCATTCGCAGGGCGGGCACGTCGAGGCTGCCGACACCATCCACGACCTCGTGCGCGCGATCGGCCCGGAAGTGCTGATGATCGGCACGGGCTGGGTCGCGAGCGCCGGGGCGCTGATCTACGCGGCGGCGAAGAAGGGGAACCGCTACGCGCTCCCGAACACGCGCTTCCTCCTCCACCAGCCGTTGGGCGGAGCGGGCGGTCGCGCGTCGGACATCGAGATCGAGGTGAATCAGATCGTCCAGATGCGCGAGCGCCTCAACCGAATCTTCGCCCGCACGACGGGTCAGGATTTCGAGAAGATCGTGCGAGACACCGAGCGCAACTTCTGGATGAACGCGGAGGAAGCGCGCGCGTACGGCCTCGTCGATCGCATCGTCGACCGCCTCGCGGACGTCCGATGATCTACGCCGCGGCCGGTCGCTCGGGTCACTTCTCCTGCGTCTTCAGGAACGCGTAGATATCGGCGAAGTCCGCCGTCGTGAGCGGCTTGCCGTTCGCGGCCGGGCGCGTGAGCCAGCTCGGCATCTTGGTTCCCAGCGAGACGCCGAGATCGTCGACGCCGGCGCGCGCAGCGATGGCGAGGATCGCCGCGTTCCAATCAGGGTCGGCCGCGAGGTTCCCGGTTTCGGCGTTGAGCCCGGGCGCGTTGTGCTTCCCGTGTCCGGTCGGTCCGTGGCAGTTGCCGCAGTTCGCCACGAAGGTCGCCTTGCCGGCGGTCGCGTCGCCTGCCGGCGCCTCGCCGATCGCGATCTTCGCCGACGTCGTGCCGCCGGGCGCGACGTTGCCGATGGTCGCGGTGACGTCGACGGTCGGGCTCGGCCCGGTGCCGCGATCGAGCACCCACAGGACACCCTGATCGCCTCCGTCCGACGCGCGCCCCGGGTTGACGAGCCACATCGCAGCGGGCGCGCCGCCGCGCCCGGGGAGCACGCCGTCGTCGGGCTCGGTGCCCGCCGCGAGCGCCCGCACGACGGGTGGCCCGGACCACGTCACGAGCGCCTCCTTCGGGAGCGGCGCGGTCGAGCCGTCGGCGAGCGTCTCGAGGACGACGAGCTGGAGGCCGTCCCCGGGGACCGCGTCGAGCAAGCCGCCCGCCGCGGTCGCGATTTGATATCCCGTCACTGCGGGCGTGGTGGCCGCGCCGGAGCCGGCGTTCGCACCATCCCTTGTCCCTTGCTCCGGGGCGGCCGGGCTGCCCGACGAGCTGCCGCAGGCGACGACGCTGCCGGCGGCGGTGACGAGCGCGGCGCAGACCGCGATGAATGATTTGTGCATTGGGATGAAGCTCACTTTGCCCCCGATATACGAAATGCCGATCGGCTTCGATGAACCCTGGAATCGCCGTCTACCGGCTTCGAAGGCTCATGCGAATCCGATCTTCATTTCGAACGCTGAGTCGTTCAAATGATCGAACGATGGATTACGATGCCGCACACGGCGCGCGTAGTTCTGCCGTACACCGGCTGTCCCGTTCGATTTATGCGCTGTTCATCAGCTCGGCCCGCTGCCGGCGAGCGGCTACTCGTTGATGACCCTGCGGATCCGCGCCGCGCGATCGTCCGCGCCCATGTCCCCGAGGTAGACCGTGAGGGCGCGCCGGAGCTCGGGGAGGACGCGCTCGACGTCCCGCCTTTGTATCGACTCCGGATCGATGCCGGCGCGCACGATCGCTCTTCTCACCACCGTCCTGGCGAAGATTGGAGAGAGGCCACTGAGGTGCACCAGGTCGTCGAGGAGCCTGCTCACAGCGTGCCCTCGGCCAAGAACACGGGGAGCATCGCTTTCGAGACGTCACTCCACCACTGTCCGATGAAACGCGACAGGAAGACGATGGCCTCGTCGCGGAACTCGTGGCTCGCTGCCGCCGATAGCTGGCCCAGGATGACGCCCCAACATGGGATTCCGTTCTTCAACGTGAGCTCCCACGTCGTGGACAGGGCGATCTCCGGCAGCGCCTCCAGGAACCCGTCTCGGACCTCCGTCGTTTTGCCCGCCAGACCCTCTTCGATGATCGTGACGCAGGCGCGCATCATCTGTTCGACGTCTTCGCGTGTCATCGGTGTGTCGTTCGACGCGAAAGCGATGTCCGTGGACCTCTGCACGAGGTCGCCGCGCGACGTCTGGAGGATGGAGAGCAAATGGTCTCTGCAAGGAGTCATAAACGCTCCTGAAAACGGGGCTCGGCAAGGGTGGCGGCTGCGCGCGCGAAAGCCCGCCGTGCGGCGCGGAGGCACCGCACTCCTGCGTCCGGACCTGGACGCATGATTCGAAGATAGCGCCGCGCGTGCTTGCGAACAATGTCTCGATACCGCTTCGTGAGTGCGCGACCTGGCAGGACTAGGTATCAGGCGCCGTCGAACCATTCATGACGACCGGTCGTTTACAGAGACCACGCGGACGGGCGACTCGGCGAGCGGCGCGCCATCCACGATTGCGCAGTCCATCCGCTCTGGACGCTCGCGCAGTCCATCGGGGGCTCGCATGGCACGGCGTGTGTCGCCCGCCGCGTGCGATCGTGCAGTCCATCCGGGCGGCTTGCACGCACGGCGACGTGACGCGCGACTGCGCGCGATAGTCGCCGATACCTCGGCGCGCCTCCGGCACATCGAGCGGCCAGCCCCGATCGAAGATCGACGCGTGCGTGCGGGAAGGGCCTCGTGGCAAGCAGGTCGATTGCCTCGTGCCGACGTCGTTCGACATGTCGGCCCGGGACGCCGACTCGCCGGGCGCGAGGGCGTGAACCGCTACTCGATATCCGTTTTCATTTTCATTGGCCCTGCCGAGCCCTCGACCGCGGCCATCACGCGGTCAGCGCGAGGACGGCGAACGTGGCGAGCCAGTGCTCGCCCATGTAGTCGCCCGTCACGTGCGGGAGGCTCGCCGCGATGTGAGCCTCCGCCGACTCGAAGAGCAACGCGGCGCGCGGGTCGCCGGGCGCGAGCGATCGCGCGATGCTGCGCTGGCACCAGGCGCGGCTCAAATTGAGCCCGTCGAGGTGCGCGATCTTGCCGTCGGTCCGGTCGCTGACGAACGCCGGGCGAAAGAGCGTCGCCGGTTCGCGCGCGGCGAGGCGCGGCAGGAACGCGTCGAGCCAGGGGCCGAGCTCGTCCGGCAAAAGGACGCGCCGCATGCACTCGGCCTCCACGAGCGACGGCGACAGGAAATCGTCGCCGCTCGGCTCCCATGCCTGGCAATCGCGATCGCCGAGGTAAAAGGTCCGCGCCGCGGCGCGGACCGCTCGCGCGAGCGCTTCGTCGCCGCAGGCGACCGCGTAGTCGAGCGCGAGCGCCGAGGCGAACGCGGTGTTCGTGTGGACTCCGGTCCGGATCGGATACGTGGCGCGCGGCAAGTACTCGCGAAAGCGTCGCGCGAACGCGTCGGCGAGCGGGCGCAGCGCCGCGCTCCAGCGGCGCCCTGGGCCGTCGTGCGACGCGAGCTCCGCGGCGAGCGCGAGGAGCCACGCCCATCCGTACGGGCGCTCGAAGCCGCCGCGCGACGGTCCGGCGAGATACGAAACCTCGCCCGCGACGTTCTCGTCGGTCACGTGGGCGTCGATGACCGCGCGGATCGATTCGCGCTCCGGGAGATCGGGAACCAGCCGAAAGATCCGCGCGAGCAGCCAATATCCGTGGACGCACGAGTGCCAATCGAAGCTGCCGTAGAAGATCGGGTGGAGCGCGCGCGGTCCGCGCACGTCGCTGGGCCCGTCGAGCACGTGATCGAGCTTGTTCGGGTATTCACGCGTGACGTGCCCGAGCGCGGCGCGCGCGAAGCGCGACGCGTCGGCGGCGGAGAGGACGGCGTGGGACATGGCGCCCAGCGTGCCGTCGCGCGCCTGCCGAGCGCAACGGGGTCGCGACGCCCCCCGCGGGAATAGGCGTTCGACATCGCGGCTTATCGGCCCGATGGTCTACCGGGACGGCGTCGATGCATTGCGGGAGCGCGAGGCGGCGCTCGCGCGCGAGCTCGCGGCGATCGAAGAGGCGGCGGCGCGGCGCCCGCACGTCGAACGCGAGCTCGCGGAGGTGCGGCGCGCGATTGGAGAGCGGCGGCCGGCCGAACGGGCGGCGCTCCATGCGCTCCGCGCGCCGGCGATCCCGTTGCCGTGCGACGTCCCGTGGGGCGCGATGCGCGGCGACGATCGCGTCCGATTCTGCAGCCGGTGCGCGAAGAACGTCTACAACCTGTCGGCGATGACGCGGACCGAAGCGGCCGCGATCCTGGCGCGCGACGATACGCCGTGCGTCCGCTACTACGAGCGCCCCGACGGCACGGTGCTCACGTCGGACTGCCCCGTCGGAGCGAAGAAGCGCAGGCGGCGCCGCGCGATCGCCGGGCTCGCCGGGGCCGCGGCGTTCGGCGCGATGGCCGCAGCGGCGGTGCCCGCGCCGAGCGCGACGCTCGTCTCGGTCGATCGCCTCGCGCGCGACGTCGGCGAGCGGCGGCGCGTCCGCGCCGAGGGGGCGCTCGTGCACGGATCGATCGACACGCGCCCGAACGACGTCCGCTTCGCGCTCGAGAGCCGCGGCGTCGTCGTCCCGGTCCGCTACATCGGCGGGCCGATCCTCCCCGACACGTTCCGCGATGATCTCGATACGCCGGTGGGGGTGCTGGTCGAGGGAGAGCTCCTCGCCGACGGGACGTTCATCGCGTCGTCGCTCCTGGCGAAGGTGCCGTCGGGGGCCCGCTACATCGAGCGCCCTCCCGTCGTCCGCCCCACGACGAAGCGCGCCGAGTGAGCGCGCGGCCCAGCGCTACCTCAACGGTCTCAGTGCGGTGACCACCTTCGACCGCTCCACTTGTCAGCGAGCGTGTAGGCCGGTCGCTTCGAAATCGCTGGAGTGAAGACAGCCGCCGGGAGCATGGACCCGCAAAAGACCGTGGATTCGCGATCGCGAGGCGACACTGCCCGGTGGTCGGCCCGTGTCGCGCGGTGCGGTGGATGATTGGCATACGAATTTCAAGAGCGGCCGGAATGCCTTCCCTGAGCCCTCTCCGCCACGTCGCGCCCGTCGCGACGCTCGTCCTGATCCTCTTCGTTTGCATCGCCAGCGTCGCGTCCTGCGGCGGCGACGACAGCGTGGCCTCCACCGATGATGGCGGCGCCGACGCGCTCGTTACCGAGACGGGAGGGGGAGACGAGACCGGCTCCGACGGCGGCGGCGGCGACGGAGGGGGAATCCAGGGGCCATGCAACGGCCCGGGCGAAGTCGTCTGCAGCGGGACGTGCACCAACACGCGCACCGACGCGGCGAACTGCGGCGCGTGCGGGGACGCGTGCCCGGCGGGCAACGTCTGCAACGTCGGAGCGTGCGCCACGAGCTGTTCCACGGGGCTCACGCAGTGCGGTACTTCCTGCGTCGACCTCTCGAGCGACTCCGCCCACTGCGGTGCGTGCGGCACATCGTGCGGCGCGACGGAGACGTGCAGTGAGTCGAAGTGCACGTGCGCCGCAGGGCAGATCCGGTGCGGCGGCGTCTGCGTCGACCCGGCGAGCGATCCGAAGAACTGCGGCTCGTGCGGCGCGACGTGCGGCGGCAACACGGCGGTCTGCAACGCCGGCCAGTGCGCTGCCGGGTGCGGCACCGGGCTCTCCAACTGCGGCGGCGCGTGCGTCGACGAGAAGAGCGATCCGCTCAACTGCGGCGCCTGCGGGACGGTGTGCACGAACGGCAAGCAGTGCATCGCGGGCTCGTGCGGGTGCGCGGCCGGTCAGGCGCTGTGCAACGGCGCGTGCGTCGATACGGTCGTCGACAAGAACAACTGCGGCGGCTGCGGCGTGAAGTGCGGCACGGGCGAGGCGTGCTTGAACGGCACCTGCACCACCTCCACCGGGTGCGGCCAGGGATCGAGCGGCAAGGTCCTCTGCGGCGGCGCGTGCGTCATGCTCTCGAACGATCCGCTCAACTGCGGGGCGTGCGGCCACACGTGCTCGGCCGGATTCGACTGCGTGAGCGGCGTCTGCAAGTGCCCCGGCGGGCTCACCGATTGCGGCGGCACTTGCGTCGACCTCGCTAGCGACCCTACGCACTGCGGCTCGTGCGCGACGGCCTGCAACAGCGGTCAGGTCTGCAACGCCAGCGTGTGCAGCGCGAGCTGCAGCACCAACGACGCCGGCGCGACCACCGACTGCGCAGGCGCGTGCGTGAACACGCAGACGAACTCGCAGGATTGCGGCGGTTGCGGCATCGCGTGCACCGGGGGCACGGTGTGCATCGGCGCCGCCTGCGTCTGCGCCCAGCCCACCCAGCTCTGTGGCGGGCTCTGCGTCAACACCACGGTGGATCACGACAACTGCGGCGCTTGCGGAAACGCCTGCGGCAGCGGCCAAACGTGCAAGAGCAGCGCGTGCGCGTGCCTCCCCGGCCGTACGAACTGCGCGCCCGACGGCGGGGCCGACGGCGGCGCCGCGCTGAAGTGCGTCGACACGAATCACGACGATCAGAACTGCGGCGGCTGCGGGAAAGCGTGCACCGCGACGCAGAGGTGCCAGAACGGCACCTGCAAATAGCCGTCGAGGCCGGTGGGAGCCCGTCGAGCATAAGCTCGACGGGAGCTCCGTCGTGACGTTCCTGGCGGCTGCTACGCAGCCGCTAGGGCGATCCTTCGGATTCGAGGAGCGCTTGCGCGTCCGCTCGCGCGAACCCCGCCGGGTACTTCTGGAGGTACGCGCGCGCTGCGTCACGGGCGCGCGAGCGGTCCACCTGACGGAGCATCTTCATTCGCGCCGCCAGCGCGTTCTCCGCGAGCGGGCTCGCCGGGTAGCGTCGTTCGAACCGCTCGAACGTCGCCAGCGCGAGCCCGGTGTCGCCTCGTCGCTCCTCCGCGAGCGCCTCGTCGAAGAGATCGTTCTGCGCCGCGAGGTCGGACGCGCGCGCCGTCGCGCCAGCCGAAGGATCGGGCGCGGACGCCACGCGGGGAGGTGACTCCGGCGCGCGCGTCGCCGCCGTGTGCGCCGGACTCGTCGCCGTGGTCGGCGCTGTCGGACGCGGCGGAGCGTCCATCGGCGTATCCGGTGCGTGCAGAGACGCTTCGCTGCCCGGCCTCGAAGTGTCGTCACACCCCGCCGGCCACGTTCCGCCCGCCGCGACGCGGGTCTCGGAGCTGCCCGCGCGCACCGAGACGACCCCCTCGAAGACCTCGACGCGTGTCGTCGTTCCGCCGCCGCAGGACGCCCGCGAGGGAGCGCGCGTGACGCGGAACGACGTGCCTCGTACCTCGACCTCCGCGTCGTCCGTGCGCAGGACGAACCGCTCGCCGGGCGATAGCTTCGCGACGTCCGCGCGCACGGCGCCCGCCGCGACGCCGAACACGTGCGAGGCCCCTTGCTCGAGCCACACGAGATCGCCTCCGCCTTCGAGGGTCAGGCGCGTGCCCGAAGAGAGCGCCAGCGCAGCGCCCCCGTCCCGCAGCGCGACGAAGCGGTCGCCCGCCTTCGCCGCGCGCCCTTCGACGACGCGGCTGGTCTCTCCGCCGCTCACGGCGAGGACGCTCCCGTGTACGCCGGCGAGCACCGCCGACGGGGGCGCCGCCCCACCATTCGTGGCGGACGTCGCGCCGCCAGCCGCCACGGCGGCTCCTCGCGCGTCGGGCGAACGATGCAGCGCGCGGTTCGCTCCGACGATCGCGAGCACCGCGGCCGCCGCCGCGCCGGCGCCGAGAGCCCAGCGGCGGCGCGCGCGGCGGACGACGCGCGCGCGGATCGCCCTCGCCGCAGCGTCCACCGCGGCGTCCGCATCCGTCTGGCTCACGGGCTCGAAGCGGCGGGCGTCTGCTGCGAGCAAGGCCGCGGCGCGACGCACGACGGCGGGGGGCTTGGAGCTCATCGGCGCTCCTCGCGTTCGTCGCGTTCGTTCACGAGATCGGCGAGGTCCGGGTCGGCCGC
>Ga0070689_100001446_pt1 | contig 15143 bp, 11 predicted proteins | sample KBSS23HmetaG_FD_64669 | JGI IMG/M metagenome (GOLD analysis project Ga0070689, IMG submission 64669) | Switchgrass rhizosphere microbial communities from Kellogg Biological Station, Michigan, USA - KBS S2-3H metaG | ecosystem: Host-associated > Plants > Roots > Rhizosphere ...
GCACCGTGCAGGTTGATCGAGAAGCGGATGCGCGGGTCGCCCCAGCCGGTGATATCGCGCGTGCGCGGCTGGCCGGCGAAATCGGCCCGGCCCGACAGCGTCGAGTACGTGCCAACGGCGTCGACCTTCGCGGAATGACCCCACGCCGCGAAGGAATGCGCGTAGCCGAGCACGGCGCTGTGCACGTCGACATTCGCATTCTCGAGCGGGACCGATGGGTCGGCCGAGACACCGCCGGTCGAGTAGGCGTAGCCGCCAATAAGAAAGTTCAGGCCGACCGGCGCATTGGCATACAGCCGCGGCTCAAGGTCTTGTGCGTGCGACGCAGCCGCCGCGAGGAGCAACAGGATGCTGACGACGTACCGCCTCACCCCAGCTTGTTTAGTGGCGCGTCCACCGTTCGGCTATACGAGCAATGGGCAAGGTGGGTTTACATGTAACCCTATGGTCATGAAGGACTTGCGCGTGCTGGAGGCAGCGACGAAGTATCGCGAGCATTGCGTGTCGGCACTGACCCGCGCTGAATTCTCGTACCCCCTAGGGGGTATCCAATCCCCGCAGCCTGGGCGATAGCATTTCGACCCTCGCCAACAACGGGGATTTCGCAATGCTCATCAAACCTAGCTCTGTGGCTGTTGCTGCTGGTCTCACCGTCGCAGTGTGCTCAGCCGCGCTAGCCGGCAATCCGTTCAAGGATTTGACGACCACTGAAGGCGGCTATCACACGTGGGACTCGGACCTGATCAATGTCGACGCCGTGCCGCAGACCGGCCACGGCGTGTACGTCGCCGTGCTCGACACCGGCCTGGTGCCGAACTGGAAAGACTATTTCCCGAATGCGCGCGTCGCGACGCAGCTCGGTACGGGCTTCGACCAGCCCGTGACGTTCCGCTCGTCCTCCAGCAACAACCCCTGCGGGCTCGAAGTCGAAATCGGCAACCTGCAGCAGTCGACGTGGGTGGGCTCGACCGGCTCGACGCATGGCACGCACGTCACGAGCACGATTCTCGGCTACAGCTACCGCTCCAACTCCGACGCGGCGCAAGGATTCCCGCTGCCGCCGATCGTCGTGCGCGGAATCGCGCCGGACGTGACTGTCATCCCGGTGCGCGTGCTGTCCGACCACCAGATCCCGGCGTTGCCGAAGTGCACCGACCCGGGTCCGCAGCCCTCGCAGAACGCCGTGTTCGGCACTGATGGGCAGGTCGCTGCCGGCATCCGGTACGCGACCGATCTGAAGCGCGCCGGCTACAGCCCGATGGTCATCAACATGAGTCTGGGCGGCTCGGAGCTCGCGCAGATCGAAAAGGATGCGATCGACTATGCGATCGCGAACGGCGTCATCGTCGTCGCGGCCGCCGGCAACGACGGCGAAGCAGGCATGGGATTCCCCGGCGCGTATGCACCGGTGATCTCGGCCGGCGCGATCGGCTGGACGGGTGAGTGGCTGAAACCCACTGACCACCTGCCGCGCTATCGCATGTGGTGGCTGAAGGACGGCGATCACGTGCCGCCGCTGCTGCCCGGCACTGGCGAGGTTGCCGATCCCACTGTCGCATCGGACATCTACGTGACGGACTTCAGCAGTCGCGAGCTGCCGGGACAGCAACTCGATGTGCTGGCGCCGGGCTCGTGGGTGCGTGGCCCGTTCCCGGGAGACCCCGGCTTCAATCACCTGCCGTGGTGGTCGAATGGCATCGGCGACATCAAGGGCGGGCATAACTCGGGCAACTTCTTCTATGTCGGCGGCACGTCGATGGCGACGCCGCACACGTCCGCGCTCGCCGCGCTGATGCTGCAGAAGAATCCGAATCTCACGCAGGCACAGGTCGAGAGCATCATGAAGTCGACGGCGCTGCCGCTGGCGACCTCCGGCTCGCGCGCGATCTTCGATTTCGATCATAACGCGACGATCACGTGGGACACGGATTGCGGCGGCACGCCGTGCAACGCGGTCGGTGCAGGTGTCATTCAGGCGGATGCAGCGCTGAACGCAACGCCTTGAGCTGAGCAGACAAGCGCGCTCGTCGGTGGGCGAGCGCGCTTCTGCTTCGCATCGCACGAGGAGAACAGCTCGTCGCACCGGCTGGGCAACCCGCATGGGTCGTTCGCTACCATCGCGTAATGCGAACACGCCCAACGAGTGCATTGCTTCTGTTCATCGTCGCGTCACTAGCGACTCCCGATTACGCCTGGGCGCAGCAGCGCCCGCCGCTCGTGCAGACGGTGGATATCCAGATCCCGTCGCCGCCGAGGTCCGTCACGATCGCTCATCAGCGGCACCTCGCTTACGAGCTGCACGTTACGAACTTCCGTCCTTACGACGTAGTGTTGACTCGCATCGAAATCATCGACGCGGTTCGCGGCAGCCGAGTTGCGCAGTTTCGCGATTCACAGCTGGCGGCAGTGCTCGGCCGGGTCGGCGCGCGAGTCGAGGGCGCTGAGCGCCAGACTATTCCCGCTGGCGGACGGACCGTCGCTTACTTTTGGCTGCCGGTGGCAGATGGCGTCGCAACCCCCACTCGGCTGCAGCACCGGATCGAACTCGATCTCATGCGACCGACCGGGCCATTGCACACATTCGTCACTGACGGCGGCTGCGGCGTAAGCAACGAGGAGCCGATGGTGTTGAACCCGCCACTACGCGGCGGACCTTGGGTCGCGTTGTACGACCCCACGATGCTGGGCGGCCATCGAACATCCGTGTACACGCTCGATGGCCGCGCACGCATTCCTGCTCGCTTCGCCATCGATTGGGTGAAGCTCGCAGAAGACGCGACGCACGCACGCGGCGACGACAAGAGCATTGCGAACTGGCACGGCTATGGCGCCGAGGTGCTCGCCGTCGCCGATGGCGTTGTCGCCGATGCGGTCGACGACCTGACGGAGAGCGAAACCTTGTCGCAAAACGAAGGGCCACTCGCTCTCGAAAACGCCAGCGGCAACTACGTGACGCTGGATCTGGGCCACGGGCACTACGCTTTCTATGAGCATCTCAAGCACGGCAGCATCACGGTGAAACGCGGCGATCGGGTGAAGAGGGGCCGGGTCATCGGACGGCTTGGCAACTCCGGCAGCAGCTCATCGGGCCCGCACCTGCACTTCCATCTCGCCGACGCGCGCAGCGAGCTCGCCGCGGAGGGCCTGCCCTATGTCTTCCGGAATTTCGAAGTCGTCGGCGCCTATGACGGCATCGAGACATTCACGACAGGCGAGCGCTGGAAGTCGCCCTCGCCCACCGCTGCAGGACGCCGGAGCATGGAGCTGCCTGGAGCGAACACCGTCGTCTACTTCTCCGGTAACGGTGACTGAGACGTAATCCCGGCGCTCGCCGCCCGCTCCCGGCGAGGCCGCCAGACGAAGTACGCGATCGAGATCAGCACGAGCCACGGCACGCCGACGATCCAGGAGAGACGCCAGAACTCCTCGTCCCACGCCATCGTCAGGAGAATCGCGACGAGCAGACCGAGCGCGATGAGCTGCATCCACGGGAACAATGGCATGCGCACCGGCAGCTCGGACGCTTTGTGTTGCCGTCGGAAGGCGAGATGACTGACGAGGATGAAAATCCACACGGTCATCGCGCCGAACAGCGCCACGCCAAGCAGATAGTTGTAAGCGAATGGCGTGAACATCGAGATGGCCGCGGCGCACAGAATGCCCGCGCCCGAGACGATGATCGCGCCGATGGGCGTGTGTGCCTTGCCCAGCTGGCCCAGGAACCGCGGCGCGTAGTTGCCGCGCGAGAGCGAAAACAGCATGCGTGAGCAGAGGTACACGTTCGTGTTCATGCTCGACAGCGCGGCACTCATCACGACGAAGTTCATGATGCCGGCCGCGTACATGACACCCGACTGCGCGAACACTCGCACGAATGGGCTTTGCTCGACGACCTTGGCGCCGGTCTCAGTCCAGGGGACGAAGGCGACGACGATCGTCAGCGCGAGGATGTAGAACAGGAACAAGCGCAGCAGCATCGTGCGCAACGCAGCCGGGATCGCCTTGACGGGATCCTGTGCCTCGCCCGAGGTGACGGCAATGACTTCGATGCCGTTGAACGAGAACACGCCCATGATCACGGCCATCCAGACGCCGGCGAAGCCGTGCGGCAGGAATCCGCCCGGCAACTCAGTGAGATTGTGAAAGCCGACAGCCGGCACGCCGAGACCGAAGATGTGGATCACGCCGAGCACGATGAAGATCACGATCGCCGTCACCTTGATCATCGCGAACCAGTACTCGAACGTGCCGAAGTTGCTCACCGAGCGCGCGTTCACGTAAAGCAGGACCAGCGAGAAGGCGAGCGACCAGATCCACACCGGCGTGCCGGGAAACCAATAGGTCATGTAGATCCCGGCGGCGACCGCTTCGCCGCCGATAGCGATCACTTGGCAGAACCAATAGGTGTAGCGGACAACGAAGCCTGCCCATGGGTTGAGATACGTCTCTGCATACACGCCGAACGATCCGGCGGCTGGATGCACGACAGCCATCTCCGACAGGCTGAACACCATGACCAGCGCGATGAACCCGGCGATGGCGTAGCTCAAGATCACTGCAGGCCCGGCATAGCCGATGGCGATGCCGCTGCCCATGAACAGCCCGGTGCCGATCGCGCCACCCATGGCGATCATCACCATCTGGGGGCGGGTCAGGGCGTGGGCGAGGCCACGTTCGCGATCGTCCATCTTTGTCACTGGCTCACCTGAGGTCTTCCCCGCGCAGAATCTTTGCAAGCAGCGTCGGATCCAGATTGCCGCCGGACACTACTGCGCACACGTTTTTGAATCGGTGGCGGTTCGCCAGCGCCGCCGCGACTGGGATCGCGCCGGCACCCTCCGCCACCACTTTATTCGACTCGGCCAGCAGTCTGATCGCGTTGACGACTTCGCTCAATGACACCGTGAGCGTATCGTCGATCAGCCGGCTCGTGACCGGCCACATCTCGGGCAGGACGGACCCGAACCCCACTCCGGTGACGAATCCGGGATCGCAAGGCGACTGCACCGGCCCGCCGGCAGCGCGCGCCGCCTTGAGAGGGTGAGCGCTGTCCAGTTCGCAGGCGATCACTTGCACCGCGCTGCCGAGAGCACGCAGGCCGTTGGCGATACCGCACGCCAGGCCACCGCCGCCAAAGGGCACGAAGATCGCGTCGACGTCGGGCACGTCGTCGAGAATCTCCGCCGCGATCGTGCCGTTCCCCGCGAACGCCGCGGGATCTCGCACGGCGTCTATGTACACGCTCCGGAACTGCGAAGCGCCGCCAGAAGTGACTGCACTCCACCATTCGGCGAACGGCTGACTGACGATGCGCGCATCGAGCGCACGCAAGAGCTGCAGCTTGGATTCAGCAGCGCCGTCCGGCACGACCGCGGTCGCAGTCGTGCCGATCCGCTTTGCCAGCCACGCCATCGCGACCGAGCTGTTACCCGAGCTGAACGTGTGAACGCCGGCGCCCAACGCGCTGCGCGGTCGGCTCAGCATCGCATTGGCGATCGGACGCAGCTTGAAAGAACCTGCGGGCTGCAGGTTCTCCAGCTTCAGATGAACAGCCTTGTCCCCGGCCGCGGCCGCACACCGAACCGTCGGTGTGCGAACCACGACGCCGCGGAGCCGAGCGCGAGCGCTCTCGATGTCAGAAGCTGATGCGTGCGTTGACACCGATGGTGCGCGGCTGCGCGGAGACGACAGCTTCGGGATCCTGGAACGTACCGACGCCGTCGTAGAGCGCAACTTCGTTAGTGAGGTTCTTCACGAACACGCCGACCTGCACCTTGTCCGTGACGTTCATGAGCGCGACGGCGTCCATGATCGTGTACGAGCCGAGGTCGATGTTGAACGGACTGGTCGGCACGAACTCCGTGTTGGTATCGCCACGATAGGTCGCATCGAGCGAGAACGTCGTGTCGCGGCCGAAGATCGCCGTCTGGTAGCCGAGCGCCGCATACAGCTGCAGGTCCGGCGTATTCGGGATCTCGTCGCCCTTGCGGCCGATGATCACGAACGGCGAAGCGCCCGGCAGCACCGGCTGATCTTCCGAGAGCTCGTGCTCGAAGAAGTACGTGCCCGTGAACGTCAGCGTCAGGCGATCGGTGAGCAGCGAGTCCAGCGACCACTCGATGCCCGTCACGTCGGCGGCGCCGCCGTTGGTGGTGAACGGAATGTTGCCGACCGGATCGCGCGGCTCGACCTGAATGTCGTTCCACTTGATGTGGAACAGCGTGGCATTCACCTGCAGCCGCTGATCCAGCCAGCGCGACTTGATGCCGACCTCGTAGTTCTTCAGGTCGTCGGAGTCGAACGTATCGGGAATACCCGGCGCGAACGGCTGGTTGCCGTTGTTGATGCCGCCGACGCGGAAGCCTTCCGAGTACAGCACGTACCACAGCACATCGTCAGTGGCCTGCAGCGACAAGCTGATCTTCGGCAGCGTCGCGCTGCCGTCCTGCTTGAGCAGGCCGACGGCATTGCCGTTCACTGTGGTGCCGATCTGCTCACCGGCGACCGGCGCAGGTCCAGTCGGCGCGAACGCATGCAACGTTGCCTGAACCGATTCGAGCTTCGAGTCGGACCAGCGCAGGCCAGCGAGCAACGTCCAGCGATCGGCAAACTTGAATGTCGCTTCACCGAACACTGCCTTCTGCTCGACGTCATCCGAGCGCGTACGCCCGAAGAACGTGTTGCCGCCATTCAGCAGCGCATCGTCGGAGTTCAGCGCATTGAACGGCATCGGTCCACCGTTGCCGTCGGTCGTGACGACGTGCACGTTGAACTCGTTTTCGTCCTTCTGATAGTAGGCACCGGCCACGAAGTTGAACGCCGACTTGAAGTCGGAGGCAAAGCGCAGTTCCGCCATCTTCGTCTTGTACTCCTGCGGCTGCTGCGTGACGCCGGGGATCGGCACGCCGAAGAACAGCAGGATCGGCGTGCTGTCGAACGTGAAATCGATGTCGTGCTTGTACTGCGAGGCCGCGAGCGAAATGTTGCCCATGCCGGTGTCGTAGCGCGCGGTTGCGCCGAACAAGTCGAAGTCGTCCTTGCGCGGGCTCTTCGTGATGTCGGTGTTGATGAAGTCGCTGCCAGGCGTGAACGACCCCAGACCAGGCAGCGGCGCGAACCCACTGTTACCGGGCAGCGATGCAATCTCCGGCGGCTGGTCCGGATACGCGGGCACGCCCTTCGCCGTGAAGCGTGGCGAACCATCACTGTCGAGATTCTGTTTCAGATACACAGCATCGAGTGTGAACGCGTCGCTCGGCGTCCAGCGCGCGCTCAAACGCCCGCCGGTGATCTCAGTCGAATTGATGTCCTCGGCCGTGCCGTTGAAAGTCGTCGCGGTTCCCGAGGTGCGCTCGAGTCGCTTCTGATCGATCCAGCCATCGCGGTCTTCGCGATAGCCGACGATGCGCAGTGCCAGCTTGTCGGGCGACAGCGGGATGTTGACCATCGCGTTGATGCCATAGCCGGCGCCGCCGTCTTCGATCGTGCTGTAGTCCGCTGCGCCGAACGCGTCGAACTTCGACGCATCCGGTTTGCGCGTGATGAAGCGGATGTTGCCCGCCATCGAGTTCGATCCGTACAGCGTGCCTTGCGGACCGTTGAGCACTTCGACGCGCTCGACGTCGACGAGCTGCACCGGTGCGTTCTTGCCGCCGCCGTCCTGCTGATCGCTCGCAGTGATGACGTACTCGTCGAGGTACGCACCGACGACGGAAGGTCCGCTGCCGTTGATACCGCGAATGATGTATTCGGAATCGCCGGGACCGAGATTCTGGAATTGCAGACCGGGCACACTGCCGGCGAAAGCTTCGAACGTCGTCTCGCGCTTCAGCGTGAGATCGTCGCCGCCAAGCGCGTAGATCGATTCCGCTGTCTTCTGCACATCTGTTTCGCCGCGCTTGGTCGCGGTGACCACGACCTCTTCCAGCCCGCGACTGGCTTGATCGGAGTCCGCCGCATACGCATGCGCACACGCGACAGTGCACAGCACCGTGACCGCATGGCCACATTTGAATCTCAAGCGCGTCTTCATCGTGCCCCCTTGCCCACCCGCGAATGGCGCGTTGTTCACGGGATTTAACCGCTTCCGCGCGGTCGCTGCCGCATCCACTTTAGCCCGGAAGCCCTAATTTCCTCAGGTTGCGCGGACACGCCCTGCGGATAATCCGGCCGAGGTCGATGTCTGGGAGGTGAGACGCTCGATGGTGCTGTGAGACTCGCTGGTGATCCGTTGCGGGTCGGCGATGAGGTACGGCCGCAGGACCTCCAGGATCTCGTCGTAGCCGGCAACCACCGCCTCCACCGTCAGCTCGCGGTCATGGAACTCCACGTAGTTCAGCCAGTTCTCCGAGATGATCCACGTGATGTCGACGATGGAGCGCAGCCGCCGCGGGTCGGTCGGCAGTTTCATGTGACCGCGTGCGACGAGCGCGTTGAAGAATCGTTCGATCTCGACCAGCCGGCGCTCGCGATTGTGGGCGAAGCGCTGCCGCAGCACTTTGTCCTGCCGCAGCAGGTCGGCCATCTCGCGATAAAAGAAGCGGTAATCGCGAATGAGCTTGAGCTGGCGGACGAACATCTCCGCCATGTGTTCGAGCGTGGCGGCGAGGTGATCGCGGTACCAGCCGGAGTCCATCTCGTCGACGGCGCGCTGGAAGAGAAAGCGGATGATTTCCCGCTTGTTGTGGAAATGGTAGTGCAGGTTGCCCTTGCTGATGCCGCAGTGCTCGGCGATGCGATTGGTCGAGACCTCGGCCGTGCCGTGCTCGTTGAAGAGCTCCAGCGCGGCGTCGACGATGCGAGTCTGCGTATCGCGGGTAGCCATAGATCCGGGAGGCCAGGAATCCAGTGAATAGACCAGTGAATAGAATAGCGCAGGAGCAACGAATGAGTACGTCCCCCAGCGCCGCCTTCCCCGTGGAACGGCTGCGAGCGGAATTCCCCGCCTTGCAACGTGCGGGAAAGGATGTGTTCTTCGACAACGCGGCCGGCGCGCAGGTGCCCAAAGCCGTGTTCGACGCAATCCATGAACACCTGCTGGTGCGCAACGTGCAGCGCGGCGGGCGCTACTCGCAGAGCGTCGCGGTAGATGAAATCCTGGCGCAGGCCCGGGCCAGCGTCGGTGCGCTGGTCAATGCGCGCCAGCCGAACGAGATCGCCTTCGGCATGAATGCGACTTCGTTCATCCGCCTGGTCAGCCTGGGCGTCGCCCAGACGCTCGGCGAGCGTAACGAAATCATCGTCACCGACCTCGATCACGAGGCGAACGTGGCCACCTGGCTGGCACTCGAACCGCTCGGCGCCAAGATTCGCTGGTGGCGGATGCGCGAGGACGCCAACCTTTACCTGGAAGATCTGGCGCCGCTGCTGTCGTCGAAGACGCGCCTGCTCGCCTGCTCCGTAGCGTCGAACGCGCTCGGCACGATCGTCGATGTCCGCGGTGCGGCCGATCTGGTGCACGCGGCCGGCGGCGAAATCTTTCTCGACTGCGTGCACTTCGCGCCGCATGGCCGCGTCGACGTGCAGCTGTTCGACTGCGACTACCTGGTCTGCTCCGGGTACAAGATTTTCGGGCCCCACATGGGCTTCCTGTGGGGACGCTACGAGCTGTTGCAGCGCCTGCCGACGTTCCGCGAGGACTTCATCCCGGATGCACCGCCCGGCAAGATCGAGGCGGGCACCGTGAGTTACGAAAGCGTCGCCGGGATGGACGCCGCCGTCCGCTATCTCGCCCAGCTCGGGCGCTCGATGGCATCGGGTCCTGCGGACATGCGCGTCGACGTTGCACACGCCATGCACGCAATCCTCGGCTACGAACGCGACCTCGCGCTGGAATTGCTGAAGGTTTTGCGCGACTGCAAAGCGCGCGTCTACGGCGTTGCGGATCCGGCTCGCATCGCGAACCGCGTCCCGACTGTGTCGTTCACCCTCGACGGGGTCGCACCCTCGGCCGTGACGGACGCGATGGCCCGCGCGGGGATCGGCATTCGCGACGGTCATCTCTATTGCCCGCGGTTGATGAAACGCCTCGGCCTGACGCTGGAGTCCGGCGCGGTTCGCGTCTCGCTCGTTCACTACAACACCCTGGCCGAGATTCATCGCTTCGGTAACGTGCTGTCAGGATTAAACTAGAACCATGAGCTCGGACGAATCCCCTGAGGCGCTGATCGCCGGCAACATGCCGTCGTACCAGGAACTGGTCGCCGGCAAGCGCTACATGTGGTGCCGCTGCGGGCGCTCGAAGAATCAGCCGTTCTGCGACGGCTCGCACGCGGGGACCGGCTTCCAGCCCGTCGCCTACGTGGCGAAGGCCGACAAGGAGGAAGCGCTGTTTTGCATGTGCAAGCGCACCGGCACGCCGCCGTTCTGCGATGGCACGCATGCCAACCTGCCGGGCGGCTACAAAGAAGAAACCGCCGAGAGCATCGCGGCGAGCAACGTGCCGTGGGCGCCTGAACTGGACGGCGGCATCCATCGTCTCGACGGCGTTTGCTACACCGTCCGCGCCGCCGCGACGCGTCCGGCGAATCCCGGTCCCTTCTGGATGCGCACGCTAGTCGACGCTCAACGTGGCGCCGCGTGGCAGACACAGCTCTATATCGAAGTCCGCGATCAACCGTCCGCGGTGCTGGCGCCAAGCAAGCCGGCGCAAACGATCCTCTTCATCGCCGCGGGCAGCGGCACGATCGAAATCGGCACGCGACGCTTCAAAGTCGGTCCGACGGATGGCGTCATGGTGCTGCCCGGTGAAGGATTTCGGCTGACAGTCGACGCCGGCGCGTGCCTGCAAGTGTTCGTCTCCATGTGTTCGGCCGAAGCCCTGTTGCGACCGGCAGAAGTGATGCCGCCGTTCAACGACGCGCATCCCGAGCGCGTCGCACGCATCGACGAGCAGCAACGCAAGGCCATGGGCACGCGCTTCTTCCAGCATCTCGTCGACGGGCGGCTGGGCGCGCAGAACGCCGTCCAGTTCATTGGCCACATCCCGCAGTCGAAGGCGTCGATGCACCGTCATCTCTACGAAGAAGCGGTGATCGTCGTCGCCGGCGAGGGCGTCATCTGGAATGAAAGCGTGCGCGCAGTGGTGCGAACGGGCGATGTGATTTTCTTCCCGCGCAAACACGTGCACTCCCTGCAATGTACTTCGCCCGATGGCATGGACGTGCTCGGCGTCATCCATCCCGGCGACAACCCGGGCATCAATTACTGACTATGGAACCAGACTTCAAAGCGCTGCGCCGGGAATTCCCACTGCTGCAGCACATGACTTACCTCAATAGCTGCTCGTACTGCGCGCTGGCGAACGACGTCAAAGCTGCATTCGACAACTACCTGCTCGATCGCCTGCAAGTCGGTGCCAACTGGGACGTGTGGGTTACGAAGAACGAAGCTGTGCGGGCACTCATGGCGCAGCTCCTGCACGCGACACCGGATGAGATCGCGGTCACCGCCTCTGCGTCCGCAGGACTGAATGCCCTGGCAACCGCGTTGCAATTCTCCGGCGAGCGCAACAAAGTCGTCATCAGCGATTTCGAATTTCCGACCAACGCCCAGATCTGGCACGCGCAGGAGCAGCGCGGTGCGCGTGTCGTACACGTGAAACGTAACGCGGACGGTTACATTCCGCCGGAAGCGTTCGTCGAGCATATCGACGAGCAGACCAAGCTGGTCGCAATCACACACGTCTGCTTCCGTAACGGAGCGCGGCTCGACATCGGGGCTGTCGCCAAGCTGGCGCGAGCGAAAGGCGCGCTGGTGCTGCTCGACTGCTATCAATCCGTCGGCTCGGTCGATATCGACGTCAAGGCACTCGACGTCGACTTCGCGGTCGGCGGCATGTTGAAGTACCTGCTCGGCACCGCGGGCATCGGCTTCCTGTACGTTCGCGACTCACTGGTACGCTCGCTGCACCCGACGCACACCGGCTGGTTCGCGCAGGAGAACATCTTCGCGATGGCCATCGATGCGAATCGCCCGTCGCCGACTGCCCGCCGCTTCGAAGCCGGCACGCCGCCGGTCGTGAGCTGCTATGCCTCGGAAGCCGGGTTGAAGATCATGCTCGATGTCGGAATGCCGGCGATCGAGCGGCGCATTCGCGAGCTGACGCGAAGCTGCATGGAGAAACTGCGCGACATCGGCTGGGCGAGCGTCACGCCCTCGCAGGACGAGCGGCGCGGTGCGATGATCTGCGTGCCATCGAAGGCGAGCGGCGCACTGGCGCAGGAACTGATGAGACGCAACATCGTCGCCTCACATCGTGACGACAACCTGCGCGTGTGCTTCCATTTCTACAACAACGACGAGGACGTGGACGTGCTCGTCGAGACGCTGCGCGAGCTGCGTCCCAAATTCGGCATCTGACGAGAGGTAACGAGCCATGAGCAAAAATTCTGCGCTGCTAGCCGACCTCGCCGCCGGCATCGTCACTGGCGGCATTCGCGTCGTCGATCTCACGGTACCGCTGGAGCCGCTGACCCCGACGATCCAGCTGCCGCCGCAGTTCGCGCCCTCCAAGCCGTTCTCGATGGAGGAGATCTCGAAGTACGACCAGCGTGGCCCGGCCTGGTACTGGAACAACATCGCGTGCGGCGAGCACACCGGCACGCACTTCGACGCGCCGATCCACTGGGTCACCGGCAAGGATTATCCGAACAACGCCACGCACAACATCCCGGTGCAGAAGTTCATCGGCCCGGCGTGCGTCATCGAGGTCTCGGACCGCGTGCGCGAGAACAACGACTTCCTCGTGACGGTCGACGTCATCAAGGCCTGGGAGTCGAAGCACGGCGGGATTCCCCAGGGTGCCTGGGTGCTGATCCGCACCGACTGGTCGAAGCGCACCGGCGCCGAACGCTTCCTGAACATCCGCGACGATGGTCCGCATACGCCGGGCTTCCATCCGCAGTGCGTGCCGTTCCTCGCCAAGGAGCGCGACATCCTCGGCGTCGGCGTCGAGACGGTCGGCACCGATGCGGGACAGGCGGCGACGTTCGATCCGATGTTCCCGTGCCACACGATCATGCACGGCTCGAATCGCTTCGGCCTCGCAAGCCTGATGAACCTGGATCAGCTGCCGCCGACGGGCGCAGTGGTGATTGCGCCGCCGTTGAAGATCGTCAACGGCTCGGGCAGCCCGCTGCGAGTGTTGGCGCTGATTCCCACCTGATCATTTTGGCGGAGTAAAGCGAGCTCGCTGCTTGCCGCCGGCAAGCGGCAGCTTGCTTTCGTCGATGATCTCGCCGTTCTTCATGACGAGGGCGATCGCCTTGACGTTGTCGACGCTGACGGCCGGGTCGGCATCGAGCATGACCAGGTCGGCGAAGCGACCGACCTGCACAGATCCGAGCTGGTCCGCTTTGCCCAGAAACACCGCGCTGTTGTAAGTCGCGATGCGGATGACGTCGAGCGGTGCGATGCCGGCAGCGGCAAGCAGCTCGAGCTCGCGATGCACTGCGGGTCCGCTGCTCTGATCGGTGCCGCAGGCGACGACGCCGCCCGCTGCATGGATCTTGCGAATGTTCTCCTGCGCGATCGGCGTCATGATCTTCATCCACGTCGTCCAGGTCCGCGCGCGAAACTCCGCGGCGGTTTCGGTCTTGAGCTTGTTGCGCTCGGCGACCGTCAAGGACGCGGCGTATAACGGCTGATCGAGATACTCCGGATGCTCGGCGAGACGGGTGTAGTTCTCGCCGATCGTCAGCGTGCTGGCGAACGGGATCTTCTTCGCGGCCATGAGCTTTACGAACGAATCGCTGACCGGCCCCTGGATCACCGGATGCGCGAGCGTGTCGAGGCCGGCATAGATCGCCTCGAGCGCGCGGAATTCGTTGGAGACGTGCGCCGTCGTGCGGATGCCGTGCTGGTTGTAGTAACGCACGATCTTCTCGGCGAGGTCGGCGGTGAGCAGCGTGATCATCGGTCGCGAGCCCCAGCCCTCCTCTTCCATCATCAGCTTGACCATGTCGGGCTGCTGCTCGGCGATGTGTGCGTCGAGCAGCGCCTTGTCCTTCTCGAAGTCGCTGATGCCGATCGAGATGCGATCGCCGTGGCTGCCCGGATACGTAATCGCGTTGCCGGTGGCGAAGATGCGCGGCGAGAGAATCTTGCCGGCGCGCTCATCGGCACGCAGCGGCAGGATCAATTTCGGAAAATTGCCGGCGTCGAACACGGTCGTCACGCCGGAGTACAGATAGCTCGCCAGTGCGCCCAACGCCTCGCCGCGACTCGCATCATCCCACTTCACGTTGGGCCCGGAGGGCTGCGCGGCGCCGCGCAGATGAATATGCACGTCGAACAGGCCGGGAATGAGGTACTTGCCCCGCGCGTCGATTCGTCGGCCGGACTCGTTGCCTGCGAGCTGGCTCGGAGTGACGGCAGCAATCTGCGCGCCGTCGATGATCACCGCCATGTCGGGCTGAGGCGCGCGGTCGGTGCCTTCGATCACCGTGACGTGGTCGATGATCAGTCGCTCGGCGGCGCCGGCCAGCACAGGAACGAGCGCAAGCGCGAGCGCAAACACTATCGATCGGAATCTCATTGCTTCAACCCCAGCTCGTTCAGCGCCGCTCGCAGCTGCTTGCCCTCCTCGTCCGCCAGCGCTGCCGTCCGCAGGCGCTTGATGATGGCAGCGAGATCGGAGCGATCGGCGAGACGCTGAACTGCGTCAGTAACAGTGTTGTAGTTCTTCAGTCCGCGCTCGTGCGTATCGCTGTAACCTTTCACGAGGCGCTGACACTCGGCCAGCTCGACCGCGGCGTCGTAGCCGCCAGGTTTCGCTGCCAGTGACTTGATGTGCTCCAGCCATGCGCCGATCCGTTGCTGTTCGAGTCGATAGCGCAGCGTACCGCGACGCCAGCGCCGCAGACCCGCAACGAAGTACAGAAGCAGGAATCCACTGAGGTGCGCAGTCTGGATGTGCCGCCCCTTGCGGAAGAGCGGCTCGAACCATCGACGCGCCGTGCTGCTTGCGTGCAGCCGTGCCCCGAGTCCCGCAGGCAAGGTCTCGCAGACTTCTTCGAAGCGCGGGTGCATGAACTCCGTCATGTACACGATCTGCTCTGCCTGCGCGCGCACCTCCTCGCGCACGCGGTTGAAGCGCGTGCCACGAGTCTTGAGGTCGGCCACTCGGATCACGTCCTCGTACG